>Ga0208973_1000102_pt1 | contig 46227 bp, 36 predicted proteins | sample AOAMet_66_BLW_10_2_FD_188233 | JGI IMG/M metagenome (GOLD analysis project Ga0208973, IMG submission 188233) | Ammonia-oxidizing marine microbial communities from Monterey Bay, California, USA - CAN11_66_BLW_10 (SPAdes) | ecosystem: Environmental > Aquatic > Marine > Intertidal zone | place...
CCAGAGGCGCAATTTCATACACATCATTAACCTGTATGAGCTTTATGGTAACAGTGTTTTGTTTTTGGAGCTGTGAAACCTTTGGCGTTTTACAACTAGATACTACAAAAGAAAAAAGACCACACACGAAAAACAGACCATAGATATGTTTGTGAATAAGAGAACTTGATTTAAATATATTTAAGAATGTAATATTCCTCATTGTGTATTTGCATTTTTAATGGTAGTTATTAAATATATCACTTGCTTTATTGTGGGCACTTTCAAAACTCATGGTGCGTATATTGGTTTTCGCCTTTTGAGAGGTAAAGTAGCTTAACATTTTTTCTGTGGGCATATTTCCAGTGAGCTCATCTTTAGCCATTGGGCAACCGCCAAAGCCTTGAATTGCACCATCAAATCTTCTGCAACCTGCTTTATAAGCAGCATCAACCTTTTCATGCCAGGCGCTTGGCGTTGTATGTAGGTGCGCTCCAAACTCAATATTGGGATATGTAGGAATTAAATTTGAAAACAAATAAGAAATACTCTCTGGAGTTGAGGTCCCTACCGTATCACTTAACGATAAAATAGTAACTCCCATCTGGGATAGCTTTTGAGCCCACTGACCTACAATGTCAACATTCCAAGGATCTCCATAAGGATTTCCAAAACCCATAGAAAGATAGGTCACCACTTGTTTGTTTGAAGCAGCAGCAAGAGCTAAAATTTCTGAAAGAGTAGCTATAGATTGTGCAATAGTTTTGTGGGTATTACGCATCTGGAAATTCTCTGAAATAGAAAATGGATAGCCTAAATAGGTGATTTCTGGATGTGCTACAGCAGCTTGAGCTCCTCTTACATTAGCCACAATTGCCAGTAATTTTGTGGTCGTAGAAGAAAGATCTAGCCCAGATAAAACCTTGGTAGTATCTACCATTTGCGGAATGGCTTTTGGAGATACAAAACTACCAAAATCAATGGTATCAAAGCCGCAAGCCAATAGAGATTGAATGTACTCAACTTTTTTGTGGGTGGGTATCCAGTCTTTAATACCTTGCATGGCATCTCTTGGACATTCTATAAGTTTTACGTCTTGCATCTTCGTAAAGATAAAAGTAAAAAGTGTAGATAACCAAAAGTGAGGTATTACTTTTTGCTAGAAATTTTAGTTATCATTTTTTAATTATATTTACCAAAAGAAAAATACTATGAAAACCCTTGTAAAACCTACCCTTGTATTATTGTTTTTTGTTGCTTTATGCGCCCTACCATCTCAAGTGACGGCTCAATTAAGTGCAAATACAGCTACTAGTTTTTCGATAACTATTGAAATAGATGGTAACAATACTACCCTAGCATGTAATGGTGGGTGTGATTGGAAAAAAATCACAGTACAAGACAATAGCACTTTAGTAGGAGAAAATGGTGTTGCAAACAATAAAAAAGCCGCTAATGGCTCCGCATTTTTATTTGAGGTTCAAAAAACCAATTCAGGAATCACACTCCAACAAATACAAGGAACACAATGGGCAGCGCCTATAGATATTACATGCAGCTCAAAATGCACTCTTGTTGTAAACCAGTTTGGATTGGCACAGTAATATTAGGGTACTAGTATAAAAGCTGCAATTGCTAAAAATACCAAAATCTGCAACCACTTTAAAACGACTCCAGTGTGCTTGTTTTTATTTAAAAAAGAAGAAACACTTCCTCCTAGCAAAGCAATTGTTGCAAAAACAATAAAACTTACCACCATAAAAGTAACCCCTAGAATATAAAATTGGCGTACAGTATCTGTTTGTGGTTCCCACAAAAACTGAGGAAATAAGGCAAGAAAAAAGAGCATTACCTTAGGGTTCAATAAATTCATGATTACCCCTTGTTTAAATAATTGACCGTAGCTCTTCTTTGGTGCATTTTCTGAAAACTCAAGGGTTACATCATTCTTAAAAACAGCATAGGCGAGGTATAACAAATACAATGCTCCTAGTACTTTTATGCCAAAAAAAAGAGATGGGTTTGTTGTAATAACTGCAGAAATTCCAAAAGCCAGCAAAGTAGTATGAACAATACAGCCGCTTATCAACCCTGCTGTTGTGGCTAGAGCGCTTTTACTTCCATTAACTAAAGACTGAGTTAACACATACATATTATCTGGCCCTGGGCTTAGCGCTAAAAGGCAGGTAGCAATAACAAACGAAAGAAGGGTTTCTAACATTTTTTTTTGTTATGCGGTTTGAGAAATAATAGCCTTATTGATGTTTTTTATTAGACGAGGCCCCTCATAAATAAAACCTGTGTAAATCTGCAGTAAATCTGCACCTGCATTTATTTTTTCTAAAGCATCTTCTGGACTATGTATCCCTCCTACTCCAATAATTGGAAATGCTTTGTTACTTTGTGAGGACAAGTGTTTTATAACTGCTGTACTTCTGTCTTTAATTGGTTGGCCACTCAAGCCTCCATTACCAATTTGTTGTAATTCTTCTTGAGAGAGAGAAAGTCCCTCTCTATTTGTAGAGGTATTACTTGCAATAACTCCATCGAGTTTAGTTTGCAAGACAAGCGACACAATTTCATCTAACTGTGTGGTATTTAAATCTGGGGCTATTTTTAATAAAATTGGTTTTTTAGCTGCAAATTTGTTATTTGCCTGTTGTACTGCCCCTATTAATTCTTCTAGATAAGCTTTGTCATTTAATTTGGCATGGCTTCCCACATTTGGACAACTTACATTCAAAACAAAGTAATCTACATACGGGTGGAGCGCATTAAAGCAGGTAAGGTAATCTTGGGTATAGTGCTCTGGAAGTGTTTGGGTGTTTTTACCTATGTTACCTCCTATTATAAGCTTCCCTTTGTTTTTTTTAAGCTCAGTTATCGCTTTATCTAGACCTTTATTATTAAAGCCCATTCTGTTAATAATGCCTTTATCATCTTTGAGACGAAACAATCTCTTTTTAGGATTTCCTTCTTGGCCTAAAGGTGTGGTAGTGCCAATTTCTATAAAACCAAAACCAAAATTTGCTAGCTCATTATACAAGACAGCATTTTTATCAAATCCAGCCGCAAGTCCTACTGGATTTGAAAATTTCAGCCCAAACAATTCTCTCTCTAATGCAGGATGTTTAATTTGGTAAAGACTTCTAAACAACCCTCCAAGGCCAATAAGGTGTGCCAACTTAATCAAAGAAAAAGTAAAGTAGTGTACCTTTTCTGGATCAAAACTAAAAAGCAAAGGACGTAAGAGAGTTTTATACATAGCGAAAAATCTTACTACAAAAATAAGGTATAAAGTCAATACTAGTTATGGTGAATATGTTTATTTTTAACAAGCGATTTTTTTAAGAAATTTCAAGAACAAACGCCGCATATTATGATAGATAAAAAGCACCTAATAGATAGGTTTATAAGTTACGTTACAGTAGATACAGAAAGTGATCCAACCAGTGACACCACTCCCAGTACTGCCAAACAATGGGATCTTGCCAATGCTTTAGTTGAAGAACTAAAACATATCGGTTTACAGGATGTTACCATAGATGAAAATGCATACATCATGGCCACATTGCCAAGTAATGTGCCACATGAAGTACCAACTATTGGATTTATATCACATTTTGACACCACTCCAGATTTTACGGGAAAGGATGTGAAGCCACAAATCATAGAAAATTATGATGGAAAAGATATTGTTTTAAATAAGGCGCAAAACATCATTCTATCTCCCTCCTATTTTGAGGATCTATTATTATATAAAGGACAAACTCTTATTACCACAGACGGGACTACCTTATTAGGAGCAGATGACAAAGCTGGTATTACTGAAATAGTTAGCGCCATGGAATATCTGGTGCAACACCCAGAGATAAAACATGGAAAAATTCGGGTGGGATTTACTCCAGATGAAGAAATTGGTCGTGGTGCCCATAAATTTGATGTCGAAAAATTTGGGGCAGAATGGGCCTACACCATGGATGGAAGCCAGGTTGGAGAATTAGAATATGAAAATTTTAATGCCGCCGGCGCTTTAGTTTCTATAAAAGGAAAAATAGTACATCCAGGATATGCCAAAGGAAAAATGGTAAATAGTATGTACATAGCTACAGACTACATTAATTCTCTGCCAAGGCTTGAAACACCAGAACACACCCAAGATAGACAAGGGTTCTTCCATCTTTACAGCGTTACGGGAGAGGTAGATAGTACACAATTACAGTATATCATAAGAGACCATGATAAAGAACATTTTGAAGCTAGAAAAGAAATGATGCTCAAGCTCGCCGATGAATTAAACTCACAATTAGGACAGCCGTGTGTGTCTGTTGAGATTAAAGATCAATATTTTAACATGCGCGAAAAAATAGAGCCCGTAATGCACATTGTAGATATCGCTCAAAAAGCTATGCAGCAAGCTGGCATAAAACCTCTAATAAAGCCTATTCGTGGAGGAACAGATGGCTCTCAACTTAGCTTTAAAGGCTTGCCTTGTCCCAATATATTTGCGGGAGGACACAATTTCCATGGAAGGTTTGAATATGTACCTATAGAGAGTATACAAAAGGCCATTGAAGTAATTATTAACATTGCCCAACTGGTTGGAGAAGAAAAACAATAGTATATCAAAAAATGAATTCGCATAAAAAAACCTCTAGTACAAACTAGAGGTTTTTTAATAGAATAAATATTGATAATTATTTCTTAGCTACAGTAGTATTTACTTTTGCACTAATCTCCATAGAGATAGAAGAAATTTCAAATTTCATTTTACCTGCACCGGTTTCAATCACGCATGTACCGTCATCATTAAGACTAAGTAACTTACCGTGTAGTCCACTTTTAGTGACAACTTTATCACCAGCTTTAAGTGCTTCTAGGTACTTTTTTTCTTTCTTTTGTTTTTGTAATCCCGGACGTATTAAAAAGAAATACATCACAACAAATAACAAAAGTAAAGGTAACATTTGACTTATGTCTCCCATAATAATCTATCTATTTTTATTATTTTGAAACACCTGGTACAGCTGCTGCTCCCTCTCTAGGGTTTACAAAAGCTTTAATCATAAGTGTTTCTTTTCCTGCTTGTGTATTTGCAGTAATGGTTATGGTTTTGCTAACTTGGTTTTTCCCACTACCATTAAATTTTACTAACATCTCACCTGATTCTCCTGGAGCAACTGGTTCTTTTGTGAAAGTTGGTACTGTACAACCACAACTACTTTTTGCGTTTACAACAACTAGGTTGCTTTTTCCAGTGTTTGTGTAGGTAAAGATATGCTCTACTGCAGTACCTTGAGTAATCTCACCAAAGTCAAATTGCTTTTCATCAAATGTCATAACTGGAAATTCACCAGTTTTAGAATCACGATCTGCTGCTTTAGTAACATTAGTCTCAACTACGCTATCTGCAGCGTTTTTCTTGCAAGATGTAAATGCAAATAATGCGATTACAGCTATTGCTAAAATTGAATTTTTCATAGTATAAATAATTAAAGATTTTTAAGAGCGGCTAAATTAAGTATTTTTTATAGACTATCGAAGTCCACGCCCAATTTTATTCAACTTTTTAGAAGTCTCAAATTCTTTGACTAGCTTATCTAAAATTCCATTAATAAAAATACTGCTTTTAGGAGTTGAGTACTCCTTAGCAATTTCTAGATACTCGTTAATAGTGGCACGAACTGGAATAGACGGGAAATGTAAAAACTCAGCAATACCCATTTTTAAGATTATCATATCCATTTCTGCAATACGCTCTTTATCCCAATTAGGGGTTTTACCCTCAATCTCTTTGCTTAACGTTTCATCGTTGAGAACAACCTTAGTGAACAACTGCTTGGCGTATTGTTTGTCATCCTGGTTTTTATACAATTCAGGCAAAAGTATGGTGCTAACGTTTTTTTCTGAAATTTTCGCTAACACCTTGGCTAAGGCAGTATTAACTATAGGGAAGTCATCTATCCAGGTAAGTCTTTTATCCTCGATATATTCGTAATATTTATCACTAGGAGCAATCACTTTTTTGAAAAGACTTACCAAAAAATCTTGATCTTCTTTAAAACTAGTGCTTTGTTTTTGGATATACTCTTTGTAAAATCCTTTTGCTCTTAAATCCTTGAGTAGTATTGTTACATACTCACCATCTAGATCCCAATAGTTGAGTTTTTTATTTTCAATGTAGTTTGATAAATCTTCATTTTGCTCAATTAAATCTAACACCTTATTATCTAAAAAGGTAGTACTAAAATTCTTTTCCTCACTGGTTGCTAAATGTTTTTGCTGAGAAGTTACCAAGAATTTTCTATCCGCTTTTCTCATTTCAACAAGAAGTTGTAATGACAAAGCGTACAAATCTAACATTTGGTCTATGCTATAAAACAAAAACTTCTCTTGCTTTTCAAGATCTGGGTTATTACTCTGGCGTAGTGCATATATAGATTGCAAAACCTTTACCCGTATGTGTCTTCGTGTTAGCATAGTATGAAAGAACTTAAAAAATTATTGATATTAAAATTTCTGTAACCAGAAATTGTAGTAAACTACACTACCTTAAATAGTGCAGAGCAAAGATAATACTTTAAAAAAACTGATTAGGCTTTTTCTGCTTTTCTTGCATCAATTCTTGCTTGTGCAATATTTAATGCAGCCTGATGAGTTGTAATATCCTCAAGTTCAGCCTTATTTAAAATCTCTAGGGTTGTGGTATATATATTTTCTGTTTTGCGAATAATCTCTTGTTTACCGTAGTTTTCAAGTTCTGCGTATACATTAATGATACCGCCAGCATTAATTAAAAAATCTGGCGCATACACAATCCCTTTTTCTCTTAATAACACAGCATGTTTATTCTCATCTGCCAATTGATTGTTTGCAGCCCCGGCAATTACCTTGGCCTTTAATTGACCAATTGTAGTATCATTTAAAGTAGCTCCTAAAGCGCAAGGTGCATAGATGTCCATCTGCTCGGTGTATAGATTAGAACCTGTGTAAATCTCTACACTGTACTTATCTCTTACCTGCTCTAGACGTGCCTGATTGATATCACTAATAAATACTTTAGCACCTTCGTTACTTAAGTGTTCTACAAGTGCTTCTCCTACATTTCCAATTCCTTGAACGTATACTACTCTATTTTCAAGATCGTCAGTGCCAAAGGCATATTTTGCAGAAGCTTTCATACCCATGAAGGTTCCATATGCAGTTATTGGTGATGGATTTCCGGCGCCACCCTTATCTTCACTAATACCAGTAACATAAGGTGTTACTGTTCTTACTAAATCCATATCACTGGTGGCCATTCCAACATCTTCTGCCGTTATGTATCTACCTCCTAGGCTATGAACAAACTCACCAAATTTCAACATAAGTTCTGGTGTCTTCTGTGTTTTGGCATCTCCAATAATGACAGCTTTTCCGCCACCTAAATTTAAGCCTGTAATTGCAGATTTGAAAGACATCCCTCTAGAGAGACGCAACACATCATTTAGAGCATCTTGTTCATTGTTGTATTGCCACATTCTAGTACCTCCAAGAGCAGGTCCTAGGGTCGTGTCATGAATGCCAATTATTGCTTTTAATCCTGTATCTTTGTCATTGCAAAAAACAATTTGCTCATGATCTTGAAAAGATAATTGGCCAAAAACTGGACCCAGATTTTTTATATCTTTAGTAGAAACAACTTCTGTTTTCATAGGTTTTATTTTTTCAAATCCTTAAAAAGGGTACGCGAAAATACTATATTACTGTTCATATATCAAAGACATTAAGCCTAAAATGCGAATTTGTTAATAAATCCTCTTCCGCTGCATGAAAGAACTCCAGTACCTAAATAAGTACCTACACAAATATAGAGGCAGATTATTACTAGGTCTTGTTACTACAGTTATTGCTGCTGTTTTCAAATTGGCAATACCAATGAAAGTTGGAGACTCTATAACTATCGTAGAGCAAAAGATTAATGGCAAAATTACAGATATTGCAACTGTAGAAAAAGAATTACTTATAAATATTATTTTATTACTAGGAGCAACACTATTGGCGGCAGTATTTACTTTTGTGATGCGCCAAACCATTATTGTGGTTTCCAGAAAAGTAGAGTTTGATTTAAAAAACGAAGTATACCAGCACTACCAAAAACTGTCTTTAGGCTTTTACAAACAAAACCGTACCGGAGATTTAATGAACCGCATAAGCGAAGATGTTGGTAAGGTACGTATGTATATTGGCCCTGCCATTATGTATAGTACATCAACCATTACACTTTTTGTGGTTGTTATTAGCTATATGTTTCTCTCTGACCCAGAGCTCACCCTTTATGCAATAGCTCCTTTACCTGTGTTGTCTATAATGATTTACAGACTTAGTATTGCCATTCACAAGCGCTCTACTGTGGTGCAAGAATACCTATCTAAACTTACCACATTTACACAAGAGAGTTTTAGTGGTATTGGTGTGATTAAAGCCTATGGCATTGAGCCCAGCACAACGCAAGAATTTGAGAGTCTTTCTCAAGCAAGCAAAGAAAAAAACATAGATTTAACAAAAGTTCAAGCTTTATTTTTTCCTCTAATGATGCTTTTAATTGGGGCGAGCAACATTCTAGTTATCTACATAGGAGGTTCTAAATTTATTAGTGGCGAAATTCAAGATTTTGGAACCATTGTATCTTTTTTAATTTATGTAAATATGCTTACTTGGCCCGTAGCAATTGTAGGATGGGTTACCTCTATGATACAACAAGCTGAGGCTTCTCAAAAAAGAATCAATGAATTTCTAAAAACAGAACCTGCAATTGTTAACACATCAAAAATAGCAACACCCATAAAAGGTAGCATTGCTTTTAAAAGCGTAAGTTTTACCTATGATGACACAAACATTCAGGCATTAAAAAACATTTCTTTTACCGTACAGCCCGGAGAAACTATTGCCATTTTAGGTAATACCGGATCTGGAAAATCGACCATTTTAGAACTCATTGCGCGTTTGTACGATACCGCTCCTCAAACACTTTTTATAGACAATACCCCAATCAAAGATCTTAATTTACAAAGTTTGCGCAGTAGTATTGGCTTTGTACCTCAAGATGCTTTTTTATTTAGCGAGAGTATTAGCGAGAATATAAAATTCGGAAAACAAGACGCTACAGATCAACAAGTAATCGCAGCAGCAACCTTAGCGGCCGTGCACAAAAATATTACAGGATTTACAAAAGGCTATCAAACTATATTAGGAGAACGAGGTATCACTTTAAGTGGTGGGCAAAAACAGCGAGTGTCTATAGCCAGAGCCCTTATAAAAGATCCTGCTATTTTATTGTTTGATGACTGCCTATCTGCAGTAGACACAGAAACAGAGGAAGAAATACTCAGTAATTTACATCGTATTTCTCAAAATAAAACTACTGTTATTGTTAGTCATAGAGTCTCTTCTGCCAAAAATGCCGATAAAATCATAATTTTAGAAGAGGGTCGCGTTATACAGCAAGGAACTCACAATGAATTGATAAACACACCTGGTTACTACAAAGAATTATACTTAAAACAGCGTACCGAAAAAGAAATCTAACTTTAAGTTGCGGCTTTTATTTTTTTTTATGATTTTTGAGTAGAAATAAATATCAGAAATTTTTATAATTATGGGCGAGAAATATTCGATGGAGCAAGAAGAAATATTTAGCAAGGTAATGCGTGCTGGAAGACGCACTTATTTTTTTGACGTAAGAGCCACAAAAGCTGGTGACTATTACCTAACCATTACAGAGAGTAAAAAATTCACTAATGATGATGGTTCTTTTCATTACAAAAAACACAAGATTTATCTATACAAGGAAGACTTTCATGAGTTTAAAGAAAACCTTGAACAAATGATAGATTATGTTATCAAAGAAAAAGGGGAAGAAGTAATTAGTGAGCGTCACCGCAGTGACTACACAAAACAAGAAGACAAACCCGCCCAAATATCTGAAGACACAAACACTAGCGAAGATCAACCTACAAAAACAAACTTTACAGATTTAGACTTTGATGATATATAAACATTAAATAACTATTTATAAATAAAAAACCGACCCAGCATTTAAGGTCGGTTTTTTTTATCCTCTTTTTTATAGGCTCTAAATGTTGGCGATTTTGTATTTTTACTAGGTAATGAAATAGAAACAACAATGAAAAAATATACCCTTTTAGTAGTAGTACTCTTACTAGGAATCTCAAAAAATATCGCACAAGACTATAGCGTAAACCTTGATTATTACCTCCCTACAGATGTTAGCTATAATCCAAATATTCCAACTCCCAAAAGCAGTATAGGCCATCAAGTTGGAGACTGGCACATCACCCATGACAAGCTGGTACAATACATGTACACTCTGGCAAGCAGTAGTGATAGAATCACCATTGAAAACAGAGGCGCTACCTTTGAAGGAAGGCCGCTACTGCTGCTAACCATCACCTCTGCCAACAACCATGCAAACATTGAAACCATTAGGCAACAGCATCTTGAGTTAACTCAAAAAGAACCTAGCACTACAAATATCAATGAGATGCCTATTGTTGTTCAACAAGGTTTTTCTATCCACGGAAATGAACCTAGCGGATCTAACGCAGCGCTGGCAGTAGCCTATTATCTAGCCGCAGCACAAGGACCAGCTATAGACACACTACTTAATAACACCGTTATCTTATTTGATCCATCTTACAACCCAGATGGGCTACAGCGCTTTGCATATTGGGCCAACACCAATAAAAGTAAAAACATCAATCCAGACCCTAATGACAGAGAATATGATGAGGTATGGCCAGGTGGGCGCACCAATCATTATTGGTTTGACATGAATCGAGATTGGCTGCCAGTACAATTACCTGAAAGCCGAGCCCGTATTGCAACGTTCCATAAATGGATGCCTAATATTTTGACAGACCACCACGAGATGGGAACCAATTCTAGTTTCTTTTTTCAGCCCGGTATTCCATCGAGAACACATCCATTAACACCTCAACAAAATCAAGACTTAACAGGAGAAATTGGCAGCTATCACGCAACTGCTTTTGACAAAATTGGCAGCTTTTATTACTCTAAAGAAAGTTTTGATGACTTCTATTACGGAAAAGGATCCACCTTTCCAGATATCAATGGAAGTATAGGTATTTTGTTTGAACAGGCATCCTCAAGAGGTCATGCCCAAGAAAGCGTGAACGGCATCTTAACCTTCCCCTTTACTATTCGCAATCAATTTACAGCAGCACTCTCAACTCTAGAGGCAGCCGTTGCTATGCGTCAAAAAATACTATCCTACCAACAAGAGTTTTACCAGCAAGCTTTCAAAGAAGCTGCAAAGGCTGACGCTATTGTATTTGGAGATGAAAAAGACCCCTCTAAAGCCTATCATCTAGCTGAAATACTAATGCGCCAAAACATCCAGGTACATAAAATAGCCAATGATTTCACCTCAAAGGGGAAACACTACACAAAAGAGAGTAGTTATGCAGTGCCAAAAAATCAAAGACAGCACAGGCTTATAAATGCCATGTTTGAAAAAAGAACCAAATTTAAAGACAGTTTATTTTATGATGTTAGCGCCTGGACACTCCCATTAGCGTTTAATCTAGATTATAATCAAGACATACCTACTGATAAGGTGGGAGAGAAAATAACAACCTTAACAAAACCAGCTGCGAATGCTCCAAAATACTCTGAGTATTGCTATCTAATGCAATGGCATGATTACTATACGCCCAAAGCCCTCAACATGCTTTTAAAAAAAGGAATACGGGCCAAAGTAGGTATGACTCCCTTTACCAGTCAAAACAAGGAGTATGACTACGGAACTATATTAATTCCTGTTCAAAATCAAGATCTTTCGTCAAAAGATATAGCAAAGGCTGTTGAGGAAATAGTTGCACAAACAGGAGTTACTATAGACCCTGCAAATTCTGGACAAACTCAAAAAATAAATCTAGGAAGCAATCAATTCAAAGCTCTAAAGCTTCCAAAAGTGGCCATGCTTGTTGGTGATGGCATTAACCCTTATGATGCTGGAGAAATATGGCACTTGTTTGACCAGCGTTATGACATGCATATCACAAAACTAGACACAAAAAACTTTGGAAGAGTTGATATTAGCAAGTATACAGATATAATAATGCCAGCCACTAGAGGCAATGCTTTAAACAAAGATGCTGCTAAAAAATTAAAAACATGGGTTCAAAACGGCGGGACACTTATTGGCTATAAAAGTGCTGGTAAGTGGCTAGAAAAAAATGAATTCATGAAAATGACATTTAAAAATAATAAAACCACTGCCACTGATATAAGTTTTGAACAACGATCAAACTACAACGGTGCACAATATATTGGAGGAGCTATTTTCCAAACAACCCTAGACCGCTCCCACCCTATTGCATTTGGATACAAAAACAAAAGTCTTCCTGTTTTTAGAAATACCACACTATTTATAGAGGCAGATAAAAACAGCTATAATAACCCTATAAAATATACTGCTAGCCCTCTGCTTAGCGGTTATATTTCTTTGCCAAATCTGGAGTTATTAAAAAATACGGTCCCCTTTAAAAAAGCAAAACTTGGGCGTGGAAATATACTTTATTTTACAGATAATACTAATTTTAGAGCTTTTTGGTACGGTACAAATAAATTATTAATGAACGCAATCTTCTTTGGAGATCATATGTAGTTTGTGAGGTATTATTAAACAGTAATACAATGCTCCCCGGCATATTGCAGGGAGTACTTAATTAAAAAAATAAAAAATGATCACAAAAATTATCGTGCTAGGTATTTATGTAGCTATTCTATTTTTAATAGGAATAATTGCCTCTCGAAGAGTAAAGAGTATGAGTGATTATTATCTAGGCGGAAAAAAGATGGGCTTTTGGGCTGTTGCATTTTCTGCCAGAGCAACTGGAGAGTCTGGATGGCTTTTAATTGGTCTCACAGGAATGGGTGCCATAGCGGGGTATTCTGGATATTGGGTAGTGGCCGGTGAACTTCTTGGTGTTTTTATATCCTGGCAATTTATGGCCAAAAAGTTTAAAAAAATGTCAGACAGCTACAAGGCCATCACCATACCAGACTACTTGCAGAGTCATTTTAAATCCTCTACAAATACCCTAAGGGTAATTGCAGCTTCTGTGCTAGTAGTGTTTGTTGTTATTTACGTAGCCTCACAAATGGATGTGACGGGTATTGCTTTTGAGTCTATGCTGGGTATTGATTATCGTATTGGTGTACTTATTGGCTTTAGTATTGTACTGGTATATATATTTATTGGAGGTTTTGTAGCGGCTGTTTGGTCAGACATGTTTCAAGGTGTTTTGATGTTTTTTGGTTTGGTATTACTTCCAATAGTGGTTTGGTTTTCTATGGATCATGGAGCGGGTATTACCCAGGGACTTAACGCTATAGACCCAACCTTAACACAACTCATGGGAAGAAGTGAGGACCCATGGATGAACTTATTTACCATACTAGGGTTTTCTATGATTGGGCTTGGTTTTTTAGGCTCACCACAAGTGTATGTTCGTTTTATGTCAATTAAAAGCGAACATGAGATAGACAAAGGAAAATGGGTTGCGCTACTTTTCACGCTCTTAACAGATGCCGCTGCAGTTACTATTGGTATTCTTGCTAGAATTTATTTCACTGAGCAGGGACAAGACCCAGAAACTATATTAGGTACTGGAGGAGAAGATGTGCTAAGCATGATCACCAATGAGTTTTTGCCCACCATTTTAGTGGCTATATTTATTGCTATCGTACTATCGGCAATTATGTCTACCATAGATTCATTACTCATACTAGCCTCCAGTGCTGTTACGAGAGATTTTTATCAAAAAATATTTAGGCCAGATTTAAAAGATGAGGACTTAGCAAATTTCTCTAGAGGAGTCACTATTGTTATGGCACTAGCCGCACTTGGTATTGCTGTTTTATTGTATAATCTATATCCAGACAGACAAGTTTTTTGGATTATGATTTTTGGGTGGTCTGGTATTGCAGCTACCTTCTGTCCTGTAATTATCCTATCATTATTTTGGAAAGGATACTCAGAAAAAGGTGCGATAGCCTCAATGGTTACAGGTTTTTTATCTGTAATCTTCTTTAAGTTTGTAGTTTCAGAAATGGAAACAATTGGCCTTTATTTTAAAGAGTTGGATGTGTTGGCACCTTCCTTTTTACTGGCAATGATTGTAGGGTATATTTTCTCGAAGATATTTCCGCCGAAATAAATACAGTAAAAAAATCTAAAATAAAAAAGAGCCTTCATTTTAATGAAGACTCTTTTTGGGTGGAAGACCGGGTTCGAACCGGCGACCTCTGGTACCACAAACCAGCGCTCTAACCAACTGAGCTACAACCACCATGTAGCGCTCTTTTTAAAGAGTTAGCAAAATCACTCAAGCATTAGATACTTTAGCGGGTGCAAAGATAGAATATTAGAATTCTATCTGCAATTAAAAAAATAAAAAAATTAGGGGTTTTTCTTTATTGAACTAGCCATCAGTTATTAAGAAATTCTTCTTTGATTTTATTTTAAATCAAAAATAGAATCTACACCAATGTAACGCTCTACAGTATAGCCCTCAGCGGCATGAACTCCAATGAGTCTCCCTAGATTTCTGTCACGGTATTCCATGCTGTCTGTAGCATTTTTTGAGGCAATTGGAGTCATTGGCTCTTTACTCTTGGCATCAAAAAATTGACTTTCATAGGCGTGCACAGCTTTTAATTTTATTTCTTGATACCCTGTAATATCTACTACAAAATCTGGAATTAAATCTTTCCATTGTATGTAATGATATACTTGTTTTGGCCTCCAAATTTCTTGAATCTCACCATTTTCCTTGGTCTCTATCTTTCTTAAACCACTTAAAAAACAGGCATTACTTGCAAGATCACTTCCTTTTGGATGGTCTATGTGCCTATCATCGGTGGCATTACACAGTACTATTTCTGGCTTGTATTTTCTTAAAAAATGAATCACTTTTAACTGGGACTCTGCATCGTTTTGAAAAAAACCATCTGCAAGGGCTAAATTATGTCTTACTGAAATACCTAAAATTGCAGCAGCGGCAGCACCTTCCTGGTCTCTAATTTCTGCGCTACCTCGAGTTCCTAACTCACCTCTTGTAAGGTCTAAAATACCAACTTTTTTCCCTTTGGCTATTTCTTTGGCAATAGTGCCGCCGCAACTCATCTCTACATCATCTGGGTGTGCGCCTATTGCTAATATATCTAGTTTCATAATAAAGAGTATTAATATAATTAGTTACTTTTTTTTGTGAGCGCTTCAAAGGCTTGTGTAAAATCTGCAAGTAAATCTGCCTTTTCCTCAATCCCTACAGAAAAACGAAGCAAACCATCTGCAATTCCTTGATGGGCTCTTTCTTGAGGGCTCAATAAGGCATGGCTAGTGTGAGTTGGAGACAAAATTGTAGACTCCACACCTGCTAGGCTCATAGATTGTTTTACTAGTTTTAATTGCTTCATAAATTTGTTAGGATCTAGACTATCAATTAACTCAAAAGACAACATGCCCGAGTATCCTTTCATCTGTTTTTTAGCCAAGAGGTGGTCTGGATGGCTTTTTAATCCAGGGTAATACACTTTGGCTACCAATGGATGTTTCTCCAACCATTTGGCCATTTTCTTTGCGTTTTTATTTTGCGCCTTCACGCGTAGTGCCATGGTTTTTAAACTTCTCTCCAAAAGCCAAACGGTATAATCACTTAAACTACCTCCTATGTTTTTTGAAATATTCCAGATAACATCCATGTGTTTGGTTGATGCGGCAACAGCTCCAGCACAAATATCACTATGGCCTCCCATGTATTTGGTGGCGCTATGAATCATAATATCAATACCAAAATCTGCAGGGGTTTGATTGATAGCAGATGCAAAAGTATTATCTATCATAGAAACCAAAGAATACTTTTTTGCAAGACGTGCAATAATTTCCAAATCTGTGATTTTCATCAGTGGGTTACTGGGTGTTTCTACATAAATCACCTTGGTATTTGTTTCAATAGCTTTTTCAAAGTCTTTTTCAGTAAAACCATCTGCAAAAGTATACGCTATACCAAATTTATGAAATTCTTCAACCACAAAATTATAGGTACCTCCGTATAGGGTTTGAGGCAAAACAACATGGTCTCCTTTATGTAAAAAAGCCAGCAAGCAGTGACTAACTGCTGCCATACCACTACTAAATATCATTCCTGCTTCACTTTTCTCTAGCGCCGCTATCTTCTTACCTAAGCCTTCTTGGTTTGGCGTATTAAAATACCTTGGGTATCGTTTTACATCCACACCATCATACTGGTAGGAGCTAGACATAAACAAAGGAGAAATAGCACCTTGAAACTGAGTATCTTTAACTTCCCCCACATGGGTGCAAATGGTATTGATACCTAGATTTTTTCTTTTCATAAAACAAAAAAATTAAAGCCCTAAGGTATTAAAACCTTTCAAGGTTTGCTATATTTATAACATGAAATTATTGTTAAAAAACATTGCAATGCTGCTTCAAATTAGACCTCTTACTACACAAAAAGTAAGTGGCTCTCAAATGAAAGAGCTTCCAAGCCTAGAAAATGCGTGGTTATTACTAGAGGATGATGTGATTCACAGCTTCGGAAATATGAGCGAAATCCCAAATTTTCAAGATATTAAAACCCTTGATTGTTCTGGGAAAACAGTCTTACCATCTTGGTGTGACAGCCATACACACCTCGTATATGCAGGCAATAGAGAGCAAGAATTTGTAGATAGAATTAATGGGCTCAGTTATCAAGAAATTGCCGCTAGCGGCGGTGGTATTATAAACTCTGCAAAAAAACTACAGGCTACTACCCAAACAGCATTATTTGCCCAGTCTGAAAAAAGATTACAAGAGGTCATACAACAAGGCACGGGAGCAATAGAAATAAAAAGCGGTTATGGACTCACCACACAGGCAGAAATGAAAATGTTACGCGTGGCAAAACAATTAGGAGAAAAATACAACATTACAGTAAAGACAACTTTTCTAGGAGCACATGCTATACCCCCAGAATTCAAAGACAATAAGGATGGCTACCTGGATTTGGTTTGTGGAGAAATGATGGAGAAAATCTCCAGTGAAAACCTAGCAGATTATGTAGATGTTTTCTGTGAGAAAGGATATTTCTCTGTTGCAGACACAAATAGAGTATTAAAAGCAGGAAAAAAGCAAGGGCTTATTGCAAAAACCCATGTAAATCAATTTACAGCCATGGGCGGAGTTGCTGTGAGCGTAAAAAACGATGCCTTAAGTGTAGACCACCTTGAGGTTCTAAACAAACAAGACATTACAGCGCTTCAAAAAAGTCAAACAATGCCTGTGGCCTTGCCTTTGTGCTCTTATTTTTTAAGCATACCATACACACCAGGTAGAGAAATCATTGATGCAGGATTACCCCTAGCGCTAGCTTCAGATTACAATCCAGGATCATCTCCAAGTGGCAACATGAATTTTGTAGTAGCCACTGCGTGTATAAAAATGAAACTAAGCCCAGAAGAGGCTATTAATGCAGCCACAATAAACGGTGCATATGCTATGGGGATTAGTGAGTCTCATGGTAGTATTACCAAGGGTAAAAAAGCAAATTTAATTATCACCAAAGAAATTCCAAGCTATGGGTTTTTACCCTATGCTTTTGGGAGTAATAATATAGACCAAGTAATTTTAAACGGAACACTGGTATGAGCCTTCAATTTTACACAAGAGAAGACTTAAAAAAACACACCTCTTCACGACAAGGTGAAGAAAAATTTGGCCAGGCGGTTGGCCTTGTTAGTTCTTGGAAAGCCCTTGAAAAAACCGATGCCACGTATGTTTTATTAGGAATCGCGGAGGATGTTGGTGTTCGCGCCAATATGGGCAGAGCTGGCGCAGAAAAAGCTTGGAGTAGTTGCCTTTCTGCACTTTGTAACATTCAATCCAACACCTACACAAACCCAAGCAACACTGTTATTTTGGGTGAGATAGATTGCAAATCTGAGCAGCAAAGCGCTAGTAAACTAGATATAAAAGATCCTAATTACCAAAGCAAAATTGGAAGTTTGGTACAACAAATTGATATTAAAGTAAGCAGGGTAATTGCAAAGGTTATTTCAGTAAATAAAATTCCTATAATAATTGGTGGAGGCCATAACAATAGCTACGGAAATATTAAAGGAGCAGCCACCGCATTAAAGGCTGGCATAAACTGTATAAATCTTGACCCACACACAGACTTCAGAGCTCTTGAGCACAGACATAGCGGCAATGGCTTTAGCTATGCCATGGAAGAAGGCTACCTAGAAAAATACTATATCTTAGGGCTGCACAAAAACTATACTTCAGGTGCGGTATTTGAAAAAATGGATACACTAAAAGAAAAAATTAAATATTCATTTTATGAAGATTACATAACCGGAACCCCCTTTAAACAAATGCTGGAACAAGCAAAAAACTTTTGCGCAAACAGCCCCTTTGGCCTAGAGCTTGACATGGATGCAATAAAACAAATGGGGAGCAGCGCCATAAGCCCCAGTGGTTTTTCTCTGCAGCAAGCAAGGGAGTATGTGTCTTATTTTTCTAGATTAAAAAACTGCCAATACATACATATATGTGAAGGGGCGCCTTCACGCGAGCTTCATTATAATCAAGTTGCTAAGGCCATTTCATACCTTGTGAGTGATGTTATTTCAAAGGCATAAAAAAGCTGCATGTTTAAAAACATACAGCTTTAGTGTTTGATATGATAAAACAATACTAGGCAGTAACCGAGTACATTTTTTCTCTCTGCTCTTTAATTTTTGAATCATTCATGTACTCATCAAAAGTCATGTAACGATCAATTACACCATTGGGTGTTAACTCTACAACTCTAGTACCAACTGTTTGCGCAAACTCATGATCATGAGTGGTAAGCATAACAGTTCCTTTAAAGTTTGTAAGTGAGTTATTAAAAGCAGTAATAGACTCTAAATCTAAGTGATTTGTAGGTTCATCGAGCATTAAAACATTGGCTCGCACCATCATCATTCTACTTAGCATACAACGTACTTTTTCTCCTCCAGAGAGCACATTACATTTTTTTAAGGCTTCCTCACCACTAAAAATCATCTTCCCTAAAAACCCTCTGATGTGTACTTCTTCTCTTTCTTCTTCTGTTTTTGCCCATTGACGTAACCAATCTACAAGGTTCATGTCTTTACTTTCAAAAAAGTGATGGTTGTCTAAAGGTAAATAACTTTGATTGGTTGTAACTCCCCATTGAACATTACCAGAATCTTGCTTTGCATTACCATTGATGATTTGATAAAAAGCAGTAGTTGCTCTGGAGTCTTTAGAATAGAGTACAATCTTATCTCCTTTTGTAAGGTTTAGGTTAATGTTTTTGAACAACACTTCTCCATCCAGTGAGGCAGAGAGGTTCTCAATATTTAAAATTTGATCTCCTGCTTCACGCTCACGATCAAAAATTATAGCTGGATACCTTCTACTTGAGGGTTTAATGTCAGCAACATCCAATTTTTCGATCATTTTTTTTCTACTTGTAGCCTGCTTAGACTTGGCCACATTGGCAGAAAAACGACGAATAAAATCTTCTAATTCTTTCTTTTTGTCTTCCGCTTTTTTGTTTTGCTGAGAACGTTGACGCGCTGCCAATTGACTGCTCTCATACCAAAAAGTATAATTTCCACTAAAGTGATTTATTTTACCAAAGTCAATATCACTAATATGCGTACATACAGCATCTAGAAAGTGACGGTCATGAGAGACAACTATAACGCAGGCATCGTAATTGGCCAAAAAATGTTCTAACCAGGAAATTGTTTCGTAATCTAAATCATTGGTTGGCTCATCCATTATTAAAACATCTGGTGATCCAAAAAGTGCCTGTGCTAATAACACACGAACTTTTTGTTTACCATCTATATCTGCCATAAGGCTGTAGTGCAAACTCTCATCAATACCAAGATTTGATAATAATGCCGCAGCGTTACTATCTGCATTCCAACCGTCCATCTCTTCAAAAAGGACCTGAAGCTCTCCTATTTTCTCTGCATTTTCATCTGTATAGTCTGCATATAACGCATCAATTTCGCTTTTAATTTTAAACAAATCTTTATTTCCACGCACAACAGTTTCCAGCACAGGAAACTCATCATAGGCGTTATGGTTTTGCTCCAAAACAGACATACGTTTACCAGATTGCAAGTGTACATGGCCAGAGGTTGGATCTTGTTTTCCAGAAATAATTTTGAGTAAGGTAGATTTACCAGCACCATTGGCGCCAATTATACCGTAACAATTTCCTGCAACGAATTTTGTATTTACTTCATCAAAAAGTACTCTTTTACCAAATTGTACCGAAAGATTAGAAACTGAAAGCATGTTATATAGGGTGTTAAATTTGGCGCAAAAATAGCCAATAATAGGATATTAAATAAAGATTCGTCTTTTTTAATTTGTTTTAACGACATATTAACAACCTAGGATATATCAGAGGTCTATATTTGTTATGTTAAGACAACCAAAATTGACCAAACATTTATTATTCATATTAGCGTGTAGCTGTTTTTTATCTTGTAACAATAAAGATAAGAACGGGGTTACCACATATTTAGGTGGGCAAATTATTAATCCTAAAATGGATTACGTACTCTTAAGTCATGAAGATAAAAGACTTGACACTATAGCTCTAAATACCAGTGGAGCCTTTGATTTCCAGTGTGAAAATCTACAAACAAACCTCTACATCATAAAACATGGAGAGCTTCAATACATATTTATAGAACCTGGAGACAGCATCATGTTCAGGTTAAACACTGTTGGCTTTGATGAATCACTGGCTTTTAGTGGTCGTGGTGCAGAAAAAAATAATTTCTTGATGAATTTGTTTTTACAAAATGAAGAGGAAGATAAAAGACTCAAAGAGCTATACAAATTAAACCCAACGGCTTTTGAAAAAGAGATTGCTCACACAAAAAAGAGATTACTTACAGATTTGGATGAATTTATTATTTCAGAAAAACCTAGTGAGGCATTTATACACATTGCCCTGGCAAACATAAACTACAATTATTACTCAAGGAAAGAATTGTATTTATCTTCCAAAAAAAGAGCCAATAATAACAATAAAATTAAATACCCAGAAAACTTCTTCACCTACAGAGATAGTTTAGATCTGAATGATAATACATTAAAAAATTACTACACCTACCATCAGTTTATTAATAGATATCTGGACAATTTAGCCTACCAAAGTCACACAAAAAAAGAACCAACCTTTAACAAAATATCTTATTGGCATCAAACGCAAAAACTAAGACTAATAGACAGCTTAATTACAAACAAACAGCTCCATGATAATTTATTGCACAATACCGTTAAGAGGTATTTAGTGCACGCAGATGATAGTCAAAAAGAGCATGATTTAGTAGCTTTATTTAAAAACTTAGACCACAATGAGGCCCACCAAAAAGACGTAGAGAGATACGCCTATAATACTTCCAAAATAAATGCAGGTGAGCTAATACCAAATCTTGCTTTAATAACTGTGAATAATGTAATAACATCACTTCAAAAAATCAATGATTCCAAAACAGTTTTCTTTTTCTGGGATACTAAATCTGTAAAGCATTACAAAGAAATTCATGTTCGTATTTCAGATTTAAAAACCAAATATCCAGAATATGCTTTTGTGGGTATTAATACCGGGACAGACTTCTCTGCATGGAACCAGACAGTTATAAGTTCTGGGTATAACCAAGCGAATGAATATCAATTAAAAAATAGTACTGCTGCAAAAAATGCCCTATTTATTAATTCTGCAAACAAAGCCATGATTGTAGACAAAGGAGGTATTATTCTAGAAGGAAACTCAAATCTGTTTAATCAGAATTTTGAATCTTTATTACTGGGGTATCTTAACAAAAAATAGTAGCCTTAGTTTCCTTTATTATAATCTTCTAAGAATTTTGCTAGCCCAATATCTGTTAAGGGATGTTTAAGTAGTCCCTCAATACAAGACAAAGGACCCGTCATTACATCTGCACCAATTTTTGCACAATCCAAAACATGCATGGTATGCCTTACAGAGGCAGCAAGAATCTGGGTTTCAAACCCATAATTATCATAAATAAGTCTAATTTCTGATATCAGATTAAGCCCATCTGTAGATATATCATCAAGTCTTCCAATAAAAGGAGAGACATAAGTTGCACCTGCCTTGGCGGCAAGTAATGCTTGTCCAGATGAGAATACCAAAGTACAGTTGGTTCTTATACCGCGATCACTAAAGTATTTAATAGCCTTAATTCCATCTTTAATCATTGGTATTTTAACCACAATTTGCTCATGAAGTTTTGCTAGAGCCTCCCCTTCTTTAATCATTGCATGGTACTCTGTAGCAATTACCTCAGCAGAGACATCTCCATCTACTAAAGAACAAATAGCTATATAGTGCTGTAAAATATTTTGATGGCCTGTAATACCTTCTTTAGCCATTAAAGATGGGTTTGTGGTAACTCCATCCAAAACACCAAGGCTTTGTGCTTCTTTAATTTGTTCAAGATTGGCTGTATCGATAAAAAATTTCATAAAAATAAATTTTCGTTTAAAATAAAAATACACAACATAACTAAGGCTGTAGTGAGTTATAAATATAAAGAAATTAAGACAGGGTATAAAAAAAACCAAGGCAATAATAAGCACCTCGGTTTTTTTTATAAATTATAGATGTATAAACTACCTAACTAGCTTTTTGTATTTAATACGTTTAGGCATTAAATCACCACCCAAACGTTTTTTCTTACTCTCTTCATATTCACTAAAACCTCCCTCAAAGAAATAAACTTGACTATCTCCCTCAAAGGCTAGTATGTGAGTACAGATTCTATCTAGAAACCAACGGTCGTGACTAATAACTACAGCGCAACCAGCAAAATTCTCAAGTCCTTCTTCCAGGGCTCTTAGTGTATTTACATCCAAATCATTGGTTGGTTCATCAAGCAAGAGCACATTGCCCTCCTCCTTTAAGGTCATGGCCAGGTGTAACCTGTTTCGCTCCCCTCCAGAGAGAAGTGATACTTTTTTATTTTGCTCACTTCCTGTAAAATTAAATCTACTCAAATAGGCTCTAGAATTTACTTCTTTGCCACCCATTAGCACCAGTTCTTGTTCATCACTAAAGTTTTGCCAGATAGATTTCTCTTGATCAATGTTAGAGTGGGCTTGATCTACATAAGAGACCTTTGCCGTTTCACCAATAGTAAAAGACCCTTTATCTGGGGTCTGCTCGCCCATTATCATTCTAAAAATAGTTGTTTTACCAGCACCATTTGGCCCAATAACTCCAACGATTCCTGCTTGGGGTAAATTAAAATTTAAATCTTCATACAGTAATTTATCTCCATAAGCCTTACTAACACCACTAGCCTCAATAACATTGGTTCCTAGACGAGGTCCGTTTGGTATGTATATTTCAAGCTTTTCGTCAAGTTGTTTTTGATCTTGGCTCATTAGCTTGTCATAATTATTTAGACGCGCTTTTTGTTTTGTTTGCCTTCCTTTAGCACCTTGACGTACCCACTCTAGTTCTCTCTCTAATGTTTTTTGACGCTTACTGGCTGTTTTACTTTCTTGAGCCATACGCTTGGATTTTTGATCAAGCCAAGAAGAGTAGTTTCCTTTCCAAGGAATTCCTTCACCCCTATCTAGTTCGAGTATCCAACCAGCAACATTATCAAGGAAATACCTATCATGAGTTACGGCAATTACTGTTCCTTTATATTGCGCCAAATGGTGCTCTAGCCAATGTACACTTTCTGCATCTAAGTGGTTGGTAGGCTCATCTAAAAGCAGTACGTCAGGCTCTTGCAACAGCAATCTACAAAGCGCTACACGCCTGCGCTCACCTCCAGATAGAATACCTATTTTTGTATCCCCTTGAGGTGTTCTTAGGGCATCCATAGCAATTTCTAATTTGGTCTCTAACTCCCAAGCATTACTAGCATCAATTTGGTCTTGTAATATGGCTTGACGCGCCATGAGTTTATCCATTTTATCTGCATCGCTGTAGACCTCCTCTAAACCAAATTGATCGTTAATTTTGTTGTACTCATCTAAAATGGCAACAGTTTCTGCTGCGCCCTCCTTAACAATTTCTAGTACTGTTTTTTCTGGATCTAATTGCGGCTCTTGTTCTAAATAACCAACAGTGTATCCTGGAGAAAAAACAACATCCCCTTGGTAGTTTTTGTCTACTCCAGCAATAATTTTAAGCAAGGTAGATTTACCACTACCGTTTAATCCTAGAATACCAATTTTAGCTCCATAGAAAAAACTTAGGTATATGTTTTTAAGCACAGGTGTTTGTGCATTTTGGAATGACTTTGTCAATCCAGACATTGAGAAAATTACTTTTTTATCGTCAGACATTATTGATAATTAATAGTTAATACTTTTAAAAAATATCGTGATTTACATTCTTCCTTTTAATGCGTTGAATACCCAGGCAATAGCAAAAAAGCCAATTCCTACGGATGCAAATCCCCAGCCAGCAACATCATCATACCTGAATGCGCCAAGAGCAATAAGTGATAATCCAACAATAATCATTATCAGTGTAGCGTATCCCAAAACAGTGTTTTTATTCATCATGGGTGGTTATTTTTAGTTATTGTAAAAAAAAGTGGGGATTATTAGGTTTGTATAAGGCCGTTATCCTAGAAGGAATTTCAAAAATAAAAAACGCATCCTAAAATTTCGAAACATAAAAAACCAGCCTAGTGTAAATGCACCCATGGCAAATATCGTTAATTTAAAATAGTTTTGCCATATTGATAATAGTATAGTTTCGTATTTTTACATACATAAAACAACTCTATGGACCTTTCCTTCAATAAAAACGAAGATCATAATAAGTTACTTCTCTCAGATTTACGCAAACGTTTTGCTAAAGTAAAACTTGGTGGCGGTGAAAAGCGCATTGAAAAACATCATGCTAAAGGAAAAATGACTGCCCGAGAACGCATTGATTACCTATTAGATGATAAAAATAAATCTATAGAAATAGGTGCTTTTGCTGGAGATGGAATGTACAAAGAACATGGCGGTTGCCCAAGTGGTGGTGTTGTTGTAAAAATTGGATACATTAATGGCAAACAATGTATTGTTGTAGCCAATGATGCTACTGTAAAAGCAGGAGCTTGGTTCCCAATAACAGCGAAGAAAAATTTACGCGCACAGGAAATTTCAATAGAAAATAAACTGCCTATAATTTATCTTGTGGATAGCGCAGGAGTGTATCTGCCAATGCAAGATGAGATATTTCCAGACAAAGAACACTTTGGACGTATTTTTAGAAACAATGCTGTAATGAGCAGCATGGGTATTACACAAATCTCTGCCGTTATGGGTAGTTGTGTTGCTGGTGGAGCTTACCTACCAATTATGAGTGATGAGGCTATAATTGTAGATAAAACAGGTAGTATTTTCTTAGCAGGAAGCTATCTTGTAAAAGCGGCAATTGGCGAAAGCATAGACAACGAAACATTAGGTGGAGCCACTACACATTGTGAAATTAGCGGTGTTACAGACTACAAAGCCAAAGATGATAAAGATGCCTTAGATAAAATAAAAAATATTGTTTCTAAAATTGGTGATTTTGATACCGCAGGGTACAATAGAGAAAAAGCCGCTAAGCCAGCAAAAGATCCCCAAGAAATATATGGTTTACTTCCAAGATCTAGAGCAGAGCAGTACGATATGCAGGCCATTATAGATAGATTGGTTGACAACAGTGAGTTTGAAGAATACAAAAAAGGGTATGGCCAAACTATTTTAACAGGCTATGCACGCATAGACGGTTGGGCAGTAGGAATCATAGCCAATCAACGAACACTAGTAAAAACAAAAAGTGGTGAAATGCAATTTGGAGGTGTTATATACAGTGACAGTGCAGACAAAGCCACGCGTTTTATTGCCAATTGTAACCAGAAAAAAATTCCACTAGTTTTTCTTCAAGATGTCACCGGGTTTATGGTTGGAAGTAAAAGTGAACACGGAGGCATTATAAAAGATGGTGCTAAAATGGTAAATGCAGTAAGCAATAGTGTGGTACCAAAATTCACGATTATTATCGGAAATAGCTATGGTGCAGGAAATTACGCGATGTGTGGTAAAGCCTATGACCCAAGATTGATTGCAGCATGGCCAAGTGCTAATCTTGCAGTGATGAGTGGAAACAGTGCTGCCAAAGTGTTACTGCAAATAGAAACAGCTTCACTAAAAAAACAGGGTAAGAAAATATCTGAAAAGCAAGAGAAAGAACTCTATGACGATATAAAAGCCAGGTATGACAATCAAATATCTCCTTATTATGCTGCTTCTCGCATCTGGACCGATGGTGTTATAGACCCCCTAGATACAAGAACTTGGATATCTCTGGGTATTGAAGCTGCTAACCACGCACCTATTGAAAAACAATTTAATTTGGGTGTTATTCAGGTCTAATTTCTCTACCAAGCAATAGCTTTGATAGCCTCTTGTCTGCCATTAACATACCTAAACCCATTAGCACCCCAATAACCTGCTTCTTCAAGCATTATTCTGATGTCTTTTTTCCACTGTTTTATAGTGACAGTCGTGTTTAGCTCAATGGCGTAAACGGTATTTTCATGCAAAGGGTAATCACCATTTACAGGCACTCCTTGTTGGCTATCCCACATACCCAAAGTAGTTCCAGAACTATGCCCGTAAGTGCCTAAAGGGTGGGTGTAAATAGAGGGCCTTAGGCCTTTGTCTCTTGCTTGTTTTAAAGACTTGGCCAGTATCTGATTTCCGGTACTTCCGGTCTTAAAGTTTTCTGTAAAAATATCTTGCACCTGATTGCCTTTTGCAAAGGCAGTAGCTAAAAATTCTGGCACCTGGGTTTCTCCCTTTCTTAAAACATAAGCATGTCTTTGACAATCTGTATTTAATGAAATATAAGTAATTCCAAAATCACAATGCAACAAATCACCAGGGAGGACTGTTTTTTGTTTTTCGCCTTTGGAGAATGAATAAATGTGACTTTGTAGAGCCTCGTTATTTCTTTGAACATCAATGGTTGGGTGAAACCATGTTTCTAGGCCCAAAGAAGTAACCTTTTGCCGCATCCACCAAACAATATCATCTGTAGTTGTTTTCCCTGGAGTAATCACTGCGGCGCTAAATGCCTGGTCAATAATAGCGCTTGTAATATCTACTAATTGATTGTAAAGAAGCATTTCTTTTTCTGTTCTAGTCTCTATCCAAGCAATAGCAAGTTTCTCTGCAGAAACTATTTTTTCTTCCAAATCACTAGGTAAAGCCTCCATAAGCTCTTGGTAATCTGTTTTTACCAAGCCGTCTGCAATTCCAAAATGCTTCGAAATATTAATCCCTATTTTCTTTACAGGACGCTCTTTAATAATTTCTACCAAACGCTTCCATTGGTTGGGTTGTTTTTCTTTATCCCAGGAAGAGGTAATGTTAGCTCCAACATCATACCTAGCAACGGCAAGACGCTCGAGGGTATTTTGTTCTTTATTTCTATAAAAAACTAAAATGGTTCTTCTGCGAGCATTCAGCCAAGTTGCTGGAAGCATTGTACGCATTACTGGATCTTCATTATATTCTCTGGCAATCACAAGCCACATATCGATGCCTGTATCATCCATAAGTTGAGGTAATAGGTTGTCAAACCTATCTTTTAAAATTTCATCACGCAAGGTTGCCCGCTCTCGCTCAGGTAGTATTTGTGAATAAGCTACAGAGATTGTTGCTAGAGAAAAAATAAGTGATAAAAGAATTAGAGAAAAGAAATGTTTCATGAGCCTAGTATTTGTTTTTTAAAGATACTTAAAAAATAAAAAAAGCAACTAAAAAACAACATCACCCTAGCCCTTTCCTGTGCTTCAATTGTAGCCTTTAATTAAGTCTCTAATGGCACTACGTTTTATTTTACCCGTCTGTGTTAACGGAAATTTAGAAAGAGTAAATATTTTTTTAGGTCTATGGTAAGGCTCTAACTCAGAGATTACCTCACTGTAGGTTGCTGCTTGTTTTGGATCATCGAGTTGCAATACTAATATTAGCTGTTCACCCAAAGCCTCATCTTGTAAAGAAGAAATAACAAAAGGAACTTTTATAAAATCGCGCAGTAGCAGTTCCATTTTTTCTGGATATAGTTTTATACCACCACTATTAATTACATTGTCATACCTCCCTAGCCATTCAAAACTTTTTGTATCATGCAGGGTGACAAGATCATTTGTGACAACCTTTGAGCTACCTTGAATAGGGGCGTCAATCACCAAACAACCTCTCGAATCTAAATCAAAACTAACATTAGGCAAGGCAGAATATACATTGGTTTTGTCTTCACCATTTACGCGCCTAACAGCTACATGAGTAATGGTTTCTGTCATGCCATAAGTAGCGTACACTTGTGTAGACTTTGTTTGTAATTTAGCTTCTAAATCTGGATCTATAACACCTCCTCCAATAATGAGTTTTTTAATTTTGTCTAGGGCATTTAAGGTATGATATACCTGATATGGAACCATAGCAGCAAAGTCATAGGTATTATCATATTGTGTGATAGCATCCTTATCTGGAGCCACTACATGCAAATCCCAGCCCATAGTCAAGGCGCGTACCAACATCATTTTACCAGCAATATATTTTGCAGACAAGCAAAGTAGCGCTGTATTATTTGTTCCTAGATTAAAATAAACTCCAGTAGCAAATGCGCTATGAACCATATTTGTTTTTAGTAATTTGATTTTCTTAGGAGTACCTGTAGAGCCAGATGTTTTTACTTTTATATACGGTTTTTCGTTAAACCACTTTACAATAAATTTTGCAATTGCAATTTCATGAGAGGCTCCATTCTCTTTTAGCTGTTTAGCAAACAGAACAATTTCTTCGGAGGTTTCAAACTCAAGGCCGTTAAATTTAAATGAAGGATGTAGCTTTATTGATGGTTCCAAAAGTGATGTATTTATAATAGGTGTATCTCTAGATTGGTTACATTAAAAGTTCAACTATTCTTAGTACTGGATACAGCTACTTTTCCAAAGAGTTTTTGACTCCAGTTATTCCAGTTGTATTTCTTTGATAATATTAATAAAATTATAGGATATAAAACCAATACAGGTAAAATAACATCCAGTAAGGTACTTGTGCCCGCTTGGGTTGCTGTAAATTTAAAAGCAGCATCGGTTTGCAACGCAGACCAATCTGAGGTCACTAAGGTTGCTGCCAATAGATTGTTTCCAAAATGAAAACCTAAAGCAAGCTCTATACCATCATCCATTAAGGTCATGATACCTAACAAGAATCCAGTGCCAATATAAAATATCATGATCATGTAACCCATCTCACCTACTTCTGGATTGGCGCTGTGAAACACACCAAATAAAATGGAAGTAATACATAATGGCATCCACCTATTTTTAAGTAAAACCCCAAGATGTTGCATCATGTATCCTCTAAATAAATATTCTTCCAGACCAATTTGAAATGGAAAAAACAAAAGGCTAATAACTACTAATATCCCAAATTTTACAGGATCAAGCTGAAGCACTACTTCTGAGGGATCGTTATAGTAGGATATACCAAAAGACACCAATGTTATAAGTACAATAAGTGAAAAAGAGAAAAACACACGAGACCAATCTACTTTTTTTCTTGAAGTAGTGAGAGAAAGTATGCTTCTTTGGTGGAGTTTTTTTACCAGTAGAAATAACAATCCTAATAAAAAGGCAAAAGGCAGTAAGTTAAATGCCAACCAGAAATTTTTACTAGGCACTACCTCAAAAAGCATTTGTTGTTGTTTTGCGAGGTCTATGCCATCACTAAAGAATAAAAAAATGACCAGGCTGTAAATAAATAAACCTGCAGTTAACATAAAGGTAAGAAAAAACATCCAAGGGTCGTTTCTTCCTTTATTTACTTGTTGTATATAATTCATAAATTAAAATTCCATTTTTTAGTAGGATTGTAACACAATGCCCCTTTGGTTATCTGTAAAGCAGAAGCAATATTATTTGTGTATAAACTTCCCGTACCTAAACCTTGAGGCAATGTACTATTTTTTGTAAACGTATACTGCGAAATTGCGTTTAATCCTACATTACTTTCTAGGGCAGATGTGATCCACCACTGTATATTATTTGTCTGAGATAACTCAATCCAGGAATCGCTCCCTTTAAAACCGCCTATAAAACTTGGTTTTAAAATTATGTATTTGGGCTTAATATGTTGAAGCAGCGCTTGTTTATCTTGGTTAGAAAACACACCTATCAACTCCTCGTCTAAAGCTATATCTAAAGGGCTTTTTTCACACAGATAGGCCATTTTGTCCCATTGTTTTACTGCTATAGGCTGCTCTATTGAATGCAAGTCTAGATCAGACAATCGTTTTAATTTCTCTAAGGCATTTTTAGGATTAAAAGCCCCATTGGCATCTACTCTTATTTCTATTTCTGAGGCAGAAAATTCTTTCCTTATACTCTTTAAAAGTGCCAACTCTGTGTCAAAATTAATAGCGCCAATTTTCATTTTTATACAACCAAAACCTTCATTGAGTTTGGTGGTAATTTGCTTACTCATAAAGGCCTTATCGCCCATCCATATCAAACCATTGATTGCAATTGAGGCTTCACCCTTTGTAAAGGCAGAAGGATAAATTTGAAATGGATCAGGAGCCGCCAAAGACTTAAAAGCAATTTCAAGGCCCATTTGGATGGATGGAAACTCGGTTAATGTGTCATACAAATGTTGCTCTCCAAGGTGGATGTTTGCACAAACCCATTGTAATGTTTGTTCAAAATCTGGACGGTCATCAATACTAAGCCCCCGTAACATACCACACTCACCAACTCCAAATTCACCATTATTTTCAAGAACAATAAACCAAGCTTCTTTTGTTTTTAAAATACCGCGAGAGGTGCCGCTTGGAGTTTTAAATTCTAGAATATGTTTTTTATAATGTGCTTTCAAGATGGGTATGTATTAATATAAAACTATGTGCATGATCTTTAAAAACAAGAATTTAAAAATACAATATATTGATTGGTTTTCATGTAAAATAAGAGTACACAACTGTGTTTTAAAAAAAACTTGTAACAAAAAGCAATAGTGCAAACACAAAAGTACTTAGCGCTATTTTTTTAAGCTCAGGATCCAGCAGAGCTGGATCTTCGTTTTTAAATACCTTAAACATGTTTATAAGTAAAGGAATAAAAGCAATAAGGGCAGAATAATAAAGGGGTTTTGCTTGGCTAGCAAATAAATAAACCAGGGCAGAAACAAGCGCTGAGATTATTAAAACACTGTGATACTTCTTTACATTTTTAGCACCTAAAACCACTGCCAATGTGTTTTTTTGAACCTTAGCATCTTGGATTCTGTCTCTCATGTTATTTAAATTCAAGACCGCAGTACTCATACACCCGATTGCTATGGCAAGAAAAAAAACATGATTTCCTAAAGATTTTGAAAACAAAAAATAGCAACCCACAACCCCTACAATCCCGAAAAATAAAAAAACAAACAAATCTCCCATGGCCTTATATCCATAAGCATTATCGCCAACAGTGTATTTAACAGCGGAAATGATGGCGGCAATTCCTAAATTAAAAAAGATAAAAGAAAGCACCATATGGTCACTTCCAAAGGCAGTGAAGATTAATACCGAGGCTAAAAACAAGGTAATACCTGCCGTTACTATCATTCCATTTTTTAATTCTTTTGCGGTTAATAGTCCGCTTTGTAGCGTGCGTTTTGGCCCTACTCTATCTTGATTGTCTGTGCCTTTAATACCATCTCCATAATCATTAGCGAAATTTGATAATATCTGGAAACCAAGAGTAGTTCCTAGGGCAAGAACAAGAATTGGCAGAGAAAAAACTGCTGTCTTAACCGCTACGGCGCTCCCTGCCAAAATACCGGCTATAGATAGTGGCAAGGTTCTTAGCCTTGCTGCAGAAATCCATGCGCTTGCTTTATTCATTTATAATATAATTTTTTGTAAAAATACAGCTTAAAAATAAAATCATACCCAGTATTATAGTTCAAATTTGTGGCTGTAAAAAACTTAAATACCAAAAACTTTTCTATTTTTAAACAAAAAAACCAACACCATTATTATGACATCAACCTATCACATTGGCTTATTTCTATTACGCTTTACTTTTAGTGCAATGATGCTATCTCACGGCATACCTAAACTTTTAAATCTCATACAAGGAACTTTGATGAAGTCAGATCCAATTGGTATTGGAGTTTTAGCTACAACAATTTTAGTTGTAATTGCGGAGGCTATTTGCCCAATGTTAATTATTATTGGGTACAAAACACGTTTAGCGAGTATCCCTGTTATTATCACAATGGGAGTCGCTGCATTTATTGTTCATGGCGCGGATCCTATAAGCATGAAAGAAAAAGCGTTGTTGTTTTTATTTGGATTTTTAGCTATCGCACTTTTGGGCGCCGGCAAGCACAGTGTTGATAGAAAATAAGCTTAAAAACAGCTAATCAAAATAGCAAGGCTAACGCATTACAATTAATAGTTTGGCACACCTATTGACATTGTTATTTTATAACCAACACCTATACCCAATGAAAAAGCTACTTTACATATTTAGTTTGGCGTTGTTGCTAGCAGGTTGTAACAGTGTTAAAAAAAATCAAAGACTACTCGCTCAAGGAAATTACGAGCAAGCCATAGAGCTAGCTGTAAAAAAACTTCAGAAGAATACCTCCTCTAAAAAGAAAGATGGACATATTACAGTTCTTGAAAAGGCATTTCAAAAAAATGTAGCCAAAGACACAAGACGTATCTCCTTTCTAGAAAAACAAGGCAATGCATCTGGCGCTAAGGAGATTTACTACACCTATCAAAACTTAGCGTATATACAGGATAAAATACGGCCATTACTGCCTATCTATAGTAATACCCTAAAGAGAGATGCTGAATTTACACTGAAAGATTACAGCAGTAAAATCCTTGACGCAAAGAAGGCCTATATAGCTTACTTGTATGATGAGGCTGATTTATATATGCAATATCAAACACGTAAAGATTATAGAACTGCCTATAATATTTATTGTGAGCTTGAGGATTTGCAGCCTAACTATAAAGATGTGAGCCTTAAAAAAGAGAATGCTCGTTTTTATGGGACAGATTTTGTTTTGATTGATTTAAAAAACAGCACAAATCAAATAATCCCTGCCTCGCTAGAGCAAGAGTTGTTAAGTATAAACACCTATGGTCTAGATAAGTTCTGGACACAGTATCATACCCAACAAGACAGCGCTATTGATTACATGTATGGTGTAACGCTAGATTTTAAAGAGATTACTATAGCTCCAGAAAAATTAAATGAAATACAGCAAAGACGCTCCAAGCGTATTAAGGACGGTTGGGAGTATGTGTATGATAGCAACGGAAATGTAGCTAAAGATAGTTTGGGTAATGATATTAAAAAAGACAAGTACCTTACTATATCTGCAAGGGTTATGATGATCACACAATCAAAATCTGCTGCTGTTCAAGCAGAGGTAGTTTACACAAACATGAAAAAGAATATAGAAGTAAACCGTTTGCCTATTGCTAGTGTTTTTGTATTTGAAAATGTATTTGCAAAATACACTGGAGATAAAAGAGCCCTTACTACTCAAGACAAGAGATTTTTGCAACATAATTTTATTGATTTCCCATCAAACGAGCAAATGGTGTATGATACTGGTGAGGATTTAAAATCAAGATTAAAAGAAATCATAAAAAACAATGACATGTAATAAGGATGTAAAAATATGTTTTAGAAATATTTGACAAAAAAACGCCTTTCTAAGAAAGGCGTTTTTCAAATATAATTTAATATTGATTTGAGAGGCTGTTAGATTACATCTTTTATAGCATCTGCTTTTATTTCATTATGAGAGGCATGGTAAATAGCCTCGCCATTTTTTATGACGATAAGTTGCGGGCTTTGATGAAAAACTTGGAATATAGTACCAACCTGGCTTGAGATATCTCTATGGGATAATAGGTCTAAAAAATATAAGACAACACTTTTTCCATCTTTTGCAAAACTGCTCTCAAATTCTCGCAATACCATGCGGCTAATCACACACCTAGTAGAGTGCTTAAAAATAACAACTGATGTTAATTTAGATTGTTCTTGAATCTCTGGTAATTGGTCTAGTGAAGTTAAATCAATCCAAGGAAACTTTTGATTCTTTTTTGCTTGATTACTCGAATTGTCTTTTTTAAAACCGCTAAATAACTTCATTGTTTTTTTTACAAATTTCGTAATATTTTTTTTTTAAAAAAATAGCCAAATTTAATAATAAGAATATGTCACCCTTTTGTGTTTAGAATTATAAATATTTAAAAAAAATTAAGCTTTAATTAACACTTTAAAGATAGAATAGGTCTTTCATCTAAAAATATAAAAATGAATTACAACTTGCTTATTTATTACATATATTGTTCAGCTTAAACAAACATTTAATTACCCTTAACTTAATAAATAACGTTTTTATGAAAAAAATTACTACTTTACTTATGTTAGCAATCATGACAACCTTTGGTTGGCAAGCTAACTCGCAAAATGGTGGAGACACCTGCGCAACCGCGGTTGTAGCAGCACCAGGGATTTACTCAGACGCCGCTATTGTACCAGGTACTGGAGGTGCAACACAAGGAGGTGCAACAGATGCCTTATGGTACAGTTACACTCCTGCTGAAGATGGATTAATGAGCATTAACTCTTGTGCTTCTGATCCAGCTGGAATAGACACTAGATTGTATGTATACGCAGATGGTTGTGATACATTAACACTAGTTGCAAACGATGATGATGCTTGTGATGCTCCAAATAATTTTGGATCTTCAGTTGCAGATGTAGCCGTTGTAGGTGGTCAAGAATACTTAATCCAATGGGATGACAGATGGGGCGCAGATGCCTTTGACTGGGAATTAACTGGACCAGCTGCACTAACAGGATTGTCTTGTGACAACCCAACTGTAGCAACTCCTGGAGTTTATAGTGATGTTGCAATCACACCAGGTTCTGGTAGTGCTACAGAAGCTGGAGCAACAGATGCTCTATGGTATAGCTACACAGCTGAAGGAGATGGAACAATAGGTATAAACTCTTGTGCTTCTGACCCAGCTGGAATAGACACTAGATTATATGTATACACAGATGGATGTGTTACTTTAACTCCGGTTGCTAACGATGATGATGCTTGTGATGCTCCAAATAATTTTGGATCTTCAGTTGCAGATATAGCTGTTGTAGGTGGTCAAGAATACTTAATCCAATGGGATGACAGATGGGGCGCAGATGCCTTTGACTGGGAATTAACATTCACACCAAACTTAGACCCAACAGAATTACCTATAACACTTGAAAACCAATTACCTGGTTTTGGAGATTTTAACGGTTCATTTACTCAAGCTATTGCTAACCCAGATGTATCAGGAGCGAACACTTCTGCTACTGTAGCTGAAAACACTGTTCCGGCTAATGCAGCTTTTGCAGGAGTAAACTTTGGTTTAGACACTAACATTGATATTACTACACAAAAAGGATTTAATTTGACTGTATGGTCACCGGTAGCAAACATACCAGTTCTTTTAAAGTTAGAAAACGGATCTGGAGCAAATGCAGAGGTAGCAGCAACTACTACTACAACTGGTGCTTGGGAAACTATCTCATTTGACTTTAGTGCAGTAGGACAATTAACGTTTGAGTCTGTAACATTATTCATGAATTTCAACCAGACAGATCCAGCAACTCAAGTTTACTACTGGGATAACCTAGAACAAGTAGATGTTGTTATTACTGGTGGTGCTATAATATCAGAGGTTGATGCAGATCAAACTGGTACAGATGACCAAGAATTTGTAGAAATACAAACAGAATTTGCAAACCAGTCATTAAATGGTATGATTGCTGTTTTCTATAACGGTTCAAGTGATACTAGTTACAGAACTGTAGATCTTACTGGATTTGCTTCAGATGATAACGGTTATTTCCTACTAGGAAGTGATGCAGTTGCAGGAGCAGACATTACAATGGGTGCAACAAACACTATCCAAAACGGAGCAGATGCTGTAGCATTACATACTGCAGATGCAGCAAACTTCCCTGATGGAACACCAGTAACAACTGACGGTCTTGTTGATGCTGTTGTTTACGGAACTAGTGATGCTGATGATACTGGATTATTAACAGGTTTAGGTCAAACCACTCAGTGGGATGAGAACGAAAATGGAGCCAAAGATACTGAGTCTCTTCAATTTGATGCGGCTACTGGCACTTTCTGTGCTCAAGTACCTACACCAAAAGCAGCAAACATTCTTTGTGGACCACCAGCTCCACTTGTGGAACTACCTATTACTTTAGAAGATGGTCAACTTCCAGGATTTGGAGATTTTAACGGATCATTCACTCAAGCAATAGCAAATCCAGATGCAACTGGAGAAAACACTTCTGCTACAGTAGCAGAAAATACGGTACCAGCTAATGCAGGTTTTGCAGGAGTTAACTTTGCGCTAGATACTAACATAGACATTACTACAGATAAATTCTTTACAATGGCAGTGTGGTCTCAAGTACCAAACATGCCTGTACTATTGAAATTAGAAAATGCTTCTGGAGCAAATGCAGAAGTAGCAGTAAACACAACCACAACAGGTGCGTGGGAAACTATTACTTTTGATTTTAGTGCAATAGGACAATTAACATATGAGTCTGTAACATTATTCATGAACTTTGCTGTAACTGATCCAGCAACTCAAGTTTACTACTGGGATAATTTAGCCCAAACAGGTGAGCCAGTTGGAGATGATGGAATTAATTGTGCGGTAGCAATACCCGTAACTCCAGGAGTTTACAATGATGCTGCTATTACTGTAGGTTCTGGCGGTGCTGCACAAGATGATGCTGCTGATGCACTTTGGTACGTTTATACTGCTGAAGGTGACGGAACAATTAACATCAACTCTTGTTTTTCTGTTCCAGAAGGAATTGATACAAGATTAAATGTTTACACAGATGGTTGTGATACATTAACTCCAGTTGCAGATGATGATGATGGCTGTGATGCTCCAAATGGATTTGGATCTATCTTAACTGATATTGAAGTTGTTGGTGGTCAGGATTATCTTATTGAGTGGGATGACAGATGGGGTGCAGATGCCTTTGACTGGGAATTAACATTTACACCAGCACCAGGATTTTCATGTGCTACTGCAGTAGTAGTAACACCAGGGGTTTACAATGATGTTGCAATTGTTGTAGGTTCTGCAGGGGCTTCTCAACCAGATGCAGCAGATGCCTTATGGTATAGCTACACAGCAGAAGCTGATGGTACAATCAACATTAACTCTTGTATCTCTGATCCAGTAGCTATTGACACTAGAGTATTTGTATACACAGATGGTTGTGATACATTAACTCCAGTTGCAGATGATGACGATGGTTGTGATGCTCCAAATGGTTTTGGATCTATCGTAACAGATGTAGCTGTTGTAGGTGGTCAAGAATACCTAATAGAATGGGATGACAGATGGGGTGCAGACCAGTTTGACTGGGAATTAACATTTACACCAGTAGCTGCTCCAGTGGTAGAGTTACCTATTACTTTTGAGGATGGTCAATTACCAGTATTCAATGATTTCAACGGATCTGCTACGCAAGTAATTGCAAATCCAGATGCATCAGGTGCTAACGATTCTGCAACAGTTGCAGAAAACGTAGTTCCAGCTAACGCGGCCTTTGCAGGTGTTAACTTTGCTGTTGAAAACTTAGACATCTCTACATTAAAAGGATTTACAATGACTGTTTGGTCTCAAGTACCTGATATGCCAGTTCTTTTAAAATTAGAAAATGCTACAACAGGAGTAAATGCTGAAAGAGCTGCTACCACCACAACAACTGGTGCATGGGAGACAATCTCTTTTGACTTTAGTGAAGAAGGTGATTTAACTTTCGAATCTGTAACTGTGTTTATGAACTTTAATGTTCTTGGAGAAACAGATCAAACATACTACTGGGATAACCTAGTTCAAGGTGAGCCTTTAGATGTTACACAAAATGATCTTGTTGATATTGCAATGTATCCTAACCCAGCAACATCTGTTGTTACTTTAGATGCATCGCAAGAAATCGCAACGATTCAGATCATGAACCTGTTAGGTCAAACTGTTTCTATTATTGAAGTTAATAATACATCAAGTACAGTAAATGTATCTCAGTTAAGAACTGGAGTATATATTGCTAATGTATTGTTCTCTAATGGAAGTATTCAAACTATGAAGTTTATTAAAGAGTAATTAATATATTCTTAAAGAGGGAGGCTTAAATGGTCTCCCTCTTTTTTTTAAATAAAAAAGTAAATTAATATCAGAATAATTCCAAAAAAGGGAGGCTAATAGCCTCCCTTTTTTTATTTTAGTAGTCAGAAAGTATTTTGAAATTTCAAAGAGAATTTTTCAAAGAAATCAACAAATCAGTTTTTAATTAATATTTAAGGTTATGAGAAAAATTTACATTTTATCCATGCTTTTTTTGGCAACCTCTTTAAGTTGGCAAACAAACGCACAAAATGGTGGTGACACTTGCGCAGATGCAGTGGCAGTAACACCTGGTATTTACAGTGATGCTGCAATTACAATAGGTTCTGGTAGTGCAACACAGGTTGGTGGAACAGACGCTATGTGGTATAGTTATGTTGCAGAAGGAGATGGTACAATTGGTGTCAATTCTTGTGCCTCTGACCCAGCTGGGATAGACACAAGACTATATGTATATACAGATGGTTGTGATACATTAACATTAATTGCTAATGATGATGATGGTTGTGATGCTCCAAACGGATTTGGATCATCAATAAATGAGGCTTTCGTTAATTCTGGGCAAGAATATTTAATACAATGGGATGACAGATGGGGTGCAGATGCCTTTGATTGGGAGTTAACATTTACTCCAGCTCCAACAGGTGGAGTTGTTTGTGCAGACGCACTTATAGTTACTCCTGGAGTGTATAGTGATGTAATAATCATTGATGGCTCTGGAGGCGCATCTCAAGGGGATGCTTCAGATGCCTTATGGTATAGCTATACACCTTTAGAGAGTGGTACTATAAACATTAATTCTTGTGGTTCTGACCCAGATGGTATAGACACAAGGTTATTTGTTTATTCAGATGGTTGTGATACATTAACACCTGTTGCAAATGATGATGATGGCTGTGATGCTCCAAATGGTTTTGGATCTTTAGTAGATGCAGTTTCTGTTACTGCAGGACAACAATATCTTATAGAATGGGATGATAGATGGGGCAATGATGCTTTTGATTGGGAACTAACTTGGACACCTCTTCCAGATCCAGTTGTTTTACCTATAACACATGAAAATCAATTTCCAGTTTTTGGAGATTTTAACGGATCATTTACCCAAGCTATTGAAAATCCAGATGTAACTGGAGTAAATACTTCTGCTACAGTAGCAGAAAACACAGTTCCAGCAAACGCAGGCTTTGCAGGAGTAAACTTTGGGTTAGACACTCCTATTGATATTGTGACAAATAAAGGCTTCACTATGAGTGTATGGTCACCAATTCCAAATACTCCAGTACTATTAAAATTAGAGAATGCAACAACGGGTGTAAACGCAGAAAGAGCTGCAACCACTACTACAACAGGTGCTTGGGAAACAGTATCTTTTGACTTTAGCTCTGAAGGTGATCTAACCTTTGAATCTGTAACTATATTTATGAATTTTAATGTGGTAGACCCTGCTACTCAAGTATACTACTGGGATAACATAAATCAATTTAACCTTAACGTTGGTGGTACAACATGTGCAGAGGCACTTGAAGTAACTCCAGGAGTTTACAATGATGTATTTATTGTTGCAGATTCTGGCGGTGCTTCTCAAGCTGGTGGAACAGATGCCCTTTGGTATAGCTATACACCAATAGAGAGTGGTACCATTAATATTAATTCTTGTATCTCTGATCCAGGTGCTGTAGACACAAGATTATTTGTTCACACAGATGGCTGTGATGTATTAACACTTGTAGATAATGATGATGATGGCTGTGATGCTCCAAACGGTTTTGGATCTATAATAGAAGAAATCAATGTTATAGGAGGTCAAGAATACTTAATTGAGTGGGATGACAGATGGGAAGATACAGACCCTTTTGACTGGGAATTAATATTCACTCCCCTACCTGCGTGTCCAGAACCTTTGGATGTTGCAATTGCACCAAATGCTTTTGATGCAGTAATTACATGGAGCGCCGTGGTAGAAGCTACCACTGGATACATAGTAAATGTATTTGTTGCAGGTGATGATCCAACTATTGATATTCCTGTATATACAGAAAATGTAGCAACAGGTACGCTAACGGCAACAGCAACTGGACTTACACCAGAAACAAGTTATCAGGCATATGTAATAGCAGATTGTGACACAGAAGGGATATCTCTTGCAGACCCTAACTTCTTTACCACTTTAGTAGCATGTCCTGCTCCTAGTAATTTTACAGTTACAACAACTGTAGACACAGAAGCAACTTTTACTTGGGATGTTGTTGCAGAGGCTGTAAACGGATACACTTTAAGTGTATTTGATGCTGGCGCAGACCCAACACTTGACACTGCTGTTTATACAGAAACTGTAGGGGCTGGTATTGTAACTGCAACTGCAACTGGATTAGCAATAGATTCAGGATATGATGCGTATTTAGTATCAGATTGTGATACTAATGGTTTCTCACAAGAGAATCTACTATCATTTACAACTCCATTTCCTGCACCTGAGTGTGGTGGTGTCTATGTAGATTCTGGTGGATCTGCAGGAAACTACCAACCAAATGAACTTACAGTTACTACGATTACTCCAGATGTACCTGGTGAAGCGGTTACTGTAACCTTTACATATGTTGATATGGAAACAGGTGGACCTTTCGGGGGATGTTGGGATTTCCTAACTATTTATGATGGACCAGATACCACCTTCCCAGTACTTGCACAAACACTTTGTGGTGAAGAAAGTGGAGATGGTGGACAAGCTGGTGAACCAGGAAGTATATTATCTATTGGAGATTCATTTACATCAACAGATGAAAGTGGAGCATTAACTTTTGTTTTTGATTCAGACGGATCTGTACAAGAAACAGGATGGTCTGCAGATGTAACATGTGGGGTACCACCTGTTGGTTGTGGAGACACCTATTATGATGAAGGTGGTGTAGATGGAGATTATTTAGCTAGTGAAACTACGGTAACAACAGTTTCTCCAGAAGTTGCGGGAGATGTTGTAACAGTAACTTTTACCTATGTAGATATTGAAACTGCAACTGGAACTGGATCACAAGATGGATGTTGGGATTACCTAACAGTTTATGATGGACCAGATACTACCTACCCGGTACTTGCACAAACACTTTGTGGTGAAGAAAGCGGAGACGGTGGTGTACCAAGTGATCCTAATAGTTTACTATCTATTGGTGATACATTTACATCAACAGATGTAAGTGGATCTCTAACGTTTGTGTTCACTTCAGATTCAAGTGTACAAGAAACGGGATGGGCTGCAGATGTTACCTGCGCGCCTATTGTAATACCATGTCCAGAGGTAGAAAACTTTGTTGTAGGAAATGTAACAGAAACCACTGCAGATCTATCTTGGGATGCAGCACTTGGAGCAATTTCTTATGATTGGGCTGTATTTATTGCAGGAGCAGACATAGAAGTTGATTTACCTGTAGCTTTTGAAAATACAACAGCTACAACAGGTACTGCACAAGGATTAATACCAGGTGTTAGTTATGATGCATATATACAAACAGATTGTGGAGGTAATAACAATATCAGTGATTTTGTTGGACCTGTCACTTTTACGACCACAGCTCTTGGAGTAAATGATATAGATGTAACTACATTTGTATTTGCTCCAAATCCAGCAGATGGAGATGTAAGTATTGTATCAACAACTGAAATTACTACATTACAAATAGTAAACATGCTAGGTCAAAATGTACTTTCTATGACACCAAATAGCAAAGAATTTACAATAGACGTATCTGGTTTATCTAGTGGAGCATATTTTATAAATGCTATCACAAATGGAGTAACTACTACAAAAAAGCTTATTAGAAAATAATAATCTTTTTAATATCTTTAGAAAAGCCGCTTAGCAATAAGCGGCTTTTTTTTATACACTGCTTTTAAATTAGATTTTTTACATTTACACAAAACAAATGTATGGGCATCTTGAGAAATATTAAAACAATAGTGCTACTGCTAGCAGTGTTCGCGCTAGTAGAAGCATGTAAAGAATCTGGTAAAATATACGTTTCTGAAAAAGAGAATACCAGCGTATATTATTTTATTAGACATGCAGAAAAAGACAGAAGCGACTCCACAAACAAAAACCCTTCTCTAACTATACAAGGGCTGGAGAGAGCAAACAAATGGGCTCTTTTTTTTAAAGATAAAAACATAGCTGCAGTGTATAGCACAAATTACAAAAGAACACAGCAAACTGCCCTACCTATTGCCAAGGAGCAAAACTTAGAGATTATTAGCTACACAGCTAAAGAGCTAATTTCAGAAAAATTCATAGCAGACAATAAAGGAAAAAATATTGTTATTGTTGGGCATAGCAATACCACGCCAGAGCTAGTAAATAGTCTACTTGGAGAGAAAAAATATGAAGACATTGCAGATCGTGAGAATAATAATGTTTTTATTGTAACTCTTAAAAAAAACAAAACAACTGCAAAAAGAGTGAAGGTTAATTAAATTTCATTGAACAATCCCCTTTATAAGTTCTATTTTTACAACATGGCCATTCAAAAAAACATACAAATAAAAAACCGTAAAGCTAGATTTGAGTATGAAATCTTAGATAAGTATACAGCTGGTATTGTACTTGTAGGCACAGAGATAAAAGCAATAAGAGAAGGTCAAGCCTCTATTGCAGAGAGTTTTTGTGAGTTTAATGAGCGGGGAGAATTATTTGTGATTAATATGACTGTGCAAGAATATAGCCATGCAACTCATTTTAATCATAACCCAAAGAGTGAACGCAAACTATTATTAAATAAAACAGAATTAAAAAAGCTTTTTAAAAATGTAAAAACATCCGGCCTCACTATAATCCCTCTAGTGTTATTTACCAATGACAAAGGACTTGCTAAGATTACTATTGCCCTTTGCCGCGGAAAACGTGAGTTTGACAAAAGAGATGACATTAAAGACCGTGACAATAAAAGAGACTTAAGCAGGCTTAAAAAAAGTTTCAACAACTAGGGCTTTAGCGGTACCTTAACTAAGGTGAATTTCAACAAAAAGAGTAACAGTACCAAGAGTATTTCGTCTGTATAATATAAGCCTATGAAACAGTTAGTAACCCTACTTTTATTACACATTATTACTTTTGGACAAGCTCAAATTGTTGGGAAAATAACAGACACCAATGCTCAGGCAATACCCTATGTAAATATCTATCTAGAAAACTCCTACACAGGAACCACATCAAATGATGATGGTAATTATAAGCTTGCTCTAACTTATACAGGTAATCATACTATTGTCTACCAGTTTTTGGGCTACAAAACAGTTACTAAAAAAATAACCATTGAAAGCTTCCCGTATATACTTAACATTACTTTAGAGCCAGAGACCACCACTCTGCAAGAAGTTGTGATAAATAACAATGAAGATCCCGCAGACAGAATCATAAGGGCCACTATAGCAAAGCGAAAAGAAAATTTAGCTAGTATAAGTAAATACACTGCAGATTTTTATTCTAGAGGAGTATGGAAAGTGAGAAATGCGCCCGAAAAAATACTAGGCCAAAGCATAAGAGGAATTGAAGGGTCTTTAGATTCTACAAGAAGTGGTATTATATATCTTTCTGAAACTATTTCAAAGATATCATTTCAGCAACCTGCTAATTTTAACGAGCGTATTATAGCAAGTAAAGTAAGTGGTAATGACAACGGCTTTAGCTTTAACAATGCGCAAGATGCAACATTTTCTTTTTATGAAAATACGATTGAATTAAACACGGCAATAGTATCTCCTATTGCCAGTAATGCGTTTAATTATTATACGTATGAACTTGATGGTATATTCTATGAAGCAGACAAGCTCATAAATAAAATTAAAGTAATTCCGAAAAGACCCAATGACAGGGTTTTTAAGGGAATTATTTACATTGTAGAAGACCATTGGCAATTATATGGTATAGATCTAGCCACAACAGGAGCTGCTTTACAAACTCCTTTTATTAAAGAGTTGGTCTTTAAACAAAATTTTAAATATGATACCACTCAAAAGTTTTGGGTGAAATTATCTCAAACCCTTGATTTTGGCTTTGGTTTTATGGGGCTAAATGGCGATGGCCGCTATACATGTGGGTACAGTAATTATGATTTTGAACCTAATTTCAGTAAACGCTCTTTTAGCAACCAGGTGTTGTCTTTTGAACCAAAAGCCAATAAAAAAGATAGTCTTTTTTGGAACACAATACGCCCAGTACCACTCACAAATGAAGAACTTAATGATTACATAAAAAAGGACAGTCTTCAAGAATTAAAAAAATCAAAACCATACCTTGACTCGCTAGATAGCGTATCAAATAAGTTTAATTATACAGATCCTTTGTTAGGGTATACCTATAGAAATACCTCTAATAAATGGAGACTAAATTATAAAGGGCCTGGCGCAGGGGTTTCTTTTAACACCATACAGGGGTATACTAGTAAAATAGGGGTGACTTTTTTTAAATGGTATACAGAAAACAGAACAAAGTGGTTATCTATGAACCTAAATGCTACCTATGGCCTAGCCGAAGATAGACTGAGATTTACAGCAGGTATAGCCAAAAAATTTAATAGCAAAAATAATTTAAGAATTACACTCTCTGGAGGAACTAAACTAACCCAGTTTAATGACAGCGAGCCTATTTCACCCCTAATAAATAGTATCTCTACTTTATTTTTTGAGAGCAATTACCTTAAAGGATATAACCTTGATTTTGCGCAAATAAAATACCGTCAAGAACTTTTTAATGGCCTAGAGGTATTTGCAAAAATTGGTTATGAAAAAAGAAGCACCCTTTTTAACAACTCTGACCAGTACTATATCAATAATAAAGAACAGCAGTACAGTTCAAACAACCCACTAGCCCCGGAAGATTTTACCACATTATCTGTGGAGCAGCACCAAGTATTTAAATCACAAATTACAGCGCGTGTTGTCTTTGGACAAAAGTATGTCTCAATTCCAGATAGGAAAATTAATATTGGTAATGGGCGGTATCCAAGAATTGATATTACCCTTGAAAATGGACTTGGAGCCTCTAAAAGAGGCTATAACTACACACAACTAAGAACAGAAATTTATCAAAACTTTAGTGTTGCAAATAAAGGTGATTTTTATTACAGGATAAAGGCTGGAACATTTTTCAGTGCAGATGATATCTCATTTATAGACTACCAACATTTTAATGGTAACCAAACACAAGTAGGAACAAGAGCAAACTATACCAATGTTTTTAACACCCTACCCTACTATGATTTTAGCACCAATAAGAGCTATATGGAAGGACACCTAGAACATGATTTTAAAGGTTGGATTTTAGGTAAAATTCCGGGAGTCAATACATTAAACTTCAACCTAGTGGTGGGGGCACACCTACTTGCAACACAAGAGAGAAAACCCTATTCAGAATTCTCTATAGGAATAGACAATCTTGGCTTTGGCAGCTATCGGCTGTTACGTTTAGATTATGTACTATCCAACTTTAATGGTATACAAAATGGAAATTTAGTCTTTGGATTGAAATTTTTAGATTTTTTAGGCCTATAAAAAATAAGACCATTAGCCTTTAATTTTTATTTTCAAGCAAGGGCACAAATCTAAACTCCCCAAACGTTTCTTTATCAAAAGCTGTTTGTGAAGTTCTTGTAAAAACGGTCATTATTTGAGATTTCTCTCCCACAGGAATTACCAACTTTCCTCCTATTTTTAATTGAGCTAATAATGGTTTTGGCACAAAAGGAGCACCAGCAGTCACTACAATACCATCAAAAGGAGCTTCTGTCTCAAGACCAATATACCCATCCCCAAATATGAGTTTCTTGGGAGT
>Ga0208973_1000119_pt1 | contig 42833 bp, 40 predicted proteins | sample AOAMet_66_BLW_10_2_FD_188233 | JGI IMG/M metagenome (GOLD analysis project Ga0208973, IMG submission 188233) | Ammonia-oxidizing marine microbial communities from Monterey Bay, California, USA - CAN11_66_BLW_10 (SPAdes) | ecosystem: Environmental > Aquatic > Marine > Intertidal zone | place...
CCACCAATTGAAAAATTAAAGGATGTACCTTTTCCTCTTGTTACCTTATTCACCCCAGGTACTTTTAAAAGAAAGGGAATATGTTCTTCATCGTAAACCTCATTAAATAAATTTTCATATTCGTTTTTAACATTCATAGAAACTACAAAAATATATTTTGAATTTGCCATAATAACCTCTCTTAATATTTTGTATGGGATTTTATTAGAAATTGTTTTGCTCTTTTATTCAACTTTTTAATTTCTAATTCTCTTTTAGTTGCATCACTTCTATTTAGAACATGCTCTTTATAGACTAGTTTAAGTGGTAAACGTCCACGTAAATACTTAGAGCCATTTCCTGACATATGTTTCTCTATTCTTCTATCTAAGTTATTTGTAATTCCGGTATAGAGTGATTGGTCTTTACATTTTAAAATATAAATTATCCACTTCATTTCTATTCTACTTTATTCATTGTTTATCATATTTATAAACACATCTTCTAAGCTTGCATCTTTAGTGGATAAATCAAGAATATCTAAGCTTGAGTTGTATAGTGTTTTAATAATACTATTCATAGATGTTTCGTTAGGCTTAAAAGTAATCTCTACAGTGTCAGAAACAATTTTAACGTTACCAATTTTTTTAAGACTAATTTTATCTTCATCTGAAATCTTTTTCTTTTTTAGTTTAATATAAATTAATTTTTCATTAAACTTTGTTAGTAATGATTTCTTATTTTCGTTAGCAATTATTTTTCCTTTGTTAATTATTGCTATATCGTCACACAAATATTCAGCTTCTTCTAAGTAATGAGTTGTCAAAATTATTGTGACACCTAGCTTATTTAAGTCTTTAAAATGGTTCCATAGTTTTTGCCTTAATTCCACATCAACACCAGCTGTGGGTTCATCAAGTATTAAGATAGGAGGTGAGTGCACCATTGCTTTTGCGACAAGTAATCTTCTTCTCATTCCTCCAGATAATTTTCTACTATATGATTTAGCTTTATCGCTTAAATCCATTAATTTTAGTAATTCTTTTGTCTTACGAAGAGCTTTAGGAACATTAAACATTCCTGAATGTAAGTCTAACAACTCATCAGGAGTAAAAAAAGCGTCTATATTTAATTCTTGTGGCACTATGCCAACAGCTAATTTGGATTGTTTTCTTTCTTTTTCTATATCCATACCCCAAACAGACACATCCCCAGAGCTTTTAAATACAATTCCTGATATAATATTTATTAATGTTGACTTGCCAGCTCCGTTTGGCCCTAATAAACCAAAAATAGATCCTGCTTTCACGTTTAATGACACATCATCTAATGCATAATACTCACTTTCACCTTGGTAAGTTTTAGTAAGATTTTTTATTTCAAGGGCAAGTTTATTTTTTGGTATTTGCCAATTTTTAGTTTTCATTCTAATTCTTTCTAATTAGATCATCTATATTTTTATCGGTCTTATTAAAGTATAAAAATTATCATGAGTTAATGACAATTATACTTAATTATCTATAATATAGACTATAATATTTATCATAAATTAATTTTTAAATCACAGTTTTATAAATATTTTGAATTAAACTTACTAAATTTAAACGAGTAGAAATGAATAATGAGATACAAGAAAATACTAGACCAGATTTAAAATTTAATGACCCTAATAATATACTTTTGATTGATGGGTCAGGATATATTTTTCGTGCATTTTATGGTTTACCGCCTATGACTAATAAAGACGGGATTCCAGTTAATGCCGTATTTGGTTTTACAAAAATGCTTATAAAGCTTATTGATGATTTAAAGCCTCATTATGCAGCTGTTATTTTTGATGTATCAAGAAAAACCTTTAGAAACGATCTTTTTGAATTTTATAAGGCTAATAGATCAGAGCCCCCTGAGGACTTAATACCTCAATTTTCTCTAATAAGAGAAGCTACGGAAGCAATTGGATTACCCGTTGTTGAAATGGAAGGTTTTGAAGCAGATGATTTAATTGCGACATATGCCAATATAGCTTTAAAATCAACAAAGAAGGCAATTGTTGTTTCTAGTGACAAAGATTTGATGCAACTTGTAGATCATAATACTCTGTTATTTGATCCTATGAAACAATTGTGGATTGATGATGTTAAGGTTTATGAAAAATTTGGTGTACCACCTAAAAAAGTTATAGATGTTCAATCTCTTGCGGGTGATAGTAGTGACAATATCCCAGGTGTTCCTGGTATTGGTATAAAAACAGCGGCTGAACTAATTAATGAATATGGAAATTTAGACGAACTATTATTAAGAGCGGCAGAAATTAAACAAAATAAAAGAAGAGAAAATCTTATCGAATTTGCTGATCAAGCAAGACTGTCACGATCTCTTGTTACTCTTGAAAAAAATGTACCAGTTATTTCAGAAATTGAAGATTTTAAAATTAATACAGTTCTTGATTTAAACAAGTTAATCCCTTTTCTAGAGACACATAACTTTAAAAGTTTGATAAATAAATTTAAAAATAATGAACGTAATGAATTAATAGTTAGTAAATCTAATACAACAGAATTAATAAAAAATGATATTATAGAATTTAATGGCTCTTCAGATGAATATGAACTCATTAATAAAGCAACTTCATTAAGAGAATTTATCAGGAATTGTTATGGTCAATCAATAATATCAGTAGATTGTGAAACAAACTCATTAGATGCTAAAACCGCCTCATTAATAGGTATTTCAATGTCCTATAGTGAAGGTAAAGCTTGTTATATTCCGTTGAGGCACGGTCTTGATTTAGTTAATGATCAGTCAGACTTTATTTTAGATAATAAAACATCCTATTCTCAACTGCCTTTTCTAGAAGCGATAAGTATAATTAGACCACTTTTAGAAGATAGCTCTATTTTAAAAGTTGGCCATAATATTAAATACGATGCATTGGTAATGAAACAAAATCATAATGGCAATATTCTTCTTCATCCAATTGGTGACACTATGTGTTTATCTTATGTGGTTGATCCTGGAAGAGTTGATAATCATAAACTTGATAGTTTAGCAATGCGTGAATTTAACCACAAAACAATAAAATATGAGGATTTATGCGGTAAAGGTAAAAATAAGATTTCTTTTAATCAGTTGTCTCCCTCAGAAGCTCTTAATTATGCATCTGAAGACGCCGACGTAACCCTAGCTATTTATAAGAAGATACTTCCAAGATTAATAAATGATAAAAAATATACTGTTTATAAAAGATTAGAAAACCCTTTGATACAAGTTTTAATGAAGATGGAAGATAAAGGCATTATTGTAAACCCAGCTAAGCTAAAAGAAATTTCTAAAAATTTATCAGTAGAGATAAACAAACTAGAAGATAAAATTTATATGATGACAAATAAAAAATTTAATATTGGATCACCAAAACAGTTAGGTGAAATTTTATTTGATGAAATGAAAATTGATGGAGGAAAACGTTCAAAAAATGGTTCATGGCAAACAAGTGTAGAAATTTTAGAAAATATGTCTATTTCAGGTCATGAAATAGCAGATTTTATATTAGATTGGAGACATTTTTCAAAACTTAAAAGTACATATTCTGATGCCTTAATTAATCAAATAAACTCAGAAAGTAAAAGAGTTCATACAAGCTATTCAATGGTTGGAGCTAGTACAGGTAGGTTATCTTCCTCAAACCCTAATCTACAGAATATTCCAATTAGAACAAAAGAAGGAAGATTAATTAGAACTGCTTTTGAGGCAAAAGAAGGCTTCAAATTAGTTTCTATGGACTATTCACAAATAGAATTAAGGTTGATAGCACATATAGCAGACGAAAATAAAATGATAGAAGCTTTTAATAATGAACTAGATATTCATGCAGATACTGCTTCAAAAGTTTTTGGAATTCCAATCTCTGACATGACAACAGATATAAGAAGAAAAGCTAAAGCTATTAACTTTGGGATAATATATGGCATTTCATCTTATGGATTAGCAAAACAGTTAAAATGTTCACCAAGTGAAGCTAAGTCTTTTATCAACTCTTACTTTGATAGGTTTCCTAAAATAAAAGATTACATGGAAGAAACTAAAAATAGCCTTTATAATGACGGTTATGTTGAAACTTTGTTTAGCAGACGAATTTATATCAATGGTGGAGACTCAAAAAACCAAAATATAAGAGGTTTTGCAGAGAGACAAGCAATTAATGCACCTATTCAAGGAACAGCAGCAGATATAATAAAAAATGCAATGATACAAATTGATAAAAACTTACTAAATCATAACGAAGATGTTTCTATGCTAATGCAAGTTCATGACGAGTTAGTGTTTGAAATTAAAAATGATAAAATTCATAATATTGAAAATATTATTTTGCCAATCATGGAAAATGCAAATTTACCAATGGTGCCTTTGAATGTAAAATTAAAGGTTGATACTGGATATGGGGATAATTGGGCAGAAGCACATTGATTTTGTTTTGTTATAAATTAACAAAATTTAACCTTGAATAAACCTTAATTTTGCACTCATATTATATTACTTAAGAATACTTTCAAATAAATAGGTGATTAATGAGTGAAAAAATTATTCTCGTAGACGATGATAGTAATATCTTAACTTCTGTTTCTCTGGCTTTAAGATCCGAAGGATGGTCAGTTGAAACATATAATGATGGAGAGCAGGGACTTATTGCACTTCAAAGAAATAATCCTGATATCGCGATTCTAGACATTAAAATGCCTAAATTGGACGGGATGGAGGTTTTGAAGAAGCTGAGAATTTCTAGCAATATACCTGTAATTTTTTTAACTAGTAAAGATGATGAAATAGACGAGGCTTTAGGGCTTAGGATGGGTGCAGATGATTATATTACAAAACCATTTTCTCAAAAATTACTTATTGAAAGGATTAGAGCAGTTTTAAGAAGAAGTTCTTTAGATATTTCAGACGTGTCTGAGAAAGTAATACAAAGAAATAATCTATATCTTGATCCAGATAGACATCTTTGTAAATGGAAGGGGCTAGAGGTTAAGCTTACGGTTACAGAATTTTTAATATTAAATTCATTAGCTTTCAGGCCAGGACTAGTTAAAAGTAGAGATCAACTTATAGATACTGCTTATGGAGAAACTATATATGTTGATGATAGGACTATTGATAGCCACATAAAGAGGATGAGAAGGAAATTTAGATTTTTTGATAAAACGTTTGATCATATTGAAACCTTATATGGAGTTGGGTATAGATATAAAGATGAATAAAATTGGCTAAAATTATAAAATTTTTAAGAAAAATATACTTGCCCTTAAAGACCAGAATATTAGTAATAATTTTATTACCAGTTTTATTGTATCCAATAATTATTATTTATTTCAATAAATATCAGGATATTTTAATTAGATCTGAATTTGCAGCTATTGAACGACAAGGTTTAACCTTAACTAAAGCTCTTGCTTTAGCAGAAAATCAATATGGCTTAATTCAACGAAATCAAGTTTCTAGCCCTGCATTACAAAGTTTAATTCCTAAGGTTAAGTATGGTTCAAATATAAGGGCTAGGCTTTTTGATATGTATGGAAACTTAATTGCAGATACAAAGGCTAGTATGAAATATAGTCCTTTTGTTAAAGTAAGTCCGTTGCCTTTAGTCAAAAATAATTCGCCGCTCGAAACATATTTAACAAGTTTTGTTTCTTTGTTTTCAAATTTAATTTCAAAACCATTAAATCTTCCATTATACAAAGATAATATAGGATTGACGCTTGATAATTATCCAGAAATAATAATTGCACTAAAGGGTAATATTACTAAAGTACTAAGACAAGATGCTAATAATAAACTTTTTCTATCTGTTGCGCTGCCGATCAAAAATATCCGCATGGTAAGAGGCGCTGTACTTCTTTCAGTGTCAGGTGAGAAAATTGAACAAGAATTAATTGATTTAGAGACAGAACTTTTTAAAGCATTTGGATTAATTTTACTAGCCACTTTCAGCTTAGCTTTTTATTTTGGGAGATCTATTACTAATCCAATAATAAAATTAGCAAACGAAGCAGACAAAATCTCTGAAGATAAAATGCAGAAAACTGTTAATTTAACGGAACTAAAAGCCAGAAAAGATGAGATAGGCAATTTAGCAAAATCTTTCTTTCAAATGACAAGAGAGCTCCAAAGTCGGATAGATCATATTGCAGAATTTGCAGCTGATGTTGCTCATGAATTAAAAAACCCTATTTCGTCTATAAGATCTGCATCAGAAACCATTGGTAAGATAAAAAACATTAAAGAACAAACACAGCTTATAAAAGTTATACAAAATGACGTAGCAAGGGTTGATAGATTAATTAATGATATTTCTGCAGCTTCTAGACTTGATGCTGAGCTATCTAGAATTGAAATGACTAAAATCGATATTACGGATTTGTTGAGTACTTTGATCGATATAAGATCTTCAACAATAAATTGTAATATTTATTTTTTTAAAGAAGTCGATAAATGTTACATTTGGGGAAATGAAAATAGAGTTGCACAAGTTTTTGATAATTTAATTCAAAATGCTGCCTCTTTCTCAACAAAAAATTGTACCATAGATATTAGGTTAGAGAAAAAGTTAGATAAAATAATTATTTTAGTAGAGGATAATGGCCCAGGTTTTTCTGAGGTTGGTATTAATAAAATATTTGATAGATTTTATACTGAAAGACCTAAAGCTGAGAAGTTTGGTAATCACTCTGGATTAGGCTTGTCAATTTCAAAGCAAATTATAGAAGCTCATGGTGCTACTATAGAAGTGTTCAATAGATTAGACAAAAAACGAAAATGTATTGGAGCTACTGTAAAGACTGTGTTTACTGCATTAAAATAATTTAAAGCTATCATTTCATAGTTTGCAGTATAAAAAATTAAATGTTATATAACCCTATTAATTTTTAGGGATAAACATGACAGATTACTCAATCACAGATATAAACCTCGCAGAATGGGGAAGTAAAGAAATTTCAATAGCTGAAACAGAAATGCCTGGACTTACTGCCTGTAAAGAACTATTCGGGAAAGATCAACCATTGAAAGGAACTAGGATTGCTGGTTGTTTACACATGACAATCCAAACAGCGGTTTTAATTGAAACTTTGATTGCTCTTGGAGCTAGTGTTAGATGGGCTAGTTGTAATATTTTTTCAACGCAAGATCATGCTGCAGCTGCGATAGCTAAACAAAATATTCCAGTTTTTGCTAAAAAAGGTGAAACACTTAAAGAATATTGGCAATATGTTGACCAAATTTTCACTTGGTCTGATGGATCTGTGGCTAATATGATCCTTGACGATGGTGGAGATGCTACTCTTTATATTATTTTAGGAGCAAAAGCTGAAAATGGAGAGAAAATTCTTGCTTCTCCTGCAAATGAGGAGGAAGAGGCTTTAAAGGCTCAAATTCTTTCTAGATTGGAAAGTTCACCTGGTTGGTTTACAAAGGTAAGGGATAGCATAAAAGGTGTTACGGAAGAAACTACTACTGGTGTTCTAAGATTGTACCAGATGGCAGAAAAAGGTGACCTTCCATTTCCTGCCATCAACGTAAATGATTCAGTTACAAAATCTAAATTTGATAACCTGTATGGTTGCAGGGAATCTTTGGTTGATGGTATCCGAAGAGCTACTGACGTAATGTTGTCGGGTAAGGTAGCCGTTGTCGCTGGTTTTGGTGACGTTGGTAAGGGATCAGCCGCTTCACTTCGACAAGGCGGCGCAAGAGTTATAGTAACTGAGGTCGACCCTATATGTGCATTACAAGCTGCAATGGAAGGATACGAAGTTTGTTCTATGGAAGAAGCCTGTCCTAGGGGTGATATATTCGTTACTGCAACAGGTAATAAAGATGTGATAACAGTTGATCACATGAGGGATATGAAAGATAGAGCAATAGTGTGTAATATCGGACACTTTGACTCTGAAATTCAAGTTGAGTCTTTACAAAACATGAAATGGTCTGAAGTTAAGCCGCAAGTTGATGAAGTTGAATTCCAAGATGGAAAAAGGTTAATTGTTTTAGCTAAAGGCAGGCTTGTTAATTTAGGTTGTGCTACAGGACATCCTAGTTTTGTTATGAGTGCATCCTTTACAAACCAAGTTCTTGCTCAGATTGAAATTTGGGAAAAAGCCAATGAATATGATAATAAAGTATATACTTTACCAAGACATTTAGATGAAAAAGTAGCTAAACTACATCTAGATAAAGTTGGTGCAACGTTATCTAAGTTATCAAATGAACAAGCAGATTATATTGGTGTTCCAGTAAAAGGTCCATTCAAATCTGACAATTATAGATATTAAATTATGAGATCAATATCAGAGTTTGTTGTTAAATCTGAAATTGAAATGAGAAAATTAGGTTATTCATTAACAAACTTATTTCAATCTCAGGACCTAATTACGTTTACTGGTGACTTAGGTGTAGGAAAAACTTTTCTTTGTAAATCTATTATTAACAAACTTACTAGATCTAAAGAAATAACAAGTCCAACTTTTAATATTGTGAACACTTATTATTTCAAAAATGAGATAGAGATATGGCACTGCGATTTTTATAGAATTGACAGTTTTAACGAAGTTGAAGAAATTGGTGTTTTTGAAGATCTAAAAAAAAAATCATTTTTCTAGAATGGCCAAAATTTACAAAAGAAATTTCACAATTTGATCCGTTAAATATTTCTATCGAAATGGTTAATAGCGTAGATAAAAAATTATCTAATTTTAGAAAAATTTCTTTGCATGGGTCTCAGAAATGGTATTCTCGATTTAATAAAAATATAACATTAATAAAGTGAGCAACAAGTCCCATGAATTTTGTTTTTTACGATTTGGAAACAACAGGTAGAAATGCTACCTGGGACCAGATACTTCAAATTGGAGCTATTTTAGTTGATAGTAACTTTCAAGAAATAGATAGATTTGAAGAAAGGTGTCGCTTAAGGCAAGGTTTAATACCAGAACCAGGTGCTTTGATTGTTAATAAAACTTCTGTAGAAATGTTAAGTAATGTTAATTTATCCCATTATCAGTTAATAAAAAAAGTTTATGATATTTTTAATAAATGGTCGCCAGCTATATTTATTGGTTACAACACTATTAGTTTTGACGAAGAGTTTTTAAGAAAAACTTTTTTTAAACTATTACTAGAGCCTTATACAACGCAATTTAATGGTAATAGGAGAGCTGATGTTTTAGGAATGAGCAGATCATCTAAATATTACTATCCTGAATGTATAAACGTTGGTTTGAATGAGAAAGGAAACCAAGTATTTAAATTAGATGTGTTAACTCAGTTAAACGATATCAAACATAATGCTCATGATGCAATGGGTGATGTCGAGGCTACTATTCAAATTGCGCAAATTCTTAAAAATAAAGCCCAAAATGTTTGGCAATCAGGGTTAAATAATAGTAATAAAATAGAAGTGGACAATTTTCTTCTCCAAAATGATGTAATTTGTATGGACGAATATTTTTTTGGTAAATTTAATTCTTATGCTGTTACATATGTATGCAAAAATAAATTTAATTATCCACAATGTTTTGATTTAATTCATGATCCAATTGACTATTTTGAGATGTCAATTAAGGATTTAAAAACTAAAATGAAGCTTAAACCTAAATTAATCAAAGAAATTAAAAATAATAAGAATCCATTATTAATGGATGAAAGTTATATTGAAAAAATACCTTCCTATAAGTCATTAGGCTTAAATGTTCTTAAAGAAAGAGCTGAATTAATAAAAAACAATATTGATTTTAAAAATAAAATTCAAACGATACTGTTTGAAGAAAATGAAGAAAAACAAATGTTTAAATCACAAGTAGATATTGACCCTGAGGATAGCTTATATATTGGAGGCTTCCCTGATAATAGTGATAAATCAAAAATGTTACAGTTTCATAAAGCAGAATGGGAAGAAAAGTTTTTTATTTCAAACCAATTTAAAGATCCACGATACCAATATTTTGCTCATAGATTAATCTATGAAGAAGCCCCACAAATACTTCCTCAACTTGATTACGAAAAAATTCATAAAATTATTGCAAAACAAATATTAAGTACAGATAATGAAAAATGGAACACTGTTCCAAAATCATACCATCAACTAGACACACTAAGAGATCAATATGAAAATGAGAAGGATGACGAAAAAATTGAATTTTTAGGAGAATTAGATAATTTTCTTCAAAATCTTGAAAATAAATATCAAATATCACAATAATTATTAAATTAGGAGACTTATAAATGGCGACTAATAAGACAAATGATCAAAATTTTAAAATAGATGTTTTAGATTCAAAGCAGCCTGTTTTAGTTGATTTCTGGGCAGAATGGTGTGGTCCATGTAAAGCTATTGCCCCATCTCTTGAAGAGTTATCCGAGGAAATGGCTAGTAAGCTTAAAATTGTTAAAATTAATGTTGATGAAAACCCTTCAATTTCTCAAACTTATAGTATTAGAAGTATTCCGGCTTTAATGATATTCAAAGATGGTGAAAAAATTTCAGAAAAAATGGGAGCTCTTCCTAAGTCAGCACTTCAATCATGGGTTAATGAAACTATTTAAATAGCAATACATCAGTTAATGACTGTTTCATTATATTTTAATACATGTCCTGTTAGATACAAAGAACCAGTTATGAGTAATGGTAAATTTTTATCAGATCTTTGTAGTGCATTTTCTAAGCTTTCACATCTAAAAATGCTTAGTTGAATGTTTTTTAATTCTTGAGATAATTCTTCTGAACTATAGGCTGATTCAACTCCAGGAATTGAGATAACGAATATTCTATTTATATGTTTTTTAAAAGTATTTACAAATTCAATAGGATTTCTATTATTTAACATTCCAATAATTAAATCATACTTTTTGATTGGATTGTTGTTAAGGAAATTTTCTAAAACAACGGCTCCATCTTCATTATGAGAGCCGTCTAAAATAGTAATATTATTTCTAAATTTAGTAATTTGTCCCTTTTCTATATATTCAATTCTTCCATGCCATTGTGTTCTTTGTAACCCTTTAATAACATTTGACTTAGATATATTGGGTATTATTGTTTTAGCAGCTGTGTAAGCTGTAGAAGCATTTTCATATTGATGTTTCCCTCTTAAACCAAGTGGAGTTGATGAAGGTATAGATTTTAATTCTATTAAGTTTGCTTTCATTTTTTGAACACGTTCTATAAGCGTCTTATAAGCCTTTTGGTTATTTTGTTTAGCAATAATAATGGGAAGACTTTCTCTAAGTATTCCTGCTTTTTCTGTAGCAATACTTTCTATAGTTTTACCAAGATATTCAGTATGATCGAACCCTATTTTAGTTATTATACAAAGTTTCTTTTTATCAATTATGTTAGTGGCATCCAATCTCCCACCTAATCCAGTCTCTATTATGTTAATATCACTGGGGTTTCTGTGAAATGCAATCAAAGCTGCAGCAGTAGTAATTTCAAAAAAAGTAATTGGCTTATTTTTATTGTTAGATTCAATTTCTTCTAAAATATCAATTAACATTTCTTCAGAAATTTTTTTTTGCTTTATACGAATGCGTTCATTAAAGTTAATTAAATGAGGTGAAGTATAGATATTAACAGAATAGCTGTGAGCTTCGAATATTTCTTTAAGGAAAGATGCAGTTGACCCTTTACCATTTGTTCCAGCAATATGGATGACATTGCTTAATTGATTATGAGGACTCCCAAATTTATTCATTAATAAATTTAATCTAGTAAGATCAAAGTCTATTAGTTTAGGGTGAAGGGAAAACATTCTATTAAGAGTGTTTGTTAATTTTTTTTGATGAACCATGTGGTTAAGTATAATTAAAAATAAATGATCTATTTTTTATAAAAAGTTAATGTTTTTAATAAATTTGATATTGTTTGCTTTTGTTCAGATCTAGGAATAACTAAATCAACCATGCCATGTGATTTTAAGTATTCCGCAGTTTGAAAATCCTCTGGAAGTTTTTCTTTAACCGTTTCTTCAATTACTCTTCTGCCAGCAAAACCAATAATCGCTCCAGGTTCAGCTATATGTATATCACCTAACATTGCAAAGCTAGCTGTGACGCCGCCAGTCGTTGGATTAGCAAGTAATACAATGTACGGTAATTTAGCTTTTTTAAGTCTATTGATAGCAATTGTAGTTCTGGGCATCTGCATAAGTGAAAAAATACCTTCTTGCATACGTGCTCCACCTGAAGATGGCACAACCATCAGGGAACATTTTCTTTTTATGGCTTCTTCAGCTGCTAAAATTAATCCATTACCTACTTGTCTTCCCATAGACCCAGCCATAAATGAAAAATCAAAGCAGGCTATAACTAAAGGAATGTTATTGATAGAACCAAAGCACACTAATAACGCATCATCTAGTTTTGTTTTATTTTGAGCTTCTTGTAATCGGTCACTATACTTTTTTTTATCTTTAAATTTTAAAGGGTCGGTATTTAGTTTTGGTATGGAAATGTTTTCAATACTATCTTTATCAAATATGAATTCTATTCTCTCCTTAGCTGAAAGGTGATCGTGGTATCCGCAAGTTTTACAGACATTATTACTTTCATGAAATTCTTTATGAAAGATCATTTGTAAACATGATTTACATTTTACCCATAAAATTTCTTCAGGCTCGTCTCTTTTAACAAAGGCCTTAAATCTAGGTAATACTGTTTCTTTAATCCAATTCAATATTCTACCTTTCTTTCTTTAATTAAATATTTAAAAATTAAGGTTTAATTATGTTTAATTCTATTTGATATTTTAGATACAAATTCGATACAAGACTTAATAGTGACCTTTTTATTTTCACCTTTCTCAGATGATGATTTGATTAAATCCACTACTGCTGAACCAATAACTATTCCGTCGGAAATTGATGCCATTGAATAGGCTTGTTCTGGTGAACGAATTCCAAAGCCTATGATAGTTGGAATATCCGTAATAGATTTTATTTTTTTTAGGTTCATGGATACATCGTCAACATTAGGAGCCTGAGTACCAGTTATTCCAGTGATTGAAACATAATATACGAAACCTGTAGCCTTTTTCAACACTTGAACTAGTCTGTCTTTTGTAGTAGTAGGCGTAATCAATCTAATAAAACTTAGACCTTGTTTTTCTGAATAATTATACAATTCATCATCTTCCTCAGGAGGTAAATCTACAATGATTATACCATCTACACCACAATCAATAGATTTAGTTACAAAATCTTCTTTACCATATTTATATATAGGGTTGTAATAACCCATTAATATAATCGGAGTATAACTATTTTTTTCTCTAAATTTTTTTACAAGATTTAAACATTTTTCTAGGTTCATTCCAGACTTCAGAGCTCTTTGGCTCGATAGCTGAATAGCGGGGCCATCCGCCATAGGATCAGAGAAAGGCATACCTATTTCAATAAAATCTACTCCATTATCTGGTAATCGTTCAATTATATTCATTGACGTTTCAAAATCAGGATCTCCGGCTGTCAAGAAAATACCTAGGGCTTTTTGATTGTTTTGTTTTAAATTATTAAATGTATTTTGAATTCTACTCATTTGTTAATTTTACCCTTAAGGTTTCATAATCAAAGGTAAAACAGAGGATAAATCTTTATCGCCTCTTCCACACATATTCATTATTATGATTTCACCTTTTCTTTTTGCAGCTAATTTTCCAGTAATATGTAGAGCGTGTGCAGGTTCAAGTGCAGGAATTATTCCTTCTAATCTGCTACATAGTTTAAATGCCGCTAGGCTTTCTTCATCTGTTGTAGATAAATATTTAATCCTACCAATGTCATGTAACCAAGAATGTTCAGGTCCTATACCTGGATAATCTAATCCAGCAGATATTGAATGTGCATCATTAATTTGTCCGTCGTTATCCTGTAATAAATATGTTCTATTACCATGAAGTATTCCAGGAGTTCCTGCAGAGAGAGAAGCCGCATGTTTGTTTGTTTTTAATCCTTTTCCAGCAGCTTCAACTCCAAAAATTTCAACCTCTTTGTCATCAAGAAAAGGATGGAACAATCCCAGAGCATTAGATCCTCCACCAATACATGCTACGAGAGCATTGGGCAAACAGTTCTCTTTTTCTAAAATTTGTTTTTTTGCTTCTTCTCCAATTATAGATTGAAAATCTCGAACCATTTTAGGGTAAGGGTGTGGGCCAGCAGCAGTTCCTATAATATAGAAATGAGTATTTGCGTTTGATACCCAAAACCTAAGGGCATCGTTCATAGCATCTTTTAAAGTACCAGTTCCAGAAGTAACAGGGTTAATCTTTGCACCTAAAAGTTGCATTCTTTGTACGTTAGGCTTTTGCCTTTCTATATCCATTGCTCCCATAAAAACTTCACATTCAAAACCAAATAAGGCACAAGCAGTCGCAGTTGCAACTCCATGTTGGCCAGCTCCAGTTTCTGCAATTATTTTATTTTTACCCATTCTTTTAGCCAATAAAATTTGTCCAATGACATTGTTTATTTTATGCGCTCCGGTGTGGTTTAGTTCATCTCTTTTTAAATAAATTTTAGCACCACCAAAAAATTCTGTTAGTCTTTCCGCAAAATATAGAGGACTCGGTCTACCAATATAATCTCTTCTATACATATCCAAATCATCTAAAAATAACTGATCTTTAAGAGCTTCTTCGTATGATTTTTCAACGTTTAATACCAGTGGCATAAGTGTTTCTGCTACAAACCTTCCGCCGTGGATACCAAATCTTCCATTAGAATCAGGACCTGTTCTCAAACTATTTAAATTAATATTTGTCATATTTCATCCATTAAATATTTCTACATTTTGTTATAAAATTTTTAATCATTTCTGGATCTTTTATCCCTTTACTTATTTCAACTCCAGAAGAAATATCTATTGCAGGTGGATTACTAATTTTAACTGCCTGTTCTATATTATTTATATTAAGGCCACCTGCAAGCATCCATTTTTTTTGTGGCTCACAGTTTTTTATAATATTCCAGTTAAACATTTCACCATTACCTCCTGGTAAAATAGTTGAAGGTGAATCTAAAAGAAGAATATCACATAAATTTTCATAATCTTGATTTGCTTTTATTAAATCTAATTTATTTTTAATTCCTATACCTTTGATTATTGGAATTTCGAATTTTACTTTAATTTCTTTACACCTTAAAGGAGTTTCATTTCCATGAAATTGAAAGTAGTCAGGTTTAATGTTTTGTTTAATTTCCTTAATAAAATCATCATCAGAATTAACTGTTAAGGCAACTATTTTTGAATGACGGTTACGATTTTTTAATAACTGTTGTGCATCACCCAGAGATAGATTTCGTGGAGATTTATCATAAAAAACTAAACCTATATAATCGGCTTTGCTTTCTATGGCAGCATCCATACACAATTTATCGTTTATACCACATATTTTTATTTCAAAATTATTACTCATCTTTTAAAATACAAATGTGGGAAGAATCATTTGTTTAAACGGTCTTTCATATTTTTTCCCATTCTAAAATATGGGATCTTTTTTGCAGGAACTGCTACAACTGATCCATTTTTTGGATTTCTAGCAATGCGAGCATCTCTTTCTTTTGAACCAAAAACTCCAAAACCCCTTAACTCTACTCTATCGTTTTTAACAATAGCGTTGCTAATTGTATTAAAAAAAATATTTACAATTTTTGAGGCATCTTTTTGATAAACTCTTGGATTTAAGTTAACAATTTTTGTTATTAGATCTGATTTATTCAATTTAATACCTCATTTATTATTCTTTAGAAATTTTATCCTTTTTAGCCAAGGCAGCACCAAGAATATCTCCTAAACTTGCACCACTGTCTGATGATCCAAATTCGGCCATAGCTTTCTTTTCTTCTTCGATTTCTCTAGCCTTGATAGAAAGGTTAATTTTTCTTTGTTTTTTATCAATATTTGTAACAGTAGCATCAACTTTATCGCCAACTCCATATCTATCTGTTCTTTGATCATTTCTTTCTCTAGCTAAGTCACTTTTCTTTATAAAGCCTTTAATATTATCGCCTACAGTCACATCCAAGCCATTGTCTGAGATTACTGCTATTGTACATGTAACAGTAGAGCCTTTTCTTATATTATCGATCTCTGATGACGCTAGGTCTTCGGTCAATTGTTTTATACCAAGAGATATTCTTTCTTTATCAACATCAATATCTAATATTTTGGCTTTTATAGTGTCACCTTTAGTAAAACCTTTAATCAATTCGTCACCATTACCGTCCCAACTAAGGTCAGACAAGTGAACTAAACCATCAATATCGTCAGAGAGCCCTATAAAAAGACCAAATTCTGTAATATTTCTTATCTCACCTTCAATTGTACTTCCAGTCTTATTATTATCTTTATAGGATTTCCATGGATTCTCTATGCATTGTTTTATTCCAAGTGAAATTCTTCTTTTTGACACGTCAATTTCAAGAACAATTACTTCAACTTTTTCTGAAGTTGATACAATTTTACCTGGGTGAACATTTTTTTTAGTCCAACTCATCTCAGAAACATGAACTAAACCTTCAATACCGTCCTCTAACTCTACGAAGGAACCATAATCTGTTATGTTAGTAACTACGCCATTCATTTTTGAGCCCACTGGAAATCTGTCAATAACTTTTAACCAAGGATCTTCTGTTAATTGTTTTATTCCTAGAGAAATTCTTTGAGTTTCGTCATTAAACTTAATAACCTTAACTTGAACTGATTCTCCCATTTGCAAAGCTTCTGAAGGGTGATTAATTCTTTTCCAAGAAATATCAGTTACATGCAATAATCCATCAACACCACCTAAGTCAACGAATGCCCCATAATCAGTTATATTTTTAACAATACCTTGTAGTACTTGACCTTCTTGTAAATTAGCAACTAATTCAGATTTAGCTTCAGCCCTACTATCTTCAAGTACAGCTCTTCGAGAAACTACAATATTTCCTCTTCTTCTATCCATTTTTAAAATTTGAAATGGTTGAGGAGTACCCATCAAGGCACCCAAGTCTTTTATTGGTCTAATGTCAACTTGACTTCCTGGTAAGAAAGCAGTAGCACCTTCAAGGTCAACTGTAAAACCTCCTTTTACTTTACCAAATATAACCCCGTTAACTCTCTTTTGTTCTTCAAGAGCCTTTTCTAAATTAATCCATGATTCTTCTCTTTTTGCTTTTTCACGACTTAAAACAGCATGACCATTTATATCTTCTAATCTTTCAATATAGACTTCAACTATATCACCTGGGTTAATTTGAATATCATCTTCACTATTTCCAAACTCTCTTATAGAAACTCTTCCTTCAGATTTAAGTCCTACGTCTATTAAAATCATATCTTTTTCTATTGATAAAACTGTTCCAGATACTACTGAACCTTCAATACTTGCCATTTCTTGAAAGCTTTGATCTAGTAATTCTGCAAAATTTTCACTAGTAGAGTTGGCTGTTATATCAGCTTGGGACAATATATTCTCCTATTAATTATGTGCTTAAAAGCATTGTGCTGAGGTTATAATTATGGAAACTAAAGAATTAACTCTTAAATTATAAATATTTGTGTCAGCTTGTTAAATGTTAAATTTATTGATTGAAATTTCCATTTTTCAACCTACTATTTTATTACTTCTTTCAATAATTTTAGTAGCAATTGACATTACCTCATCAGCACTAATTGAACTTGTATCTATAATAAATGCATCTTCAGCTGGTACTAAAGGTGATGTCTTTCTTCTACTATCAGATAAATCTCTCTTTGTTATATCAATTATTAAAGACTGCAACATACACTCTTCATCATTCCCATGCAAGAAAGATATGTTTTTTTCTAAAAGTCTTCTTTTTGCTCTAATTTCTACTGAAGCATTAATAAAAAATTTAAAATTTGCATTAGGTAGGATTTTAGTTCCTATATCTCGTCCATCTAGTATACAACCACCATATTTTTCCTTATTAACATTAGCAAATTCTATCTGTTTTAAATTAAGTGTCTCTCTAAGGCTTGGAAAGGATGCAATCTTTGAAGCTAGAGCTGCTACTACTTCAGTTCTTAATTTATTATTTTCTAATTGCTTAAAACTTAATTTCTTAGCAATTTTACAACTTTCTATTTCTAAATTTGTGTAATCGTTTTTTTTATCATTAATCAATTCTAAAGCTACCATTCTGTACATAGAACCTGTGTCTAAATGAGGGAAATCATATTTAACAGACAATCTTCTTGCTAAAGTTCCTTTTCCTGATGCTGCTGTGCCATCAATTGCTATTTCAATCATTTTATTAATAACTTAATATTTTTTTAATTTAAAGTTGTTCAAACTTAGCACCAATTTTTTTCATTTTATCTAAGAAAAAAGGAAAAGATGATTTTATGGTATCAGTATTATCTACTTTAATTGGCTTTTCGCTTATTAGACCCAGACACAAAAAACTCATTGCAATTCTATGGTCCAAATTTGAGTTAATCTCAACGTTTTGATTTATTTGCCCCTCAGGACCTAGCCCTTTAACTATCATACTATTATGAGTATCAATTGTTTTCACTCCCACCTTTTGGAGCCCTTCGCAAACTGATTTTATTCGATCAGTTTCTTTATATCTAAGCTCTTCAACACCTTCCATGATAGTATCTCCTTCTGCCTTAACTGCCGCGATTGCCAGTATAGGATATTCATCAATCATAGAAGCAGCTCTTGATTTAGGAATAGTTATGCCATTTAATTTACTTGTCTCAGCAACTATATCAGCAATTAATTCACCATTCATTTCTCTTGAATTCGTAAATTTAATGTTTGCGCCCATTTCTATAAGTGTCTTAAATAAACCTGTTCTCAAATCATTAACACACACATTCATAACTTTAACTTTGCTGTTTGGAGTTATTAATGCTGAAACAATTGGGAATGAAGCACTAGAGGGGTCTGAAGGAACATTTATGTCTAATGGTTTAAGTGCAGGAATTCCGTCAAGTGTGATTTTCCACTTTGAATTTTTTAATTTAATTGTTTCAATTTTAGCGCCAAAATATTTCAACATTCTTTCAGTATGATCTCTTGATAGTGAGGGTTCTATAATAGATGTTGTTCCTATGGATGATAAGCCAGCAAGTAGGATGCTAGATTTAACTTGGGCAGATGCTACTGTACTTTCATATTCTATAGGTAATGTAATTTTACTTCCTTTTATCTTAATGGGAAGGGTATCATTGTTAAAATTTTCTATAGTGGCGCCAGTTTCAATCAAGGGTGATATAATTCTTTTCATGGGTCTTTTTGAGAGAGATTGATCACCTATGAAGGTTGCTTCAACGTCTGAACCTGCAACTAGGCCCATTAATAATCGTGCACCTGTTCCAGAATTTCCCATATCCAAAATATTATTGATACCTGATAAAGAACCTATTCCACTTCCAAAAACCTCCCATTTATTATTAGATAATTTGTTGATAGATACTCCCATTTTTCTAAGTGCATTAGCTGTTGCTAGGACATCTTCACTTTCTAAGAGATTATTAACAATTATTTTGCCAGTGACTGCAGAACCAATTATTAAAGATCTATGTGATATAGATTTATCTCCAGGGACTATCATTTCACCTGATAAATTTGAGCTTTTATGTGATATTATAGAATTCAATCTGATTTAACCTTTTTAAAAAAATATCAATAATATATAACTAAATTTCTAAAAATTAACATAATTATTAAAAATATTTTGACAGAGTTACTTTTTTTAGTCTAATCGGTTTGTGTATTTTTATTATAGAGGAGAAGATTAATGGCCAAGCCTGAATGGGGTGTAAAAAGAATATGTCCAGCTTGTGGATTTAAATATTATGATTTTAATAAATCTCCTATTACGTGTCCTTCATGTAAAATGGAATTTGACCCCGATGTTTATTTAAAAAGTAGAAAAGGCAAAAATTTTTCACCTAAAGTAGCTATTGAAAATAATGACGATATAAACAATTTAGATGAAATAGAGGTTGAGAATGACGAAGAAGTAGTGAATGATGATGATCCGATATTGGAAATAAATAAAGATGATAAAAATAATGATAGTGACGAGAACGATAGTATTTCTGATGATGTCCATTATATTGAAGAAACTGATATAAATGAAGATGACGAGACTGGCGTAGAAATTATAGAAGATCAAAAAGATTAAATATAAATTGGGGGCTATAGCTCAGCTGGGAGAGCGCTACACTGGCAGTGTAGAGGTCAGCGGTTCGAACCCGCTTAGCTCCACCATTTATTTTAAAACTGGAAATTTCAAAAATGACTATAGTAGCTTTTTATAGTAAAGGAACTTCTATAGAGGTTCAAAACACTTGGAGTAAAAGGTTAAAGTTCTATTATCCATCGTTAAAGTTGGTACCTCTTTTGTCAGAAGAAGCAAAGTTTGCAACTGTTGCTTTATTATGGAAAGCACCTCTGAATTATTTAAATAAAATGACTAGGATAAAAGGGTTAATATCTTTAGGTCAAGGTGTTGATCACATATTAAATGGAAATTTAATTCCTGAAAATATTCCTGTAGTCAGGATAGTTGATCCTTATATGGCTAAATCAATGAGCCATTGGGTTTTGTTATCCATATTAAATATTATAAGAGACACTTATGGATATTTTAGTCAAGAAAATACAAAAATATATAAACCAAGAGATGAAAAAAACTTTTTATCATTAAAAATTGGAGTTTATGGTATTGGAGCTATTGGTAGTGTGGTAGCGAAAGATCTTAGCTACATGGGTTTTAATGTACAAGGTTGGAGTAGAACTAAAAAAAAAATTAAAACAATTACATGTTTGTCTGGAAGTGAGGGTTTTAAAGCATTAATCACAAATAGTGATATTCACGTTTGTCTCCTTCCACTTACACCGTCAACAGAAAATATCTTCAATAAACATAAATTTATAAACATGAAAAAAGGATCGTGTTTTATTAATGCTGGCAGAGGCGAGCATGTTGACGAAAATCATTTGTTAGATAGTTGTAGATCAGGACATATTTCGAATGCTGTTTTAGATGTCTACAGGAATGAACCTTTACCTAAAAACCATCCTTTTTGGAAACAAGACAATATTAGGTTATGGCCTCATGTTGCTGCTGAAACTAATCCAGATACTGCTGCTAAACAAATAGCTAACGCTATCAAATGTCTTGATAATAACATTGTTCCACCAAATACTGTAGATAGAACTCTAGGTTATTAAATATATAAATTAACTTTCCATAGTTAAACTTTACATTATAGTATTAGTCTGTTTGATGTTTTGGAGAGTGCTATGGACTTTAAGAATAGAATTATAAACTCAGACCAAATACGTGGTGCAATGATATTTGAATTTTTTAGCCCAGGTATTCCTCTAATATTAAAAAATGCTGGATGTGATTTTATAATATTTGATATGGAACATGGTGGACTTTCCTTAGAGCAATTTAAAAATTTGGCGGCTATAAGTAACGCGAATAAGATACTTCCTTTTATAAGAATACCAGAATTAAGTTATAACTATATAACTAGAGCTCTAGACCTCGGAGCGGCTGGTATAATGACGCCTATGGTTAATAGTGCTGAAGAAGCAATAACCATAGTTCAATCTTCTAAATATCCACCTTCAGGTGTGAGAGGGGCTGGATTTGGTTTTGCCCATGATAATTATGTGAATAAAAATCCATTATCTTACATCCAAGAAGCTAATAAAAAACTAATAAATATTATCCAAATCGAAACTAGCTCAGGTTTAAAAAATGTAGAAGAAATAGCTTCAATTGATGGTGTTGATTGTTTATGGGTAGGTCATTTTGATTTAACAAACTTTCTAGAAATACCAGGAGATTTCAAATCTCCAATTTATTTAGATGCTATAAATAGAATTGTATCTGCCGCAAAATCGAACAATAAAAGTCTTGGTATAATGGTTAATAGTAAGTCTGAGCTTGAAATGTATTCTAATCTTGGTTTTAATATAATTGCAGTAGGAACGGAAATGAAACTTTTAGGTGATGGAATATCGAATTTATTAAACTAAAAAATAAAGCCTTATGGAGAATCTAAAATGTTTAAAGTTGGAATTTCTGGTGATTTGCTGAATAGCGAAAATAAACCTTGTTTTGGAGACGCTCCTCTAGAATTATTGAAAGTAAGAAAAGATATTGAATTTTTTTGGATGGATAAGTCTATCACAGAAGTTTCATCTAAAATGGCATCACAATTTGACGCTATACTTCTTAATCTTCCAAAAGCTAATTTAGAAACTGTTTCAAATAAAAATTGTAAACTCAAAATAATTTCTCGTTTTGGTGTAGGCTTTGATTCTGTTGACATAGCTGCTATGAAAGAGAAAGGTATAGTTGTAACTAACACGCCTAATGCCGTGAGAAGACCTGTGGCAGTTGCTGCTTTAACAATGATATTTGCAATGGCAAGCAAATTGATAATTAAAGATAAACTGGTTCGAAAAGGAAATTGGAATGAGAGAACTAACAATATGGGCGTTGGTCTCTCAAAAAAAACTCTGGGTATTATTGGAGCTGGAAGCATAGGTACAGAAACAATTAAGCTTTCGAAGCCTTTTTTTAAAAATATTTTAGCATACGATCCTTTTTTGTCGGAACAGCAAATTCATGAAAAAGGTGCTGTAAAATCAGATTTACATCAATTATCATCAAAATGTGATTTTATTGTGATTCTCTGTAATCTTGATGAAAGCACTAAAGGAATGATAAACGAAACATTTTTGTCAAATATGAAAGAAAGTGCTTATATTTTTAACCTTTCAAGAGGTCCAGTTATCAATGAAAGGCATTTAGAAAAGGCATTAGAGAATAAAGCAATTTCTGGAGCAGGTTTGGATGTTACAAATACAGAACCTATTTCATTAGATAGTAAGCTTTTGTCTTTTAGCAATGTTGTCATTACTCCACACGCATTATGTTGGACAGATGAATGCTTTAACGACATAGCTGAAGAAGCAATCAAATCTATATTAAATTTTATAGATAAAAAGCCAATTTTAAATCAGGTTAACAAATAATGATTTAAGCAGCTTCATCTTGAATGGTTTGTGAAATTACAGCTATTGCACTTTGACTAGTCTTACACCCTCTTAACTTGGTAATGAGCTCGTCTTTTTTTAGCAATCTCGATACAAGAGCAAGTGCTTGCAAGTGTTCCGAACCGTTATTAGTAGGTGCTAAAAGTAAAAAAATGACATCTACCGGCTGATCGTCATTTGCATTGAACTCGAGGCCACTCGACAAAATAGCTAAAAAACCTTTTGGTTTATCTAGTGAACTTTCGGTTGTGTGGGGAATGGCTATCCCATTTCCAACAGCTGTTGAACCAAGCTTTTCCCTTTTTATCAAGTTATCTAATATTGTTTTATAGCTAACTTTGATATCTCTTTCAGCTAATTTACTCAAGGCGTCAAGGACATGTTTTTTACTAGAAGCATTAAAATCAACTAGAATTGATTCCTCTGACAAGATATCATTGATATTCATTTATATAACCTATAAAAACTTACCAAAATTAAATAAGTGTGTGTTGATAGTACCATCAAACAAATCAGTCAAGAACATATTTAATAAAATTTGAGATTAAAAAAAACTATTTCCAAGATAAACATCTCTAACTCTTCTATCAGATTTTACTTGGCTTGGAGTGCCTGTCATTATCAGTGATCCATTAAATAGTATATAAGCTCTATCAACTATATCTAATGTTTCTCTTACATTATGATCTGTAATTAAGACTCCTATATTTTTAGATTTCAATTTATTAATTAAATTTTTAACATCATTAACTGCAATGGGGTCTATGCCAGCAAGTGGTTCATCTAGCAAAATATAACTAGGATTTGTTGCCAGGGCTCTTGCAATTTCAACACGTCTTCTTTCTCCACCAGATAAGGTTGCACCATATGAGTTTCTTATTTGATTAATATTAAATTCGGCTAATAGGTCTTCTAAAATTTCATATTTTTCATTCGTTGTAACATTCAAAATTTCTAGAATAGATAATATGTTTTCTTCAACAGTTAAGCCTTTGAATATAGATGATTCTTGTGGTAGATATCCAATTCCTTTTCTTGCACGGATATGCATCGGCAAGTGGCTTATACTAGATTTGTTAAGTAAAATGTCTCCTTTATCACAATTTATTAAACCTGCTATCATATAAAAACACGTAGTTTTACCCGCTCCATTAGGACCTAGGAGACCTACAGCTTCTCCTTTTTCAAGATTCATAGTAACTTGATTAACCACAAGCTTCTTATCATAAGTTTTTGAAATAGAATTGATTAATAAGCCATTTTTTAATTGTATTTGACGTTCATCAGGGGAAATATTGCTTGATGAATATGCCTTTAATCTTTCTAATTCTTCTTTTATTGTACTCAGTTTAATCTCCCTTAACTTTATTTTTGGTGGGTGAAAACACTCCCTTTACACGTTGTCCTTTTTTTCGATCTCCAATTATGTTACTTATGCCAGATTTAAGGTTTGTTATTCCCCTAGAACCTCTAATAATTGATTTTTTATTAATTATAATAACGTTTCCTGTAAGTTTTATGATTTCATCAAAAGAGTTATAAACCCCTAAATCAGCTTTTGATTTTTGTCCTTTTTTTTTATTTTCAATAATTACATTTCCCTTGGCAGTAGCTTTTTTTAAAGATTGTTCTTTGCCTGTAAAGTCTGCTTTAACGTTTTCTCCAAATATTGTTGTTTTATTTGGTAAAGTGATTTTTACATTCCCACTAGCTTCAGCTTTTTTACTTAAATCATTAAATGTAATCATTTTTGAAGACTCAATATGTCCTGACGGAGATGAAAAAGTTTGAAATGGCCCAGTTATCAATGCAATTTTAGAATTAAGATCATATGTCATAAATTGCCCTGTTGCTTTAGCTTTACCTTTTGTTAGAATAACATTTGTTTTAGCAGTTATTTTTGTTAGTTTGTTTTCGCCATTTTCTTCTATATATAGAGCTTTAACAAGATTTGCTTTTAGTATTAGTCCGTCTTTTCTTAATATTACATTCCCTTTTGCTAAGTAATACTTTTCTTTCTCAAACCATTCGAGAGATTCATCTGCTTCTACTGTAAGTTTAGATAATTTTTCTTTTTGATCCTCTTTTGATAAGGCAAGATATGGGCACAAAGAGAATACTAAATAAAATATTAAAAGATAAATTTTTTTAGGTTTCATTTTTTCTTGATAAAAGCATAGTCAAAACTGCTTTTCCTTTAATTCTAATATATTCCCCATTCTTCCTTAAATCTAAACCATTTCCATTAATTTTAGTATTTCCTGAAATAATTTTAACTTTGTCAACTGTTGAAAAATTGCCTTTTTTTAAAGTCCCAACCAGGGTTTTTGTTTCTAAAACAAAATTTCTTGACTTTTTTATAATCTTTACTTTCTCTGAAAAATTAAAGTTTTCATAATTATTTGATACTATAGCATGACCTGCAACAATTTTTGTTAAAATACCGTTTTTATCAATTGTAGTTAGAGAGTTTTCTAAAATAACTTTATTAGCTTCAGTTTTACTCTCTTTGAGAGTTTCAGCTACTATTAAAAATTTTTCACCTCTTTTACTCTTTTGGTGAATTCTTACTCCACTAATTTTATCTGAGTTTTCTTTTTTTGTTTTGACTATAGCTTTATCAGTTGTTTTAAAAACTTCACTTATAAAAATATTAATCATAAAGATTAAAACTAAAGTCATGATTAATGAAGCAAAGATAAATTTCTTATTAATCAGTCTAAACATTTCTTATAAAAACTTCTCTAAAATAATCAATAATTAATGAGAAAAAATATCTAAATTATCAAAACCAGTTAAATCTAATTTTGATCTTGTTTTTAAAAAATCAAAACAAAACTTAGCTAAGTCTTCTCTATTTTCACGTTGGAGAAGTAAATCTAACTTTTCCTTAATTTGGTGAAGATATAAAACATCAGAGGCAGCATATTTTAATTGTGATGGATTTAACGATTTAGCTCCCCAATCAGAGGTTTGATTTTGTTTGTCTAATTCAAATCCAAGTAAATCTCTACATAAATCAGCTAGGCCATGTCTGGCACCAAAAGTCCTTGTTAGCTTTGAAGCTATTTTGGTGCAATATATTGAACCATTGATTTCGCATATATTTTTTTCAATAGCAGCAATATCAAATCTAGCAAAATGAAATAATTTAATTGATTTATTATCTCTGAATATTTTTTTTAAATTTGAAAAACTTTCCTTTTTTTTAATGGCCTCTGTTGTGATTTGTATAAGGTGAGCGTTTCCGTCTCCACTTGACAACTGAACCAAGCAAAGACGATCTCTTTGTAAGTTTAGTCCCATTGTTTCGGTATCTATAGCTATAACACTACCAAAGCTTATGTCTGACGGAATGTCATTTTGATGAAGAAAATAAGTCATTTATTACACGCAACACTTTAAAAAAAATATAAATGTTATAATATCATATTATGATAACAAATCATCTATATATTTTTATACTTGAAACAATTTATGAAGGTAAAATCAGTGGGTTCTATTAAAAACAAAAAAATTCTCATACTTGGAGGCACTGGTTTTCTAGGAAATAAATTAATTTCTTCGTTGTTAAATGATAATTTACAAATCTATTTACTAGCCCGAAACAGTCGGACACGTAAAGATCTCCAGAAATATAACTCTAATATAAATATAAAAATATTTGATTGGATAGGGACTGATTCAAAAATTATTGAAAAAATTTTGAAAGAAGTAAACTGCGTTATTAACTTATGTGGCATTCTTTATGAAAACAGGACTGGTGACTTCGATCGGGTTCACTCTGAGCTTCCTTCTCTCTTAGGTGAATTATGTTTAAAAAATAATATTGAAACATTTGTTCATGTTTCAGCTTTGGGTGTTTCAGAGTTTTCAGATAGCAAATACTCAAGAAGTAAGGCTATTGGGGATAAAAGGTTATTAGAAAATTTTCCAAAAGCTAAAATATTAAGGCCTTCTTTATTATTTGGAAAAGGTGATAACTTTTTTGGTCAATTCTCTAAAATGTCATCAATTTCTCCGGCCTTACCTTTAATATCTAAAAACACAAGATTTCAGCCTATATTCGTTGATGATGTTGTTTTAGCGATAATTAAATTACTTTCAAATAAAGATATAAAAGGTAATATTTTCGAAATAGGTGGAAAATTTGTATATACTTTTGAAGAATTGTTGAAAATATTACTTGATATCAAAAATATAAAAAGGTTGTTAATACCTTTAAGTCCTAACCTTATGATTTTTCCTGCATTTTTTCTTCAACTTTTACCTAAACCACCATTTACCGTAGATCAGATGAAGCTTTTAAGGAAAGATAATATCTTAAATGGAAATCATCCTGGTTTAGAGGCTTTAAACATAAAAGCCACAAGCATGAAAAAGGAATTAACAAAAATTTACAAAAATTAAAATTTATTAAAAGTAAGCATATAATAAAATTGTTATTCCTAATATTATTCTATAAATGACAAAAATTTTTAGTGAAGCTCCACTTATCCATTTCATAAAAAAATTGATTGTTAAGTAAGCTGTAATAAAGCTAATTAAAATACCCAGAAGCATTTGCTTAGTAACAAAAACACCTGATTCATTGTATAAAGTGATTGTTTCAAGAGTAGTTGCTGCAATGATAACTGGTATTGATAATAATAATGAATATTTAGATGCATCATAACGACTAAATCCCCTTAAAAGGCCAGCGGTTATAACAATTCCTGATCGGCTTGTTCCAGGAATTATTGCTAAAGTTTGAGCTAATCCTAAAATTAATGCATCTTTTAAATTTAAGTTGTCAATTAATTTTCTAACTCTAAGATTTTTATCTGCAAGTCCTAACAAAACTCCAAAAACTAGCGTGGACCAACCAATAATTTCAAGGTTGCGGATTATATTTATATCAAAAAAATTTACTAAAAAACCTATAATAACAATAGGTACGGTACTTATAATTAAATTTTTAAAATCAATAAAACCCCTATAATTATCTCTATCAGGAGATATAGTTTCTAAAAATATCTTTAAAATATCTTTTTTTAAATATATTATGACTGCTAAAAGAGTTCCAAAATGTAAAGCAACATCAAAGCCTCTATTTGTTGTGATATCAGTAAAAAACTTGGGGAATAATATCAAGTGAGCACTTGAAGAAATAGGAAGAAACTCCGTAATTCCTTGTATCATTGATAATATTATAATTATTTCCCACATCAATCAATACTCTACAAATATATTTTAAATCATTATTAGACTTAAATATTGCTATAATCTAATAAAAAATTAATAATTATATTATAATTAAATAGTGAAACTTTATACTTTTTTGAGTTATTTTAATAATGATCTGGAACAGAAAAAACCCATATTTAGCAGAAATATATGAGTGTCAACTCTTGTCTGGTGAGAAATCAAATAGAGAAATACGACATTATGAAATTGATCTTGGTAATAGTAAAATAAAATATGAACCAGGTGACAGCTTAGGAGTGATACCCAAAAACAATCATGAATTAATAAATTCTATAATATCTAGGCTTGATGCTTCTCCATCAGCTATACCTGATGGATATAATAGTTCTTTATTTGATTTGTTAGAGAATGATTATGAAATTTTAACCCCTACAAATAGATTGATCAACTTCATTAATGAAAACACGCTACACCAAAAACTTAATGATGTTATTTTAAGACATGATAAAGAAGCACTAGCGAAATTTAAATATGGAAAAGATATCTTGGATTTTATGAATTTAGACAAGAGCTTGAAGATAGATTTAAATATTTTTTTAACTCTTTTGAAACCTATTCAACATAGAGCTTATTCAATTTCCTCAAGCTCTTTAGTATATCCTAATCAAATTCACTTGACTGTTTCTACAGAGCGGTGGCGAAATGATTCACGAAGTTATGGAGGGGTATGCTCTACTTTTTTATCAGACAAATGTTTCAAAGGTTCAAAAATTAAAATTTTTTTAATACCTAATAAATCGTTCAGACTTCCAATAGATCAAAAAAAATCAATAATAATGATTGGTCCTGGAACTGGTGTTGCACCATTCATATCATTTTTACAAGAAAGAAAAGCAAATAGAAGCATTGGAAAAAATTGGCTTTTTTTTGGAGCCCAAACACAAATGAATGATTACCTTTATTGCGACCATATTAAACTAATGAAGAAAGATAATATTTTACAAAAGTTAAATTTAGCATTTTCAAGAGATCAGAAAGAAAAAATTTATGTGCAAGATAAAATGTATGATGAAAGATCAGATTTTTTTCAATGGATTGAAAACGGTGCCTATTTATATGTATGTGGAGATGCACATAAAATGGCTAAAGACGTAGACTCGATGTTGCACAAAATAATCAGATCACAGTTAGACTGTTCCTATGAAGTATCTGTGGATTATATAAAAAATCTTAAAAAGGAAAAAAGATATCTTTTAGATGTCTACTAATTTAAATATCGTAATAATTTTGAGGTGGTTCTATGAAATGGGATAGATTACGTTTATTTAATATTGTTGCTCAAACAAGGAATATTACTGAAGCATCTTATATTTTACATGTAAGTCAATCTGCTTTGAGCAGGCAGATGAAAGCTTTAGAAAATGAGTTAGGTGTAAAATTATTTTTAAGAAATTCAGATGGAATTTCATTGACTAAAGCTGGTATGCGTCTTTCGTCTTCTGTAGAAATTTTGGCATCTGACATTAGTAAAACGCATAATCAACTTTTAGAAGATATGGATGTGCCATCTGGTAGATTAAATATAACAGCAACAAATGCTTTTGGTGCGTTGTGGGTTGCGCCTAGAATGTCAAAATTTAAATCTTTATATCCTGACATTAATGTAGCTCTTAGCCTAAGAGATTCAGAACCTAGGGTCACTAACTTTAATTCTGATGTGGAGGTAAGAATGACGCCGAGCGTATCACAGGATGATATTCAAATTAAGTTAGCAAACTGTAAGTACAAAATATTTGCATCAGATGATTACATTTCGAAAAATGGATATCCTAAGACAAGTAGTGAATTAGATAATCATAAAATTATTTCTTATGGAGAAGATGCACAGCCACCTTTAGATAGGTATAGATTAAACTGGTTATTAACTATAGGTAAAGAAAATAAAAGGCCAAGAAAACCAGTTTTTGAGGTTTCTAGCATATATGGAATAGCCAAAGCTACTGAAGTAGGAATGGGAATTGCCTCGTTACCTGATTGGATGGAATTTGAAATGATTGCTCTTAAAGAAATTTTATCACAATTAGAAGGGCCAGAAATGTCAATTTCATTGTGTTTTAATTATGAATTAAGAAATGATGCCAGGATTAATGCTTTTAAAAATTTTATGTTAAAAGAAGCGGAAGCCATTAATTAATGTGTTAATCATTTTTGAAATGCATTTAATGCATACCTGTTATATGATGATATATTTTACAATCACTAATAAATGAATTAATTTGCTTTTCCATTTGATAGAATTAAATAGTTCAAATTTTGTGTAATAAATAATTATTTACTAAAATGTAAATATGCTCAGAGGAATATAGATGTCAAAAAATAAGTTTAATAAAATGGGTTTTCCTGAAGAGTATGGCCTATACGACCCAAAAAATGAGCACGAAAATTGTGGTTTTGGTTTTATAGCAAATATTAAAAATGAACCTAAGCACGAAATAGTTCATCAAGCCCTTGAGATTGTTCATAATCTTGATCATAGAGGAGCAGTGGGGGCTGATCCACTTGCAGGTGATGGTGCTGGAATATTGATTCAAATACCTGATCAATTTTTTAGAGCTGATTTTGCTAGAAATGATATTACTCTTCCTAAGATTGGAGATTATGGTGTTGGAATGGTTTTCTTTCCACAGGATAAAACTAGAGCTGATTTAGCGAAAAAAGCTATTGAGCAAACTATTTCTAACGAAGGACAAATATTTATAGGATGGAGAGATGTACCAATTGATGACATTGTCCTTGGCGAAACAGTTAAACATAATGCACCATTAATTAAACAATTCTTTATTCAAAAAGGTTCTAATTGTAAGGATGAGAAACAATTCCAAAGGAAATTGTACGTTATTAGAAAACAAGCGCATTTTTTACTACATAGTAAAAAAATTGAAGATTGGGATGACTTTTATATTGTATCACTTTCGTCAAGAACAATCATTTTTAAGGGTATGGTTTTAGCACCAAATTTGTCAAAATTTTATATTGATTTCCAAGACTCAAATTTTAAAACAGCGATAGCTTTATTTCATCAAAGATTTTCAACCAATACGTTTCCCTCTTGGAGGCTTGCGCAACCCTTTAGATATTTATGTCACAATGGTGAAATAAATACTGTAAAAGGTAACATAAACTGGATGAATTCCAGAAAACACAATATGACATCAGAAGTTCTTAAAGATGACTTGAAAAAATTGTGGCCTATTATTGAAGAGTCCCCATCAGATTCTTCAACTTTTGATAATGCATTAGAACTGCTAGTCATGGGTGGATATTCTCTTCCGCATGCAATGATGTTAATGATACCAGAAGCCTGGAAAGATAATGATCTGATGGATGATAATAGAAAATCATTCTATGAGTATTATTCAGCTTTGATGGAGCCGTGGGACGGACCTGCTGCAATGGCATTTACTGATGGAATACAAATAGCTGCAACACTTGATAGAAACGGTTTAAGACCAGCGAGGTATGTAGTAACCAGTGATGATTTAGTTATTATGTCTTCTGAAGTTGGAGTTTTACCTGACATACCTGAAGAAAAAATAGTAAATAAATGGCGTCTTCAGCCAGGAAAGATGCTTTTAGTTGATTTAGAACAACAAAGAATTATTTCTGATGAAGAACTCAAAGATGAACTCACGAATTCTCATCCTTATCAAGAATGGTTAAATAATACTCAAATCAATTTATCATCTTTGCCGTCAGAAATTAGCCCAATGACCCCTGAATCTTCTGTTTTGTTGGATTTGCAACAAGCTTTTGGTTATAATAAAGAAGACCTTAAGTTTTTTTTAGAGCCAATGATAGTGCAGGGTCAAGATCCAATTGGATCTATGGGTCGTGACATTCCCTTAGCAACTTTGTCAGATAAAAATAGACTTTTATATGATTATTTTTTCCAAAACTTTGCTCAAGTTACTAACCCCCCAATTGATCCAATAAGAGAAGAATTGGTAATGTCATTGGTAAGTTTTATTGGGCCGAGACCCAACTTATTAGACCTAAAGTCTGGTGGAAAACAAAAACGTTTAGAAGTTGATCAACCTATCCTTACAAATATGGATTTAGAGAGAATACGAAGGATTGAAAATCACCTAGATGGATCTTTTAAAACATATACCTTAGATATATGTTACAGAAAAGATAATGATAAGAAGAACGACTTAAAAGATATAGTCTCTAAACTTTGTGCCAAAGCTGAAAAAGTTGTCCGTGAAAATGGTTATAATATTATAATTCTTTCTGACAGAAACGTTGATAAAGAACATATTGCCATTCCTGCATTATTAGCAACAAGTGCAATTCATCATCACCTTATAAAGAAAGGACTTAGGACTGAAGTAGGCATAGTAGTTGAGACTGGTGAAGCTAGAAGAGTTCATGATTTATGTTTGTTGGCAGGTTATGGAGCAGAAGCGATTAATCCTTACTTAGCATTTTATTCGCTTTCTGATATTGTTGAAAAGAATGAGATAGATGTTAACGAAAATGAAGCTCATATAAAATACGTAAAAGCCGTAACAAAAGGTATGTTAAAGGTTATGTCGAAAATGGGTATTTCGACTTACCAATCTTACTGTGGGGCACAAATTTTTGATGCCGTAGGGCTTTCAGCAGAGCTCATAGATAACTATTTCTGTGGAACTTCATCAAAAGTTGAAGGTATTAGTATTGAAGAAATACAATCAGAAACAGAAAAAAGACATGATCTAGCCTTTGGAGATTCACCATTATTAAGAAATGATCTAGATGTTGGAGGAGATTTAAGTTTTAGATTAAGAGGTGAAGAACATGTTTGGACTCCAGAAACAATTGGAGCTTTGCAGCATGCCGTAAGAAGTGCAGATTATAAAACATTTAAAAAATATTCCAAAAAAATCAATGATCAGTCAGTCAAACTTAAAAATTTGAGAGGACTTTTCAATTTCAATTCCAACTTAGAGCCTATCAGTATTGATGAAGTTGAGCCTGTAGCTGAAATTGTAAAAAGATTTGCTACAGGTGCTATGTCTTTAGGATCTATTTCTACTGAAGCTCACACTACTTTGGCTATTGCCATGAACCGTTTAGGTGGCAGATCAAATACAGGAGAAGGTGGAGAAGAATCATCCAGATTTAAACCTATGGCTAATGGTGATTCAATGAACTCTAGAATTAAACAAGTAGCCTCTGGCAGATTTGGAGTTACGACAGAATACTTGTCTAATGCCACAGATATTCAAATTAAAATGGCTCAAGGTGCGAAGCCAGGTGAAGGCGGACAATTACCTGGTGATAAAGTTAATGATTTTATAGCTAAAATTAGACATTCAACACCCGGGGTTGGATTAATATCACCACCTCCCCATCACGATATTTATTCTATTGAGGATCTTGCTCAATTAATTCATGACTTGAAAAATGTAAATCCAGAGGCTAGAGTTTCTGTAAAGTTAGTATCCGAAATTGGTGTTGGCACAGTTGCTGCTGGTGTAAGTAAAGCTTATGCTGACCATGTAACTATTTCAGGGCATGATGGTGGTACTGGGGCAAGTCCAATTACATCTTTATTAAATGCAGGCGGTCCATGGGAAACTGGTTTGGCCGAAGCACATCAGACACTTGTTATGAATAATCTAAGAGAAAGAATAGCCGTACAAGTTGATGGAGGCTTAAGAACAGGACGAGACGTTGTTATAGGTGGATTACTTGGTGCTGATGAATTTGGTTTTGCTACGGCTGCACTTATTTCTGAAGGATGTATAATGATGAGAAAATGTCATTTAAATACGTGCCCAGTTGGAGTTGCAACTCAAGATCCTGAGCTAAGGAAAAATTTTACTGGAACCCCTGATCATGTTGTAAATTTTTTCGTATTTATTGCAAATGAAGTAAGAGAAATTTTAGCAGAATTAGGCTTTAAAAGTTTTAATGAAATTATTGGAAAAAGAGAGTTGCTTAACTTTGAAACTGCTGACCAACATTGGAAAGCGCATGGCGTAGATTTATCTAAATTAATTGTGCCATTAGAAGCCGCTCCTAATGAAAAATTTTACAATTGTCAGTCTCAAAATCATCAATTAGAAAAAGCGCTTGATAATATATTAATTGAGAAAAGTAAAAGAGCAATTGAAGAGAAGCAAGTTGTAAAAATCAAATCTAACATTCAAAACATTAATAGAACTGTAGGAGCAATGCTTTCAGGTAGAATAGCAAAAAAACATGGTCATGAAGGCCTTCCACATAATACCATTAATGTGAATTTTACAGGTAGTGCAGGGCAAAGTTTTGGTGCATGGTTATCCAAGGGTGTCACTTTTAACCTTGAAGGAGACGCTAATGATTATGTAGGTAAAGGGCTGTCAGGAGGTAAAATTTCTGTTTTCAAACATAATAAAAGCTCAATTATTTCAGAAAAAAATATTATTGCAGGTAACACAGTTTTATATGGAGCTATATCAGGTGAATGTTATTTAAATGGTATAGTAGGCGAACGTTTTGCAGTTCGAAATTCTGGAGCAACAACTGTAGTTGAAGGTTGTGGAGATCATGGTTGTGAGTATATGACTGGAGGAGTTGTTGTTGTTTTAGGAAAAACAGGAAGAAATTTTGCAGCAGGCATGTCAGGTGGTATTGCCTATATTCTAGATGAAGATAATACTTTTGAATCTCATTGTAACAAATCAATGGTTGAACTTGAGTCACTGGCAGAATTATCTTTGAATCAAAATGAAAAACAAATTGAATATAACAATGATTTATTAAGTTTTGATGTATCACGCTTAAAAATTACTATTCAAAATCATGTAAAATTTACTAATAGTGAAAAAGGAAAGCTGATTTTAAATAATTGGGAGAAATATTTGCCATTGTTTGTGAAAATTACCCCTTTTGAATTCAAAAGAGCTTTAAACGACAGAAAAGAAAAAATAATGATAAATAAAATTGCTGGAGAATAAAATGGGTAAAGCGACAGGTTTTATGGAACTAGACCGCGTTGAAAGAGATTACGAAACGGTTGAAGATAGAATTAAACATTTTAAAGAATTTATGATTCCTTTGGATCCTAAAGAAGTATCTAAGCAGGGCGCTCGATGTATGGATTGTGGAATACCTTATTGTCATCAAGGTTGTCCGGTTAATAATCTGATACCTGATTGGAATGACATGGTTTACAGTGGAAAATGGAAAGAGGCACTTGATTTATTGCACTCCACTAATAATTTCCCTGAATTTACAGGTAGAATATGTCCTGCGCCATGTGAATCTTCTTGTACATTAAATATTACTGATAATCCTGTGGCTATCAAAACAATTGAATGTTCCGTAGTAGATAGAGGTTGGGAAGAGGGTTGGATCAAACCTCAATTATCATTAAAACATACAGATAAAAAAGTTGCGGTAATTGGATCAGGCCCATCCGGACTTGCTTGTGCACAGCAACTTGCAAGGGCAGGACATGCTGTAGTTGTATTCGAAAAAAACGAGAGAATTGGTGGACTTCTCAGAATTGGAATTCCTGACTTTAAAATGGAAAAAACTCTAATTGATAGAAGAATGGCGCAAATGCAGTCTGAAGGAGTAGAGTTTAGAGTTAATAGTCATGTTGGCAAAAATATTAGTATAGAAAGTTTAAATAAAAATTTTGATGCAATTGCTTTTTGTGGAGGATCTGAACACCCAAGAGATCTTCCCGTTGTAGGCAGAGAATTATCTGGGGTTCACTTTGCCATGGAATTTCTGTCTCAACAAAATGACAGGGTATCAGGAAAAATTGTAAATGCCGATATCGAAATTTCCGCTAAAGGAAAAAATGTTCTTGTAATTGGTGGAGGAGATACGGGTTCAGATTGCGTTGGCACATCGAACCGGCAGGGCGCTAAATCGGTTACACAATTAGAATTACTTGATCAGCCTCCTGAGAAGGAAAATAAAGCTTTGACATGGCCAAATTGGCCAATGAAATTAAGAACTTCAACATCTCACCAAGAAGGATGTGAAAGAAATTGGTCGGTTTTAACTAAATCTTTTGATGGTAATGATGGCAAAGTAACTAAGCTAAACTGTGTAAATGTAGAATGGTCTAAAGATGATGACGGGAAAATGACAATGTCTGAGATTATGGGTTCAGAATTTTCATTTGAAGCAGATCTTGTTTTGTTAGCCATGGGTTTTGTTCATCCAATTCATGAAGGTTTGATTAAAGAGCTAGGCGTTAAATTAACCTCCTCAGGGAATTTAGAGGCTGACGAAGTTAAATATAAAACATCTATAGATAAGTTTTTTGCTGCAGGTGATTCAAGACGTGGTCAATCCTTAGTTGTATGGGCAATTAAAGAAGGCAGACAATGTGCTTATTCAATAGATGAATATCTTATGGGAAAATCTGAACTACCTAAATAATTTAATATTTTTTTATTGATTTAATTATAGTTACATATAAATAGTATTTTTTGTGATAAGTCTTAAAAGATAATTTGTGTAATGACTAATATTAAAATAAGAAATGAAATCAATTCTGATTATTCACAAAAATTAAGTATATTAGATGCTTGTTTTGGTCCATCTAGGTTAAATAGAACAGTTTATATGTATAGGAAATCATCTCCTATTGAAGAACTATCACTTATATCATGTTTTGAAGAAGATCCATCTAAAGTAATTGGAACAATAAACTTCTATAGAGTGCTTATTAAAAAAATAGATTGTTTATTATTAGGACCTCTAGCTGTTGATAAAAAATTTCAAGGATATGGTTTTGGTAAGAAATTAATTCAGATAGGACTTGAGAAAGCTAAATTAAACAATGAAACAATTTGTTTCGTTTCAGGGGAATATGAATATTACAAAGAATTTGGGTTTGATAAACTAATCAATAAAGGGCTGGATATTTCGATACCAGGACCTTTATCTTATGATGGTTTACTGATTTGTGAGTTAAAATACAATTCTGCTAGTTTATTAGAAAAAAATTCTAAATTATTACCTCTAATAAAATAGAACTTACCCTTTACAGCTTTTATTTATGTTCGAGATTAGCGTTATTAGATTTATTTGAAATAATTATAAAACTAAATTTCTTTTAATGTTTTCTTTATTATATCAATAATCATATCTAATTGGTTCTCTTCAGATAGTCTATGGCCTGCTTCTTTATCTAATAATAAACTGACATTTTGAGAACCTTTAATTTTTTCTAAAATTTTTATACTCATACCATATGGAACATCTTCATCCTTCATGCCGTGGTATAAATGAACAGGTCCTTTGAATAAAATGTCTTCAGATAAAGTTAAATTTTTAAAGCTATCTTTTATTAATTTGTAAGAAAAAAAATGATTTATTTCATTGGCATCAATAAAATTAATATTTTTATTCGTTACAAGTTGTCTTTTTTGCGTTGTATTCATATTTTTCCAAATTAAGTTTTGAGGAAAATCTGGAGCAGGAGCTAGACCAATCATTGCTGATACTTTTTGAGGTAAAAGCTTTGATAACATTAACATTACCCATCCGCCCATAGAAGAACCTATTAATATTTGTTTACCTTTAGTAAGTTTTTTTATCAAAAATTCTGCATCTTTATACCAATCTGTAAAACAGGTATTATTTAAGTTATTAGAAGAAAGTCCATGACCTGAATAATCAAATCTAAGAAAGCTGTGATTGCAATCTTTTGCCCATTTTTCAATAAAAAGTGCTTTTTTACCTTGCATGTCCGACCCAAAACCACTTAGAAAGACGATACTATTTTCTTTTCCAATGCTCTGGTTGTATGCTATTTTGCTACCATGTGGAGTTTCTATAAAGTCTGTCATTAAAAATCCATTCGATTTAAGGTTAATAAGATGAGTAAAAATAAATATACCATAGCCCAAATATTACCAGCATTAAATACTGGTGGCGTCGAAAGGGGTGTTGTTGAAATATCTAAAGCATTGACAGAAAGTAACTTTAGATCAATTGTAATTTCTTCTGGTGGATATTTTGAATCACAGTTAAGAAGAAATGGCGCTATTCACTACAAGTTAGATGTACATTCTAAAAATCCTTTTAGGTGGGTAAAAATAAGAAATCAGTTAAAAGTGATATTAGAAGAAGAAAAAGTTGATTTGTTACATCTTTGTTCAAGAGCGCCAGCCTGGATTGCTTTTCCTTTAGGTTCAATATTAGATATTCCTGTTATTACCTCTGTTCATATGAGGTTTAGAAGAACAAATATTTTAAAAAAAATTTATAATAGTGTTTTAACTAAGGGAGATGCTGTTATTGCTATATCGAAGCATATAGAAAAAAGTATTAAAACTGTTTTTCCCAAAGTAGGTCACAAAATCAATGTTATTCATAGAGGAGTAGACTTAGAATTATTTAATCCAAACAACATAAAAGCTGGCAGGATAATTGCCCAATCAAAAATATTAAATTTAAGAGATAATGTTCCTGTTATTGTAATGGCTTCACGTCCTGCTATGTGGAAGGGATACAGTGTGTTAATAACTGCTCTGTCTAAGGTTAAAGAAGACTTTCAATGTGTGTTGATAGGAGCAGGTGACGGTAGTACAAAGTTTCAAAAAATATTAATTGATAAAATTATTAGGTTAAAATTAGAAGCTAAAGTTAAATTATTAAAATCTACTAGAGATATTCAAGCTACAATGATTTTAGGTGATATAGTGGTGATGCCATCTTTGACACCTGAACCATTTGGCAGAGTAATCCTAGAAGCACAAGCTTTAGGTAAAATACCTATTGCGTTTGATCATGGAGGAGCTTCTGAAACCATAATTGACGGTAAAAATGGATTTTTAGCTAAACCTGTTGATGTTGATAGCTTAAGCAAAAAAATTTCCTTAGCTCTTTCATTAAAAGGATCCAAAATGGAAAAAATTGGAGAATTTTCTAAAAAAAATGTGTCTAAAAATTTTAGCCATGATAAGATGTGTAAGTTAACATTATCATTGTACAAGCGGTGTCTTGCAGAGTACAAACAACAAATTTAAATAAGTAAGACAATGAATTATTTATACTGGATAAAATGCTTACAATTACATTACCTAATCAAGATAAAAAAAAATATAATCAACCTGTAACTTCTATGCAAATAGCTGAAGAGATTTCAAAAAATTTAGCATCTAATGCTTTTGTTTCTCTTGTAAATGGTGAGCTTTGGGACCTGGAGAGAGAAATTGAAGTCGACAGTACTGTATCTATATTAACAAAAAAAAATAAAGAAATTCTTGATGTTATCAGGCATGACGCAGCGCATATAATGGCAGAAGCAGTTTTAGAGCTTTTTCCAGAAACACAAGCGACTATTGGCCCTTCTATTGAAAATGGTTTCTATTACGATTTTTTCAGAGAAAAAAAATTTTCTTTAACCGATCTTGAATTTATAGAAAAAAGAATGCATGAAATTGTTGATAGAGATGAAAAAATCTTTAGGGAGGTTTGGACTAGAAAAAAAGCATTGGAACACTACAGTCAAAACAATGAAAATTTTAAAATTGAGTTAGTTAATGCTATTCCAGAAGACCAGCCTATAACTTTTTATAGACAAGGTGATTTTCTTGATCTTTGCAGAGGTCCTCACACATCATCGACTAAAAAATTAGGTCATGCTTTTAAATTAACTAAATTAGCAGGATCATATTGGAGAGGCGATAGCAAAAATTCTGTACTTCAAAGAATATACGGCACTGCGTTTTTAAGTGATAAAGATCTTAAAAATTATTTATTAATGATAGAAGAAGCAGAAAAAAGGGATCATAGAAAACTGGGTAAAGAACTAGACCTTTTTCATCTTCAAGATGAAGCTATAGGCTCAGTTTTTTGGCATAAAAAAGGTTGGGCAATTTACCTTGAAGTTGAATCCTATATGAGAAGAAAACTTAACAAATCCGAATATGATGAGGTTAAAACTCCGCAAGTAATAGACAGATCGTTATGGGAAAAATCAGGACATTGGGAAAAATTTAAAGAACATATGTTTATGGCTAAAGGTGATGAAGATAAAACACTTGCTTTAAAACCAATGAATTGTCCAGGTCATGTTCAAATTTACAAACAAGGTTTAAAATCATATAAAGATCTCCCCATTAGAATGGCTGAATTTGGTTCTTGTCATAGAAATGAACCATCTGGGGCTTTACACGGCATAATGAGAGTTAGGCAATTTACACAAGATGATGCTCATATATTTTGTATGGATAACCAAATAACATCAGAATGTGTAATATTCTGTGAGTTGTTACAAGCAATATATAAAGATTTTGGGTTTGCAGATTTAAAAGTTAAATTTTCCGACAGACCAGAAATCCGGGCAGGAGATGACAAAACTTGGGATAAGGCAGAAAATGCACTTTTAGTTGCTATTAAAGCAGCGAACATAAGTTATTCATTAAACCCGGGTGAAGGTGCATTTTATGGACCAAAATTAGAGTTTGTTTTAACAGATGCAATTGGAAGAGATTGGCAATGTGGTACGCTTCAGGTAGATTTCGTTCTACCTAACAGATTAGGCGCATATTATGTTGATATAGATGGTCAAAAGAAACATCCAGTAATGCTTCATAGAGCAATTTTAGGATCGCTAGAGAGATGGATAGGGATATTAATCGAACAATACTCAGGTAGAATGCCATTATGGCTTGCACCTATCCAAGTTACTATCTGTTCTATTACTAACAATACCAATGATTATATTCTAAAGATCAACAAAGATTTAGACAAAGTTGGTATTAGGAATGAAATTGATTTAAGAAATGAAAAAATTGGTTATAAAATTAGAGAGCACTCTAATAATGCAGTCCCAATAATAATTGTTATTGGCGATAAAGAACAAGAAACAAAAACTGTTGCGGTTAGATATTTAGGTTCTAAAAATCAAGAAAATTTAGATTTAGAAACTTTCATAGAAAATGTTAAAAGAAAATGTCTTCCTCCTGATTTAGTGTAGTTGAGTTTTTTTTAAAAAGTTATTAACAATTAATAAAAAAATAGTGTAATAGTAGTCAAACTGTAATTTATTAGAGGAGATTTTCGTATAGTAGGCTTAAATAATACCCCACCAACTCAAGATGGTCCAAGAATCAACGAGTTAATTAGAGCTGAGAATGTTAGATGTATTGGAGCTGGTGGAGAGCAGCTTGGTGTTATACCAATCAGCGAGGCTTTAAAAATAGCAGAAGATGAAAGTTTAGATTTAGTTGAAATTCAACCAAATGTAGATCCTCCAGTTTGTAAAATTTTAGATTATGGTAAATTTAAATATGAAGCTCAAAAAAGAAAAAATGAAGCTAGAAAAAAACAAAAAATTATTGAAGTTAAAGAGATAAAGTTAAGACCTAACATAGATAATAATGATTTCACTGTAAAAATGAAACAGGTAAAAAAATTTATAGATAATGGTGATAAAGTAAAGATAACGCTAAGGTTCAGGGGACGTGAAATGACTCATCAAGCCCTTGGAGTTACAGTTTTAGATAGAGTTAAAGAAGATACTGAAGAATTATGTAAAATTGAAACTATGCCTAAGCTTGAAGGTCGGCAAATGGTTATGATATTAGCGCCAAAATAAAATTGTAAAAATTTAATTCAATTATATTCAACTTAGGGTTGATAACTTTGTTATGCTTATGTATAAGCATTTAATGTAATATTATATTTATGATTAAAGAGAATAAAATGCCAAAATTAAAAACAAAAAGCGGCGCAAAGAAAAGATTTAGCCTTACTGCAAGTGGAAAAGTTAAAGGAAGTCCAGCTTTTTTAAGTCATAATTTAAGAAAAAGATCTCAAAAAATGAAACGTCAAGCTCGTGGAACAATGATACTACAGGACTGTGATGCAAAAATAGTTAAACAGTTCATTCCGTACGCGTAAACAAGGAGAATTTCAATGGCTAGAGTAAAAAGAGGTGTAACAACTCATGCTAGACACAAAAAAGTAACAAAAGCTGCAAAAGGCTATTATGGTGCCAGAAAAAACCTTTTTACTGTTGCCACACAAGCTGTCGAAAAAGCTAGTCAATATGCGTATAGAGACCGTAGAAACAAGAAGAGGATGTTTAGAGGTCTTTGGATTCAAAGGATTAATGCTGGTTCTCGATTATATGGTTTAAATTACTCTAGTTTTATGAATGGTCTTAAGTTAGCTGGTATAGATATAGACAGAAAAATTTTAGCTGATATAGCAGTGCATGAACCTCTTGCTTTTGAAGAATTGGTATCCAAAGCAAAGTTAGCAGCTGCGTAATCTTAGCTTTTATCAATAATAGCTTTAATTTATTGTTGTTGCTTTAATTTCAGGTTTTAAATAATTATGATCGCTGAATTGAAAGATAAAATTTTAAATTTATCCGACGACATTAGTCTTTTAATATCAGAGTGTACTAACTTAAATTCTTTAGAAGAAATCAGAATTAATGCTTTAGGGAAAAAAGGTTCAATAACTTCTTATTTGAAAGATTTAAGAGCATATGATGATAATTCTAAAAGAGAAATTGGATCAATAGTTAATGAAATTAAAAATAAAATTAATAAAGAAA
>Ga0208973_1000149_pt1 | contig 39933 bp, 34 predicted proteins | sample AOAMet_66_BLW_10_2_FD_188233 | JGI IMG/M metagenome (GOLD analysis project Ga0208973, IMG submission 188233) | Ammonia-oxidizing marine microbial communities from Monterey Bay, California, USA - CAN11_66_BLW_10 (SPAdes) | ecosystem: Environmental > Aquatic > Marine > Intertidal zone | place...
TGATCTTGGTGATACAGCCTTCACGGTGGTAGACCGAGATGGAGGAGCATTACCGAATGGTGAAACTGTGAACACCGTGACTTTGGTGAGTGAGAATGGAATTGATGCCTCGACGGATGCGAACGCCGTTCTTTACGCCGATAATATTTCAGTGACTCCAACGAGCACGAATGACTTAACGATTACTGGTTCAGCGAACTTTAACCAGGAGAACTACACCTTTAGTTATGACACTGGAGACCTCACAATTAATCGCAGGGCGATTGAGTTAGTCATAGCTGGTGATAATAGATACGCCGGGGCGGCGTATCAGATTGATCCTGCTGCCTTTGCTACTATCGATCTTGATGGGGACGCCTCGCTTCCGAATGCTGAATCTATCGATACTTTAAATATCACGAGTTTGAGTGGCGTTGCTGAAGATCCAAGTTCATCCATGGGACTTTATATCGACGAGCTCGATGCTGACCCTGCTTCCGCGATTGGTTCGAATGGATTTAGCCTCGGAAATTTCGATATTACCATCACTCCTGGTGACTTTAAGATAGATCCTTATCCGGGTCTTCCTGCGATGCTTCAGGATGTTTACTTTGAGCAATGGTTGATGGATAATATTGACCTGGATCTGGAGGATCCGTTTTCGAGTAGTTACGCGATTTCCCAGAGTCTTGGAATGCGTCTCATCACTCTTGATTCTTGGTCTATGCTTTCTGGATCTAAGAAACAGGCGGTTCTTAGCTCACTTGATGCGGTGCCGCTCCAGCTACAAAGTTTAGATCTTGCTGAAGAGCTCATTGAAAATGCTCAAAGGTCAAATAAGAATTGAGCCAGTTATTCCAACCCTTTTTTCACCCTTACAGATGACCATACTCAAAAAATCAATTGCCGGACTTGCGGCTTGTTCTCTGCTAACCTTCACGGCGATCGCTGGACCATTGAAATTTACTGGTAACGAATCAGTTGAATCTGAAGACTTGTATCGTGTTACCGTAAAGCTCAAGGAAGGAGAAGGTGGCCTCGTTCCAGACTCTTTCGGCCAAATCTACCAACTTCGTAATATTGATGCTGCTAAACTTGCGCCCGCATCGATTTCTTTGATTCTCCGTGGGATAAGTGAACTCTATCAAGAGAGGGGTATTCTTGCTACTAGAGCGGTTGTAACAGCAACCGGATATAAAGCTTCCCGGCAAGGAAAGGCTCTAGAAGTTAAGGTTATTGAAGGGAAGGTCACCAAGACTCGAGTTGTCGGGGCAGCAGAAAGTGATGAGATTTCTCCGGCCCAAAAGGCTCGCGTGATGTCGGTAGCTCCGATAGCCGTAGGCGATACTATCTCGGCTAAAGCTCTTGATGGAACTGTGGGACTGATAAATCGCTTTAGTCGCCAGCAAATTCGACCAGTCCTTGTTCCTGAGGTCGGAGATCTGGTTCTGGAATACCGCGTGAAACAACTTGATATGTCAATGGGCACCTTTGCGATGGATAATTATGGGGCCGACAGGCTTGGCCGTGAGCGGTTTACTCTCGATTATACCAACTGGAATTCTTTCGCTAACGATGACAAATTCCATATCAAAGCTCTTACTACGCTAGAGGGGAATAGTAACTACTTTGGTGCTGACTACACGATACCACTTGATGATGTCAGATCGAGTCGCCTTTCTTTCAATTTGGCTTATAGTAATTTTGTCGCAGAAGATGTGGGTCTTCTTGGGGCCGCCGACATTGATTTTGAAGGTAAGAGCTTTAATGGAGGTCTTAGTTGGGAAAAAACTATTTGGAACGATGCCGGTAAATATTTGGATGCCCTTATTGGTATTCGTTATCTTGATGTGACCCAAGACCAGACCAGTATAGGAGTCCCAGAAGCAACGACTGGTTTCCTGCTGCCCTCGGTTGGGATTCGCTATTCCAAGACAACTCCAAATAGTTCTCTAATCATGGGGACTCGGGTGGAGATGAATCTTTCGAGTCTCGCTGATACGGCTTCAGGGATAGAGCTCGATCAACAGGGCCGCTTGTTCGCGGAGGATTCTTTTGTCACAGGGTCTATCTATAGCGCTTACCGTAGGTATTTAGACGATATTCTCACTGAGAACAATGGCCGCAAGCATGAGTTGTCGGCGTTCTTGACCGTCAATACGAGTTTTGGTGATCGAGTTCCTCCCTCATTTCTTAATGTCGCTGGTGGATTTCAGACGGTGCGTGGGTATCCTCTAGGGATTGCTTCTGGTGATAGCTCATTTCTAGTAAAGTTAGACTACAAATACCACTTTGATACCCTTGATGTTGGAGGAGGGCTTGATATGTCTGCTGCTCTATTTAGTGATTTTGCGACCGTGAAGAATGAAGATGCTTTGTTCTTTGAAAGTGACGACACGCTTTGGTCAGTCGGGGTTGGGCTTGATGCCACGATAAATAAAGATCTGCGAGCTACTGCAGGTTATGGGTTTGTTCTTCGCGAAAATGAGTCGCCTGTCCAAGACGTTGAAGCTGGTGATGGAGAATTTTACTTCCAAGTCGGCTACTCATTCTAAACTCACTTCTCACTTAACCATGAAAGCTTCTTTTTTTAAAACTCTGCTAAGTGCACTGGTTTCTTTCACCTCGCTGGCTCATACTCAAACCCTTCAAGAGTCATGGGATTACTCCTATGACGAGACCGAAGCTGGTAAGCAGGTTGTCTTTATAACTCCTATGAATGCCGGCAGCGACGGAAGCGTGGCTTTTGTAGTGACTCGTGGTGACGGAGGAGGAGGCAATCTTCAAAATCAGGTTTTCTGGCTCAGGGCCAAGGAAGATGGCGCTTCGCCCGATACGCCACTCTGGACTTCGGGTTGGCAGGCTACTAGTGGTTTTACCGATATCGTGGCTGTTCGTCGTAATCATCTCGTTTACTACACAGGTCGCGAATTGAAATCAGTGACCCTTCAGGAAGACGGGACAGCAAGTGATCCAGTAACTGTTAAGTTTTTCAATGGGGCGGAAGAGGGAGGGGATCCTGTCGTGTTAACGCTGGAGCAGGCTCGTTCTCCTGGCTTTGTTTTCACTGTAGCAACGCAAGAAGATAAGCGTGGCTTCACTTTGAGGGCTTTTCGCTTCACCCCGGCCCCAGCGGTGGTTTCTGCGGTGCCCACTTACACTACCATTTCCTCTGGTAATTCACTTTCGATTTCATTTCGTGGCGCGGTTGGTGTGAACTACCAGCTTGAAAGTTCAACAACTTTGACTGCCGAGAACTGGCTGCCAGTTAGCGGAGTAATCACTGGAATGGGCAAACTTGTAACGCTTGTTCAGGATGCCGGAGTGCCGAAGCTCTTCTTCCGGGTTGTCGCTCTATAATGGGACCCAACGTCAGAGCTGGAATATTCGATCTCCCTGCTCAAGGATTTGGCTTGGTCGATCTTGCTCTCAGGCGGCTTAAGAACTACACTTCGATCCGTGAAACTTGAGCCTTTACCTTTTCCGGCTAGACGGGATTCGCCAACAATCGATCAGATTGGTGTCGAGGAGAGGGCTCAAAGGTTTTGCGCCAGGAGCTTAAAGAAGGAGACCAAGATGTCTGCTTTAAGGCTTGCAGTGTCGATGCTCGACGTCACGACTCTGGAGGGTGCAGACTCTGTCGGAAAAGTTCGTCAAATGTGCCAGAAGGCGATGTGTCCGCTACCACAGGATCCTTCGGTGGGCCCTGCTGCTGCTGTTTGCGTTTATCCTCGTATGGTTAAAACTGCCTCCGATGCAGTTAAGGGCAGTAAGGTCAGGGTCGCTGCGGTGGCAACCCAGTTTCCGAGCGGTCAAATGCGGCTCAAGGAGCGACTAGCCGAAGTCCGCTATGCGGTCGGTGAAGGGGCGAATGAGATTGATATGGTCATCTCACGGGGCCAATTTCTCCAGGGAGAATATCATGCGATCTATGACGAGGTGGCAGCTTGTAAGGAAACCTGCGGTAACGTTCATCTAAAGGTGATCCTCGAAACTGGTGAATTGAACACTTACGATAACGTTCGCTATGCGAGCGATATATCGATGGCTGCGGGCGCGGATTTCATCAAGACCTCTACGGGAAAGGTTCCCATCGCGGCAACTCTTCCAGTTACCCTTGTGATGCTTCAAGCTATCGAGGATTTCTATGATCGAACCGGACGAATGGTTGGGATGAAACCCGCGGGTGGAATTTCAAATGCCAAACTTGCCCTACAGTACCTCGTGATGGTTCGTGAAATCTTAGGGCCGAAATGGCTGACTAATGAGTGGTTCCGGTTTGGAGCTAGCTCTCTTACAAATGATTTGTTGATGCAAATTCGCAAACAGGAGACTGGCCGTTATCAGAGCGGAGATTATTTTACCCAGGACTAATAAAATGAGTGCCAATGATTTTCGCTTAGGTGGCTTTTCGCCAGCCCTTGAATCCGCCGATCACTTCAAGATCAAAAAGTCTTATGATCTCTTTATTGGGGGGGGATGGGTCAAGGCGTCGAAACAAATTGCCACTACTAATCCTGCGACCGGAGAAACTCTTTCCAAGGTTGGTTTAGCTGGAAAGAAAGAGGTCAATCAGGCTGTTAGAGCCGCGCGAAAATCTTACGACAACGTTTGGTCTAAGATGCCGGCCGCGGAGCGGGGCAAGTATCTCTTCCGAATTGCGCGACTTATTCAGGAAAGAGCGAGGGAATTTGCGGTCGTCGAATCTATGGATGGTGGTAAGCCAATCCGGGAAAGCCGTGACATCGATATTCCGTTAGCGGCCGCACACTTTTTCTACCATGCTGGTTGGGCTGATAAGCTTAACTTTGCCTTTCCAGGCGCTGAAGTAAATCCCATCGGAGTGGTGGGGCAGGTAATTCCATGGAATTTCCCCCTTCTGATGGCGGCTTGGAAGATCGCTCCGGCACTTGCCTGTGGAAATACCGTTGTCCTGAAGCCAGCTGAAACTACTCCGCTGACTGCCCTAAAGCTGGCCGAACTCATTGAAGATTCGGGGCTTCCTGCTGGGGTCGTTAATATTGTGACTGGTGCTGGGGAAACTGGTCAGGCCCTAGTCGAACATCCTGACGTCGATAAGGTGGCCTTCACCGGCTCGACTACTGTAGGGAAAGCGATCCGGCGATCCATGGCAGGAACCGGCAAGCGCTTTACACTCGAGCTTGGAGGGAAGGCTGCAAATATCGTTTTCGAGGATGCTCCGATCAACGAGGCAGTTGAGGGAATCGTAAATGGAATCTTCTTTAACCAAGGCCATGTGTGCTGCGCCGGATCGCGGTTATATGTCCAAGAAAGTATTGCTAAAAAGGTGATCAAAAAGCTTCAGAAGAGAATGGAGACTTTGGTTGTCGGCAATCCGCTCGATAAAAATACTGATATTGGCGCGATTAATTCGGTGGAACAATTAGATCGAATTAAGAAATTGGTGAAAGCCGGCAAACAAGAGGGTGCTGGTATGTGGCAGCCGCCGGGCGGTGTCCCTCGGAAAGGAAACTGGTTTAAGCCAACTTTGTTTACGGAGTGCGCTCAGAGCCACCGAATTGTTCAGGAAGAAATCTTTGGTCCGGTGTTGACGATCCAGAGCTTCCGAACTCCTCAAGAGGCGCTTACGAAGGCTAATAATACTCCTTATGGTCTCAGCGGAGGGGTTTGGACCGACAAAGGGTCCAAGATCTTTAAAATGACGGCCGGTCTGAATGCTGGTGTTGTTTGGGCCAATACTTTTAATAAGTTTGATCCGACCTCTCCTTTTGGCGGATATAAGGAAAGCGGAATTGGGAGGGAAGGAGGCCTCCAAGGATTGGCCTCCTATTGTCAATTCAGCCATTAACGAGAAGCGATTTTCATCATGAGTAAATTCGGTATTCCTAAGACCTATAAACTCTTCATTGGAGGAAAGTTTCCGCGTACTGAATCCGGGAGAATTCTTGCGGTGACTGGTCCCAAAGGTGAGTTTTTGACCAATATTTCCCGAGCGAGTCCTAAAGATTTTCGAAATTCTGTAGTGGTGGCCCGTAAGGCGAGTGGAGGTTGGAAAAGTGCAAGCGCCTATCTTAAGGGACAAATTCTATATCGTATTGCAGAGATTTTAGACGGGCGAACAGAGCAATTTCAGCAAGAGATGACTCTTCAGGGATTGAGTTCAGTAGCGGCGAAAAAGGATATTGGTGCTGCGATTGACCTACTGATCCATTACGCGGGATGGAGTGACAAATATCAGCAGCTTTTCTCGACCGTGAATCCGGTAAATTCTCCTCATTTTAATTTTTCAGTTCCCGACCCATCGGGAGTGGTTGCGGTGGTCTCTCCCTCTGACGGCTCTCTAGCCGGCCTAGTTTCGGCAATGGCTCCAGTCTTGGTGGGTGGAAATACCACAGTCATTTTGGTGTCAGGAAATCCACTTTCCGCGATTTCTTTTGCTGAAGTGCTGGCAACCGCCGATGTCCCAGCCGGAGTGGTTAATATTCTCACTGGCCAGCGTGACGAATTGGTGCCGCTATTTGCCCGCCACATGGATGTAAACGCTCTTCTGTTATGCTCAAATAATACCAAGGAGCGGAAAACTGCCGAATTGGAAGCGGTGGAGAACCTCAAGCGGGTTATCATCCAGCCTGATGCTCCCGTAGCGCAGAGTCCGTATCAAATCCTCGATTTTCAAGAAATCAAGACAACGTGGCACCCGGTTGGGGTATGAGAATTTTAAAAATCTCAGCTTGCTTTCGTAAGTTTCTTTTTTAGTCTGCGTCCGCAAAGTTGGTGGCCGTAGCTCAGTTGGTAGAGCCCCTGATTGTGATTCAGGTTGTCGCCGGTTCAAGCCCGGTCGGTCGCCCCATCTTAAGGCCCCGTAGCTCGATGAGCTGCGGGGCTTTCCCTTTTTAGGGAGGGTGTTACTGGATTTCTGGCAACCCTAAAACCACCCTAAAAAATGGAAGACATAACAAATGCTGCGTCAGCCAGTGCATCAGCTTTGATACAAATTTACCGATAATGCTGCTCCTGTCGTTTGAAAACGTCAATGATGTCCCCGCTATCACGGACATCCCATCGGGCGTAATCAGCTGTATCCCGGGCAGTTCGATATCTGAGAAATCCTCTCGCTCCCACTGGGGCAGCCAGCAGCCATAAACCCCGGGATTACTCTTATTCGATTCGGTAGATTGTCGCGGGTTCAAGTCTCGTCGGCTGCCCTATTCTTTTTTAAATGTCGCTTTACCGTTTAGATTTGGGAAAGCGGAATTTTCTTTTTGTTTTCAAGCACGCTTGAGTTTCCTTCTTGATCCCGCTTCACTCGCCTTGAAATGAGCGAAGCAGTAGATCCGGCCCTGTCCCAAATTGTGGGTGGCACTTCCAAGGTGATTTCTGAGAAGGAACTCGAAAAACAACTCAAAGAGGGCCGTCCTTTGCGAATTAAGTTTGGGGTTGATCCCACTGCTCCGGATATTCACTTGGGTCACACCGTGCCCCTCGAAAAGCTCCGCCAGTTCCAGGAGATGGGCCATCAGGCCATTCTTTTGATTGGTGATTTTACCGCGACGGTTGGCGATCCCACCGGGCGAAGCACGGCGCGTCCCCCGCTTACGCGGGAAGAGGTTCTTTCGAACGCTGAAACCTATACTGACCAGGCATTTAAGGTTCTTGATCGCGAAAAAACAGAAATCATTTTTAATGGAGAATGGTTTCGCAAAATGAGTTACGAAAGTGTCCTTAAGTTAAACGCGCGGGTTACCCTTCAGCAGATGCTTCAGCGGGAAGATTTCAAGGAACGTGTTTCGAAAGGGACTGAAGTTAGACTGCACGAACTTCAATACCCGATCATGCAGGGATGGGATTCTGTCGAACTACAGGCTGATGTTGAAATTGGAGGAACGGATCAGCTTTTCAATATGCTCGTAGGACGTGATCTTCAGAAGGAAGAAGGGCAAACGCAACAATCTGTAATCTGCATGCCGCTTCTTGAAGGGCTTGATGGAGTTAAAAAAATGTCGAAGAGCGCTCATAATTATGTGGGGGTTAGCGAGCCTCCTAACGAGATGTTTGGAAAGTTGATGAGCATCAGCGACGATTTGATGGATCGTTACTACCTTTTGCTGCTAGGGGACGCGCGAGACGTGGCTCTTCATCCCATGGAGGCCAAAAAGGAGTTGGCTTGTCGAATTGTGGCTCGCTATCACAGCGAGGACGAGGGGGAAGCGGCTCGTGGGGATTGGGAAACTCGCTTTTCGAAGCGTGATCTCAATGCTGCAGATCTCCCTGAAATGGCGGTGACCGACTTGAATGGCAACGTCCTTCAAGTTGTAGGGCTAGTTTTCAAGGAGGCGTTTAGTTTGGAAAAATCAAATGGCGAGTTGCGCAAGCAATTTATTACCACGGGGGCGGTTCAGCTTGATGGAGATAAGTTAATCGATCCTATGGCTAATTTTCATGCGGTAGCGGGACAAGTTCTCCGGCTGAGTAAAAAACAAAGTATTCGTTTGGTTTGAAGAAAATCCTTATCTTGTGGCGTTTTCATATTTGAGAAATGCCACTGGCCCTATGCCTTGGTGTGGGCTAGTTTCACCCACCGAGATTTTATGACTGATTTTTTATACGGACTCTTACTCGTGATTATTGTGATCGGGTTGTTTAATATCATGATTTTTGTTCATGAGCTTGGCCATTTTCTTGCTGCGCGTTGGCGTGGTTTGCAAGTGGATCGGTTTCAGATCTGGTTCGGTAAACCGATTTGGAAAAAGACAATCAATGGAGTTCAGTATGGCCTTGGATGGATTCCAGCGGGCGGCTTTGTTGCTCTCCCGCAAATGGCAGCAATGGAGTCAATCGAGGGCGAAAACCTGGACAAGGAATCGCTTCCTTCTGTTTCCCCGTTGGATAAAATTATCGTGGCGTTCGCCGGGCCACTTTTTAGTCTTATGTTAGCTGTTGTTGCCGGGTTTTTAGTTTGGGGGATGGGGAAGCCGCAGGACTCGATTAAATCAAATGTAGTGGGTGGCGTAATTCACGAGAGCCCTGCTGAGGGAATCTTGGTTCCAGGAGACAAGATTTTGAAGGTCGATGGTGATCCTGTCGATTGGTATGTTGGGAAGGTCTTCGATGATATCCGAACTCGGATTATGTTGACCAAGGGTGATACCATCGAATTTGAGATTGAGAGGGATGGCAAGGTCATGGTGGTTAATACTGAGTTTGATATTCGCGAGACCGGACTTTTTCAAAGGAGGGCCCTTCCTGACCCCGGGATCACTGCTCCTGGACCTGCCATAATTGGTAGTTTGGCTGGGGGTAAGGGAGAAAGTCCAGCTGAGAAGGCTAAATTGGAGGTGGGCGATCAGGTCTTGAAGGTTGACGGGAAAGAGGTCTTCGGGACTTACCACGTCAGCCAACTCATTCGCGATAACCAGTATAAAACTTCAATTTTCACTTTGAAGCGTGGTGATGATGTTTTGGAGATCGAAGTGACTCCGATTAAACCGAAAGGGGATGCCTACAAAGATCCGATGGTTGGAATTGCTTGGGATCGAAGAGCTGGTGTGGACACTGAGATTACTTACCCCAATCCTTGGGAGCAGGTTCGCGATAGTCTCCGAACGATGTGGATGACGATCAAAGTAATCTCCTCGCCCGATTCCAATATTGGACCGGACCAGCTTGCTGGACCGGTCGGTATTGCTCGTACAAAGTTTTTACTTTTGCAGGAGGAACATGGATGGTTACGGGTCCTCGCTTTCTTCGTCTTGTTCAACGTAAACCTTGCGGTGCTAAACATGCTTCCGCTTCCGGTTTTGGATGGTGGTCACATTGTGATGGCAATTCTTGAATCGGTAAGGGGGAAGCCCCTGCCGGCTCGTTTCTTGGAGGTCATCCAGGGTGGCTTCGCTCTTCTTTTGATGGGGTTCATGCTCTATATCACGACAAAGGACCTTGGAGATATTTTTAGCGGGGGATCGGAGTCCCCGAAACTCGAGTGGCCCGAGTGATGAATTCGAAGGGCTGGTTTCCAGTCTCGAGTTAGAGGTCGCAAATATAGGGAATTTATGACGCCTTCAAAACCATCGGTGAATGTCGCTCGGGTGATTTACATCATCCTCTGTTTGCTGGCTGGTTTCGCGGTCGTTCTTGGTGCCCCAGAGGTTCCGCTTTGGGTAGGACTTTTCGGCGGCCTTATGGTAGCAATCATATTCATTCTTATTGAGAGCTCGATGCGAAGCTTCACCTTGCGTGGTTTTTCAACTGCCACTTTCGGGATCGGTGTGGGCCTCCTGTGTGCTTTCCTTCTAAACCGGGCCCAGATCCCCCAACTCATTGAAATCGCAGCATCGGGAATTGAAATTGAAGGAGTTGCGGAAGCTTTGGCTTTAGCTTTTACCGTCGCTTCGTATGCAAGCTTTGCTTTTCTGGGAGCGGTTTTGGCTCTAAGAAGCGACCAGGAAGAATTCTCCTTCATCATTCCCTACGTTCGCTTTCGACAAGATGCAGCTTCTGGCCAGTTGCTGATTCTTGATGCTGAAGTGATTATGGATGGACGACTCCCATCGCTCATGGTCGCTGGGTTTCTTACGGGCCGGGTTTTAGTCCCTCAATTCGTTCTCGATGAATTACAGGTTATGGCTAACTCGCCAGCTGCAGCTAAACGTCAACGTGGCCAGCGTGGGCTCGAAATCCTAAGTGAGCTGCAAAAGAATCCGGCAGTTCCGATTTCTATTCAAGATTCACGAGGTATGGCGGAGGATGAGTCCTTTCAGGGGCGGCTCGTTCAGACCGCAAAGTTGCTCTCGGCTCGGCTTGTGACTACTGATGAGAACCTGACGAAGGTGGCTCATCTTCAGGGGGCTGATATTATAAATCTAAACGATCTATCTGATGCCTTGAAGCCATCGGTTGTAGTAGGTGAATCAGTTCGTCTTGCTTTAGTGCGCGCTGGGAAAGATGACCATCAAGCGGTGGGCTACATGCCGGATGGAACGATGATTGTGGTAAATCATGCCATCAATAAGATCGGGACTTCTCAAGATGTTACTGTCATTAGCACCCTCCAAACGAGTGCGGGGCAAATGGTTTTCGCTGAATTAAACAGTAAGGAGAATTCCTAAGATGTCAGAGGTCAAGGCGATCTCGGTCACCCAGTTGGCCCGGCGGATTCGAAATCTCCTCGAGATACAAATCGGAGAGGTGTGGGTAGAAGGAGAGGTTAGTAACCTTCGGAAGCAAGGAAGTGGGCACTGGTATTTCTCGCTGAAAGATCAATCGTCGCAGATTTCATGTGCGATGTTTGGAGCGCGCCGGCGTGCTGGTAACGAAGTTATCGAGGATGGTGCAAAACTGCAAATTTTTGGTGAAGCCAGCTTTTATGAGGCACGAGGAAGCACTCAGCTGATTGTTAAAAAAGCACAAGCAGTTGGAGTGGGTGATTTGCAAGCGCGGTTCGAGGCTTTGAAGAAAAAGCTCGATCGTGAAGGGCTGTTTTCACAGGAAAGAAAAAATTCCCTCCCAAGTTTTCCAATGGTGGTTGGCATCGTTACTTCGGCAACTGGAGCAGCTTTACAGGATATGAAAAATGTCCTTTTGCGCAGGGCGCCCTGGTTAACGGTTGTTCTTTTTTCAACTGCCGTTCAAGGGAGGGGAGCGGAAAGGGGAATAGCGCGCGCCGTCAGGCAGGCAGGACAAATTGGAGATGATAGTAGTATTCCACGGCCGGAGGTCTTGATTGTAGCCCGGGGTGGAGGCTCCCTTGAAGATCTCTGGAATTTTAATGAGGAGGTGGTTGCTCGGGCGATTTCGGATTGTCCGATGCCAGTGATCAGTGCAGTGGGTCACGAAATCGATTTTACGATTGCGGACTTTGTGGCTGATCTGCGAGCACCAACTCCAAGTGCCGCTGCGGAATTGGCCGTTCCGGATCAAGCAGAGCTTCGTGAGCGTCTCGTGAATTTGGAATCACGGTTGAAGCGGGTTGTGGAGGGGCGCCTCGATCGTCTTGCGGATCATCTCGACTACTGCGAACGAAGTATTTTCAGTCAATCTCCCGAACGCAAGTTACAATATCAACTGTTCCATATTGAGGGGCTGAGAAAGGCGTTTAACAATGCAATTGAAAGCTCCTTGAAGGATCGGGAACGGTTGATCGATAACTACCACAATAACTGGGATCACTATCATCCTCGCGAAATCCTACGAAGACGTGATGAAAGGATAGAACAGCTTCAGAATGGATTCCTTCTTGCTTGTAATCATGCCTTGAAGGTCCAGGAGAATCGGCTCGAAAATCTCTCCTCTCTGCTCCAAGTCCTTGGGCCAGGTAGTATTCTTAAACGAGGCTTCTCGGTAACTTACGGGATCGATGGAAAGATCGTGAAATCGGTAGGAGACGTCTCACCGGGCGATGAGTTGAGGACTCAAGTTGGGGATGGCACGATTGAAAGTCTTGTTTTGGATGACTCCTAGAATGGGATGTCGTCGTCGCTTGGATCGGGCTCACTGTCAAAGCTGCTGTCAAACGAGCTCGGCTGAGGGTCTTCTGGCGTTTCTCCTTGGTTGCCGCTATTCCCTTCAATTTTCCAGGCGTTTAGATTTACGTAGTATCGTCCCTTGTATTCGTTACCACGTATGTCGAACGTGACTTTTAATTCATCGCCGATACTCATGCTGTTGAGAAGGTCAATCTTGTCGCGAACCACCTCAAATTTAACCATCTGAGGGTATTTCCCGTCAGGGACTTCAATCACAAATTCGCGTTTCGAGAAGCCACTTGCGAAAGTTTGAGTTTCTTCGAGGACTTTAAGAGTGCCGGAGAGTTCGAATGTGTTAGCCATATCGTTATAGGTGTTTGGAGTGTTATTTAAAGTGTCGTCTGATCACGAAATCATTGTGCTCTAAGATTATGTCCGAGTTGGGGAAAAGGTGTGAGTATTGGGGGAAGTATGTATCACCTTCGTAGGAATCTGCAACGTGGGTGATGATGATTTCATCGAGAATTGGTAGGAAAAAGCGGTAGATTTGCTCTCCCCCAATCACAAAAACGCGTTGGTCAATGAGTTTTAACTTAGCCAAGTCTTCTGGGTTCTGAATCATTTCTACGCCATTGTGGCTCCATTTTGGGTCGCGTGTGAGGACGATGTTTTGTCGCTTCGGGAGTGGTCGACCAATCGAGTCGAATGTTTTGCGTCCCATTACTATTGGATGACCGGAGGTGTGTCCCTTAAAGAATTTTAAATCATCTGGAAGATTCCATGGCAGTTCGCCTCCTTTCCCGATAATATGTTCAGGAGTCATGGCAACAATGGCTGTTAAGATCATACGGCGACGGGGGCTTTAATGTGAGGATGAGCCTCGTAGTTAGCCAATTCAAAGTCATCAAATTTGAACTGATCAATTTCGCTAACATTAGGATTGATTTGCATCTTGGGGAGCGGCATTGGATTTCTGCTGAGCTGGAGCTTGGCTTGCTCAAGATGGTTTGAGTAGAGGTGAAGGTCCCCAAACGTATGGACAAATTCCCTTGGTTCGTATCCACAAACTTGCGCTACCATCATGGTGAGAAGTGCATAAGAGGCGATGTTGAAAGGAACTCCGAGAAAGAGGTCTGCGCTGCGTTGATAGAGTTGGCAGCTCAGACCAGGGCGTTCTGAGTCCGGGTCGTGGACGTAAAATTGAAAAAGAAGATGGCATGGTGGCAATGCCATTTCGTCAACTTTGCCAACATTCCAAGCCGAAACGAGGTGTCGTCGAGAAGTTGGATTATTCTTCAAGCCGTTGATCAGATTATTAATTTGATCAATCGTGGAACCGTCTTCCTTGGGCCATGACCTCCATTGCTGCCCGTAAACGGGGCCTAGGTCACCTTTTTCGTCAGCCCATTCATCCCAGATAGTTACTTTATTTTCTTTAAGGTAGGAAATATTGGTTTCTCCCTTAAGAAACCAGAGCAGCTCGTGAATAATTGAGCGGAGGTGGAGTTTTTTTGTCGTAAGGCATGGAAAACCTTCGCGAAGGTCATAGCGCACCTGTCGACCAAAAACGCTTAGTGTTCCGGTTCCAGTTCGATCACCTCGTTCCTCGCCAGTTTCTAAAACGTCGGTAAGAAGGTCGAGGTAGGTTTGCATGCCGAAATCTTGAAGGAGGATTGAAGACAATCAATCCTGAAACCCCGGACGGCGCCGGTTTTGTTTCTTTTGACCATGTTGGCGCTTCTTTTCGACATTCCGTGCTCGAGCCCGAGCCCCTTGACGGCGGTTCCGACGCCGGGCTTTCTCCCTCGCCTGTTTTCGGGCCTGTCCCTTAAGTTTTTCTCGCTCTTCGAGGCGGTTGCAAAGTTCCTCTCGAGCTAAAAAGCGATTCATTTCACGGGATCTTTCCCGTTGTATTTTCACTTCAGTTTGAGAAGAAGGATGCTGGAGGAAAACGCAGGAAGAAGTTTTATTAATTTTTTGGCCACCACTGCCAGTGCCACGAATAAATTTCTCGATCAGGTCATCCTCGTGAATTCCAAGTGAATCTAGCCGGCGCTCGAGAGCTTCTCTTTTATCGATTGAGATCATCGAGATAAGCTTTTACCGCTTTTGTGATTTCGCCTGCGACCTGACCTCGTTGAGTCGCAAATGGTGGTAAAAACCAAGGGAAGGAACCGATGACGTCGGTGATGACTGCTATCTCACCATCGCAATTCCCGTCACCACAGCCGATTCCAATAGTAGGAACATCGAGTTTTTCGGTAAGTAGGCGAGCTGCTTTAGGTAGGATGCTTTCTAGCACTATGGCAAAGACTCCTGCCTTCTGAAGAGCAAACGCTCCTTCAAGAATAGCCTGGGTTTCCCCATCAGTTTTACCTTTTTTAGTGTATCCCCCTTCCTCTTTGACTCGTTGAGGTAGCATTCCGAGATGACCGACAACGGGAATACCCTCTGCGACAATCGCGGCAACCTTCTTTGCCTGCCGAACTCCGCCTTCAAGTTTCACCGCTTCTGCACCAGCCCCAATCAGTCGATGGGCGTTCATGACGGCAGTTTCTGGGTCGGGATAAGTGTGAATGGGTAGGTCTCCGATTATTAGAGCGTTCTTTGTTCCACGAGCGACTGCCGCGGTATGGTGTATCATATGATCAAGAGTCACATGAGTTGTATCCGGGAATCCCAATACAACCATACCGAGGGAATCACCGACTAGAAGAAGATCGACACCTGTTTCATCTAAAAGGCGCGCCGTGGCATAGTCGTATGCAGTTAGTGCTGAAATCGGCGCTTCGGCTTTGCGTGCACGGATTCGATTAGCTTTTTCGGAGAGAGACATCGTTCTACCAAGCGGTCTGAATAAGGATGGGGTTTGTTTCGTCCGAGTCGAGCCTTCTTAAATGTTCGCCTACTGTTGTTTCGTCGCCGGGAAGTATTAGATGAGGGTGGATATCTAGAAGTGGCTGTAGAACAAAACGCCGATCTGTTAGTCTCGGATGGGGGAGTGTGAGAATGTCCTCATCCATAACAAAATGGTCGAAGTAGAGGATGTCTAGATCAATGGGTCGTGGTGCATTACGAATAGCGTTAGATGTCCGGCCGAGCTTCCACTCAATGCCCTGGGTCGCTTTTAAGAGTTCGTGTGGCTTGCCGATGAAGTCGATTTCGATCACCGCGTTGTAAAAGTCTGGAGATTCTTGGGGGCAATCTACAGGCTCTGACTGATAGACCCCAGATTGTTTGTAAGTGGTGCCTGCGGGCATCAGGTTGACCAAAAGATCTCTGGCTTTGCGAAGATTCGCAAGTCGGTTGCCAACATTCGTGCCAAGTGCAATTCCTGTTCTTGAAGCCATGGGGTTGTTTCTTCTACTTCAATCCGAGGACATCTTGCATATCATAGAGCCCGGTTTTACGGCCCTTGAGCCAAAGCGCAGCACGAACTGCACCAGAGGCAAAGGTCATTCGGGAAGAGGCTTTGTGTGTGAGTTCAAAGCGTTCTCCATCGGCCGCAAACATCACGGTGTGGTCGCCGACGACGTCGCCACCGCGCAAAGTGTGCATTCCGATTTCCTTGGGAGGGCGAGGACCTGCATTACCTTCTCGGCCATGCTTCACATCGTTTTCATAAGATGTGGTGGTTTCGTCGTTTAGAATGTCGAGAAGAGTGCGAGCTGTGCCCGATGGGGCATCGACCTTGTGTCGGTGATGCATTTCGGTGACCTCGATATCAAAGGCTTCATTGCCAAGGATCGCAGCAGCTTTTTGCGTCAGGTGGAAGAGAAGGTTGACTCCGGTTGAGAAGTTTGAGGCATAAACGATCGGGATCGAGTTGGCGGCCTCAATGATCGCCTTTTTCTGAACTTCAGAGTGGCCAGTAGTGCCGATCACAAGTGCCACCTTTTTCTCGACTGCTGTTGCCAATAATTCATCAGTTAAAATAGGGAGGGTAAAGTCAATAACGACATCGGCATCAGAGAGAGCACGAGCAAGGTCTTCCCCCGAGTCATGCGTTGCCTGCAGAGAGGCCGTCGCCTCGGTTTCGATCGCTGCTATTACTGTTTGACCCATACGCCCTGAACGGCCGGTTACAGAAATTTTCATGCGCGAAGGATTCGACAGGAATAGGGTTTTGTCTAGGGCGCAAGAGAAGGAATCTCAGAACTGACTCAAATTTCTGGTATGAAGGCCTCTCCTTCGTTAAGGCCCCTAGGTGAGCAATACTCCTGAAACACCCAAAGACGTGGCCGCTGCGCCTTCAGATGCCAAAGTAACTGATTCTGGTCTGGCTTCGAAGATTCTCCAAGTTGGTGAAGGAGATCAAAGGCCTGGGCCACAAGATACTGTAGAGGTTCACTACAGCGGATGGATGATTGATGGAAAACTTTTCGATAGTTCGGTTTCTCGCGGTGAGACGACTTCTTTTCCCCTTAATCAGGTGATTCGAGGATGGACCGAAGGGTTGCAGCTCATGGTAATTGGTGAAAAGCGCCGGTTTTGGATACCAGCTGATCTAGCCTATGGCGAAACACCTTCGCGGCCTGGTGCACCGTCTGGCGATTTAACTTTTGATGTCGAACTATTCTCTATTGAGGCGGCTCCCGAGGCGCCTGAAGTTCCTTCGGAGCTAAAAGCGCCTGAGAGCGCCGAGAAGTCTGAAAGTGGTCTTGCTTCTCAACTTCTCGAAGAGGGCGAAGGCGGCGATAAACCTGAGCCATCGGATGTAGTGGCTGCTCATTTCACCGGATGGCTAGAGGATGGCACACTCTTGGAAAGCACGGTAATGAATGGTAAACCTGCTCAGTTTAAACTCGATCAAGTGACGATTAAAGGGTGGGTCGAAGGGCTTCAGCTTATGACTAAAGGCGAAAAGCGCCGATTTTGGATTCCCGCTGCCTTAGGATTTGGCGAAAATCCGCCTCCGGGTGCTCCCCAAGGAGATTTAGTCTTCGACTTCCAATTGCTTGATTTCAAAAAAATCCCCAAAGAACCTGAGCCAATTCCAGCGCCGGATGATGTCTCGGCCGCACCTTCGGATTCGGTTGAAACCGAATCTGGACTTGCTTCCAAGGTTCTTTCTGGGGGATCGGGCTCCAATCATCCTTCCGAAACAGACGAAGTTCTTGTTCATTACACCGGCTGGACCACTGACGGAAAGATGTTTGATAGCTCGGTTGCTCGAGGTGAACCAATTTCTTTCCCCCTCAATGGTGTCATTAAAGGTTGGACCGAAGGTGTTCAGCTTATGGTTGAAGGAGAGAAGCGCCGCTTCTGGATTCCTGGCAAGCTTGCTTACGGGGAGACTCCAACCCGCCCGGGAACTCCATCTGGTCAGCTCGTCTTTGACGTTGAACTGATTAAAATCGGTAAGTAGGAAATATCTACCGTTTGGTATTTGCTGCTTCTGCTGATGTGAGGCAGTGTTTTCCCGTGCCCGAAATTCTTGATATTGGCTGGGTCTTAGCCGGTTTAGTCCTGCTTTACTTTGGTGCCGAATGGTTGGTTAGGGGATCCTCGGAGCTAGCCATTCGGTTTGGTATTAGTCCACTTGTTGTGGGGCTAACCGTTGTGGCATTTGGCACGAGTGCGCCCGAATTAGTGGTGAGCGTAAAAGCGAACCTAGACGGGAGTGGTGGAATGGCGATTGGCAATGTAGTAGGCTCAAATATTTGCAACATTGCGCTTGTTCTGGGAGTTGGGGCGATGATTTTCCCGCTAGCAATCCAACCTCAGGTGGTCCGACGAGAAATGCCAGTCCTGCTTGGCGCAACCTTAATCTTTCTTTTAATGATAAAAGATGGAGTGATCGACCGCCTTGAAGGGGGCGTCCTTTTTGCGGGCGTCCTTATTTATGTCGTCACGAGTTTAGTTCAGGCGCGAAAAGAGGATCCCAATGTCAGTGAAGATCTTGATCCAGAAGTTATCAAAGCGGCTAAAAACGCAGGCTTAGCGAGGGTGTTCCTGGATCTATTTTTGATTGTGATCGGGGCTTTTTTACTCGTTTTAGGTGCCGATCGAATGGTAGTCGGCGGTGAAAACATTGCGCGATTTTATGGGGTTCCCGAGGCAATTATAGGGCTGACCTTGTTTGCTTTTGGGACTTCATTACCCGAGTTGGCAACCTCGGTTGTTGCGGCGATGAAAAAGCAGGGCGATATTATTGTCGGTAATGCAGTTGGCTCCTGTATTTTCAATCTTCTGGCAGTGGTAGGCTTAGCGGGGATCGTTTCTCCTCTAAAAGGAGAAGGGGTTACGGTGATTCATCTTTCTGTTATGTTAGCAGTCACTGTTATTCTCATGCCTATGATGTTACATCGTATGAAGCTCGACCGTTGGGAAGGGGTTCTTTTGGTGACAGGTTACTTGGGATTCACAGTCTGGCTCATCGTAGCTTAGAAGACTAGCACTCCATTCTTTTTGCCTGGGCCAATTTACCCATAGGTGAAATTATCTTAGGAGGAAAACGGCAGGTTAGATTGCCAGCTGCTTGTTCAGTAAGTGGAAGGAGTGACTATGCTCGCTTGCGAAAACCAACCGGATGGTGTGGAATTGAGAGGTGATTGATTTGTTAGCCACATACGTCCACGATCTTGATCCCGTAATTTTCTCGATAAGTGAGAAGATTAAACTTCGTTGGTATGGTCTGTCTTATGTGGCGGGGTTCGCGGCAGCTTACATGGTTCTGCTCCGGCTTTCTCGGAAAAAACTCTGGCCGATCGACGAACTCAAAGTGGGAGATGCCGTCACTTACACTGCGATTTTCGGCGTGTTTTTGGGTGGGCGAATCGGCTACGTCTTATTTTATATGCTTCCACGCCCTGGTGGCTTGGAGAGAATTTTAGAGGATCCGATTACTATTATTGCGGTGTGGGAAGGTGGGATGGCCTCCCATGGTGGAATTCTTGGGATTATGTTTTTCACCCTGTTTTATGCATGGAAACATAAGTTGTCTTGGCTGGGAGTGGGAGATGGTTTTGCGATTGTGGCGCCACTTGGCATATTTTTTGGGAGAATGGCCAACTTTATTAATGGTGAACTCTATGGGACGATTACTGGCGAGAAAAATTGGTGGGCTGTGAGATTTCCTAAATCGCTTTATGAAAATGGATACAGCGACCAGCTACAAAAGGGATTGCAACAAGCTGCCGTGAGTAATGATGCGGCGGGAGAGTATTTAAGAGACCGGGTCAGGGTAGTTGGAGATTACGATGGCTATGATCTTTCCCCTCAGGCTTTTGAGCAGGAATTTCTTCCGATTGCTCGTGAAAATCCGGATGTCATGCAGGCATTAGCTGATCATACGCCGGCAAGGCACCCTTCTCAGCTCTACGAGGGGATTCTTGAGGGCTTACTGATTTTCGCACTACTTTACCTGTTGCGTATTAAGTTCCCTAAACTTTGGAATGGAGTGATTTCAGGGGCGTTTTTTATCCTTTATGCGATTTTTCGAATCGGTGTAGAAAATATTCGTGAACCAGATTCAGAGAAAATAATCGGTGTGACCAAGGGGCAGTTTTACTCTTTGTTTATGATCGTGATTGGATTGGTTTTTTGGGTCTGGGCTTGGAAAAGTAAGAAGTCGCTGAAAGATGATATTGTCTCCGGATGATTATAGCGATCGGAACTAAAGTTACACAGCATGCTGGGCCATATTTCACCCAATAAGAATACCTTGAAAACCAGTGTTTTCAGTAGGTTGATTAGATGAGTTTTTAACTAGTTCCTGTTTTAACCCCAGTTGAGGGCTCCCTCTGCGCACCATTTTTGTTCCCCAAATGATTTAATAGTGTGGCCCATTGAGTTAGCGAGGGAGAGAAGGAATCGGTTATGTGGAACTTTTTCTCCAACGTGGTGGAAACCAGGATTTTTCGTGGCTTCACCACCCACGATAACGATCGGAAGATCATCGAGGGTGTGGGAATTTCCTTTTCCAAGCTCGTTCACCCAAACGATGGTGGTGTAATCGAGCATGTTTCCCGGCTGTCCCGCTTCAGGAGTATTTTTCAGGTTTTCCGCAAGATAGGCGAGTTGCTCGGCAAACCAAACGTTGATTTTCTCTAGCTTGTTTTGAGCTCCCTCATTCTTATCTGGTTCGTGACTTAATGAGTGGTGGCCCTCATTAATATCGAGCCATCGCATACGAGCTTGTCCGACAGAGCGCATAAATTGAAGCGACCCGATCCGAGTCATGTCATTGGCCATGGCATTTACGAGGAGATCAATCTGCATACGAGCCAACTGAGGGGTGTTGTCGTTGACTAGCTCAATGTTTGGGTCCAGTTCGGGTTCGGGATGAGTCATTTCACCTGCTTGAGTAGTGGCTGAGATTTCGCGCTCCATTTCGTCTACCAGAGTCATGTGTTGCTCAAGCAGAATTCGGTCTTCACTAGAAAGGATCTTGGAGGCCTTCTTTAGGTCGGCCCCTAAGCTGTCAAGAATTGAGGCGTAGGCCTTTCGCTCTTGGGTTTGCCCGTAAAGTTTGTCGAGCATTTGGTAGGGATCATTTAGCGGTGCCAGAGGACGATTAGAGCCAGCATAACACATGCGAGTCCATGGGTCGGCACGATCGGGAACCGCTACGCCGATTTCAAGGGAGCCATATCTTGTTCGAGTCGATTCGTTTTTCTGTAAAAAGTTTTTAATTTCTTGGTCAATCGAAATTCCTGATGCCCAGCCGGCCGGAGGCCCGCTGCCGCCTTGAATATTACCGGGGTGCAGGCGGGCTCCGGTCAGAAGACATGACATCCCGCGCATGTGGCTGTCTCCATCACCACCCACCAGATTCGAAATTCCCTTGAGAACAGCAGTTTGGTCTTGGAAGGGAGCAAGAGGTGCGAGGATAGACGATTGCGATAGGCTTTCCTTCTCTCCTGGCCAAAATTTAGCTGGGAGTGTGCCATTCGGAGAAAACATGAAAATGAGACGCTGTTTTCTGCCGGAAGTCGTAGGAGCACCAAATGATTGCAGTCCTGATAAGAACGGAAGCGCGCCTGCTGTGATGCCGAGTTCGCGGAGAAAGTGACGTCTTGAAATCATATTTACCCTAATTGGTTTACGGTTCCTTTCATGGAAATCTACCGATTAATTTTTTCAAGGAAACTTTATTCGAGCGCTTCGATATGTGCCTGAACCCCGGCGGCGAGCCCTTCAAGGGAGTATCCACCTTCAAGAACGGAAATAAGACGGCCATCTGCAAATTCATCTGCAATTTTTCTGAGCCAAAAAGTGAGAGTCTTATAATCCTCGTCGAGGAGGCGGAATTTCCCAAGTGGGTCGCCAAGTCGGGAGTCGAAGCCTGCTGAAATCATGACGAGTTCGGGGCTAAATTTGCGCATGGCAGTGAGGAATTTCGCGTCAATCATGTCACCAATACGATTCATGTCGGAGCCGGCAGGAAGAGGAGCGTTCACTGTGAATCCACGACCTTTACCACTGCCCAATTCTTCGAGCATTCCAGTGCCTGGATACCAGGGTGATTGGTGAACGCTGCAGAAAAGGACGGTTTCGTCTTCATAGAAGATGTCCTGTGTTCCGTTCCCATGGTGGACGTCCCAGTCTAGAATGGCGACCTTACCTACGGCATATTTTCGTTGGGCGTAGCGGGCCCCTACGGCGATATTGTTAAAGATGCAGAATCCCATGCCGCGATCGGGTGTCGCGTGGTGGCCGGGGGGCCTGACAGCACAAAAAGCTCTTTTCGTATGAGAGGACTCCTCCGAGTAAATTTCGTCAACTGCCGCACAAACTGACCCAGCAGCATGGCTAGCCACGAGCCAGGAATCAGGACACACGGCAGTGTCCCCGGTGGAGAGTTGATCAACTTCAGATTGTATCTCCTTTTTAGCGAGAGCCACGTAGCGTTCGTCGTGAACGGTTGTGAGGTCTTCAAAAGAAGCGGTTCGTGACTTAATCCTTCTTAGCCTCGTGGAAAGGCCTGAGGTCTCGAACATTTTCGTAAGTGCAAGGTAGCGGTTAAAATGCTCCGGATGCTCACCGGTGATGTGGCGGGTAAAAAGCTGGTCTAGAACGAGAGCTAGTTCGGGATGTGGGACGCTAGTCATTAGAAAGCTTACCTTGGTATGGTTTCCCTCGTCATAGTGATGATGATATCCCGAATGTGGAAGTCGTTACTCACGAAGTTTTTGTGAAGAGAATTCATGGTTTTTAAACCGTAAGCATTAATTGGTTGCTGGATTAGATGATGGAAAAGATGCTTTAAAAAAGCGCGATGGGCCCCGGCTGATTCTACCGCGAGGCGCGCTAGATCATTGGGGCCAGTGATTTTCACGATGGAATCTTCAGGAGTAGGATACTCGCTGACGGTGTTTATGGGTCTGTTCTTTTCATGGGTTCTAAAACGTCCGGTTGCGTCATAATTTTCCAAGCTGAATCCGATTGGGTTTATGATTGAATGACACGCCATACAATCGTCGCTTTTCGTCAGATGTGTGACCTTTTCACGCATCGTAAGGTCCGGTTTGAAATCAGTATCCTTGAATTCAATTGCATTGGGAGGGGGTTTAAGAAAACGGCCTAAAATATTGCGGCTCAAATAAACTCCCCGGTGAATTGGAGATGTTTGTTTATGATACGAAAAGGCTGTAAGGACATAAGGGTGAGTAAATAGCCCAGCTCGTTTTTTGTCAGGAGTGAGAAGTGGTCTAAAGCTGTCCAGCGTTGGGGCTGAGACACTATAGAATTTCGCGAGTCTTTTGTTCAGATAGATTTTGTCTTCTGTGAATAGTTCTCGGTAATCTGATCGCTCAGACCACATAACGTTTTCGATAAAAAGATCAAACGAAGTTCTCAAGTCAGCAATCATACGTTGATCGAAACCAGGGAATAATTTGGAGTCTTTTTGAAGATCTTCTTTTTCTGAAAGACTGAGCCAATGATAAAAGAAGGACCTAGTTTTTGCTTTAGTGCGGAAATCAGTCATCATCCGACTGAGCTGATTGTTAATTTCAGTTTCCTTGCCAAGGCGTTTTTGTTTTGCAGCTTCCCAGAGTTCTTTGTCAGGGACCGAGTCCCAAAGGGAGAGGGCTAGATGGGCAGCCACAGTGTAATGATCAGGCTTTCCGTCACTTCCCCGATTGAGTGATGGATAGAGAAAGTAAGGAGAGGTAAGGATTAACATGAGAGAGCGACGGGTCGCGATCTCGGAGTCTTTATCTGCATCAAAAACATCTTCAATATAGAGCTTTTTTTGAGCGGGCGAGAGGGGGCGAGCAAAGGCCTTCGTCGCAAACGTAAAGCAAAAAGATCTCAGCTTACGGTCGCGCTCTTTGTCTTTTGAATTAGTTTTGGCGAGCACATTGATGTCGTTGTAAATTTGACGAGCTGCTTCTATAGCGGCATTTGCGACCGACTCCTTCCATGCTTTCGAGATCGAGGATCCTCTTTCATATCCAGAAGAGGCATCATCAGGTGGAAAGGGAGTAGATATAATTGCAGCGGTTGGGGCACTTTTAGTAAAAAGTAGGCGTGTCGGAATGGGCTCCCATTCACCATGTGGCGGTTTCCATTCGATTAGAAGTGAGGATTTTTTTTCCTTGTATGAGACGAAGTCGATGTGGATGGGAACGGGGTGTCCACCTAATAAGAAGATGGAAGCTTCGACTGAACGCATTTGGTTGCCAGAAGACACCCAAGCGTCGATAAACGCGGTTTTTCTGTGAGTTTCTCCACCGTAAAATTTTTCACGTTCCATTTCGTTTATAAAAACTCGTAATCCATTCGGAGTGATTGCTCGGAAAGAGTATCTTCCGCTCTCTTTTGGCAGAAGTGAACCGGTCCAGAAGATCGCGTGAGCTTGGGGATCAATGCCATCCACCCCATGATTCTTTTCGATGTCAAAGTCGACTCCAGGGTCGATACGCTTTGCGAGCTCTTTCTTGCGATCATTCATTTTTTCCTTGTGGTAGTAGTGACCACGTAGCCCATGTTCAGTGCCTAATTCAGATCGTCCTCGAAAGGATTGAATAATGTCAGTAATTGCCCTGCGATGTTGGTGCTGTGTTCGTCGTAGTAAGGTTTTACGCACCGGTTTTATCTTCGCTTGAGCCTCCGGAGAGTAAAATGCACCGTGAATATACTCCGCAACTAGATGGGCATCTTCATCGATGACGGCATCCTCGTCTTCTTCAGGCATCGCTCGGTGGATATACTTCGAGAGGGATGTGATTGACTTCGTGCCTACAAGGGACTCGTCATATTCGTCAGCTACTCCTTGGCCTTTATCGCCATGGCAGGAAAGGCAGTGTTTTTCATAGATTTGTGCTCCCCGATCACCGAACGCTGGCAGTGTGGCGAGAAATCCCAAAATTAACCAAAAGCGCATGATTTAGTTACGGAAAGAGTGGTGAGGTTTTTCAAGAAGCGCTGGGATCTTTAGTCTGGGCGCAGCAACTTTTTGACATATTTGGCAAGTAGGTCAGCCTCAAGATTAACCCGTTGTCCAACGCTTGCTTCTCCAAGGTGAGTTGCCTTAAAAGTGTGGGGAGTAATCCAGAAAATGGCCGAGGTTTGAGTGAGTTCCGAGATTGTAAGGGAAATTCCATCGATGCAAAGCGAGCCTTTATCGATGCAAAGTGAGTGCACTTCTGCTGGAAGAGCGATCTCGAGTCGATAGTCCTGACCCATTGGCGAGAGGTTGCTGATGATTCCGATGTTATCGACGTGCCCTTGCACGAAGTGGCCGCCGAGGCGTTCTCCAATCGCAAGGGCGCGTTCCAAATTGACTTTTTCTCCCTCTTGCAAGTCACCAAGGGAGGTTACTTGAAGTGTCTGGGCGAGGATGTCGAATCGAACTTTGTCCTCAAGTGAGGCTACGGTGAGGCAGCAGCCATTGATTGCGACGGAGTCACCTAAACTCAATTCGTCTCCGAAAGGGATATCTAAAATGAGTTCCGCTTGTGCTCCTTTTTCAATGAGGGAGACAACAGTGCCAACAGCTTCAATAAGGCCGGTAAACATCTCAGTGGGTTTGTTCAGTTTTAGCTGGTTTGGGATCCTCCTTCATTCCCGGAGAAGGGAAGAGCATAAAGCAAGCACCCATAATGATAGTTGGAAGGATCGCGGCCTTGGCAAGCCCACCCGGAGAAACGCCACCTTTAAAATAGCGGCCTAGGACTGATTGTCCTGCAGGATTTGGGGCGTTGGCAATGACGGTTAAACCACCTCCTGTAACTGCGCCCGCGAGAACCGCATACTTTGACATGATAGGCAAGTCCGGGGCTTGGGAGGCAAGGTAGGTTATGGCAGCATTATCGTTGAAAGCTGTGAGGACGGTAGAGCCAATCATAAGAAGCCATTGGTTGTCGATTGAGGTGAGTAGGACTGAGATCCACCAGCCCTGGCAGCCGCCGTGTATAACGAGACCCGCAAGGAAGAAGCCAACAAGAATCGGACTCTTCATATTGACATCGTTCTGGTGATGGCCGGTAGCCTGAGTAAACCCGATAAAAAAAAGGAACCCAAAGATGAAGACCATTTGGTAGTGTGCCGTTAGAACTGTAAAAGCAAGAAACAGTAGGTGGACAATGGTGACCCATGCGGGGATAGGGTCTTCACGCTCTACCCAACTCGCTGGCATGTGAGTATCACGGTTTTCTTTATACCCCATGGTTTTGAATTCTTTTTTAAAGATTGAAAAGTAGAGGGCATTGGAAATGACTATGCCCACTACGGCTTTCCAACCAAAATTGAGGAACATAAAGTCCATGCCGAAATTCCATTTACTGGCGATCATTAGAACGGGTGGGGCTGCGAAGTGAGTCAGTGTTCCGCCTACGGAAATGTTGACAAAAAGCAAACCGAGGGTGGCGTAGGCAAACTTTTTGGAGGGATTAAGATCGAAGAACTTTTTAGCAAGAAGCATGGCTGCGATCGTCATGGCAGCAGGTTCGGTGATGAATGACCCAAGAATAGGTGTGATGGTTAGAGCTGCGAGCCACCATGCGGCAGGTGTCCCTCCAAAGATTTTAGCGACCTTATCAACCATGGATTCTGCGAAGCGAACAACGGGCCGTGTTGCAGCGATTGCCATCACGATGACAACAAACATGGGCTCCGTAAAATTGACATCTTTACCGATGTAGTATTCGAGCTGCTTGAAGCCAGTCATGATCCCGCTTCCGTCTTGGATGCCGAAGAACCAGAGGATGGCAGCGCCAAGGGCGATGACCCAGATTCCAAAAATGGCTTCGATTTCTCCTAAAAAGTGAAAGAGGTTTGCTTTGAAGGATACGTCGTCTTTGGCATCATCATGAGGTTTGGCATCGGCTGTTAAACCAAGTTCCTCGATCTTCTTTTTATGTTCGTGCTCGTGCTTGTGAGCCATCTCGATGAAGAAGCCGCTGAGGAAGGTATGTATAATGGCGCAAAGGAAGATGATAGACGCGACAAGATTAAATCCACCTTGTTGTCCTGCCCGGTATTTGAGCTTTTCCCAGATGCCCCAGTCCTCGTTAGAATCTTCTTTCCCTTCGTATTTAGTCAAGGGAAGAGGGAAAACTGCGTATTGATCCTTATCGAGAGAGTAGGTCTCCTTTGCGTAGGTTGGCTTGTCTTCAGCAGCAGCGGCGATAGCCCCTGAAAAAACAAAGAATAAGGAAGCGAGAGCAATGGGGAAGATGGTGAGTAGCTTCACAGGATAGGATTTTAGCCTTAGCTGAAGGCTCGGCAAGTAAAACGGTTGCTAGTCCACGGATTTAATCTGCTCTTCTATGATTTTTAATTCTTTAAGAATAGCTTGGCCTTCAGAAGATTTTTCAGCAAGCGACCCTTGAAGTTCCTCAATTTGTTTTTGGGATCTTGTGATGCGGTCTTGGGCCTCACGAAACTCTGGGAGCTCTAGGCTGAGGCGCTGGATCTTAGTCGAAATCTCGATAATCTTGTCAGCAGCTTGCTTGATTTCAAATTCCTGTTTTCTGGTGCGAGCCGAGAATTGGTTCTGCTGCCAAAAAGCAAGATCCTTACCAAGCTTCTGAAGGCTGGGATGGGTGTTTCGAATATTTTGGAGATCACGGTAGGCCTGCTCTTGCTCCATGATGATGATTTTCAGGTCACTAGTGGGAGCTACAAGTGTCTTCAGCTTTTTCGATAGCTGGAGTTTTTTGTTGAGAAGCCCTGCTATTTCCTTGCTGCGGCTCGATGAAGGTTGTGCTTTTGGAGGTGTTGGGATGGGCTCTGTCGCCTCGTCGGATTTGCATCCGGTGAGGAATGAAGCCAAAATCAACGCGGACAAAATTCTCATGGATTAAGAAAAGCATATTTCGTCAACTATTGCCACCTTTGGAAAGCTATGGTTTCTTGTTTTTTAAATGTCGGGCCTGAAGATTGTTAGTGTCATTGATCGATTGCTTTACCATAGCTATTATCGTGCGAGCGCAGTGGGTAATTTTGTGCGTCAGCGAGTGGGTTCAGCGGCTTGGCTCTTGATGCTAGGTGGGGGTGGTAGTGTCTTTTTAGGTGCAAATGTTGATGAGAGTCTTACCGCCATTCTTACCCTGTTAATCTCGTCACTACTTTTATTAAGCTTTGTCTGGGCATGTTTGAGGCGTGCAAAGCTATCGGTGGTTCGCGTCTTGCCTTCCAGTGGGACAGTTGGGGAAATTCTAAGATACAGGATCTCAGTTCGTAATGAAGGGAGTCGGGCTGTAAAAGAGCTGTATCTTTGTGAGACTGCAAGTGATTGTCGACCAAGCCAATGGGAGTTTTTTCAGTTAAGGGAACCGGGTGAGGGTGATCGTAATTTCTTCGACCGAGCTTTTCGGTTTTATCGCTGGAAGTGGTTGATGGATAGAGGTGGGGCTTGGAAAGGGTCAGGGCGATCAAAGTCACTGGAGCTTGAGCCAGGAGAGGAGAAGCAGATTTATCTTGCTGTAAAACCTCTTCGCCGTGGGTGTATCAAATTTAACGATATTCGTGCTGAGCTTCCTGATCCTTTTGGTTTTTTTCAGCGCCTCCGTCCGATTTTGAATAAAGAAGAAGAGGTGTTAATAACTCCCCAAAGATATGACCTTCCAAATCTAGAATTTGAGGGGACTTCTAGATTAACGGTCGAATTGGATACTTTTTCAACCGTAAGGGGTGAGGGGGGGCAATTTATGGGGCTTCGCGAATATCGGGAAGGGGATTCGCTTCGTAGTATCGATTGGAAAGCTTGGGCGCGCACTGGACATCCTATTGTAAAAGAGTTTGAGGAATTACGCTTTCCCCGCTATGGCGTAGTGCTCGATACAAATTTGAAGGAAACGGGACCTGAGATGTTTGAAAAAGCTATTTCGGTTGCGACCTCCTTTGTTTCGCTGATTGAAAAGACTGGCTGTTTAATGGATCTGATTTTCATGCATGAGAAGCCGCAAATTTACACTGCGGGCCGTACTGTGGCACGAACAAATGATCTTATCGGGGCTCTCGCGCGAGTTGAGGGAATCGATGAGGGTGAGTATGAGTCTTTGGGACGATTGATTGTTAAAAATGACAATGAACTTACTACGTGTGTGGTGGTTCTCTCTGGCTGGTCTTTGGAGAGAAGAGGATTTTTGGAACGATTGCGAGGAAGCGGATTAACTTTGATTATTTATGCGATTGGCAGAGGGGATCCTCCAGAAGATGCGTTGCTCGGCAAAGTGAAATGGTTGAGGTGGGACACTATCGAGAAGGACTTAATGACAAGATGAGAGGGGAGTCTGAGAGTAATATGTTATCGGCACCACCTCGTTTACTTTTGGGGGTCGCTTTTTTATTTTGGGGTGGAATGCATGATCACGCTGTGGCGGGATTGATTGCTGCGGTTTTGATTGAGGGGCGTCACTGGGTTAATCTTCGTTGGGACTTCACAACTAAAGCCTTCGCAAGATCTTGGCAGTTATCGGTGATCGTTCTGATCCTATCAGCTCTAGCTCTGCTACAGAAAGATGATTTAAAAGCGATCGATTTTCTGAACCTTTTATCGTGGCTCCCTTTCATGATGTTACCTTTAATTCTCACTCAGCAATATGTGAGGGAAGGGGGAGTTCCAATGGTTACCTTTTCTTTTATTGCGAGGCGAAAAGCGGCGATCGATAGAAAAGCGGGACGTCAAGTTGAGACGAATTCAATTCACTTAGGCTATCCATACTTATTTTTGGTCATGATTGCAGCCGGAATGGGAGTAGGCTCTTTACGATGGGTAGAGACGATTGATTTTCGTTATCCAGTCGGCGTGGTGATTCTTTTGGGTTGGGCTATTTTCACCCTTGATGGCCGGCCGATTCGCCAGCGCGCATGGATAATTGCTTACCTGATTTCAATTGTCATGACGCTTGGAATGTTATGGGGCGTTTTGAAGGTCTATGATCATTTTGTTAGGGGTTATGCTAGTAGCGGAGGGAAGGTGACTTCCACCCAGCAAACCCAGACTTCGTTAGGCAGGATTCGCGAGTTACAACTCAGTCACAAAATAGAGTGGCGATATTTTCATGAAAATGGGTTAACTCCAAAGCTGTTAAAGCTTGCTTCATACAATGAGCCATTGGGAGATATTTGGCAGGCTCGAACCCGGATTCTCGAACTTGCAGAGCAAATTCCAGACGGACGGAAATTTACAGGTGATTTCGAGGTCCTTCTCTCCGATGGTGAAGATTCATTTCTCTTTGTGGACGAGGAACGGGAGCGGGGTTATGACATCGAGGGCCGGATACGAGGGCTGATTGAAGATGAAGGATTGGTCCCTCACTTCGGTAGCACTAATCGTTTTGAAGGGGTTCCCAGTGAAATCGTGGCGGTAAATTCCATGGGCTCGGTTAAGATGATCGGGGTGAATCAAGGTGCGATGGACGCCAAGGTCCAAGCGGGTTCCGGGATGAAAGAAATGCGGCTAGATCCAACCGATCTGGATTTGACTTATCCAAAGGCCGAAGAAAAGGGGCTTGAAGAGTTTCTTAAGGGGATTGGACTTAGCCTTCCTGAGGTCGGTCGACATCCTACGAGAGCTTTGGCTAGAAAAGTTGGGAGAGAGACTGGGCCGCCAGATCTTTCCATCGAAAAGTTCCGTGATGTTAAAGCTAAGATTGGAGGAGCCTTCTTTGATGTTGATAAGTTTGAATACAGCCTTTTCTTAACCGGGAACGATAGGAATGCCCCAATCACTGAGTTCTTGAAAATTGAGAGAAAAGGCCACTGTGAATATTTTGCAGGAGCAACTGCAATGCTAATGCGAAGAATGGGAGTTCCCTGCCGATACGCCGTTGGGTATTCATTACATGAGAGAGGATTTAGTGAGCAGGAATGGATTTTGCGGGGGCAACATGCTCACGCATGGGTCGAGGCTTATGTGGGAGGCACTTGGGTAAATGAGCGCAATGGGGACGTTGATGTATGGAGGTGCCGTGGAGGAGAGTGGGTCGATGTGGATTTAACTCCACCTGATTGGGTGAATTTCCAGAAAGCTCATTCATGGTATCAGGTGGGGTATGACTGGTTTCAGGATTTTCGTACAAGTTTAGAACTCTGGCTGAACCAGTTTGGCGTTTTTGACCGGGTTTTGAAGGGGGTGGTGCTGGTTGGGCTCCTTTTGCTGATATTCGTGATTTATCGGTTGGTCTTGACTAGAAAGCGGAGAGGTTTGGATACGTGGGAACAATCTATTCGCGAAACCGGATTACTAAAAGATTTTGAAAAGTGGCTTACAAAACGAGTCGGAGAGCGTCCTCGGTCGATGCCTATGGCAACATGGTTACGTCGCTCGTTACCTTCTGGCTGTGATGAGTTTGTGCTGCTTTATGAGAGAACCGCGTTTGGTGCTGATGATAGTGGAGTGAGTTTGGAACGCTCAATTTGGATTGTGAAACAACTTTGGGAAAATCGCGAAAAAACCCCAGGGACGAAAGACGTCCGCGGGGTTGATGGATGTTAAGATCAGGAATTTTATCCTTTAATTTCTGCGTTGTAGAAATCTTGCCAATCTTCAAGGTTATTGAGATTTACAGCGTCAAGGATCGCGCCGGTATCGGCGATGCCAACAGACTCGAGAATGGTGGTGCGGGTTGCGTCGTCATGGTTGTAACCAACAACAGCAGCGTTGTGTGTATCGATCGCCTCATTGTCGAGGGAGCCTCCTTTTTGGTCGAGGATCCATTGTTCACACTGGGTGTAAGAAGGCTTATTTTCTTTGATGTAGGCTAAGAATGCTTCGCGCTCAATGCCGAGTGCGTCGAGAGTCATCTGGTCGAAGCCAGCACCTGCAGCTGGATAATCGCTGTGGAGCTTGCCGGCAGCGTCAAGGGAAGCTTTTTGCCAGAGACGAGGAAGGTGAAGCACGCCGAGAGGACCTGCGATTCCGGAAGTGACGAGAGGAATGATTTGGCTCATTGCTTTAGTAGTTTTATGGTTTTAATTAATTGGGGGCCAAAAGATTTAGCCTCCTACAAGGTATTAGCTAGAGGTGCCTTCTATGGCAAACGCTAATTCGAAGGATGTTCTCAACCAATCCTTGTTTTTTGAATTGTGGCAGAGTTTTCTTAGGTCAACACGATGTCTGCCGGATTTTCCATCGAATCACTGAATAAAGCACAGCGTGAAGCTGTCTTGGCCCTCAATGGTCCGATTCTCATTCTGGCGGGTGCTGGGACGGGTAAAACGAGGACTGTAACTTGCCGGATGTCGGCTCTCTTGGAAAACGGAGTGGACGCTGAAAATGTTCTCGCGGTGACGTTTACCAATAAATCAGCGGCGGAGATGGCAGAGCGCGTTATGGGAATGGTGGGAAAGAAACGGGGGAAGGCTTTAACTGTTTGCACCTTCCATTCGCTATGTCTGCGGATCCTTAAACGGGATATTGAGTCGCTTGGCTATAAGAAGAAGTTCGCCGTGATGGCTGGAGGAGATCAGACAGGTATGATTCGCCAGCTCATTGTTCGGAAAGGAGGCCGAAAAATAAATTTAAAACCTGGTGAGGTAATGAGCGAGATTTCAAAGGCGAAAAATGCTGAACTGCCTCTTTCGGGAATCGAGGATGATCTGATTGCCGAGATTGCGGTAGCCTATCAAAATGAATTACGGGCCCAAAATGCAGTTGATTTTGATGACCTTCTTCTTCTGGCAGAAAGGGCTCTTCGCGAGTATCCGGAGGTGCGGGGATATTGGCAGGATAAGTTTCGCTATGTAACGGTGGACGAGTTTCAGGATACCAATAGCCTGCAAATGAAGTTGCTTCAGCAATTAGTTGGCGAGCCTTACAATATTTGTGTGGTGGGTGATGATGATCAGTCGATTTATGGATGGAGGGGCGCGCAGGTTGCTAATATTTTGCAATTCGAACGATTTTTTCCCAATCCAAAAATCATTCGACTGGAGGAGAATTACCGGAGCACTCAGGCGGTTCTAGAGGTCGCAAATAGCCTGATTCGGCATAATGTAGGGCGGCGTGAAAAGAAATTAAGACCTACAATACCGGGTGGTGATTTGGTCCGTTTAGTTTCTATGCCAGGTGACCAAGAGGAATCAGAATGGATTGTCTCCGAGATTGTGATGCAACGCGAGGAAGGTCGGGTTTTGGAGGATTTCGCAATTCTTTTTCGGACGAACGGTCAAATTCGAAAGATGGAGGAAGTTTTGCGTGAGGAGAAGATACCTTACCGAATGGTTGGAGCGCAAAGTTTCTACGACCGAAAGGAGGTGCGGGATGTTCTCAGCTATGTCCAAGTTCTCAATCAACCGGAATTGGATATTCCCTTACTTCGGATCCTCAATACCCCTCCACGTGGGATTGGAAACACAACCTCGATGGCGGCTTTAGATTGGAGCCGCGAAAAGGATCAGAGCATTTGGGAGACATTAATCGATGGCGATTTTTTGGTTCAAGTTTCCAAGAAGGTGAGGAGTTCAATTCAGACTTTCACAGGTCAGGTGGAAGAGGTTCGAAGGAGTTTGATTGATGGGGTGCATGCTGGAATAGCAATGGATCAATGGCTACGAGAAATGGATTTTCATGAGTGGTTGATGCGCCAATGCAAGACGGATAAAGAGAAAGATGCCCGAAGAGAGGGTGTCTCGACAACCATTGCATCCCTGACCGAAGCAATTAAAAAGGGGAAGAGCCTCAATGACTTCCTTGACCAAGCCGCGCTCGATGGTGAAAAAGAGGATGATCTAGAAAAAAAGAGTGGTGTGACACTCATTACACTTCATGCAGCAAAGGGTTTGGAATATCCGATCGTTTATTTGGTGGGCCTCGAAGAAGGGATTCTTCCTCATAAAAGAAGTCTCGAAGAGGGAACACGTGATGAAGAGAGGCGGCTTCTCTATGTAGGAATAACGCGGGCGCAGGAAAAAATGACGATGACTTACTGCGCTACGCGAGTGAAATGGGGGAAGGAAGAAGCTTGCGAGGCAAGTAGTTTTATCCGGGAATTAAACCCTGATTGGGTTCATGAGGAAGGCTACGAGGATATCATGGGTGCCGAGGCCTCCGAGGAGGAACTTCGAGGTTTCTTTAGCGCGATGTCAGCAATATTAGATGAATAAAAAAGCTCTCCGTCCAAGGTGAGGGAGAGCTTTGGAAGTTTAAGGTTCCCTGATTAGAGCTTAGGTGCGCCTACGACGCCCTGCGAATAATGTTGCTCCAATTAAGACGGAAAGAATACTGCTTGGTTCTGGAACAGCAATTGAAGTTCGGAACGGATTTGCGCTATCTTCCCAGAACATAAGTGGATCATTTGTGCTCGAGATCGAAGGGGTAGGAGGTTGGTTCGTTACAATTCCCGGATCATTAAAAACCCAAGTCGAAACATCACGAACTACCGTGTTATATGCCGCTCCGTCGATTAGGCTTTCAGTGGTATCAAAGATTCGGAAGCCCAAACGCACCGGAAACCCGAGAGGGAGTGAATCTCCAAGATCGGTATCAAGGGTAGAACTGATCTGAAAGGCCGATTCGAATCCACCGCCGGCGTCGAAGGTTCCGATCACTTCTCCAGGATTTGATGAGCCAACTCCTAAGAAGGGGCTGAAAGTATCCCAGTCTACACTCGTGAAATCATCACCGCTTTTTGATGGCGCAACCCCCAAGAAGTATCCCAATTGGACTTGGGAACCATTGGGAAGATTGTTGCCTGATGCATCGAGGAGATTTGCAAACGCGCCCCCTCCGATCGAAACGGTTGCTGCATTCGTTACGCCGCTTAAAAGGACGAGTGCCAAAGATGTTTTCATTATATTTTTCAAGATTTTCGGGGCTTCTAGCTTTTGATTTCTCTAGATCAAGGGACAGTTTATTCGGAAAGTAGGTCGTAAGGAAGTGGCGCGGCGACGATCCCCTCTGCCCCGCTGACCTCAGTTTCCCGGTTTACAAAAATCGCAGTGTTAGCGGCGATTGGAAGGGTGTTCGAGTTGCCGAATTGGTTGCTAGCTGGGGCCCAATTTCCAAATCCATTCACAAGATAAGCATCCCAGCTACTGCCATTCCAGATGTAGAGGCGATCGTCGCTTTTCCAAAGATCGTCGTTTAATGCAAGCCCAGCTAAGGTTGTTTCAACGGGAATACGTGTCGACAGAAGTTTTGTTTTAGTAATCGTCGAGATTTGGGGAACGGCTGGCACTTCGCCGAAGAGAGTGAGTTCGATTGCACTCGTCGCACTTCGCAAAATGAACATTCCCTCGTCTGGGAATATTACCGTGCCATTTTCGTTACCAAAAAGATTGGATGCCAAAGCCCAGTTTCCGAAACCGTTTTTTTGGAAAGACAGCCACTCGGAGCCGTCCCACACAAAAACCCGATCGTCGGGACTAAACTCACCAATTTTTGATGAAAAGATCGATCCAATTGTATTAGCTCCTCGAATTTTAACTGTTGTCGCTGAAGGGAAGCGATTTTGAAGTCCAGGTGTTTCAGAGTCTTTGTCACCGAGTAGGTCGAATGTAGTAAGGAGGGTCAACTGGCCATTACTGGTGTGTGAAGAAATCAAAAAAGCTTCTTCTGCTCCATTGGCGTCGGTGATGTATGCGAGATGTGGTTGTCCCGTCCATTGGTCCTGAGACCAATTTTGCCCAGTGATCGCTAGAGTTTGCGTGCTACTAGAAGGAGCAGCATTGTAATCACTGTTGATTGTTGCAGACGAAGCAAATTCAAGATCGTTCAACAAAGTGACTGATATTCCTGTAATAGTAGGCTCGATATCAGAGCTTGCAGCGGCAATTGTCAGCTTCGTGTATCCTTGGGGGATCGTGTAAATCGTCTCCGCGTGTAGCGGGGAAAGCGTAATGGTGGCAAAAGCTAAGCGGATATACCTCATATTTATCCCTAAACATCGAGCGTTAAGTTGTTCAATGCAAATGGAAATCGTTCTTTTTTAAAGTTCATGTCGAGTTGGTCCTCATGATTGGACGCCTCGATCGGCGATTTTAATCAAAGTCTAATGATCGCTTCGCTTGAGCCCGATTCACCGAGTGAATCTGTTTCGATGACATCCAAGTTAGACGGGGTTCGCTAAGCCAAGGTTTAGTTGACAATTACTGTGGTGCCCCCCCCTTTGAGTTGTCGCTTCTGCAGCCATCATTAAGAGGCAAAACCTGAAAATTGGGCGTAGATAAAAAGAAAAGCAATTAAGAATCAGGGTTTTGAGACCGTTATCACCCAAACGGGTTTCAGGTGTTGCGAAGAAGCAATCGTTAGCTAAACTCCCGAACTATCTTGAAGGCAGGTTATACTATAGGGAACGAAAAGTTGGTTAAAGTTTTGGAGGGAGCCTCGCAACATCTGCGTGGGCTCTGGAAAAAGCAGGGAAAAGATGAGGGTGCCCTGAGGATTGCTGTTGTGGGTGGGGGGTGCAGTGGCCTTCAATACCAAATGGACTTGGTGGATGGCCCACGGGATCGTGATATTATGGTTTCAAGTAATGGCGTAAATGTCGTGATAGATCCCAAGAGTGCTCTCTTTGTGAGTGGCAGCGAGCTTGATTATTCCGATGATCTTCAGCAGGGCGGATTTAAGGTCAGCAACCCAAATGCGGTAGTGACTTGTTCCTGTGGCGAAAGTTTTGCAGCATGACAGATCCATTCGCTTTACTGGGAGTTCCTCGAAAGCTCGATTTGAAGAGCGCGGACATCGACCAGCTACTTTTAGATGCTAGTCAGCTTCATCATCCAGATGCTGGGGGCGATCAAAATTTGTTTTTAAAAATCCGCTTAGCGGGTGAAATTTTAAAATCTCCCGAGAAACGTGTGCGGGCTGCAATTGAATGTGAGGGCCTTTCCTTTGATGGGCGTGGAGAAATCCCGGCGGAAGTGATGGGATACTTCTCCAGTGTTGCCTCGATTTTGCAGGATGTTGATTCTTTTGTTTCCGAGCGATCGAACGCGCTAAGTAGTTTAGGTAAGGCAGTTTTAGATAGACGTGTTCCAGAATTGAAGGTTGATCTAGAAGGGGTGATCAGCAACTTGAACGAGTTGAAAAATACAATGATCTTGGGTTTTAAGATTTTTGATGAAAGAGGATGGCGTGAATGTGAGGTTGAGATGGGCAAAGTTGCGCGGGGCTTGATTTTTTTGACGAAATGGTCAGCGCAGCTGAAGGAAGCGAACGGAAAGCTTTTTGAGGCCTTGCTCGGAGGGTGACTTGGTCTTAACTCCCCATCATGAGTGAGGTGATTATCGGAATTGATCTTGGCACGACCCAGTCAGCTGTCGCTGTCGTGGACTCGGGCTTTCCTCTTTTGCTTGCTGATTTGGAAGGGCGTTCACTTGTTCCCAGTGCAGTTTGGTATTCAAAAGCGGGGGGGGTTAAGGTCGGCCATGAAGCGCTGCGTTTAGCCGGAATTGAAGAGGTTCACACCAGTGTGAAAAGTTTAATCGGTAGGAGGGCTAGCGAATCCGATGGCCGATTGACCGCGGATGGGCATATCATTACGGCGGCAGGACCGAAGCTTCCTGAGGAGGTGTCAGGGGAGATCTTGGCTACCCTTAAGGAAATCGCCGAGAATCGTCTTGAAACTGAGGTGACTAAGGCCGTTTTAACAGTTCCTGCTTATTTTAATGATGGGCAGCGGGCTGCGACTAAAGAAGCAGGGCGGCTTGCTGGCTTGGAGGTAGTGCGTATACTCAGCGAGCCAACGGCAGCGGCCCTTTCCTACGGCCTTGACCGTTTAGACGAAAGCTCCCGCGTTGCGGTGTTCGACCTTGGTGGCGGAACTTTTGATGTCTCGGTTCTGGAAATGAGAGAGGGTGTGTTCGAGGTTTCTTCGACTTCTGGCGATACTGATTTGGGCGGAGATAACTTTGATAAATCGATTGCTGGATTCGCGGCAGCTAAGTTTGGCCGCGATCTTGGAGACTTCGAGTCCATGGAGAGGGTCCAGTGGATATCCGAGGGGCGCCGCGTGAAGTTAGCTCTTAGCGAGGCTGATGAGGCGATATTTAGAATTCCTTTCACTGGGGAAGTGCTGGTTTCACGGGAGACTTTCTTAGGTTTGATGAAACCCTTTTTGGCTCGAATGGAGTCGTGTTGCCGAAGAGCGATGCTGGATGCGGAAGTGACGGGAAAAGATCTTACGGCCGTAGTCATGGTTGGAGGAAGTAGTAGGATACCGATGGTCAAAGATCGGGTGTCGACGATTTTTGAACAAGAACCAGACTTGAGCCAACATCCAGATGAGGCGATTGCTCGTGGTGCGGCGATTCAGGCTGGGATTCTTGCGGGGACGGTTCGCGAAGTTCTTTTGCTAGATGTGACTCCTCTCAGTCTTGGGATCGAAACGATGGGAGGATTAATGAATGTGTTAATTTCGAGAAATACCACGATTCCTTGCAAGGCTGGTGAGATGTTTACCAATGCGGTAGAAGGTCAGGAGTCAATGAAAGTTAGGGTTTTACAGGGGGAAAGAGAGTTAGCAAAGGACAACTGGGAGTTAGGATCTTTCGAGGTGAGGTTTGAACCTAATCGCCGGGGGCAGGCACGGGTCGGAGTCGAGTTTCGAATCGATGCTGACGGAATCTTGTCTGTTTTGGCTCGGGATGTCGCGAGCAATGTTGATACTGTCGTCAAAGTCGGGAGTGCGGCGGTAGATGTTCAGGAGACTAAAGTGGAGCAAATGGTGAGTGAGAGTGTCGAGTTCGCTTTTGAGGATATGAATGCTCGAGTCTTTGAGGAGTCCCGACTAAAGGCTGAAGAGCTCCTTCCTGCCGTTGAAGTTGCAATGGCGCGCGCTGGCACTTTTTTAACACAAAAAGAGATTCGTGAAATTCACGACGCTAAAGACCGGGTGGAAAAGGCAATTGAAGATCAAAAGGTCGCGGAGTTGAAGGTTTCAGTGGAGCAGTTGGACGCTGTGACCGAATCTTTGGCGGCTATGTTAGTTGAAGAGGCGACGAAGGCCATTTTTTCAAATCCTCAAGATTGACGGAAGGGAGGTGGTCCCGCACACTCAGACTTCAAAGATTTATGAGTGGGAGAAAAGGTGTCTTTATCTGTCCGTCATGTCAGGCTGTCGTAAAAAGTGATAAGCCCCTGCATGAGGGAGTTACCTGTGGAGAGTGTCTACATGAATTCGGGAAGACCAGTGGCTCGTCAAAAAGCAAGACTCAGATTCCGGGAGGCAATTGGGAGAGGGGTAATGGCGGAGTAATCCGAAACTTAACGGCCAAAAAATCTGCGCCTATTCTGCCAGTAGGGGTAATCGATAGTCCCAAGATTGCTGTAAAAACGCTAGATCAGGCAAGGGATGAATTCGCAGGTGCTTCGAGTGATGATGAGACGATTCTATCTGATGGTTCTAGGAGAGTCCGGCGAAGGAAGAAGCGGGAGAAAGAAGAAAAAAATAAAGGGCTCATTTTGTTTTTAGGAGCATGGCTTTGTGTTGTTATCGTCGTCTTGTTAATTTTCGCGACTGGTAAGTTCGGTGCGTCTAAAGCCTCTAAGGCCCCGATAGAAGCTGATCGTCGAGATCCCATGGATCAACAGATTGTAAATGCGAGCCGTGAGAAAATTAAGAGGGATTTCCAGGGTTTCATGAAGGTGCCTGAAAATATGAAAGGTCAGTTTATAGACCGTTCGGCCGACCTCTCTCTAGCTTTCAGTGACTTTTATGTAGAGAACCCCTTTCCGCCGGCATCGGGGAAATTGACTCAAACCGGGGTGAACGTCCTCAAGCTCCCGGGCGATGGGCTTGCAGTCGAATCAATCTGGAGAGATAGCGAAGGGTATCAGTGGGGAGCGGTCCATATTTTGGATCGCACTACAAGCACATGGAAACTCGACTGGGAAAATTTTGCACCATATTCCACTGAGTCGTGGCCTAAGTTTATCAACCAGCTAGGCTCGAAGGAGGGTGTCTTTCGACTTTTGGTGAGAAAGCGTAGAACTGCGGATGATAAGAAGAAAATTTCTTTAAGCTTTTACAGGGCTCCACATGTCAAAGAGGATAATGAAGAATTTAAGCGGACCGAATCACCCGAAATTGATCTTTTGGCGGAAAGCGATCTCGCGATAGAGTTCATGCGACTTTGGAATAATCATCAGGAAGAAAATGATCCGATGGGC
>Ga0208973_1000195_pt1 | contig 34501 bp, 28 predicted proteins | sample AOAMet_66_BLW_10_2_FD_188233 | JGI IMG/M metagenome (GOLD analysis project Ga0208973, IMG submission 188233) | Ammonia-oxidizing marine microbial communities from Monterey Bay, California, USA - CAN11_66_BLW_10 (SPAdes) | ecosystem: Environmental > Aquatic > Marine > Intertidal zone | place...
GTCACGGTTCTCTTTCACATCGACTGGGAAAGGGTTGGCAACTAACAAACCATAATCCCGGCTGTGCGCCCATATAGGTGGATTTCCTTCACCAGACATGATTTGTAAGCCGACACTGCGTTCCTTGAGCGGGCCGTAATAGTCCCACCATTTATCGATCTTGCCCCAGGTCCCTTTCTCATTCACACCACCACTAGCACTTGCAATACTACCGTCACCTTTCTTGACGCGAATCGGCGAGGCGATGCGTAAGGCCATACCCATCTCCTCTTTTACCCCAAAGACGAGTTCCTTGTCAGATGTGAAACTAGTCTCCATGCGAATCAGGTAGCCATCAGAGTTCTTCGTGAGTTCGTAACTGGCGATTTCTAGACAGACCAACTTGCCATCTTTCCCTAAATAGCGATTCTTCACGCTGAAACTGGCAGAGATATCCGTTATGAGAGGCTCGCCCTCAAAGCCTTCACTGACTACCAAGCCTCCACGATTGTTGTGCCAGAAGTTCTCGCCGTTAATATTAGAGAAACCTAACGAAAGACCGGGATGCATGTAGCCGTGGTCCACAGGATCCGTTCCCTTGATAGGCGGGAAATTGCGCGTTACTTGTATGCCAGTGGGCGTCTTCACTTGGGCAAAGAATGGACGTTTCGTTTCCTTATGCTTAAAGAAGTAGCTCAACACTTCCAGGCCATCGAGACGAATTGCTAGGCGATCCTCATCGGCTTCGAGATGCCATCCAGTTTTGGGATTGCCCCAAGATTCACTCGGCGATTTGGCGGAAATGAGATATGTGGTGATATCGGCAATCTGTTGTGGAGCCAGTAGCGCCCCTAGGGGGGGCATAGCAGAAATCTCCGCAGTTTCACGGCTTGAGATATTTGATTTCAAAACAGTCTCTTGACTGCCTCCGATCTGCCCGAAGGTCAAAGCACGCCCGCTTTCTTCCAGCACGATACCACCGATCGAGTTGCCATCTTTGGTCTTCACAATCTGCATAGCGAAGCCCTCAGTAATCTCGGCACTGGGTTCTAAAATAGCACGAATGATGAAGTTGGCATCTGCTCGTGTGCCAATATCAGACAGGTCAGGAGCAAAGGCATTGCCTATACCTTCCATCTGATGACAGGTGGCGCAGGTTGCTCCCTGTGCACTGAGGAAGAGCTCCCGGCCACGTTCGATCTTGGCTGTTGAGAGTAGAGGAATTACTTCTTCCACGGTTGGTGTTTTACCGCTTGGAGAAAGTAGTGAAGATGCGGTTGCTGCTCTATCATTCTTTAGCGGAGCCCCCCTGATACGCGTCTTTGTCTTGCCGCCCAGCCACTGAGAAGCGAGGGAGGCAATGATGGTATCTGTATCATTGCTCACGACTTGGACCTCGCTATCGCCCAAAGCATCTTCTTCTAAAAGGCTTAGTAAGGCAGCGCGACGTACTCCAACACGCGCATCTTTTAATAGGCTTTTACGTGCCTCTCTGGTCATCAAGTCACCCAAAGCTCCCCACGTTGCATAATAAGTGATGCGATCAATCTCTTTGGCGGCTAATGCTAATAATGCGGCATTCTGGCTGCGGTCCTTTGCTTGCCGAAAAGCTAACACTGCTTCTAGTCGAACGCGAGCTTCAGCGTCGTCAAGCAAACTTGCGATCCCGTCTGGTAACTTGTGTTCGCCACGTAATCGAGCGCGATGTGCTAGGATCCTGATGGACTGCAGGCGTAGGTTCAGAACTTCTTGGTGCAGGGTAGAAGTAAACCAGTCGTCGATCGTGGACTCATCCGGGGCAATGCGACCTAGCGTCCATGCCGCCCAGGTTTGCAAGGCTTTGCTTGAAGTGGGATCAGCTGCAAGTGCCTTTAGTCGCTCTGCGGCAGGTAGACCTTTTTTGATTAATGCTTCCTGCGCGTTACTACGCCATGCCGGAAGATGGCTACTCAGATCCTTCCAGGGATCCCGTTCGATATTCGGTGATTGAGGTGGCGCAGCCTTGGGCCAAAGCTTGTAAATTCGGCCTTCATTCTGCTGCTCACCATCCGTGACCACAGCGCCATATTCACGTCCCCAACTTGAGATGTAGATTGCCCCATCTGGTCCGACTTCGATATCCACCGGGTCGAAGCTACGTCCATCGCTGGCACCCATGGAACGTCCTCGCTCAGCATGGGCAAAAAGTTTAAACTTCCCGGAAGCTGGCTTCATCCAAGCGCCGTCCCAAGTGGGCCGATAGATATAAACCTGACGTTTCAGCCAATCGTTGACCAGGAACACGCCGCGATACTTGTCAGGATACTGTGAGAGCCCCAAGTAGATCACGCCAGTTCCAGAACCTTCAAACAACGGGCCAGCGGCAGGCGCAGATGGCCAATCCTGTTTGCCTTCCCAAGCGTAGCTCCATGGATGCCCCCAACCAAAGTGCGCTCCATAGAATGGTGAAAAGAACTTGTCGCCATGGTTCTGATCATTGTCCGTGCCTAACCAGTCGAAGCCATCGTCGTAGGTGATGTCAAATGGGTTACGGGAGCCTCGCGCGACGATCTCCAAATTACTGCCATCCGGATCGCAACGCAGCACACCTCCACAAAGCCCCCAGTCATCGGAAGGTTTGTGGTAGTTCTTCTGATAGTTATCTTTCTTGAAAGTAATTGGTTGTGGAAAGTCTGGGGAGCCAGTCGGTGCTTCCATGCCCCACAACTCCAAGAAGGGTTTTGGCGCCAAGCGATCCGGTGCGTTGTTAAGTCCCTTGGAGTTCCCTTTCGACATATACAGCTTGCCATCTGGTCCCCAGTTGAGGCCGTGCAGACCATGCTCAAGGTTTCCTAAGTCGGTGTAGAGTCTGACATACTCGTCGGCCTCATCGTCGCCATTCAAATCACGTACGACTGTAAGGTCTGGCGCGTTGGCAACCCACAAGGCATCACCCCGCCATGCCAAACTCTGAATGGCATTGAAGCCAGAAGCAAATTCCTTGCGTCCGTCGGCCATACCATCGCCGTCTTGATCGAGTAGTATCCAGACAGAATCGCCCGGCGTATCAGGCTTCGGTTTGCGATATTGGGGACCCATCCCTACGCATAGACGCCCCTTTTTATCAAAGGCTATACCACAAGGATTCCTGACGAGAGGTTCTTTAGCAAAGAGCACGACCTCAACATCGTCAGGGACCAAGGGGAAATCATCGGCTGCGGAGGCAAGGCTGACGATAAAGGCTAAGAGGCTAAAAATGGCTTTCACTGCCTGAAACCTACCAAAAACGATAATCGAGTCCTAGGAAATTGCTTCTTGTTAGATGGGTTGGAGGCGCATTTAGGGCTGCTAGGAATTTGCTTTTGGGGTAGAGAACTTTAGATAGCTGGGAAGGAGCTTGTTAGGCCTAGAGAAGGCAGTAATGCTTAACACTTCATGCATGCTAGAGGCCGGCTTTGTGTCACAAGAAGAGGTTCGGGAACGAAGCGGTCTTTAGATCAGAGTAGAAGGAGGGAAGGGCGGGTGAAATGTCTCCCATTTCGTCACCGTATCAGCTCCAGATCTCTGATAAGAACATGAAGCAACTGATCACCTTCACCCTTCTCCTTCTGGCGCGACTGGAAGGAAGTGAGCCAAGCGGAGGAAATACATCCCGACTGACTATAGCTGTCACTCAATCGGTTCGAATTCCGCCTGCAATGATACGGTTTGGTCAGCGACCAGAGTTGGGCTCGTCGTGATCGCATTCGGATCCGCGACGTTCCCTACCCACTTGACGAATCGATACCCGTCACTTGGAATTGCTGTGATGGGCGGCGCATAGTCGACGAAATACGTGCCCTCCCAAGGTGAAGCCTCGGGTTGAACGGCCAACGTATTGACTTGAACCGATCCGAAGTTCGCCGGCTCGATCACGACTTTAGCAAGGCCGCCTTCCAGTTTGAAATGATCTATGAGATCAAGGCGCAGCTGGGCCGGACGGGCTTTGCCGAAGTTGATCATCGTTTGGACATTACGCTCCCAGTGATTCAGATCGAGCGGCGCATCTTCCATCTTGTGCGGAGCGCCAAATTCGAGCGCCTCGATGGACGCAAAGCTCCAACGTTCAAGGTGCGCTGGAATTTCCGGGCGAATGACGGCCGCCATATCCTCGATGCGAGTCGTGACGTGTTCTTCGTGAAACGTGCTGTTGAGCAGATCCGCGCACCGCAGAATGAAGCGCGTCTCAAATTCCTCGATGCCGAGCATCTTGGCCAGAAGAAGAGTGCGATCGGAACCATTCGGCCAACCTGAACCTCTCGTGTTGGTGTAAAACGTGAACATGTTTTCGTAGTCGGAGAAGTTCTGCTTCATCGCCGGCTGGTAGACTCCTTCGGGCCATAGATTGAAGCCGTAGTCCTGATCGTATAAGAGCCAGCGAAACCTTCCATCGTCGCCTTCTTCTCTAGAACGCCAACACTTGATGTTGCCGATGTCGAAGTTCTGGAAAAAAATAACGCTGAGGTAGTAGTCGATGAAATTGGCAATATCCAAGTAGGTTTCTTCGACTTCGCGGTAATCTTCCTCGGTGTTGGTGCGATTGACCAAGCTCCGCATTCTGGAATAGGTCGCAACCGACCCTGAATTGGCGGAGCCGTAGCCCTCGATAAGATCGACTCTGTTGTTGGGCACTCCAAAGTGGGATTCGAGGTAGTGCTCGTTCAGTTTTTCGCGGATATTGTAGATGCCCCAGTATTTACCGTTGAGGTAAACTACGGCGGGGCGATAACCTTGTGTGTCCAGGCCTAACTCTTTCCCGAGGCTGCCGAGCATGGCATCGCGAAAAAGCGTGAAGTTTCCATTCACGAAGTAGCTGCCGTACGACTTCGCGGGGCCAAACGCCCGGATCTCTGACCGGGGATAGGTCAGGTGAGTGCTCTGATTGTCGTTTCCTGACTGCCGAAGCACGAAGGTTTCAAAGTCGTGAACGTCCTGGTCAGGAAAGAGCTGGTAGCGTATCTTTCCAAACCCGTATTTCCGCCGGGCGAATACGGCGAACGACTTTTGAGGATAGCCGCGCGAGCCCCAACCTCCAAATATTTTGATGCCGGCGACCACGTTAAATCCGCGCTCTCCATCGGGTTCAATCAGCTCCAGGTTCGTCTCCACCTCGCGATTCTTCCACGCATTTGAAGATGAGTAGGGATACGAGTTGCTGGTGCGGAACAGTCCAGATGATGAAAGAACGCTACCCATACCGTAGAGGTAACCTCTATGAAACTCGAAGTTCTCCGGCGGAGCGGTCATGGCCACGACCGGAAGTGTATGGTTCAATCCGACGAGATAAGTTTGCGTGTTAAGAGGCGAGGTGTTTCCTTCGGCATCAAAACTCTGGGCGCGAATCGCCACCGTGCCCTCTACCTGGAATGGTTGCTCGTAGACGGGCGAATTCTCGTCTGGCTCAGAACCATCCGTCGTGAATCGAATCGTGTGTTTGGAAGCCAGGCGAACGGTCAGCGGATCAGAGAAGCGACCTCCCCGAATCGAAAATCGCGGCGGCGAAACGTAGAGATCGCCAGCGTCAGTGTTCGGCTCACCGGGAGTGGCATCTTTGTCGTCCATGACGAACCAGTCTTCGCCGCGCCTGGCCAACGATTCGTCCTCATCGAGCGGTGGCACTTTCACCTTTTCCAAAATGGAACCATCTGGACTGGTGAAGTAAACCGTCTCCCCGGTTGCGTCGATTCCGAAGTCTTCCAAGAGCAACAAGAGCCGCGCCCCGGCACCGAGCATCTGATTTGAGATCACGGTCTTGAAAAGATTGTCCGGATCGTCGCCTAACCCATACCCGCCGATCGCGATCGGTTGATCCGAAGTATTCACCAGTTCGATCCAATCCGGATGGGACTCGTCGGCTGCCTGCGGCCCACTCACATTGTCCGAAACGATCTCGCTCAACTGCAATGGCGAGGTTGTCTTCGACTCCATGCCCGCCATGCGGAAGTAGCGAGCATCCGATTTGTCGGGAAGTCTTGTAAAGGCTTGCACTAGGTTGCCATCCACTTCGATCATAGCTCGCGCGTCCTCCAGCCATACCGGCGGATCCGTGTTTGCGAGATACTCAAGCTGATAGTGGCCGATTGCCTGATCGGCTCCCAACACGATTGCAACTTGCCGGTCTGGAGAGATGTCAAACTCAGAGATTTGGATCTCGGCGGATGCAGGTGCGAGGAAAACCGCGAAACTTGCGATGGAGAAAAGTTTTTTGGGCACTCCTCAGCATAGCATACGCCGGCGGTGCGGGAAGGGAGTTCTCAAATCCGATAGTTAATCTGTGCTCGATACCCAACCGAGGGTGATCTGCTTACGCTTGTCCAGCTTGGTGATATGGACCGTCCTCCACTGACTGACTACTAGGAATTTTCTTTTGCGGTGTGGAGCTTTGGGGGGTCGGAGAGGGAAGAAAGGGGGGTGGTTGACATCCGACTAAAGAAATCGACTAAAACGATGTTAGCATTTCAATTCTTAATTTTCTTTTCACGAGGAAATGGTCCAAGATTTTAAGCATGAATTGCTCTGCAGACAGGAAGCGTGCGAGAACAAGAATCTCAGGTGTATTGATAATGCTTATCTTGGGAGGTCTGGGGAGTGGATGCGGTAAGGGCTGGCAGATGGACTACGGGAAGCCCGCTGCTCAGTTTCATGCGCATGACGTTGCGCGCATAGGTAAGCCGTTCATCGGGAAGAAGATCACAGTCAAAGGGGAAGTGCTTCGCGTTGAAAACAAAGAAGATGGAAATCACATTTACTTAAAGCACAATATTCACTGTGTCTTCCCGACTTGGCATTTGGGCGAAGACAACCTGAAGACAGGTGATGAAATATTTGTGGACGGGTTTCTTGAAAAATGCACGGAAGGCAATGTCGAACTTTACCCGGCTCTGGGGAGAGATTCTGCCGCCTTCTTCAAAGCAATAGAATAGACGCCGACTGCTAGAAAATTGCGTTTGGTGGAAGGGCTTTGAAGTCGGGTTAGACCCAGAGGATAACAAATCATTTGAAGTAACACCCATAGTAGAGAGGCGCAGTTCAATCACAAAAATCTCTCATGGTATTATATAGGGCGTTTGCAAGGTCTTCCAACGGTGGGGTGGGTCGCCTTTAGATGAAGAGAGGTGTTTATAAAGATGAAAAGGCATTACGGCTTAACCATTTATGCCACTTTCCGTCACTAAAAGTAATTTGGCATTGAGGTAGCTATGGAGCCTTAACGGAGGGTGTTTAATTTTTCATAATACTCCTTAGTTAATCTTTACACGGAAGTGCCGATTGGGTTGGTTACGAGTGGTGTAAAAGCGATCAATTCGGCTACCTTCACCCATGATTGAAGTTTCAATCATTTCCCAGTTTAGAAGATCTGTAGAGGCTTCGATGCGGTAGCTTGCGCCATCCACTGCATTAAAAGAGAATTCGATAGCTGTCCTTATCTCGGGCAACGGAGCGGGGTTTGTAATCCCATCTTTTACCTGGATTAAGAGGCCATTCCAGTAAGTGTCAATAGCACCAAAAGAGCTAAGAGCCTCACGCGTAACGTAGGCGACAGCCCCGTCTGCCACACCTGAGAATGCGTCAGGGGGAACCGTTGGAGCGGCTCCTTGAAATGTGATGCTCGTTAGGCTGAAGCAGTCGACAAACGCTGATTCGCCGATATTGCTGACAGCACTACCAATCCTTATATTCGTAAGGCTAAAGCAGGATAAGAAGGCTGAATCCCCGATGCTGGCGACGCTGTCAGGTATCGTGATTTTTGTAAGGCTGAAGCAGTTACCGAACGCCAGCTCTCCGATACTGGTGACAGGATTGTCTTTAACGGTCGGAGGGATCACTAGCTCACCTGTGGCGGCCTCATCACAATCGGTGATGGTGACTTTCCCGTTAGTCGTGGTATAGCCAAGGTCCTCTAAACTGGCAGCTTGGAGAGGCCGGAATTCGCAGACAGAGAGCGCAACTAGAATAAGCAATCGGCTAATTACGAGTCCGAGAATATTTAGGGGACGAATATTCATATCAAAAAGGATAGGGCGCTAAAAAATCACGTAAAGTTTTAGTTCACTACTGAGCCTTTTCATTTCCATGAGATCCCTTTGCCTTTTAAGGACTGATCGATAAAAATCTTCGTGTTAGCTACCAGGAAATTACTTTCGGCGGGAAGGGGTTGAAGTCGCATTTGGACCGGAGAATAAAAAATCAATCGAAGTCGCACCCATATTAGGGAACAAAAAATCTCTCACCAAATTATATAGGGCGAGCGTCAAGTGTTCCCCCGGTGGGGCGGGAGGCTTGATTGAGGGGACTGGGTTCTTAAAGCTTTCGTGATGACATCTAAAGAGTCAGATGTATTTCTCGATAAATGGCGGATTTGTTGAACATCTAGTGGCTCGATTTCGAGCTTATAAATCAGGGTCCGAAGCAGATTCCTTACTGAGATGTGAAGGTTTCTCTTTTTGGTGAAAAGTAAAATTAGTAATAAAAATAAAGTAGAAAGAATATTCAAAAATAGAGAAATATCCCCTTGATATATTAATCTTCTCATTGAAATGATTGAAGAGGAAAATTATACAATAAAGAATAGAGGTAAGGATCCAAAAGCGGGCCAAAGTTTTCAGTCCAAGGCGCAGAGTTAAAAAACCAGCCGTCGCCATGACTACTCCTGATGCGCCATAGTGTAGGTATTTAAGGCGTTTTTGTAATACTTGATCGAATGATACTTCGAAGACAGCTGGCTGGATTCCTGAGATGACCGTAATCCACCAGGCTACAAGAGAAAATATCGCGTAACCGACACCCACTCGAGATCGGATCGATTGAAATAAGACAATGGGAACACTGAGCCAGAGTGCCCATCGAATACTGAATATTAGAATGGTGTCTTCGCCGCAGTTAAATATATCGGAAATCAAAAAAAGCTCGAAGCCGTTAGCTCCTCGCATCAAATATGTTGCGAAAAATACAAAATTGGCCCAAACGAATGCGTAGAGATCTCGTCTGGGATAAGGAAGGCTCATTAGTTATGCTTTTTTGAAAAGTTAATTACAATCATTAGGAATGAGATCAAATCTTAAAACTTGTCTATATACGCTATTCAAGATCAGGTAGTTTTTTGTTCGATAGTTTGTGGAGAAGCATTTGAAATACGGTTGGACGAGTAGTGTTACTATCATCCATCAGTTTTAAACTGAGTGGCATCTTGCGGGCTGAGCGCAATGAATCAATAGAGCGGGATGGGCTATCTCGGCAAGAGTCACACATATCTGAGATGACTCTTCGCTCCTGCCGGGCCAGTTAGCAGCCATGAGCCAAAGGATGGCTCGTATTCAACTTGGTAGTTTGAAACGGGTAATTGTGGCATTGTAGTTGGCCTTACTCTCCGTTCTCCTTGGTGTTCATCCCAAGCCATGCCTTTGCGTCTTCGTCTCCTTGTTCAGCGGCCTTGCGAATCCACTTTGTAGCTTCAGCTTTATCTTCCGGGACTCCTTGCCCAGTCTCATACATGACACCCAAGTTGAATTGGGCAGAAGCGTGTCCTTGTTCAGCGGATTTACGAAACAACTTCGCTGCTTTGGTTTTATTCTTTTCCTCCACCTCACTTTCCTCTTTGTGCTGTTTGAATATTACTACTATCCCAGTAACCATGATTGCGAGGGCTGACAATCCAGCTATGGCAGCGGCAATTGGACCACCCATTTTTAAACCCATTGCTCCACAAAAAACTACAAACAATGACACACAAAAAATAAGAGCAATTACCCTCATTATTAATTCAACACGTTCCCATATAATCCTCCTTTTATTCATGAGACCTTTATTGCTGCCTCCACCTCCTCGTGAGTTGCCTTGGCAAGGGTAAGTTATGAGTCCCACAATCAAAATCATTGGAACCATTCCGATACCCCAAACTACAGTAATCCAATATCCTTGAGATCCTGCCCTTATAATACCTCCCTCCGAAAAATGAAAACTCAAACACCCCATGAATAACCAAATGACAGTAAAGCTGCGACTAACCCACTTAAACCATTTCTTCTCCAAAAGCTTCTTTACATCTTTTTTCGTGTCTTGCGTGCGCCTCTCGTCTTTTGTGAGGCCATCTTCTCCGATGGCATCGTCATCCCAAATCTCCTCTACGGTCCTGAGGTTGATCGCATAGATGTAAAAGCGCAAAAAGAGCCCAAGCCCGGTTAACAAAACAAAAGGTAATACTGAATCATGAACTAGTTTTCCATGCCCCATCTTGGTGGCTACCGCACCTGCCACAAGACCCGCGGGAATTGCAATGTAGACAAGTTTGTAGAGCAGCCAACATGGGATCCAGATCACCCCAAAGGAAATCTTGAAGCCCCAACCTATGACTGTGACGAGAAGGGTTTGGTTTATGTCACTGTTTTCATGAGGATCCTTTTGGGGCGTAATGTCTTCTTTATTCATTTCTTAGACTGTGGGTGGTGGCGTCCCTGCTTTTAGATGGTTTAATCTCGGCTGATTGTGAGAAAATTTCTTTCGGCGGGAGGGCTTTAAAATCGCCTTTTGGCAGGAGTGGACGGGGGAAGGAGGGTAACCAATTTTTCGCTCACGAATCGCTTTTCATTTTTTGAACGACTCGGGTAAAAGTGGGATCAGAGCTTAAGGGTATAGCGTGGCCAGCCTTTGAGCTTCGCAACACGGTAGGCTTAATAAATGGTGAGGCTAGATTTTTATTGGCAATCCAGTCTTGTCCGCCCATCCAGACTAATGCGGTAATATTTTTAAAAGGGGATTTGGTTTTAATTCTACTAATTAGCCCTTGATGTGTGGTTGGCAGATATCCGCCAAACATTACCGCTATTTGAAATGTGTCTTCTGGAATTTGGGCGAGGTAGACGGGTATAAATGCAGCACCCTGTGAGTAACCCAAGATGCCGTAAAATGGTCCCTGTTCGGCCACAATTTTATTTAAAATACCGACAGATTTTGATGCCCATTCAGGATCGGTGGTTGGGTTACTTTTTCCTCTTGGAGGGTCACGCATCCACAAGCCGTTATTTTGAGCTTGAGCGAAGACAAATTCATAGTCATCCCCGAGGGCATTTCTGAGATCTGTGATTCCTGGATCTGCCTGAAAGGTTTTCGCATCTCCGCCTCCACCATGAAGACATAGTATTTTGCGAATCATCGCCTCAGAGTCTTTTGTGATTGGAGATTCTGCGTCTCCTGCTTCAGCGCGCCCTTTTCTTATTTTTTCTTCTCCACAAGAGGACAACAAAAAGCAGAGCAATAAAACCGGGAACGAATTTTTCATAACCCGATAGCTACCAGACTTCTCATTAGCGGCCAAAAGAAAACTCCTGGGCAGTCACCTTGAGGTATTTTGGATTTCTCGTGGTGTTGCCTTTGAACCGAAATTGACGAGGACTGAGGAGTCGATAACTGCTGGCGTTTTTCACGGTTTGGCAAGCCAGCGGTCAGCGAAGTCGAGGTAGTGCTTCCAATCCTCGGGGGTGATGTTGTGTTTTCCCTCGCGAATGTGGTAGCGCATGAGGTTACCAATACTTTTTCCTGGTTTGGGCTGTGATGTAGTATCTCCGAAGGGGGTTTCTTGGTAGAGCTCGTAGACAGGAACGGCGTGCTTGAGAGCGAGGAATTCTCCTGTAGGGTCAGCCCATTGATCCTGGGTGGCGCTTGCGACATAGATGGGACGAGGGGCAACCAGAGCGATGAGCTGATGCTGGTCGATGGGCAGTGCAGCTTCATTTTTGTTGTATTTTTTAAAGGTGTTGTTGAACCAGTGCGGGAAGTTGTCGTTGATGCGCTGAACCGTTTCGCCATAGGCACGCATACTGAGAGCTGCTCCTCCACAGCCTGAATTGTTAGATATGGCCATGGCGAAACGTGGGTCGGTGGCGGCGGCCCAGAGGGCGGTTTTCCCGAGTCGGGAGTGACCTATTGTCGAAATACGCGAGCCGTCGATTTCCTTAATCTCCGTGAGCAGATCAAGCATCCGGCTCATACCGTAGGACCAGGCGGTAATGGTGCCCCAGCTTTTTTCATTCCTAGGCTTTTGGTCGAGCGAATGCAGTCCATCTTTAAAGCCATCGTGGAAGTCGGGATCGAAGTTTGAGCAACAGGCAGTGGCGAGTGCGTATCCACGGCTAACGATGAGCTTGGCTGGCCAACGTTCGGCACCGGTGCCCCTTGACGACTCAACCGAGCGGTTATTTTTCACGTAGTTTTTTCCTCCGATCACATAACCCTTTTCCATGATGATTGCCGGGTCGGTCTCGACAAGTTGATTCCCCCGGAAATTGAGACCGAGAAAACCCGGAACAGGTCCTTTGGCGTCTCGCGGAATATAAACAAGCAAACGGGCTTTAATCTTGTTTTCAAAAGTCACGAGATATTGCCGGCGGATCGCGATGCCTCCTAGGGCCGTCGGGTCTTCGTGTTCTATTTTCCAGGTCATTTTCGGCTGGAATCCTTTCGGGATTTTGCCGTAAACGTGATCGTTAAAAAATTCCAGAGTGGTTTCGCGACCATGCGACTCCCAATCGGCTCGGGATGTTACATTTTTCCCGCCTGGCGAGAGCGGGTTAGGTAGGGTGTGGGCGGGTATTTTTTCCTCATCGTAATTGGCAACGAATTTTTGGGCCATAAGGATACTCGGATTAATTGTGAAAATGAGCAAAAGGTAAATGGTGTATCGGGAGCGCAAATACATAGGATATTTTTAGGTAAGGGCAGGAACGTTGACAAGAACCAGATTCTGGGAAGTTGAGATAATGTTTGAGGTGCAGCCGGAGGAGGAGTTTTTCTGGGCTGTTCCGCTGGTTTCTAAAAGAACTGGCTGGCTGCTAGGAAATTGCTTTTGGCGGGCGGGCTTTGAAGCTGGCTTTAGAACGGAATGGAGGGGGAGAATTGGTGTGGTGGTTTGAATTATTTCTAGCTATAAGTGTTTAAATTAGTGCGAAGTTTTATAACAAAAGCTAAAATAGCAAATCCCAAAATACCATGGTGCCCGGTTTGTGAGGATCATACGGAGTATCATCTGAAAGAGGCGAGTTCTGGTAAAACTAGAGCGATGTATACTTGTAATGAATGTGGCTCAGATACATGGAAACCAACCTCGCCAGTCCTTTTTGGAGCCGTTGTGACAGCTATAATTTTTGGCCTGAATTATTTGGCCTTCGCTGTCGAAATGACGCCGTCAAATTGGAAGGAGCAAGTGGAGATTTGGCTTTTTATAATAGCAGCACTGGTAACAAGCACCTTCTTGTTGGCATTAGTATGGAACAACGCGAAACACTGGAGGAAATTTAACCGGTGGAAAAAAACTTTACTAAGAAAAGATTGAAGATGTTCTTTGGCTGGAGTGGGGGGAGGGGGATGTCTTCTCCAGTGATGCCTCGGTGTCCTAGTCGCGGGACTTAGCCTATAGCCGGACATCGAGCTTCGCCCGTAGCGCCTTACTTCCTAGGCTCCGGTTTATCCGGGCTGGTCACCGATGATACGAACTGGACCGCCACGCATGCTAGGCCCAAGTAAATAGGGATGACCGCGATTATCACGCCAGATGAGCGAATCCATTCGCTGCCACTGGTCCATGCCTTCCAGAACTCCCACGTCGCGCCCAGCATTGCCATCGGAATCATCAGAACAAGGAAAGCGAGGACCATGAATGTGACCACGATCGTACAATATGTGAGTGATCTCCATAGCAGGGACTCGCTCTCGCGGAGGGCGGAACTCAAGTCCTTTAAGCGGCCGGTGAACGCCGAGCACCGCTTACGCCATTTCCATCCTGCGGCCTCGATCGGACCGGTGGCTGTTCTGAGTGCGAGATGCTCTCGGTTGGCGTTACTTAGAAGTTGTCGAGCATCGTCCCGCGACGACCTCCTGCGATGAACCGAAACGCAAAAGCAGATAAAAACACCGCTGGCTGCTATGTCCACGATCACTACCTCCCACATCGGCCTGCCCAGCAGGCAGTAAACTAGGAGGCTCCCGGCAAACCAGGCAACGCACACCAGCCGCCTAAGATTACCGCGAGATTAACAATGAAACCAAAAATATTGCTGAGAAGATTCACGCCTACAGACTCTATGTCAGTCAATCCAGCTAACAGTCTATGTGGGGATATGCGCGGCGGCGAGAAGACTCTACTGTTACTGTTAGGAATTTACTTCCGGGAGGAGGGCTTGCAGGCCTTTGTTCAGTCGATGATGGATCGGGGGGAGACAGGGATGCTTAATGGCCCGTGTCATAAGGGACTATGACTCTGGAAGGTCTTCTTTGATGAGAGATTCTTCTCGCAGTTTTGAGGCTCTAATCAAACTAAAGCTAAACCTACGCCCCAAATTGCTGCTAAGACTTATTGAATTAGCGAGGGGGTTAGGATGAGTTGATTGAAGGCGAGAGTAGTGAAAGGGGGGATCCGGCTGAAATACCAAAAGGGGTGGGGAATTCTCTACGGCTTCAGCATATGTCCCGTGTATCCAAGTCCAGCTAGTTTTTTGTAGGCCTTGGAAACCTGAAGTGGAATTTCCTGAGTGGTCTGAAAATTGCACTTCGGATATTCTATAATTCGCTGCAGGTCTCCAACGATCTCGTGGATGATATCTTCAGGTGTGTGCCCGTCAGCAGGATTGTGGAGGAAATGTGTCTTGGGGTGGCTGCAGATGACGCGTGCCTCCGGCCACCATTGTTGCATTGTGGCCCAACCACGACGGTTCATGTTTGGCTTGGAGACAAGAATGACGGATGAAACTTCAATTCCCTTTGCGTCAAGCAATCGACGCGCGAAGCGGACATTTTCGCCGGTGTTAGTGGCTTCTGATTCGATGAGAATACCGTCTGGCGAGACTCCCGCTTCGATCGCTCGATCTGCAAACATTTCGGCTTCAGATTTTGGCCACTTGCCGCGGGTGAAATTCCCTTGAGAACCGCTGAAAAGAATTCGGGGCGCAAAGCCTTCGAGAGCAAGTTTTGCGCAGTGATCCGCGACACGGAGGTCATAACTTCCCAAACCTAAAATTAAGTCCGCTTTTTCTAGAGGGTGATCAATCTTATGAAAATCCCACAGAATTTGGGCGAAAGTAATTTCTTCGTTGGAGGGCATTGGTTCCTGGTAATCTTGTTGTGATCGTAGCGGGTGATCAATTATGACGAGGCCAACCGAAAATCTGAATAAATCTCCTTACTCAGAATCTTGCCCCTGCAAGATCGCCCTCAGGGCTCAGTCGCCGACTCTGCAATCCAAGTTTGAATGTAGTTCTGATCGGCCTCGCTGAGCGAACTTAAAGCAATGGTGAAGAGTTTCCCGTCTTTGCGCGCAATAGTTACCTTTGCGCCCTCGCTACTGACGATCCTGGCTTCTATCTTTCTGCCAGACTTATTGGTAAAGGTCCTCAGCGGCTCTTGCGGCAATTCATCACCTTCTTCAACCTGCAGGCTGGAACCATCCAGGAAATCGAAAATCTCAGTCATCAATTCGGGGTTCCTGTAAAACGTCGTTCCATGGTTGCCTCCGGCGATCTCCTTGTAAACATGCTTGGCATTCGTCTCTTTCATCTTCCGGGCGAAAGGACGGATCATCTGAACAGGAACGGTGGTATCCTTATCACCAGTGACGACCATCATCGGCGCTATAATCTTCTCAAGGATATCGTGACTACCCATATAGGCTGGTGACATTGGAACAAGTGCTGCCCAAATATCAGAATAGGCCGCTCCCAGATGAATCGTTCCTCCCCCGCCCATTGAGTGCCCTGCGAGGTAAATCCGGGCGGAATTGATATTAAACTCCTTACGCACGATCCCCAGAACGTTGAGGACATCTTTTTCACTCAACTCCCCGAGGTTTTCCGGATCGCCGGCACGCCCCCCAAGAAGACCTCCGCTTCCCTTGCCCTGGCTACCATACCATCCTCTCTCATTGTAACCGTAGGGAGCAACAACGAGATAGCCCCTTTTCTCTGCCTCAGCGGTGATGCCCTGATAGCGTATCACCTGCTGGGGATTACTCCCAAGTCCGTGCAGCAGGACGAGGAGGGGCGCGGGCTTAGCCTTTTTATAGCCGGAAGGGACATAAAGCGCGTATTCGATATCCTTTCCAGCCTCCTTGAATGAGTAGCTCCTTTTCTGAATTTCGCCCAAATCCTCCTGACCGGGGAGCAACCCTGTGAAACTGGAAAAAATCAGACCACAGACAAACAAGGTGAGAGCCCTATTCATTCTGACTGCTAAAAAATTGCTTTTGGTGGGAAGGGGTTGAAGTCGCATTTGGGCAAGCCAAATAACATAAGCATCCAGATTATTGAAACCGAATAATAAACCAATCGAAGTGAGACTAATCGTCTCTTTGGTTATTACATAGTAGAGCTGATCACTATCGTCTGCTTAAGTAGGAAAGAACTATCTTCATGAAAATATCTCGCGGCCGGATGTTGGTTTTAGAAGAAGGTGTTTAGAGCTGTCCAAATGCTTGCGGTCGGGAAGGTTTGGAGTTATGCCATCACTAGAGTTGATGTGAAATTTCGGGTCCATATCCAATATCTAGCGAAGGCTTTTGGAGTGAAATAATTTACTTCGGAGTCGCTTCGCCATGGGGGTAACGGTAGTCGGCTTGATTGTCAGTGGAAACCTGTTTGGTCGTGTCTTTGTCAGGAGTATAGAGGAAGAGTTTTCGACCTGCATGGTAGACGATTTCCGATTGGTCGCGTGTCCAGCGCGGGTAGGCAAACCAGATCTTTTTTCCTTCCTCATTTGCGAAGGATTTGAAGTTTGTCATGGCGGGTTTTCTTACATTGAAGTCAGCAAAATAAAGAGTACGACCATGCACGGATTTTTTAAATCCCTTCTGATATTCGAAACAGACTCGCTTTTCATCCACGGAAAGACTGATGCGAGCGAGGATGCCTCCTTTGTCGAGTTCGCACTGAATACGTTCATATTTCGGTATGCCATCAAGGTGAGGAGACATTAGGTAGTATCCTTGCCCTTGCTTTGGCGGATTTGCGCGGACGAGGATTCGGCCATCTTTGAGACAGCTGAAAGCCCAGGTATTAAACTCCTCCGGAGTGAGGGCGATTTCCTCGCCAGGCTTTGCACCAATTTTGCTAGCGAAAACCCGATATCGTTGACTCCCGGAAGTGCGACGATTCCAGATTGGGGTATTACTTCCATCGCGGGTCCATGTCTGATTGAAATCGGTATGCGTTCCGTCGGTGAGCTGATGAAGCTCAGTACCATTCGCATTGATTATACAGATTGCCGTTTTCCAATTACTGACCTCTTTTGTATTCACAAGGCGCCGGAAGAAGACGAGCTTGTCTCCGGTCTTTGACCAAGAGGGTTTGAAATCCCAGTGCCCTTTGGTGATTGGTTTGACTTCGGGAGTGCCAAGGATGTTTACGTGGATCTCGCCGTCTTTATAATAGGCTGCGCGATGTCTCTTCTCTGCGCCTTCGGCATTTTTAAGCAGACAGACGGCGGTGAGAAACGGTGAAACGGCTGTAAGGATTTGAAGGGCAAAACGGTGACTCATTTGTCGAGATGATAGGGCCTTGAGAAGGGGTGTAAATATTACTCCTTAGACGTCATCAAAAATGTTCAAGAGTGCTCCTATTAGAAACTAAAAAATCTCTTGCCGTATTACACAGGGGAAATTGATTGCAGTGTCTGAGCTGGAGCATAAAGGGCTTAAGGCAGAACGTTATTGTTTTATTGGGTATCTTTTTGTGATAGAACCTCTCACCTATGAGAATTTTAGCATCCAGCCTAGCCCTATTGTTTGTCTGCACTCTCCTGTCCCGCGCAGCGGACGGGTTCATGACGGTTTTTGACGGAAAGGACCTGTCGAAGATCAAGACTACCGGTAATTGGAAGATCCAGAAAGATGGATCACTTTACCTAGAGCCGAGGGCTGGCGAGAAGGGCTGGTCGCGTTACGGTTCTTACTTGTGGCTCAAGGAGGATTACAAGGACTTCGTGTTCGACTTTGAGTATAAGCACGGGAATGGTGGAAATTCAGGCCTCTATTTTAGGATTTACGATGAGGCTGACCCAACTGTTCACGGCTTCGAGGTTCAGATTCTTGATTGCTTCGGCAAGAAGAAGCTTGGTCAGCATGACCTTGGAGGAGTGATCCAGACTGCTGGCCCGCTGGCTAATGGCTCGAAGCCTGCCGGTGAATGGAATCGTATGGTGGTGACAATGAAGAAGGGGAAATTGAGCGTCGTTTTGAACGGTAAGACAGTACAGGATAAGCTGGATCTGGCGGCCAGTAAACCAAAGAACAAAAAGTTGGCGGATTCGGGTAAGATCGCCATTCAGGATCACGGCCAGAAGTTTTGGGTGCGTAACTTGAGGGTCAAGAGGTTATAGCTCAGACTCCTCTGTCGGCCGGGCTTTGATAAGACGCTTGGCGAAGTCGTGCGGTTCCTGCTCGTTCTGGGCGAGGGGCCTTCGTGATTGTGCGGATAAGGGTTGTCTAGGAATTCCCCCCGGTGGTCTTGGCTAGAAACTTCTGATCTATTTTGCTGTATTACCCATCAAATCAAATAAAACTATACGTATGAAGCTAAGATCTATTCCCTCCGCCTTACTCGTCGCTGCAACATTCAGTTTTTCAGCTGCATACGCTGGCGAGATTCAAATCAAAGATGGTCAGACCATCGGGTTTCTCGGTGACTCCATTACGGCTGCTGGCGCTCGTTCAGGCGGCTATTGTAATCTTTTTATTCAGGCCCTCAAGGCTGAGGGCATCACCGCCAAGCCAATCTATAAAGGAATCGGGGGCCACAAATCCAACCAAATGCTCGAGCGTGTCGATAGAGATATTTTGCAGCACAAGCCTGACTGGATGACTCTTAGTTGCGGGGTTAATGATGTCTGGCACGGTAAAAACGGGGTGAAGCTCGAGGACTACAAAAAAAACATGACAGCGATAGTCGATAAGGCTCAGGCAGCTGGCGTTAGGGTGTTGATTCTCACATCAACGATGATCAAAGAGGACCAGAGCGGCGACCTGAACCAGAAGCTTATTCCCTATAACGACTTTCTGCGTGCACTCGCGAAACAAAAGACGTGCCTGCTCGCCGACCTCAATGCAGATATGCAAGAAGCTTTGAAGACCGCTCCTGCCGATCGGCCAAAAGGAAAAAAACTCACGGGCGACGGGGTCCATATGAACCCTCACGGTAATGTCATGATGGCGCGCGGTGTTGCGAAAGCCTTGGGTTTCAGCGACGGACAACTGGCTAAGATCGTAACGAAGTAGTCGGTAAGTTATTCTCAATAGCTGGAGGTCAAAGAACCCTTTGTGCCACTAAATCGAAATCCCTGCGTAAGGGGTATCAATCAGCTAAAAATTTCCTACCATACTACATTAAAGGGTTTGCTAGAAATCCCCTTAGGGTGGGAAAGTGGCATCAGCCTCGGAATCATGCATCCATTTAAGGACCACCCACAGGTCTGATAAAGGCTAGGACATCAGGGTGTGGCTAATCTGAAGTAGTTTTTCGAAATCTCGGTCGCCGAGAACACCATTTCGCGATCTCCTTGAGAGTTGGGAATGTTTTGCCAAGAACTAGGGGCCAAACTTTCCGAGTGTTGTAGAACCGCGTCTGTGTTCTCCCAGCTTAAGGTGACCATGCCATCGACGGGGCCATTAATGGTAATTAATCCTAGATCAGAGGATAAAACCTCGGGCTCGTGCACCATATTACCGAACTGGTCCACGGGCAGGGGATAATTTCCAGTCTCACGGATATAGCGGATGTGATTATTCTGGAAATCGGCTTCGCTATCCTCGCCATTGATGGAGAACTTGTATTCTATTCTCTTAGGTTGGCCGGCTAGGGCTTGGAATTTGATGCTGTAGATTCCATCCCCCTCCACGGCATCTCCTGATTCGGCAGTTCCATTGTCGAGGAGTTCGAACCCATCCGGTGGAAATGACCATTCCCACCAGGTGAATTCGGAAAACTCACCATTGAGGTAGACCCTATCCGTTTCCAAATTAAAGGGCGTCCCATTCAAGGCGAGAGCGTTGTTCATGTTTACTGAAATGACGATCTTGGTGTCTTCGGTGAGATTTGAACCAGGTCTAATATCGCTAAAGTAGCGGATAGGAAGGACCTGGAGGGCCTGCTCCGCTAGGATAAATTTCCGGTTACTTCCATTCTCCCACTGATCATCGTTATAGACGTATTTGTATTCGACGCTGTCGCCGGGAGCGATGGATTTGATAGTCGTCGTTCCGGAGTAGATCGGCGATCCCTCTGATATGGGCTCAAGTTCGAATCCGGCCGCCCAGCTATTGAACGCACCACGCACCTCCAACCAATCAAACTCAGGCAGAAAAAGTCCGTCTTGAAGAAGTGGGGCCATATTGACCTGAAAAGTGACCTGAACTCCTCCGCCGGGATTGGTATCTAGATCATCGAAGAACACGGTCTCAAGAATTTGTCCTCCAGTCTGATAGTTAAACCTGCGATTACCGTTTTCGCCTGTGCCAATGTTGCCCTCCCAGATGTCGCCGGAGGTAGCACTGCCGATAAAGAACTTGTAGTCAACCTGAGCTCCGTCCGCCTCAAAGATATCAATCTCAGCTTCGTAGATAAAGTTACTGCCAGCCACAACGGTTAAGTCGGTGCCGCCCCAAGTATTGAAGGGTCCTCGGACCAGAAGTAGATCATTGCTCGGATCGTAGCGGCCAATCGCGATTTGAACCGACATGTCTACTCGGAAGGTAGTGGTCTGTGCTTCGGCGAGGAAAGAAAAGAGGCAAGGGAGTATAACCAAGCCGAGCTTAGAGAGAAGGGAACGCATTTCTTCAAGGTAGTGATGAGGGAGAATGAGGGAAGAGAAAATTAAGGGTCTACAAGGATTCGAAAAAACCTCTTTTGTTATTTAAAGAATTTGGGATTCTTTAATCAATGAAGTCGGTAGGTTCTTTCAAGGTTTTCAGCTCATTCTTTGGAATTCTATTTTGTGCTGGAGCACTTGCGCAGAATCCTGTTTCGCTACCGTCTAGTCCTCCCGAGAACGAAGGTGTTCCCTCGGCTGCTATCTTGTCTTTTATCGAACGGCTGGAGAAAGATATTGATGCGGTTCATAGCTTTATGATTCTTCGTCGCGGCAAACGGATCGCGCAAGGATGGTGGGCACCATTTGATGAAACGACGCCGCATCTCATGCATTCGCTGAGCAAGAGCTTCACTTCTACAGCCGTTGGATTAGCGATTGAGGAGGGCCAGCTGTCACTTAATGATCCGGTGATTTCATTTTTTCCACATGATACGCCAGCCGATCCAAGTTGGCAGCTCAAGGCTATGCGCATTCGGGATTTACTTACAATGACGACTGGGCATCGCAAGGAACCGCTACTTTTCAATACGGAATCTCATTGGGTGAGGGCTTTTCTTCATTCGGAAATAGAGTTCAAGCCAGGAACTCATTTTCAATACAACTCCGCCGCTACCTATATGCTCTCGGCGATTATACAATCGGTCACAGGCGAAATGGTGGTGGACTATCTGGACAAACGTCTCTTTCAACCATTGGGAATTAAGAAGCCTGATTGGGATCGCTCACCAGACGGAATCAATACGGGCGGTTGGGGGCTCAGGGTTACTACTGAGGATATTGCGAAGTTAGGTCAGCTCTACCTTCAGAAGGGGATGTGGCAGGGAAAACGTATCCTTTCAGAAGACTGGGTGCGGGAGGCAACCTCGAAACAAACTTCTAATGGGAGTAACCCCGATAATGATTGGGATCAGGGATATGGATTTCAATTTTGGCGTTGTCGAAATAACTGTTACCGCGGGGATGGTGCATTTGGACAATTCTGCATCGTTATTCCCGAGCATGAAACGGTGGTGGCGATTACATCGGGAACGAATGATATGGGAGGGATAATGGAAGCTGTATGGGAAACCCTCTTGCCGGCCATGGCGCCAAATCCTATTGGGCTCGACACCACGATCTTTCAGTCTTTGGCTTTTAAATTGAATGGCTTAAGCCTCCCATTAGTTGAGGGAGAATTATGGTCTCCAGTATCGGAAAAACTCGCTCAAAGAAAATTTCAAGTTTCTGAAAATGAAGCTGGTGTTAAGTCAGTCTCTTTTTATCTCCATGGAAAGGACCACCGTATTACCATGGAAATGGATCATGGAATGGAAACTCTTTACCTAGGAACTGAGAGTCACATCACTTCCAAATTGAATGATCACCTACCCTACACACAGAATATGAGGAGGCGAATTGGTGCCAGTGGCGCTTGGGTTAAACCGAATGAGTATCGGGCAAAGATCTATCTTACCGAAACACCAGGAAGTATTATGTATACGTTCCGCTTCGCAAATAATCGTATGACTTGGACAAGCCAATTACGTCATTCGCTATTTGGGTCTAGGAATTTGGCCATCTTAAAAGGTGAATTCTAGAAGATTTCTTTCGAGTGAAAGGCGGCGGGCTTTAAATAGCTGGAAGAGCATACAAAGCTTTCTTAAGAGACTCCCTAACTCTGCTGCGGGAAGATGGCCTAAGTCTTTGTAGTCGTCTTTAGAGTGGGGCTGAGAGGGGAGAGGCTGTAACAGCGAACACATGAAAGGGTTTTGCTCTTAAGCTTTTCAGAAGCAGTTTTTCGATCCTTGAAGGTTGCTTCTTTGCCTTTTCTTGGGAGAATAAAAATTATCGCTTTTTATTGCGCATTAAATCAAGGCTCATGATTTCTCTTACGATACCAACTGTGATTCTGGCGCTGCTCTTCTTTTCTATCACGGTTCCTTTGTCCAGTAACGAGACAGTGGCTAGCTTACAGACGACCAAAAATCTCGACTATTGTTTCGATGGTGAGATCTCCCGCTCAGTCCTGGAAAATTACCTCGCCCGGAGTGCCACCGTTGCTTCTTTGCTTCACTTCACCTTAGACGACGATTTGCGTATGATGAGCAATACCGGCGTGAAGTTCGCTGGGCGTGTAATCTGGATGTGGGGAAATGAATCGCGGATCGATGCTCTAGTCAGGAAGGGTAAGCCGTTCGTGAAACGTATTCATATTATGGATCCCGATATCATCCTTCAGGGGGCGATCTTCGAAATTGTTACCAGAGATGTCGACAATGTCGTGATTCCTGCCTCTGTATTCAAAGAGTTCGGCCTCAGGCCGGAAGTGCGGAATTTTCGTTATAGTGATATGCTGTATTCTCTCGGTCGCCGCGTCGACCACTGGGCTGAGGGCTCTTCGGTTCCGGACATGAGTCGTCTGGAGACCCGTATGTGGTTTTTCTATGTGGGGAAGCGATGGATCGATATGGGTCTAGAAGCCATTCACTTTGGTCAGGTCGAAATTATGGATGACCGTGACCGAGATCACACTCACTGGCGAGACATGATGAAACGTATTCGTAAGTATGCCAAGAAACACGCTCGGCGGCACTTCGTCCTTGCTGATGCTCATACTCCAAGTGGCGGTATCGTCCACAAAGGTGAACTGATGTTCGATTTTCACTCCTTTCCCTCAAGGCCAAAATCAGTCAAGGACAAGCCTCACCAAGCGGTTCTGGAGAAGGGTTTTAGTGATTCGATTTATGGTCGAAGCAAAGGTGGACGAGCTCCTAGTGGTTGGTCTTGTAACGCTCTTCCCTACATTGTGGAACTCGACAATTTCGGCAGTTCAGATCATCCGGGAGAATACCGCCCGACCGATAAGATCCATGTCTGGGGATGGGACGAAATCGGCTGGTTTATGAAGCAGCCGGAGAAGTATCGCAACGAATGGCTCAAGTATGCTTACAACTGGGTCCGAAAAACAGACCCTAATGGTTTCTTTCAACTGCCACTGCGTCGCTTCCAACACTATACCGCCAGCATGGAATCGGCTAAGGGTCAGCGACAAGAGTCATCAATAAAGGTGATTTGGGCGTCTACTGAGAAGCGATAATATTTCCAAATTAGCCGATATGTCGTAAGGCGCGTTACTTGTTTTCATCTCCTGTCGCAAGAGGCTCGAAATAAAACCTAGTAAAGCGCTAACGCATCTTGTGGTTAGTGCTAAAAAATTACCTTTTGACGGGAGGGTTTTGAAGCCACGTTTGGATTGAAACGGTGATTGGATTTATCTTGTATTAGGCTGCCCCCTTCTCATTAGCGTCTCTCCTAAGCCGAGTTTTGGCCTTAAAGTTTGCTTGTTCAGGCCCTTTGAAATGAAGCGCCGACTATTGCCAGTCTCATGGTGATTGACTTTTTTTCAGACTTTTAGCACTCGTATCGTCCCGATTAAGATCGGAAAAATCGGTGTGCATACGGCTGGCATGGTTAGTTTCGATAGCAAGGATACGATTATCTTCGACCTTTTCCAACTTGGTGTATCTGGGATGATGGGAATCCTTGTAAGGATCATTAGAGGCCGCATTATAACAGCAAATCATAGCCCAGCGTGGATGATCAGACTCATTGGCATCGGAAGCATGTAATGTGTTGGAATGGAAAAATAAGGCATCGCCCGGGTCCATTGTGACATGAACGAGATCCAGTCTCTTCTTTGCTTCTTCGACCCGTTCCATATCAGCCCCGGCTTGATCTCCTGAAAGAATATGGTTAATCCTACCCAACTTATGGGATCCTTTAATGACCTGCATACATCCGTTTTCAATCGTTGCCTGGTCCACCGCTATCATAACACTGCATAGATTTGGGGAGAGTACGCCATTCTGATACCAGTATCCATAGTCCTGATGCCACGCCCAAGCTCCGCCCACCTTCGCATCTTTTAATATCATTTTTGAATGGTAATGGTATGCCTCGTCTTTGAGTATTTCTTCAACGCGATCAACCATCTTACGGCAGCGGGCAAACATTCCGTAGATTCCATCGCCTGGATGATTCCATAAAGCTAGGCGAACTGCGTTGCCTTCTCCGTCGTCTCTTTGAGTGGATGATTTATCCATTTCGTTATCGCTACGGGCAGCATGTCCAAGTGAGTCAATTTCGTCTTTGGAAAAGAGATTGCGAACCACGATGTAACCATCACGGTCATAATCGCTTAATTGTTCTTCTGTAAGTAATTTCATTTTCGACTTTTTTTATACTTTGTTTTCAAGGTATTAGGAATTGATTTTTGTTGTGGTGGGTTTGTTGGCTGAAGTGGAGGAGGGTTAAATAATAAAAGAGTGTCATATTTTTTCTGATGATTCAGATAGTGACAAGGCGAGAGCCGAAATACGATTCACATTCATTTTAAAGATCTGAGTTTTAGCTTTTCAATGTTTTCACGGAGCTTAAATTTTCGAAGAGATGGGAGTAGTCTTAATCAAAATCATTCGAAGCCTGTTTTGCTTTTTATTGCTGATTTTTGGTGTGGGAATTGTTCAGGGACAGGAGACTCTAAACAAAACACTTAATTTAGGCGGTCTTGATCGGCAATTCATTGTGTATTTACCCAAGAATTTCACTCATACCGAATCGCTTCCTGTGCTTTTCTGCTTTCACTCAGGGGGTGGTTCAGCAGACGGGATGATGCGCTTCACGGCTGATTTTCGTCCTCTTGCAGATGATCAACGATTTATCGTCGTTTATCCCCAAGGTGCAGTAATCCGTGATGAAAAGGACCCGCAAGGTTCATCTAATTGGAATACCATAGGACCGTATGACAATGGCACTGACGATGTAGGTTTTACAGGAGCAATGATCGATTTTCTTGAAATGGATTACGCCGTAAATTCGAGTAGGATTTATGCATGTGGCTTTTCACTAGGGGGGAATTTCGTATGGGATCTGGCGTGTTACCTTGGCGATCGTTTTGCCGCAGTATCCTCCGTGGCAGCCAGTATGTGGCAGTGGACCCTTGAGGAATGCACCAGTAATCATCGCGTAGGAATACTCTCAATCCATGGGACAAATGATTTTTATAATCCTTATAATGGAAACCAATACTCCATTTCGATGAACCAACTCAGTGAACACTGGGTTTTAAAAAATGGCAGTGAGGGGACTCCTGTGATTAGCCAGTTTGCTCCGGGGGTAACTCGATTTTTATGGAATAGAGGAGATGCTTGCTATGATGTTGCGCATTACCGTATTCAGGATGGGGAGCATGTTTGGCCGTCTTTCGCTACACAAGTGATCTGGGATTATGTTTCTCGTTACACCAGCTTAGGATTACTCGGTTGTATTCCAGTGGAGCTGTCTGTAAATTCTTATAACAAAGAAAGTGAGGAAGTCACCATCACCGTGAACAACCTTCCTGAAGGAAACTTTGAAATCCGTAGCTCCACGAGTGGGAGGCCCTTTCAACCGTTGAGCCCCGGAATCAGTATAAATCAAAACACAGTTTTTCCGCTTACCATTTCTGAGGTCCGAGATGATAAACTCCTCTTGCAGGTCTGGAAAAAGGCTTTGTAGGCAGCTAAGAGTCTCCCATGATTTTGTGCGAGAGTTCTTTCAGGTAGAATTCTCTTGGGTAATATCCAGTTTGGAAAATGGAACCAGGCCGCCTTTGGCCCGGATTAGATTATGAGGAGGGAAGGCTTTTTGATACGAGTTGGTATTCCTTTGACTGACTATTTCAAGCCGAGATCCCATCCTTTTTTAAAGGTGGGTTTAATGAATGCTTGAGATTTGGGAGCATTTTTGCACAACAAGTTTTTCGAATCCCAATCAAACTCTTCTTTGGTTCGGAAGGCGTTGTTTGCCAGTAGAACAGTTTCGGTTAAGGGGCCTGTGTAGGCAAAATTACAGGTAGGAGGTGTCTTGTCTCCTTTGCAGGCGTTAATGAATTCATTATGGAAACCCGGTGAAGCTGGAATACTTTGATCTGGGTATTCAAAATCTTTGTAGTCTTCCTCAGGTAAGAGTTTGTGCTGGTCAAATCCTGTGATGAGCATGCCTTTGGAACCAATAAAGAGTGTGTTGGCGCCTTTTGAAGAAAGACTGAGTTCTTTCAAGATCGCTGGTCCAGTTTTGGTCTGATACCAGTGAAGTTTTATGGGCACCTGCTTTCCACGGGCAGGGAATTCAAACCATGAAGTCATACTCTTTGTGGTCATTTCTGAATGGGCTTCGGGTCCGCTGGCGCCACAACGTGTAGGGTGTTTCAGGCCTAGTGCCCAGTAGGGTATATCGAGGATGTGACAGCCCCAGTTGCCTGTTTCACCGGTTCCGTAGTCCCACCAAAAGCGCCATCCGTAGGGTGTGATTTGAGAATCGTATGGCGTGTCTTTGGCTGGCCCAAGCCACAGGTCGTAGTCGAGGGTGTTGGGAATAGTTTGTGGTTCAGTCAAGCGGCGTTTCAATCCACGGCTGCTGCTGACCCAAGAGTGAACCTCGGAGACATCACCTATAGCGCCCGACTGAATCAACTCAACCACGCGATGCATATTGGATTTGGTATGGCGTTGAGAACCGAGCTGAGTGACTAAATTGTTTTCCTGTGCCTTCTTGGTTAGCGTCCGGACTTCCCATACGGAGTGAGCCAGAGGCTTTTCGAGGTAAACATGTTTATCGAGATCCATCGCGATATAGGCGGGGTGGAAGTGAGAATGATCGGGGGTAGAGATGGCTACGGCATCAATTGATTTGTGCATCTTGTCGAACATTTGGCGGTAATCCGTAAATTTGGCCTTGCTATCAAATTCTGCGAAATTTTTACCGGCGCGCACAGAGTCTACGTCACACATCGCGACAATATTTTCGCCTTTGAGGCCATTGTATTGGAAGTTACCTTGCCCCCCGAGACCAATGAGTGCGACGTTCAGCTTCTCATTGGCATTCCGTGTTTTTGCGATAGCTGGGCTGGCAATGCTGAATGCCGCTGCGGATTTCACAAAACTACGGCGTGTAATATGTTTCGACATGCTTTGTCTCATAACGGATCGATGTAAATGTAGGGGTTTATTTTTCTACTTTAGAGATGATTTATCGAAAAAATAGTTCACGAGTTATTAGGAAGGTTGCTTTAGAGGAAAGGGGAGGGAATCCGGCGTTGAGCAGGCCAGATGAGGCGAAAAGCGGGGTAATAAATACCGCTCAATTAATGTTCTGAATCGGCGTCTTTCTATTTATCTCTAATCAATTCCTTAATCAATCTGCTCATCTTTCTTCTTAATCATTTCACTTTCTTTAGATCTTACGAGGAGACATCAGTGGGCTCATCGAGGCTGCTTCTGAGACTGAAAAGCGAATTTGACCCATGCGTTCGCAACTTCTTGATTGGGATACCACGAGGCAGTTGATTTATCGCCTTTGAACTTTGCGTAGGGAGCTAGATTTCCTGAATCGATCGACCCAAGCCAGCCCTTTTCTATTTTTATATTACGCAGCTTTACTGGGTTTTGCTTCCCATTTTCTCCGGTTGGCAGGCGAAGTCGAATCATAGCCTCGGTCCAGGGAATTACCACGTCATTGGCAGCCCAGGCGCGCCAATCTTTGGGTGTCGTCTCATTCTTTTTGAAGTGCATGCCTCTGGGCCAGTGGCTTTGACCTGGTAGCCAAATCCAAGCACGGGGTGATTTTGCTTCACGGGAATGGTGGAAGTGCTTGCGAATGTCTTCCGGTTTCTTGTCGATCTCTCCCATTAGGTAAAGCCCGGGAACCTTTATGCTGTTCGCCTCTTCTTGCATGAATTCGGCATCACTCGGATTAGCCCGCAGCGCAATGTGGAACGCTAGGACTCGCGAAGGTTGAAATCGGACAAAATCCTGCGCGACCCGACCTCCCATCGAATGCCCCCAAAGAACAAAGGGAGCGTGCTTTAGTTCGGGACGATTTACTTCAATGGCGAATTGGTCGCACGCCTTAATTATCGACACTCCGTAGCCATTTTTCTGAACACCGTGCGCCTCAAATTCACAAAACAAAATCGCTGAATGGGTGCGTTTGGCTAATGCTCGCCACTCTTGATCTTGTTCAAAGAGATGCCTCCCGGCTCCGCGCATGTTGATTGCAAAGATACATTGCACAGAAGAGATGGATTCGGGGATCCAAATGGAATATTTCGATCCAGCGATGAGCGGCTCCTTAGAATCCTTGACGTCAGTTTGGAAAGTTGCACCTTTCGTGCCCGTGGTATCCGCAGATACTAAACCAACGACGATAGCGAATACCGCGATTGGAATCAGTTTCTTCATAGGATTATCGCTAGAAATTTTCGTGTTTCGGGAATGGGCTGAAGTCGCATTTGGACCGGAGCAGCCAGTAGAGAAGGAGAAGTTATGGATAGCTCAGTACTATCGTCTGCTAAAGTAGTCTGACGATACGATCTCCAACAAAATGTCTCGAAGTCCGAAGTTGGCCTTAGCGGACTGCTTGTAGAGCTGTTCAATATGCTCACGGTCGAGAAAGTTAAGCTCACGAGCCATTGCATAGGACAACATACTCTCTAGGAATGTCTTGAAAAACCTCTCTTTGTCTTCCTTCAGAATTGACTTTAGGCCCTGTGGTCCTTCAAAGGCCCGGCCGTCCATATGGACAGTTCTTGCATCCACTGGAAAACGTTCCCCCTTCGTATTGTTCTTTGGGGCATAGTTGCTTACGTCAGTGTATTGGTCCCGCCAGCGTCCTAGGACGTCGAAGTTTTCGAGGGCGATCCCAAGAGGATCCATCTTCTTATGACAGATGTTACAGCTGGTATCTGCTCGATGTGCATCGATCGTTTCCTTGATGCTTTCCGTTTTAGTAGGGGGGCTGAGTGCGGAAATCTCAAGGTCATCCGGTGTCTCTAGATGGTCGCCGTAAAAACTCTTCAAGACCCACGCTCCTCGATAAAACGGGTTGGTATATTCCCCGTTGTTAGTTGTCATCAGCATGAAACCTGCCTGTGAAAGTAGGCCTCCACGAAATCGGTCTTTTTTGCTCAGTATTACTTTAGAAAATTCTGATGTGATTTCTTTAGGCCTATAATCTTTCGGTGAAATTTTATTAGCGCCAGGTCTTTTGCTAGGCGACGCAACTGGATGTCCTTCGATTCGATAGATGTAGTTAAGCTCTTGCGTTATCATCACAAAATCGGAATCAATAAAATTCAATAAGCTCAAATTGCTCGCCAACAATTCCCTGAAGAACTCAACTGGTTCTTCTTTGATCTGATTCCGGACAAGGTCAAATTCATCAACAGAGAAAATGCTTAGATCTGGTTCGACGATCTTGAGTTTTTCGAGATCGAGCCATTGATGAACATAGTCTCTGATAAAGCGATCAGTTCTTGCGTCCTGTAGCATTCGAAGCGCCTGATCACGACGGGTTTTGGGGTCCTTTAGTTTTCCCTGTTTCGCCAGCTCGTAGAGGAACTCGTCGGGCAAGGAATTCCACAGGAAATACGACATGCGTGCAGCGATTGCGAAATCATCCAAATTCTCTAATTCCCCTTCTTGCTTGAACAGGAACTTCGGGGAACACAACATTCCACGAATGCCTGCCTGAAGACCTGAGAAAATGCTTTGGTCTTGGGTAAACGCTTTCGTGGCAAGCTTATAGAAATGCTTCATCTCAGCGTCGGAGACCGGACCGCGAAATAGTTTGCGAGCAAGTTTCCTTAAAATCGTCTGGCAGGCCTCAGAGTCAGCAGATGCATCTATGTCTTTGCAGTAGGTTTTATAAAAATGTGTATCCGGTGGCCATGAATCATAAACTGGTCCTGTAATAGTCGCTGTTTCAATACAGAACATCCGCTGAAGCCCCCCTCCTTTGACCGAATTACATCTGAGAACAATCGTGTCATCTGACGACAGTTTCGTTGTGAAACCGATGCTGGGATCGAAGTCTTGCCAAGCAGCATTTTTGGGGATGACAGTGACGATACTTTGTCCTACGCCAGAGTTTTTACGGAGGAAGTAGCTCATCGAGTGGTCGGTCGCCAATTTTTCGTCAGCATTAATCTCTGAAAATTCCTTAACGGCGGGCAACCTTTCTTCAGCTCGGTTTCCTGCAACAAAATTGGCTTGGATATAGAACCCCTCTGGAACAATCCGATAAACACCACTCGTTTTGACCGATGGGTTAATTTTTATTTGGATGGACTGGGTTGCAAATACTAGGGGTCGTGATTTTAGGGGCAGCGTAGGTGCAAAACCGTTGGTGTTGTCCTTGTGGCTGTGCGTATCAATGTCTGTGTCTTTCGTCGAGTAGACAATGGTGCGTGGAGCAGGTTTATCGCTGACAACACTCTCGGAAATAAAGTTCGCAACATTGAAGTAGGACTCCATATCGACAACCGACATATGAAGGTTGTCGGCGTTGTTATTAAAGCCAGCTTCGATGCTATCAAGTGGCAACCGGTCGATCAGTGAGAAGTCGGTTCCAAAGACATCATTCACCGTATTTTGATATTCGACTCGACTCAGCCGTTTTAGCATTCCCGGCTTTTGCTCCTCCGTGAGTCGGTACAGTTGATTGGCCAATACCTTCTCTAATAGTTTGATTTGATCGATTTCTGGACGCTTAGGTGCATCGTCCGGCGGCATCTCTTCAGATTCGATCGCTGTATAAATATCATCCAAGAAACTGGGATCGTTCCATTTTTTCAGGTTAATCTGATCCAGGCGGAGGCCACCCTTACTCTTCTCTGGTCCGTGACAAGAAACACAAAACGTATTGAAGAAATGTTGCGATTGCATCCGCTCATCTGCGACGATGCTCGAAATCTGGGCGCCGGTAAAGAGCAGCAATAAAACTGCAAGCTTTGTGATTCTTTGATTCAGCATAATATCACAATGCGATGCTCTTCTTGCTATTGCCGAACCGATCTCGTTCGATGCCAAATTGCTGAAGTATTGAGAGATAGATGTCACAGGTCGTCTCACCTTTGCGAATGATATGACCGCCGTGATTTGCGAATTTTCCGCCTGCAACGAATACTGGGATTTCATTTCCGTTGTGAGGTCCCATTCTCTGGCTCACGCTATTGTTCCCTGTCGAAACGCTGATCGTCTCGTCCATCAGAGAGCCTCCGGATTCGGTTCTCGTGCTGGCGAGCTTATCATAGAAGTTTGCCATTAGTGAAAAGAACGAGGAGTCATATTTCGTCAGACTTGCGCGTGCTTCCTCGGATTTGCTTATGTTGTGCGTCGTGAGGTGATGGTCATTGTCGAGTCCTGTCATATAGAAATTGACTACGCGTGTGACATCAAACTTGAAGGCCTTGTAAACCATGTCGAATGCAATGCCGCGTTGAATCTGACGTGGGTTTGTCAGGAATCTTTGTTTATCGATATCGGTTGCGAGAAATTCATTCTCAAATGAGGGGGCGACAGGGAATTCGACATCCTGACGAGACCGACTGAGCCACTCGATAGATTTGTTGAGTTCCTGCTCCGATTCACGTAAAGCCGCAAAATACTCTTCTAGTCTATGCTTGTCGCGGCCCGAGACCCGTGCCATCAGTGCTTTCGCTTCCTCAAGGGAACCATCAAGGACGCTTTTCTTATTCGCCAGAAGTCGCTCCTCTGTCTTCCTGTCAGTCTTGGCGAAGAGAGTTTCAAACAGCACCCTTGTCGATTGAATTGGCATAACAGGAAGTCTATTTCGCCAGGAAGCAACGATATGATGATGGGCATGACTGATGAAGGTCACCACGTTTCTAACGCGGGTTAAATGTCCAACGTGGTCCGCTACAAGTTGGTCTAGAGAGTCCGGGTTCGTGGTGGTATTTCCGACAAAACACCGGTGGTCATTGTGATGGTTCCCGCCAAATCTCATTTTTGAATAGAGTGTGAAATAGTCTCTGTGTTTTTTAAGAGGCTCCATGTGGTCGCTGAATACGTAGTCCGCACCATCAGTCTGCGGCAGGACGTCGGTGAATAGGCCGTAGCCCATACTCACACAGAAAAGTCGTTTTACATCAGCTTCATCCGGCGTAGATCGATTCTTCCCGAAGCTCTCAAGAGACGGAAGGAAAAGTGTGCAACCAGCGGTTTTTAAAATCTCGCGACGTTTCATAATAATATTGCCAGGAATTTTCTTGTGATTGAGTTTTTTGGGGAGCGATTGAGGTGGTCTACTAAGAAGTTTGTCTTATAAACCTTCGACTTCCCAGCCCTTTCGGTAGGCCTGTCGTATAAGGGTATTCGCTTCTGAGTTGTTTGAAAATTTAAGCTCATCACTATCCCAGCGCAAACTCTGTCCCGGAAAACGGCAAGCAATCGTTCCTAGAAGCACTGTTTCGGTCATTGGGCCCGAGTAGTCGAAATTTGAGGTCGGAGTTCCTTCGCCTCGAATTGCCGAAACCCACTGACCGTAGTGATCATCACTCTCGGTTTTTTTGAGCGGGTAATTGAGCTTCTTTCCATCGACATAAAAGTCCGGGAGGTGACCACTTCCGTGTTTTGTTATCAGGCTTGCTTTTTCTCCGACCAAAATGACTCCGTTGTCTGGGATCTTGGTCTTCGATGGGAAGCCTGCCTCTTCGGCCGTTGGCCTCTTTTTTCCATCATACCAAATCATTTGAAAACTCTTACCCGAAGTATGCTTCGTGCCGGCAAAATCGTAGTAGATACGCTCCCACTCAGGAAAGGTTTCCTTCATCGGAGAGGGACCTTCATGCTTCACGCTTCGCGCCGGTCCAAGCTCGAGCGCCCAGACCACAGGATCGATGATGTGACATCCCATGTCGCCGAGCGCACCTGCCCCAAAATCATACCAGCCACGCCATGCGAAGGGATGATAGATTTTCTCTTGAAAAGGACGCTCCGGGGCTACGCCAAGCCAAAGATCCCAATGGAGGCCATCCGGAATCTTGCCGGAGCCATTCGGGCGTTGGTGACCCTGGGGCCAAATTGGACGATTTGACCAAGTATATGCCCGCTTAATTTTCCCGAGAAGGCCAGTGCGAACTAGGTCCACGAGACCCTTGTAGTTAGCCCCACTGTGATTCTGGTTGCCCATCTGAGTCGCCACTTTCGCCTCGCGCGCCGCTAAAGTGAGAGCGCGGGCTTCGTGCACCGTACGCGTGAGGGGCTTCTGTGTGTAGGGCGAGATTCCGAGTTTAAGCGCGGTCATCGTGACCGGCGCGTGCATATGATCAGGCGTCGATACTGTGACTCCATCGAGTTTCTCCTTCTCTAGCATTTCGCGCCAGTCGGTGTAGCGTTTCGCTCTCGGCCACTTTTTTGCCGCCTCAATGAAACCTCCTTTTCGGTTCTTTCCGAGTTCATCGACGTCACAAAAGGCTACGATTTCTCCGTGCTTTGATGCCCCGAGTGAGTCCGCCCATCCTTTTCCTCCAACCCCAACCGCGCCGAGAGCTGGTCGTTCGTTCGGTCCGCCCTTAGCGCCAGGTAGACTCAAGACTCCGGCGCCATATCCCAAAAAAACTCTCCGTTTCATTACCCAAGTAAACGATCTCGCCGGCGTGATCCTTTCGCCCCGATAGCTTGGAATTTACTTTTGGTGAAATGGATTTGAAAATGGCTTGAGGTTGAATCAGAAAAGGAAGAGAGAGAGGCTTAGTTAAAAGCTTTCCATCCACCGCCGATGAATAGCAATCGGCACTCAGGCATTTGGAGATTACCTTCGGCGATTCTAAGAGTGACCTTGTAGG
>Ga0208973_1000220_pt1 | contig 32407 bp, 20 predicted proteins | sample AOAMet_66_BLW_10_2_FD_188233 | JGI IMG/M metagenome (GOLD analysis project Ga0208973, IMG submission 188233) | Ammonia-oxidizing marine microbial communities from Monterey Bay, California, USA - CAN11_66_BLW_10 (SPAdes) | ecosystem: Environmental > Aquatic > Marine > Intertidal zone | place...
TCTTCATTTGGGAAGATGAGAATCCATGGTTCATCCGTAATCTGGTCACATTCTCCGCCAATGTCAAGGAATGTTTTCGATGCGGAGTGGTCAATCGTCGTTGAGTTTCCAAGCGTCCCTGAGGTCATTCCGAAAATGAGCAGGGTGTAGAGGAGAGTGTAGATGATTCCCCCAGCCAAGACGAAGTTTTCTTTCTTAGAGAGGAAACTGTGTTTGGAATCTCCGCTTCTGCGATTGCGGATTTCAAGCAATTCTTTGGAGGTTTTATTTCGGGCTTTAGTTTCGTGGTCGACATGCTCGGCTTCATCATGAGAATCAACGCGACCTTCGCCCATGAGCCAAGCAAAGAGACCTACCAAATGAACCCAACGATGAAAAAATTTGAGATTCTGTGATAAAACCGTTGAAGTGGCCGAATACAAGGCTTACGCAATTGGTGTTGAGGTGGGTCAGGCCGGACTTGAACCAGCGACCTCGGCATCTTCAGTGCCGCGCTCTCCCAACTAAGCTACTGACCCGTGCAGTTCGGCGAGAACCCCTGCCATATCAAGGCTTTCGCCAAACAATGCTGGGCAACTCAACCGTCAATCTTCATTCAATTCCGTCGAGAATTGCCTTTTGAGCTTCAAACAAGGCATCGATCCCGCCATCTGCTCGTGCGAGAAGTGCAATGAGTTCATCTCCCGAGAAAGTTGACTCTTCGCCAGTACCTTGAATCTCGACGTATTTGCCATCAGCAGTTTTGACGACGTTCATGTCGACGTCGGCGTTGGAATCCAGAACGTAATCCAAATCGAGGTAGACTTCGCCGCCGATAAGTCCGACAGAAATGGCAGCCAAATCATGAGGAATGACTGTGTTTTCGTGGTTCACACGTTCTGCTTCGGAAAGTGATGGGGCAGTCCAACCGGCTTTTCGTTGGTCTTCAGTCGGGCGCATGTCGAGAGGTAGGCATTGCCCTCTCGCAATCAACCGTCGTACGGCAAGTCGCAGTGCGATGTTAGCAGCGGTGATAGAAGCACATCGGGTGCCTCCGTCAGCATTCAGGACATCACAATCCACATTGAGCGCTACTGGACCTAAAGCCTCAAGGTCAACAGCAGCACGCAGTGAACGAGCAATCAACCGTTCAATTTCTTGAGTTCGTCCTTTTGCACCGCGGCGCTCACGACGGAACCGAGAATCTGTTGATCCAGGGAGGAGAGAATATTCTGCGTGCACCCAGCCTTTTGTCGAATCACGGGGAAACCATCCAGGAAGCCGTGCTTCTTTGGTACAGCACGCTAGAATTACAGTGTCACCCTGACGGTAAAGAATTGATGCTAGCGCATTTGGAGTGAAGTCAATTTCAACTTCTACATGTCGCATTTCGTTTGCTTCTCGCTCGGTACTAAACTCGGTCTTGAATTTCGCCATACAACGGCCAGCACCTTCTCTTCATCAAGTCTTCTCATGATTAAATCCATGCGCAAAGGCGCGCACATTGAAGAATACGACGGTATTCGGAACGGTATGAGCAAACCAAAAGTCGCAATCTGTGGCGTGGCTCGCACACCAATTGGCAAATTCATGGGCGCTCTTTCAGGTATGAAGGCCGTTGACTTGGGCGTGCTTGCCGTTGAAGAGGTCTGCAAAAGAGTTGGAATAAATCCTGCGCAGGGAGTCGTTGATGAGGTCATCTTTGGACAAGTTTTGCAAGCAGGTGTTGGTCAGAATCCCGCACGTCAAGTCGCTCTTGGGGCAGGATTGCCAGTAACGACACCGTGCGTAACCATCAACAAAGTTTGTGGCAGTTCTCTCAAGGCTGCAATGATCGGGGCAAACAGCATCCGTGCTGGAGAGTACAACGTCATTGTTGCGGGAGGAATGGAAAGTATGTCGAACGCTCCTCACCTTTTGATGAACCATCGCAAAGGAGCAAAAATGGGTAACTCGACCCTCGTCGATTCAATGATTCACGACGGCCTTTGGGATGGATACAATGATGTTCACATGGGGAATACTGGTGAGACGGTTGCGAAAGAATGCTCAATCACACGAGTACAATCCGATACCTTTGCTGCTCGCAGCCACCGACTGGCATCCCAAGCACAAACTGAAGGATGGTTTGATTGGGAACTTTTCCCCGTCGAGATTCCACAACGTCGTGGTCCTTCAATCGTATTCTCGAGCGACGAGGGCATTCGCCCTCAAACGGATGTTGAATCTCTTTCAGGTCTCCGACCCGTGTTCCAAAAAGACGGTCAAGTCACTGCCGGCAATGCCAGTACGCTGAACGATGGCGCAAGCGCTGTTGTTCTTGCAAACGCAGATTTTGCAGAGGAACAAGGTTGGGAAATCATCGCCTACATCGATGACTATTGTACCAGCGGAGTAGAGCCCGAGCGCGTCATGAGTGCGCCAATTCCAGCAGTGCAAATGCTCTTGCAGAGAAACCAATTGGATGTTTTGGATGTTGAAATTTATGAGCACAACGAAGCATTTGCTTCTGCTTCATGTGCTGTTGCTCAGGAACTGAACATTCCAGAAGATCGCTTCAATCTCCATGGAGGCGCAGTTAGTCTCGGGCATCCACTCGGCTCTAGCGGAACTCGATGCCTCATTACGATGCTCGGCGTAATGCGCCGACGCGATGCAAAGTCGGGTATTGTAACGCTGTGTTTGGGTGGCGGCAACGCCGTAGCCATGCTTATTCGGCGCTGAACCAACTTCTCTTGAGTCCACAAAACAGCGGCTTTTCCGACTGGTGGTATCAAATAGGGCCGGATGACGGCCATCAGTTGGGGTAAGCCGATGGTATCGTTTGAAGATCTTGGAATTGAACCACTTTTGGTCGAGGCCCTCAAGCAACAAGGAATCGTCGAGCCCTTTGAAGTCCAACGGGAATCTATACCTGATGCAATGTTGGGCCGCGATGTTTGCTGTCGAGCACCTACGGGCTCCGGTAAAACTCTCGCATTCGGTTTGCCACTTTTGGCAATGACCGAAGAAGCAGAACCTAGCCGACCGACTTCTCTCATTCTCACACCAACCCGTGAATTGGCCGAGCAGATCTTCAATGTCCTTGATCCTTTAGCCTACGAATTGCAACTCTATGTTCAAGCCATGTACGGTGGTAGTTCTTACCAGAAACAATACCGTGCACTTGAACGTGGAATCGATGTTCTCGTGGCTTGCCCAGGTCGTTTGATTGACATGATGGAGCGGGGTGCAGTTTCGCTCGATGACGTAGGAATAGTTGTTCTTGATGAAGCAGATCGAATGGCAGACATGGGGTTCATGGAACCTGTCTGCAAGATTCTTGACCGATGCAAGAAAGACCGTCAAACGATTCTTTTCAGCGCAACTCTCGATGACGAAGTCGCTGACCTTGTACGTGATTATCAAACCGATCCGGTAACCATCGAAGTTGGTCCTAAAGAAGTGACCATGGAAAGCATGACGCACTACTTCTGGCTCATGCCAAATTCGAAGAAGTCAACGATTTCTTCTGAAATCATTCGAAAGTGTGGACGAACCATTATTTTCTGTCGAACCAGAAACGGGGTAGACCGGGTTGGGGATGAGATGCAATTCGACGGCATGGCAATCGAAACGCTCCACGGTGGTCTTTCACAACGTCAGCGAGACGGTGCAATGAAACGTTTCCAACATGGAGAGTGCATGGCCTTGATTGCTACCGATGTTGCAGCCCGTGGAATTGACGTCGAAGGCGTAAATTGTGTGATTCATTACGATCCTCCTGAAAACGGTAAGGCGTACAAGCACCGAAGCGGTCGAACAGCTCGAGGTGGAAATACGGGCATCGTCATTTCCCTTGTTCAAAAACCTCAGAAGAAACAATACGGCCGCATTCAACGAGATGTCGGAATCCGTGTTGATTTTGAACCACCCGAATTTTCAGTACTTCCAGAATTTGAAGTTGAATACATTGCGGCAGACCGTAGTCAACGTTCGAATCGTAACGATTCTGGTGGCCGCGGTGGACATTACGGTTCACGCAACGGCGGTGGTCGTGGTGGCGGCGGTGGATACCGTGGTGGCGGCGGTGGTCGCGGCGGCGGCGGTGGATACCGTGGCGGTGGCGGCGGTGGTCGTGGCGGCGGCGGTGGATACCGTGGCGGTGGCGGCGGCGGTCGAGACGGCGGCGGCGGATACCGTGGTGGAAAATCTGGCGGTGGCGGCAACGGCAAGAGCGATTCTTACCGTGGTGAATCACGTGGTCAAAATTACAAGCCAAGTAAAAATTCAAGCAAAGGCTACCAAGGTGGCAAGAAATCCTCCGGCGGTTACGGTAACAAAAGTGGTGGCTACCGTGGTGGGAAAAAGAACTGAATCACTCTTCTTCTGAGTTGTTGGTTTTCACAGGACTGAAGATTCCGTAATCTTCGATAATTTCTGCAGCACCGGGTAACACTGGTAGCACATCATCGGTCATAAGGCCAGTATTTTTGTAAATCCGATTGGCGAGTTGCTCCTTTTTAGTTAGACCTGGTCGAAGAATAGCAAACCGTTGGCAGATTGATCGTATGGTCTCAGGCATCCCCCCCATGAGCAGAGGCACACCATTAATCGCAACGATTCCAATGCCAATTTGAACATCTAAATCTTTGAACCATTGGCGTTGCCCACGAACAATGAACGAGCCTTTACCAACGTATTCTCCCGTTTGGGCCGTCTTTGATACTTGTGCGGGCTTGACTGAATACACAGTTCCGTGAGCCCCCCCTCCAGCCCAAGCACGACTCCAGCACAGAGCGAGCGTGGCAGCTTCTTCCAGTTTTTCAGTTGTTATTCGCTCATCGCCAAGTTTGTCGACGAGTCTGAAGGCAGGAACATCATCAGGTATGTGCGCAGGTTTGTGTTGGTCAACAGCGAACCCTTGAGTTGCTCGTAGGCTACAACTTGGTGCGCCGTGCAAGTCTGCGTGAAGATACATATCGGCTCCTGAAAGATGCTTTTTGACGATGGAGTCGTTGCCTTTGGCATCTCGGCCACCGACCAATAAATGCCCTCCAGTAAGCATGCTCCATTTGTGACTTTCAAACCATAACCGCTTGCTTCGTTTCACTTTGTTGAGTTTCCCACTCGCTTGCTGTTTTGCCTCTTTCTTCACGGCTCGTTGTAAATGCAAAACAGTATCTTCCAACGCTTGAACCGCTCCAGAGGTTTTGTCCTTTTGCTTGCGAGCAGCCTCGAAATGCCGTTGAGCATTTTGATGAACGGTTTGATCGAGTGAAAGCGTTGCTTGAGGCCCATTCGGTCGTCCTTCTTCATCGGGTAAAACGGTCACGAATGTTCGCTGTGCTGGGTTAAGTGAAACAATCCAATCCACTTGCTTTGCGTCTTTTTTAACTTGACTCCAACCCTTTTCATCGACCGCTGTAGAAACTTGGCTCAGTAAACTCTCTATGTGTGTCCAGTTGTTTTGAATCGTATGTCCGAGCATTTGTTGTTTCTCAATTTTCGCAGAAAAACCTTCCAGTGCCTTTTCTTGTTGCGCTTTTCGCCTTTCTAGTCGCTCAACATCGGTCGAATGTCCTCGCCCTGGTGCAGCGAAATCTAATTTTTCGGCCTCTCGTCGAGCCAGCGCCATTGCGTCGTGCGCTCCTTTCCAAGCGTCGACTGCTTGGCACAGTGAAGAGAAAGTGGCCTTTGGGGCCTCAGCATGATTCGGTAGAAGAGTAGGCGTTGCTTCAGTTGCGTATTTTTCATAAAATCGATCTCTGTCGCCGTTGGGAGAGTAACTCTTTGCTTTTTCTTCTAATTCTGAGGCAGACGTTTCTTCATCCGCTTTCAGCAACAAGTAGCCTACACGAGTTTCAGCAAGGTCAGCCAATAACGACTGAAGGGCGTCATGTATTTTCCCAGCATCAATGCTCTGTGTGTCGATGTTTGCTTCAAAACCTGCGAGAGAACAGACAGCATTTGCGTGAGTTCCTCCAAGGTTTACCTTGCCTCCGAGTGTCGAAACAAGGTCTCTGTCTGACGATTTGAACATCTCAGAAAGTTCTTCCTCGCTGATGTTATGTGGATCCATTGCAGCAGGCGGCGGAATGTATACAACGCCTTTTTTGAGCGTCCTTCCGGCGTATGAAGCGTGTGTAAGTGGTTGGATAATGACGCCCTCTTCGTCGGTTAAGATGATGTTTCCATCTCGAAACACCTCAACATACAGGTGGTACTTGCCAAACTTCGTATCGAAGTCAAAGCAGAGGACTCGGTCAAATCCGAGTTGTCGTACACCAGTCATTCGCGCATTTTTCAGATACTTTCGCAAGACCATCGCAAACGGCGGCGGTGTCATGGGCATTGGGCGGTCTCGGTTCGAGGTGTAAATACGGGCGCCTCGTACCAATACGAGGTCAAACTGATCCCTTTCTTTTGGATTGATTCGTAGCACAATTTGTTCGTAGTGAGGCATGTATGCTTTTTTGACATACGCTCCTGCAAATGCGTTCATTTCACGTGCCACCGCGCGTAGGTCGAAACTTGACATTGCTGCTTTCATTCGCTCGCCTCAAACCAACCTGCCATCGACGCTTCTTCAATGCTCACTCAAACCGTAGTAGGACTTTACCGATGTTTTTTCCATCGTGGAGGTATTGATGGGCCTTTGCTACGTCTTCGACATCAAAAATGGAATCAATAACGGGCTTGAGTGCTCCAGTGAGGACTCCCTCCATGATTCGCTCTAATTGTTTCAACATGACCGCTTCATTCTTCCAAGTCCCCATATGGATTCCAAACACTCCTCTGTTCCTGGTCATGAGTCTGAGTGGGTCAAATGCGGGGGTTTTTCTCCATGCTAAAAACGAACGAATCATTGAACGTTTCGAGGTTGGTGCTACAGCAGACATGCCGTATGTATAGAGGCGGCCGCCTTCTTTTAGAACCGATAGAGAACGAGTAAGGTTGTCGCCTCCAATGGGGTCAAGAATATGGTCTACGCCTTCATTGTCAGTTTCTTTTTTGATTATTGATACGAAATCTTGGTTGTGTCGGTCGATGGCTCTTCCACCATAGGATTCGATAATATCTGATTTTGAGCCTGAAGCAGTTGCCCAAACCTTACTCACTCCAGCCCACTGACACAACTGCAACGCTGCAGTTCCAACTCCGCCGGCACCTCCGTGAATGAGTACGGACTCGTTTTCATCGAGATGACCAAGGTGATGCAACATATGGTGTGCTGTGAGGTACGTTACCGGCATTGCGGCTGCAGCCTCGAGAGAAATCTCTTCCGGCAATGGTAAGACGCGTTTGATATCAACCACGACATGACTTGACTGTCCACCCGTGGACATTGCTGCGACAACACGCTGGCCAATGGTAAAGCGTGATTCACCTTCACCCAAAGCATCGATAGTTCCACTGACTTCGTATCCTGGTGTGAATGGATAGGGTGGGCGCGGTTGGTAGAAGCCGAGTCGCATCAGAAGGTCTGCGAAGTTGATTCCGGCAAAGGCTACTTTCACCCGTACTTGACCTTGTTTTGGTTCTGGCATCGGCATTTCAGTTACTCGAATGGTGCTTGGCGAACCTGCCTTTGTAAATTCAACTCTACGAGCCATATGTTGGCGTCGGGATGCAGGTGTTCTAAACTTTGGTCTCCACGATGGACCACTGCGAGAATTTTTCAGACAATACACCGGCCCGTTGGTGTGAAAGCAAATGCGAAAGTGTTTGGTCCATCGCTAATCCAGGATGAGCGTTTGGTGTGTCAGCGTATGCGTGCTGAGCTATCTCGGAAAGGGTTTGCATTCCTGTTTCCACGGCATCAAAAACAGCCTGATGCCGAGCCATTCTGTGATGAATATAATGATCGAATTTCTGTTCAGGCAGCGCAATTACGGGTCCGTGACTCGGGAACAGGAGGTGTGGGTCTAAATTTTTGAGCCGCTCGAGTTGCTCAAGATATACATTCATGTCTCCAGTGTGGGGTGGAATCAGTATTGTTCCAATTCCAGCAACCATGTCTCCAGCAATTAATCCTGCCTTGCTGAGGAGACAAATGTGGCCGGGATGATGCCCAGGTGTAATGAGAACCTCCCATGATTGGTTTCCGAGTTCCAGTATGTCTCCGTCCTCAAGTATCCGGTCACATTTGACGGTTTGAGCAGTATATTCGCTTCCCCAAATGGGAACATCAAATGCTTCTCTTAGCAATCCTATATCGCCCACATGATCGCCATGAGAATGGGTGAACATCATTGCAATCAGTTCACCTTTGTGTCTGTCAACTGCTTGTGCCATATCTTCCATACCTTCCCGTAAATGGGAGGCAGGATCGACGAGTATGAATTCGCCCTCTGGGTCTCCAACAAGGTAACAGTTGGTGTGGTCGGCAGGAGGTAATGTGGCTGTCTTCACAGGTACGACTTCGACTCCGTACGCAAACAGAATCGATTGACGGCTCGGTAATCGTTTACTTATGTCGTGAGCGGCAAGTTCCATATCGCGGTTTTTTCGTTCAAGAGTTCTTTCAATTTCCATCATTAAGGTGACAACTGGAGGTGCGACCTTGATTTCATAGTTCGCCCATCTCCTGAGAATCTCCACGGGCGTCGCCCACATTATTTCGGTGAACTCAGTTTGCGGTTCAAGGTCGATATCAGGAACATCTTCAATCGCACCTGCGTGGACATGCATGAACGCGTTGTCAAATTGAATTGGCCCAAAAGGAGGGGTGATCCTATGGCTTAGGACTCGAATTGCCGACGTGTTGTAGGGGAATTTACCTTCGAGTGCGAGTGGTAGATATCTGCTCTTATCAGCGATGATTTCTTTGCGAGCTTCGAGAGGTAATTGAACAAGTCCTTGTTTTGAAGGAGCCAACCCCAATTCTTCACTCATTTCACGAAGGATACAAGCAACGGCTTTTGATTCGTCGATGTCAAAACCTTCCAATTGCTCTACAGCGGCAATATCAACACGCGACAATCCCCCACCAGGGAAAGCCCAGTAACCGGGGAAGGCAACCATGGTTTCGGAGCGAAGTCCTAGAAGAACTTCGACACCATTTGGCCCATCACGGGTCATCGTCATCGTGGCCGTTGGACGGGGCGCTTTACGCTCGACATCTTGGAATGATACGCCTTGAGGTACTTCACTCATACATTTCGCTCTACTCCATTGGCTTCAAGTCTTTGTTTCGTCGGGATGATAATGCGTGAATCTCATGTAGGTCCAACGGGTGCGTTGACGCATGGCAGCACAGTCCATGGAAGAGGAACTGCAAGAACTCGCGGCACTCGTACGTGAGGCCGAGGCTCTCGGTATTGACCCGTGGCCGCCTGAGAAGACTGAACGGCCATGGGCTCGTTGGGCCTTGGGATCTTTCATGATTGTCCTGATGCTAAGCGCCGTATCGAAGGTTCTCTTCCGATTCGTCACTGTCTAAGACCGGTGAGTAGTTCTTTGAAAGGACTGCAAATGTCTCCCTCGTTTTTTTAGTTTCAGCACCGCTCAATTGAAGAAGGAATGGTTCTTGGCACAGACGAACAGTCCCTTAGTGTAGCGGTCCATCATGGAGGATTCTGGTTCCTCCGACCTCGGTTCAAATCCGAGAGGGACTACCACCGCATCAAAGAATCAAAGGTTTTGAAACACTTTGTGATTACCGAGTTTCATGGCCAAGGTCGAATTGTACACGAACAGAGGCTGTGGTGCATGCGTAAATGCCAAACGGTTACTCGATTCGAAAGGTGTCGCATACGATGAAATCCGTCTCGGTTCATCGAGGCGTACCGACTCGGAGTTTCGTGTTCGTACCAATGGGAGCAAAACGATTCCACAAATATTCATTGACGATGAATGGATTGGAGGGTTTGAAGAACTTCTTAAGTTTGACAATGCAAACGAACTTGATTGGCGTTTAGGCTTGAGTGAACGGCCGAATGTATCCTTTTTCACTCGTATCATGCGCCGTTTAACGGGTAGAATCTATTGAGTTTGAATCACGCCTCTTTCAAAGTAAAACTGGTCACCATCTGCATGGCTTGGCCGTGAGTAATTTGACCGGAATAATCGCGAACCACGCCGTGAATGGTGACTCTTGCCCTGAACAAACATGTATCGGTCGTGTCCTCTTTCGGGTGGTGCTTGTAAAAATGCACACCTACCTTGTATTTTCCAATCGGCGCGTCTTCAATCCAAACTACGTTTTCGACTGCATTCTTACTTGTCGGTCGAACATTCATGTCAACGTCGAGTTCTCCGCCACACTCACTTGTCTTATTGTTGAAATAAATTCGTTCACCGGAAGGACAAAAAATGTGTAAATCTAAGTCATTGTAATCGTCCCAAGCAAGTGATACCTGAACCTCCCCAGTCTTTCCACCTTCACGCTCAAGCCGTTCTTCGATATCGTCGTTGATTGTGGAAGACGAATCTAAGACTTGGATTCCACTGCCAATTTCTTCGGCCTCTACCAACGCGGCATGTTGGTTCAAGGGTTCTTCATTTTCTTCAATCCAAGTGGTTCGAAGTTCGATGGTTGAGTTTGTGAGTTCGTCGTCTTGAACTTCGTTTTCCTCGGTTTGTCCGGTGTTTTCGGTAGTTTTAATGTTCGTTGTTTCGTCCCCAAAAAGGTCCTCTACCAAAAGTCTCAACGACATCAGATTTTCATCGCGCTCTTGATCTCTCTCATCGTATTCTTCTCGTTCTTGTTTTGAGAGTTCGTCGATTTGACGACTTGAATCACTCAATTCGGTTACGGTGTTTTTTGATCCGGATGCAGAGAGGGCGTTGTCTTTTTCAGAAGAGGTTGTGTTCAGATTATCTCTCGAAACGCTATCCTCTGCCATCTGGCTGTCACTCAATCTCTCAGTTGGTTGTTCGTCTTGAGCGTCTTCAACCGCTTTGCCTGTTGAATTGATACGTCGCGGTGAAAGAGATTCTTTCGGTGCGTGTTTCTCTCTCCGAGCCGCAGCACTGAGTAACTTGTTCTTCTTCCTCCGAGAGTGGATGATGTAGTAACACACACCACCAACAACAGCAACCGTCACCAAGATGGGTGCAATTGCCATCATCTCACCTAACACTTCACTAGAAATCAACCGTGAAGTGCAGCGTTGATTTTATCGAGAGTTTCTCTGTTTGGTCGAAGGTCCTCATTCGGGACATCGACAAGAGGGATGTCTACGAGGCCCATATCTTCGGCCAGTGAAGGTTTGGTGTTGTCAAAATACAACAATCCAGTAACGTGCTTTTGATTTGATTCAGCTTCGTGAAGTGCTGTAAGAGCAGCCACAGCATTTCCTGGGTCGTGTTCTGCCGAGATCGTCTCGAGGCGGATTGTTGAGCCGTCATGCAGTTCGATATCTCTAAAGTGTCCTTCTGGGACTTCAATTTCTTCAACCGGATTGAAGTGAGGGATGTAATCGGTCATGTGCAGTGTGATTTCGTTTTCCTTAACATATCCATACGAGCGCATTGATTCATCGTTGTTGTTGAACGTAACACAGGGGCTGATAACATCAATCAGTGCGAAGCCTTTGTGAGACATTGCAGCCTTGAGAAGTGAACCGAGTTGCTTCTTTGAGCCTGAGAACGAACGGGCAACAAAGGTGCATCCTAGGTTGATGGCAAGAGCGCACAAGTCAATTGGTTGGGTTTTGTTTGGTTCACCTTTCTTTTTCTTCGAACCAATGTCTGCAGTAGCCGAGTATTGTCCTTTGGTTAAGCCGTAAACGCCGTTGTTTTCGACAATGTAGACCATGTCCATGTTTCTTCGAATGGCGTGAATAAGTTGTCCGATGCCGATTGAAGCAGAATCTCCGTCACCGGATACACCGATGTACAATAGATCCTTGTTGATGGCATAAGCGCCTGTTGTGACGGATGGCATACGGCCGTGAACGGTGTTGAATCCATGCGACTGTCCTAGATAGTAGGCTGGTGTTTTCGAAGAGCAACCAATTCCAGACATCTTCGCTACACGGTGCGGTTCAATTCCGTTTTCCCATGCTGCCGAAATAATGACATTGGAGATTTGGTCGTGTCCACAGCCAGGGCATAGTGAAGATTTTCCGCCTGTGTAACTTTCCTTTGGTTCATTCAAAACATTCAGTTTAATTGCGCGTGCTGGTCGTGCTGGTTTGTCGCTCAATTGTCTCCCTCCTTTAGGGTTTCAAGAATAAGTTTAGCATAGATTCCAGCGCGTGGAGGTACGCCGTCGCTGTAAGCAACAGAGCGAATCTTTGTGATGAGGTCGTTTGGTAACTCCTTCCGCAGGATGCCGTACATTTGTCCGTCGCGGTTAATTTCGAGTACAATTGTCGTCTTGTGCCGTCGAATGAACTCTTCAACACCGCTGTGTAAGGGGAGTGCTCGCACTCTGCATTGGCTGACTTTGATTCCAGTGGCTTCGAGAATATCGTCGATTTCTTGGATGGTGTTTTCCATACTTCCCAAATAGATGATTCCAACTTCACATTCGTCTTCTTCACGGAGAATAGGTGCAGGTAGATCGTCGCGTGCTCCGTCGATTTTTCGCCTTAGCCGTTGCATGAGTTCAAAATAATCATCCGGTTTTTCAGAGTAAACACCCTTTGGATTGTGTCCAGTTCCACGGTAGAGTATAGGGTCCATGCCGGAGCCCGGTAGTGTACGGTAAGGAATGCCATCGCCGTCCACATCAAGGTAGCGACCGAACTCTTCGAATGCTTCAAACACATCTCGTTCTCGTACCACTTTTCCACGGTCCATGGCTTGGTCTGGGTATTCAAATCCTTCACAAGCCCAGCGGTTCATCCCCAAGTCAAGGTCGCTCAGTCCGAATACAGGCGTTTGGTAGCGTTCTGAATAGTCGAATGCTCTCCAACCGAATTCGAAACACTCTTCGACGGTTCCTGGAATGAGGACGATGTGTTGTGTGTCACCGTGGCTGCCTTCGTACAGCAGTGTGATGTCAGATTGTTGTGTGCGCGTAGGAAGTCCTGTAGAGGGGCCTACACGGTTCACATCCCAAAACACTGAAGGGATTTCAGCGAAGTAACCCAGTCCGATAAATTCCTGCATGAGGGAAATACCGGGGCCTGATGTTGCGGTCATTCCACGGCCTCCGGCCCAGCCTGCGCCGAGTACCATGCCGGCAGCAGCGAGTTCATCCTCTGCTTGGATAACTGCGCATGTAGCGTTTCCATCATCGTCTGTACGTAATTGCGGGATGTAGTTGATAATGCCCTCTGCGAGTGAAGACGATGGCGTGATTGGGTACCAAGCGAGCATTTGAACACCGCCAAAGAGACACCCAAGGGCCGCAGCCTCGTTTCCTTCGATGAAGAATTGCGGCTTTTCAATGACTCGCTTTTCCACGATATACGGGTCGTTCTTGGAGAGGTTTTCTTTGAAATAATCACGGCCTAGTCCGAGAGCAGTGATGTTCAGTTCCACGGCAGTAGCCTTGCCCTTGAATTGTTTCGCCACGGCAGCTTCGAGTTCTTCTTGATCGATTCCAAGAAGTTCAGCAAGTACGCCAACATAAATGATGTTCGTTACTAATTTTGCAATTTTAGGATTGATTTTACGAGCCAGTGCAGACATAGGCACAGGATATGAGATAACATCGTCCCTGTTCATTTCCATTTTAGCATTCTCGTTCCAAATGACGACTGAACCAGGTTCAAGGCTCGCCAAATCTTCGTCCCAAGTTGCTGGGTTGAGGAGAACTTGGATGTGGGTTCGATTGCCTGGGGCTTGATATCCATTGTCTGAAAGTCGAACAATGTACCACGTTGGTAGTCCAGATATGTTTGAAGGGAACATGTTTTTGCCGCTTACAGGGACTCCCATTTCGAAGAGGGATTGGAGGAGAATGAGGTTTGCAGATTGCGAACCTGTTCCGTTGGCAGTGGCGATGTTAATGGTGAAGTCGTTTGCAATGGTCTCCATTGTGTGTTTTCCCCTGAGAGTAGTTCGGTGATGACTCACTGGCCTCTCTTATGGTTGGGTTCAGCATACACCCTTTGAACATGTTGATGCGCATCTCCGCCAAATCCTCAAAAAAGGCCATTCATCGAAACCAATTTTTTACGCGACTCTCAAAACCTTCGCCGGTCTGGCGACATCATGGCGGACAAAGCGAACAAGGCTTCATCGAAAACAGACATCGTGGACAAGAGCAGTCCTTTCGATTCTGAACAAGCTCGAAAGAAGGCTTGGACCAAAGCAGAAAAGTCCATCACACAAGGTAAGGCGGAAGGTGCTCTTTTGGCACTTCGGGAAGTTGACGCAAGTGGAACTCATCCGACAACACTTCGCCTTGCGGGTGAAGCTACCCGCCAAATCGCTCAACGGGAGAATTCGAAATCAGAATATAGGAAAGCCGCTTCGCTTCTCCGTGATTCGGTAAAGATGAACCCTAAAGACAAGAAATCCAATTCATCATACAATGATTTGTTGAATGAAATGCAGGAAAAGGGAATCAGTCAAAGCACAATGCCTCGATTGCTGAACGACGGCACACCAACGTTCGCTGGAGTCCTTGCATTTGGTGCAGGCCTACTTCTTCTTCTCGCTGGCGCAGGATTCCTTGCGAACCCCTCTACTGCTGGGGATGAAGTCATTTTTGAAATGTCATGGACCAATCAAAACGGTGTTCAAGAGACTGGCGAAGTCACCATTGAGTTGTATGAGGATGCAGCACCATTCCACGTTGCCTACTTCAAACAACTTGTCAGCGATGGCAAATATGACAAAACCATTTATCACCGAATTATTGCTGGTTTCATGCTTCAGGGAGGCGACTTCACCAATTCAGACGGAACAGGCGGTCACGCAGTAGTTTGGTCTGGTTACTGCAACGGACAAGCCTCCGCTTCCTCATCTGATTGCGATATTACTGAATGGACCTTGCCCGACGAAGCAGACAACGGCTACATCCACGAACCGTACGCACTTTCGATGGCCAAAACCAGTGCGCCACACACGGGCGGTTCTCAATTCTTCATCGTATCTCCAGGCTCCTCGCCTTCGCATCTTGACGGAGTTCACACCGTCTTTGGAAAAGTCATTGAAGGCCAAGATGTCATCGATAAAATCGACGCAGTCGAGACCGGTGGAAGTGCAGGAAGCACACCGAATTACACAGTGTCGCTTAACAGTGCCTCATTTAGCGGTGAAAGTTCGCCATGGTATCAGTTTTGGTAATCTTAATTTCACCGTGGCTGCCAATGAACCTCTTGAGGGGTTTTCTTCATAGACATCGGCCTTTTGGGTTGAATTATGACGACTCTTGACCCCTACAATGCGCGACGAAGCCTCTCTGTCGGTGGAGAATATTTTGCGCTCGACGGCCTCGATGAAAGCGGCATTGATACCTCTTCACTGCCCTACTCAATTCGTATCCTTCTCGAGGGCGCCCTGCGAGGAAACGACGGTTTCTTGGTTCGCGATGAAGACATTCGTAACATTGCGGGTTGGACTCCGAACGGCGAACGAGGAGAAATCCCCTTCCGACCTTCGCGAGTTATCCTACAAGACTTCACCGGCGTTCCAGCCGTCGTAGACCTTGCTGCTCTACGAGACGCAATGGTCGAGATGGGCGGTGATCCGGAAAAAGTCAACCCCCAAGTTCCAGTGGATTTGGTCATCGACCATTCGGTACAAGTAGACGTTGACGGGGGTCACAGCGACGCTCTGCAATTGAACTTGGACATTGAGTACCATCGTAACATGGAACGCTATACCTTCTTGAAGTGGGGTCAGCAATCCCTTGACAATTTCCAAGCAGTGCCGCCATCTCGGGGTATTGTGCATCAAGTCAACCTCGAATATCTAGCGAGCGTCGCTCGCCAAGAGGACGGCGTTTGGCTGGCAGATACCTTGGTCGGTACTGACTCTCACACGACCATGATCAACGGACTCGGTGTTCTTGGTTGGGGTGTCGGTGGTATCGAAGCAGAAGCAGTGATGTTGGGCCAACCCATCTACATGCTGGCTCCTGACGTAGTAGGCATGCGCCTCAACGGCACTCTCAATCCCGGCGTCACTGCAACAGACATGACCCTGAGAATTGTTGAGATGCTTCGAGAACACGGCGTAGTCGGGAAGTTTGTAGAATTTTTCGGCCCAGGTATGGTCGAATTAACTCTCGCAGACCGTGCGACAATCGCGAACATGGCTCCTGAATACGGCGCAACGTGTGGATTCTTCCCTGTTGACGAGCGAACGCTGGAATATCTGCGCCTGAGCGGTCGCGAAGACGATGCTATTGCAGGTGTTGAAGCGTATGCACGAGCTCAGGGACTTTGGTATTCGACGGGTGATGCAGAGAAATCGTATACCGCGACACTGGAACTTGACCTCTCGACTGTTCAACCAGCATTGGCAGGTCCAAAGCGTCCGCAAGACCGTGTTGACCTTTCTGGAATGAAATCTCATTTCCTCGAATCTCTCACGGCAGAACTCGGACACCACGGACACGGCCTTTCGAAAGACCAACTCTCAAATGGTGCCATTGTTACTAACGACGGTCAAACCTACGACTTGAATCATGGTGATGTCGTCATCGCAGCTATCACTTCTTGTACCAATACCTCGAACCCGGGAGTCATGCTTGCTGCTGGCTTGCTTGCTCGAAATGCTCGTGCACACGGTCTTGAAGTCAAACCATGGGTCAAAACCTCTCTCGCTCCCGGTAGCCGTGTCGTTACTGAATACTATGAGGCATCGGGACTCCAAGAAGATTTGAACGCCCTTGGGTTCAATGTAGTTGGATACGGATGCACGACATGTATCGGTAACTCTGGGCCACTGCCAGAAGCCATTGATTCGGCTATTGATGAAGCAAACCTCATCGTTGGTTCAGTCATATCCGGTAATAGAAACTTCGAAGGTCGGGTTCACGGTAAGGTCAAGGCGTCGTATTTGGCAAGCCCTCCGTTGGTTGTTGCATATGCACTTGCAGGTTCACTTGAAGTCGATTTGTCAACAGAACCTCTCGGATACTCACGAGATGGTTCTCCGGTTATGCTTCATGATGTATGGCCAAGCGATGAACAATTGCAAGAAGCATTGAATGTGATTACACCGGAAATGTTCCGTCAACGATATGCTGATGCCATGAATGAACCACGTTGGGACAGTATTCCATCTGAACCGAGTCCACTTTACCCATGGCAACCAGATTCGACCTACATTCGTTTACCAACCTTCTTCTCAGGCCTTTCTGCAGAACCTCAGCCAATTTCGAGCATCGACAATGCCCGGGTTTTGTTGAAACTTGGCGATTCCATAACGACAGACCACATCTCTCCAGCAGGTTCGTTCCCTGAAGATGGGCCAGCCGGTAAGTGGTTGGTTGAGCGTGGAATTGCTAAAGGAGATTTCAACTCGTTTGGTAGCCGCCGAGGTAACCATGAAATCATGATGCGAGGGACGTTTGCGAACGTACGAATCCGCAACCAAATGGCTCCAGGAACGGAAGGTGGCTTTGCTACGGATTTCACGACAGGAGAAGTCACATCGGTCTACGATGCTGCCCATTCATACGACGGGCCAAAGATTGTTCTCGCTGGTAGCCAGTACGGTACTGGTTCGTCTCGTGACTGGGCTGCTAAAGGAACATACTTGCTCGGTGTCGGAGCGGTTATTGCAACTTCGTTTGAACGGATTCACCGTTCCAATCTTGTCGGAATGGGCGTTTTGCCAATGACTTTTGTTGAAGGAGAATCTCACGATTCACTTGGCTTTGATGGAACCGAATCGTTTTCGATACCCGTGACGAATGATGTCGAACCCTTGCAAATGCTAACCGTTACTGCTTCCCATCCGAACGGTACTGTTTCCACTTTTGAGGCTCAAGTTCGATTGGATACTCCAGTTGAGGTTGAATATTATCGCAACGGCGGTATTCTGCATACTGTTTTGAGACAATTAGCAAAACAAGAGTGAACCTGATACATCAACTTGAATACCCTTGACGCACTGGAATGAGAATGATGGCTGAGTTAAGAGGTCAAGTTCGCTACCGTTTCCGTGCGGATGAACATGATGTCCATGTTGTCTTGGAGGGCGAAGCGTCTTGGGTGAAGAAACATGTTTCTGACTTGGGTCTTGAAGGCGTGGGGTGGACCATGCCAATCGCAACTGAAATGCGTCCTACAAACACATCTGGCATTGATGTTGCCGATTATGACGATGAAGACTTTGAGGGCGGTGATTCGTCCTCGATGCCTCAGAAACCCAAAGATATGGGTCCAACGCCTGACCCTTCGAGAATCCCCGTAGTTCGCCGCCCCATTGGCCAGCTTAATCTTGAAGAAGAACTGGACTTACTCGGCTTGGAAGCTCCAGTACGTCCTGATCCTATTGAATTGATGGAGGCATTAGAAGAAATGGAACCCCCTCGTCCTGTTCAGGGTGCAATGAGCGTCGACCCAATGGCGGAAGCCTGGCTCCGAGAACTGCTCAGTCTTGTAGTGCGTGATTATGGTATCACGGCTCTTAAGACGGAAGATATCGAAGAAATTGCAAGCAAAAGACTCGGTAATCGTGAGGGCACAACACTCGAAGTTTGGTTGGAGTCCCTTTTCACCGCAGGAAAGCTTGTCAAAGTTCACGGCGGAGATGCTACCGGATGGGGCCCTTCACCTCGTTGGTTGTCAGGTAAATTCAGTTGAAAGCGCCTGAAACGATCTGCCGTTTTCCCGAAATTATTTCCTTCGGTTTTCTAAACCACTATTCGTGTTACTGCGGGTCTTTTTGGTGTTTTCATTTGAGAACTTGAAAGCAAAGGAATTAAAGTGCAACAGGGGTTGGAGAAGGTTAGTGATGTTGATGATTCCCAAGAACCACCACCTCAAGAGCCGCGCCCTAAGCATGTTCCTTGTCATGCTGATGTTACTTTCGACCACAGCTGCCATCGCTTCAACAGCGAGTGCGTCCATGGCTCGTTCATACACGACAAACCGTGACCCTCATGATGTTGCTATTGGCGACTTCAACTGCGATGGACACAATGATTTGGCAATGGCGACCGACGGAACCCACACCATCAGTATCCTATGGAACGATGGAAACGGTGATTTTAGCGAGCGCCAAGACGTTTGGGTCTCTAAGAACACCAGCCGTAACGCCGAGTGGGACGAATTTTCCAATGTTCAATTTATTGAAGTCGGTGAGTTCACTGGCGACACTGCAACAGACATTGTCATCTATCAGCGCAACAATCCATTCAAGACCGATGACAATGGAGCACCAGCAGGCGACCCCGGAAACGTAACCATCATTGAAAACGGTGGTTGCAACGAAAAATCATGGAGCATTGGCGCTCGTTTCACTCACTTCTACGCTTGGGATTTGACAGTGGGTGACGCAGACCAAGACGGTAATGATGATGTTTTTGTTCTCGATCTGCTCGGTGACTTGGCTACACAACGTGTGGTCACATACCGTGGTCCAATCACGAGCAACACACAAGGTACAGTCACTTCGCTTGGTTCCTCCACATCAGACAGATACCAGAACTTGGAAGTCGGCGACTGGGGAGAAACCGAAACAGGTGGCCTTTCAGGTACCTGTACGGATGATGACTTGTGGCTACAACGTGCAGAAGGTGTTGACTACAGAACCGGCCAGGTCACAAACCCTGGAAACGACGATAACATGACCATCATTGAATTCAGTTGTCTAACCAACACTTATCCTGCCACCTTCACATTCAGCGCAACAAGCCCTCCACCAAACACTCATGTCATTAACATGAACACCGGCACTTCCGAAAACTTCGATATTGGAGACATGGACGATGACAATGTTATTGATTCAATTGTAATGATGGACAGCAATCTCGAGAATGTAACCTACGTTACCTCTTCTGCTGTTGGAACTTGGTCCTCACCTTCACTAGCCTACTTTGGCCCTTACATCTCGTGGTCGGTCGCAATCGCTGACCTCAACGGCGACCAAGAGCCCGATTTCATCAACCCGACAATCGCTTATCAACAAAACACATCGGATTCTGCAGGCGGTTCAACTTCCTCATTTTACCTTAACTTCCCAACTACGGTTCAAGTGACTCTTTCAAACGGTAACGGTGGCCATCTTAGCCCGCTATCGTACGCTGCAGGTCGCAGGCCAAACGTTGTTGACGTCGGCCAACTTGCAGGTTCCAGTGGCTCTTCTGATGACTTGGTTATCGGCCACGCTAACTGGCGTTTCAGTGGCTGGAGAGACAATTTCGGATGGGATGGTCAATACGATACCGTTTCAGTGATTGAAATGGACAGCAAGGATTTGTCCGTTTCATCCATTGAGATCTCACCTGTTGACAAATTCTATGGAATTGTTGGCGAAGGAACACGCGACATCAATGTCACAGTGACCAACACTGGCATGGATGTTCTAAACGGTCAACAAGCCACTCTCGATGTCGAACTCAAAATAGTCGACGCTCCAAATTCGTCCAATACGACGGTCTATGAGATGGATTGGGATGCTCCGGAGAACAAGGCTTCATGCAGCGGATGTACTTGGTCTTACGAAGAATACGTCGACCAAGCTACGATGTGGCACGAAGAAACCAACAATTCAGTTGGTGGCACATCCGACAACAATGATCCAAACGTTTCGGCAAACTACAACAATCCGACCGACTTCATGTGGGCTGGATACTACGAGACCAATTCGAGTGGAGACACATGGTCCGGATATGGCCGCAATTGGGACGATGCAATGGTCTTGGAAGACGTCGACTTGACAGGCTCAGACCGTGCTTTCATGAGTCTTGAACTGTTCAGACACTTGGGCCACGGAGTCCTTGGAAGCCTCGACCAATCCGGAAATTACCTCGCTGGTGATGTCTGGGATGACATTGCCATGATTGAAATCGGCAGCGTTGAAACTGGATGGTCAACAATTTCTTGCCCACAAAGCGCACAACTCGCCGGAGCATGTGCATCTGGCGAATCTATGTGGGGTGGATTCGATATGGACCGCATGTACAAGCAAGCAATCGGTGGCGCACCTGAAGGTATCTACTACTACGGTGTATACTCTTTTGGAACATACTACGGTTGGAACAATTTCACTGAAGAAGGTGACGGAGCATTCGATCTCAGCCCATGGGCTGGTGAGACCGTTGATATCCGGTTCCGATTGCGAACTGGATTTGAAGGCTCAATTTCTAGCGACAACGAGTCTGAGTGGTCAGGACGCGATGGATATGCAGTCGACAATCTAACGATTTGGAAGCAAACAACAGCATTCCAACCAAATCCACAAGTTCAACAAGCCAATGTTCCACTGAATAATCTCGGTCCAGGTCAAGAATTCACCACTTCGATTTCTGCTGACCTCCTTAACGATACGACGTATCGTATCTCTGCAGTGTTATCCGGAAATTCATGGGATGAACAGAGTCAAAACGACGAAATTGTCGGATATATCACTCCGTTCAACCTCTACGACCCAATGGTCGAGAACCTCGAATACTTCAATCCTGGAGGATTGTATGCGGAAGGAATCTTCGACATTGAAGTCGCTACCAACAACTACGGAAACACCGCAGTTGACTATGATGTCAAGGCTACTGTTTACTCGGCAACCCCTTCAGACATTTACTGTGGTACACCGAGTGCTCTGTGTGAAGAGACATTCGAAGGCGGTGCAGACGGATATCGATACGAAGAGAGCCAAAACCCACAAGGTGCGGTTTACAACGAAAACAATTGTCAAGAGAAAATATTCAACAACCACGGCTATTGGTTTGGCCATCCTTGTGATACTGGTTCGAACGGCTACGGTGACGCATGGGCAAACGAAACTCTGACCATCCCAGGTGTTGATTTGACTTCCATGGGCGGCGATTTCGTCTCTCTAAACTTCGAATACTATGCAGACACATTCTACGGTATTGATTCCGATGGGACAAGCATCGTCGATGTCAATGACTATGCAGCAATGACCCTCGACATCCTGCGTGACGGTGCGACATACAGCAGCGTCGTTATGGGGCAATGGAACGATTACAACGAAGATGGCACGTGTCAAGTTGACGAAAACGGCGATAACATCGTGAACGAATCTGAACCAATTGATTTCGCTGAGATTTCATACATTGGAGACGATGCAACGACCGATGGCTCCGGCACGAACTACAATGTGTTCTTCAACACAAATGACCTTGTTACAACTACAAGCATCGACTTGACGCACCTGTATGCGCTCAACACCTCTTCCGCAGACACCTCGGACTGGGCATTCGAATGTATGTCATTGGCTGGTTCTACGGTTGATATCAACTTTGAATTCCAATCCGATGATGACGGCCGAAATGGAATCAACGATGGGTTCAAGGGAGTTGCTTTCAACAATATCTCTCTACAAGAGTTCACCTTCATTGAAGACAACGCTTACACGATTTCCAAGACGAACATCGACGCAGACATGATGTCTACTGACCTCATCGCCAGCCACGAGTTCTTTGCGGGTGTCTACAAAATTGACGTCGAGACTATTTTTGACAACACAACGGCAGGTAAGGCATGGTTCAATGACAACGAAGTGTCTGTTTCGAATAACCGCGAGACTGTAATCTTCAACGTTGAATCAGTGGACATTACGCTGGGCAAGCCAAACACTCTGAACTGTCTAAACGACCAAACACTCGAATGTGTCATGCCAATCGACAGCGCACTTACTCACGACTGGACCATCAAGGCAACCAACGGTGTTCTGGCAGGCGACTATGTGTTCAACATGAACATCTTCGATATGACCGATGGTTCACAAGCTCACACGACAACAGCAGGTCCTGCACAATCTCTCGATTCGCACCAACTGATCGATGTGTCTTTCACTCCGTGGAACGGATGGCAAGATGGACACAAGTACAACATTAGTTTTGATGCGGAACTCGCAAACGGAAACCCGTCCGGAAACGTTCGCTATTTCCACGCAACCTTTGCTGACTCGGTGGATGTGGCTATTCTTTCGGATACTTCCCCTCGCACATCAGCGATTAAGGAAGACTTGAACATCCTTGGAATGACCTACACACAATTTGACATCAACGACTGGGATACTTACTTCCTAAGCGGTTGGTTTACGCACTACGACAAGATTGTGCTTCCTTGGCAAACCGATATTGCTGCAAAGGACATCGAAAACGGTGGCCGAGGTTACTATCAAAAGTTGGGTTCAACAGCGAACAAGAACACCCTTGAGGGCTTCATGTATGCTGGTGGAACTGTGCAGGCTCACCTTGGTCCTCAAGGCAGTCAAGTCTACGGCCTTGACCAAGGACTAACTGGGCGCCTTCCGTTTGGACTGAACATCCAAAGCAAGAACCTCGGAGAGAGTCCAATCACCTATGCTGAAACAAACTTTGCAGATCCATACCATCCACTCATGGAAAATGTGGATTTGGCTGCGTTCCAAGGATTCGATGCATCTTCGACCGTCGCAATGGCGGTTTTGGACACGAACTCCCAGAGTGCAAACAATGTTCCAGAACGTTGTGGCGGTTACAGTGAAACCAAGAAAGACGGAACTTTCCAACGAATCATCCGTCAAGACGGTACTCAAGCACAACAAAAGGATACTATCCTGGGTGTTTGCAGTTACCAAGCCGGTGGACTGATTGTTTCGACGATTGACGTTGCTACCCATTCCGAGCGTGCAGACAGTGCAACACTGCCTCTCCTCGGTAACATGCTCAGTTACCAAGTGACACCTTACCCAACAGGCTTTGGTGTCCTAGGAGACGGGCTTGATTTGCAAATCAACGGCATCATCCCTGATAACGACCCGAGCACAGGCGGATACAAGGATTACTACATCAAGAGCAACGCAGAACTAACCTTCTCCTTTGTATCTGATACGACTGAGTCGTTGAACACCGACTGGATCATCGATGGACCAACATCATGGACTGGTGCTACCATGGCAAGCGGAACTTCACACACCACGGACAACAACCCGTTGATGATGTTCTGTAAGACCGACCTCGCATCTGCTACTGGATGTACACAAGGCGAACAATGGGACATTACCCTCATTCTTCACGATGCCCAAGGTCACTCTCGTGTCATTACAGTCACCGTTGAAACCAACGATGTCTATGCAGATGCGTTCCGTCCAACTGCAGATGCAGAAATCGACATGCGAGATGATTATGCTGAGCAAATCGAATTCTTGGGAACCAACACCATTCAATCGAAAGAATGGGATGTTCACCAAATCCGATTGAACGAGAACAACGGTGAAGTTACCGTGTATTTCGATGCAGGTAACTCCTCAGACGAGGATGCGCTCGACGGAAACGGCATTGAACGCTACGAATGGAAGGTTCTGTTCGACGCTCCATACGGTGATGACGACTTTGATATTGAAGGCCACGAATTTATTGAAACAGCCGCCAGTGACGGTTTGTTTGCTTACACATTCCGCAACCTGACATCCGACACAACCGGTGCATCAAACACGGAAATCCGAATTGAACTGGTCGTCTTCGACGGCGCCGATAAATTCTCTGAGAAGCACAGAATGTATTTCGTCGTCGTTCCAAACGACTTCGGCGATGATGAACCTGATGTTGATATCAACTTTGATCTCAACAACTCTCGAGTGACTACACCAACAATTACCGTCTCTGGTACAGTTCTTTCGGGTGCAGAATCTCAGAACGATGTTTATGTCGAGATTGCATTCATGGAAGACAGCTTCTCTGCAAGCGCTATTGAGAAGTTCAACATGAAGAACGACGAAACATGGGCGAAGACCGAAGGCGGTTTGGGTGACGGAGACACCTTCTCCCTTACTCTCTCTCTTGAGGAACTCTACACCAACAAGTCTCTTAGCCAGCGTGTCTTTATTCGTATCTACGAAGGACAAGCACCAGATGAACGCCACGTGATTGTCAAGTGGCAGGAATTCCAATTGGCAGCGTGTCAAGGTCTAGAAGCACCTGCGGAAGCGGATGCAGCAGGTGGCGAATTTGTATTCATCGATGGTGAATGTGAATGGTCCGGTGCTTGGACACTCGTCGACGGCAACTGGTCTGAACCTCAATCGGACAGCGGAGAAGATTCGTCTGAAAGCGCCCTTGGCGGCCTTGGAGTCCCAATTATGATTGGCGCTATACTGTTACTGGTTATTGTTGGAACCATGTTCTTCCTTGGTCGAAACGGGGAAGATGACGTCAAGAACTTTGCAATGACCGATAGTGGCTTTGGTGGCGTTGTCGACCAGACTGAACAATACGTTCAGCAACTGATTGCTCAAGGTTATCCTGAGGAAACTGCTCGTGCTTATGCACAACAATACTCGACTCAAGCCGCTGCTGCCGCACCGGCAGCCGCTGCTCCAGCGGCAGCCCCTGCTATGGATCAAGCAGTTTACGAGCAGTATTACCAGCAATTTACCGCACAAGGATACGATGCCCAAACCGCAGCAGCATATGCTCAGCAATATGCTATGCAGTATGCGCAAAGTCAGCAGTGACCTTCAGTTCACTGAAGCGCAGGTTGCGAGCGAAAGCTAGGATTGTCTTACAACACATGTACGGATTTGCTATGAGCAGTTTGAATTGCGAGTGGTGCATTACTCGCATTGATAACTTGGGAACTGGAGCAAACCCTCAGTGCGTGTGAGCGCCTTCAATTGGCCCAAGCGGGATTATTCGGAACGGATTGAGGTTTTGATGTGACCAGAAGTAATGAGCCTTGATATGATGCCAATGGCATGTTTCCTTCACACCTGGTAAATCGATCATTCGCTCGACGAAAGATTGGAGGTTTGGGTAATCGATGATTCTTCGAAGATTGCATTTGAAGTGAACGACATAGACCAAGTCAAAGCGAACCAGCGTAGAGAAGAGACATATGTCGGCCTCTGTAAGTTGACCTCTGCCTTCGCCTACCAACCATTCTCGCCCCTCAAGATGAAGTTCCAATTCATCGAGACGAGTAAAGAGTGCGGTTACTGCTTCATCGTATGCTGCTTGTGTTCTCGCAAATCCAGATTTATAGACGCCGTTGTTTACGGGTTCATAATTTGAATCAATCATGGCATCAATCTCATCACGTAGTTCGATGGGACACAGCGAAGTTCCATTTCCCATTCCTGCACTCCCAAACGCATCGAACATTCTGATGATTTCACGGCTTTCATTGTTAACAATAGTGCTGTGCTGACGATCCCATAAGACGGGGACAGTACCAATTCGACGGCTTTCGCTCCAGCCAGAAAAAGCCCGGTTATACACTCCTTCAAGACTGCTTTCACCGTTTATTGTGTCCGCAGTTGCTCCTTCTTCTTCCGGGTTAAACGACCATGAGCCATCACTGTTCATTCTCCAATCCACGACATCCACTGAAATGTGATTCTCAAGTCCGAGCACTTTTCGGGTAATGAGGGTGCGATGCGCCCATGGGCATGCATGGGAGATGTAGAGGTGATATCTACCGGTTTCAACATCAAAGAGTTCACCCTCTGCAATGCGGTCGCGGAATTCACTGGATTTACGTATAAATTTCCCTGATTCAAATGCCTCAGTCCATGCTCCAGCCTGCTCGTCTGTTGGGCTCACGAATTCAGCAAACCGCCGTCTCTAATTATTCAAACGGTATTTGAATGCTACTTGATTGCATCTTCAATCAAGTTATTTCACTCTTCTTCAAACTGCTCGAAGGCGTCTTCCTCGCCATCTTCAATGAATCCCATCTCATCAAGGTGGGAATCGAAGTCTGGGAACTGGGGTTTCCAGTTCTTCGGTAGCGGTGAGTTATCTTCAATAATTTTGATCATTCGTTCTTGCCAAGCAACAGGCTTTCTCTGCATGATGTACATGTACAGTGTAGAAGTTCGAATCTCTTCATGAATAACTGAATAGCCAGTATTCGCTTCAAAGTTCATTGCTCGAAGCAGGTTGAACGCAGGTCGATTGATGTTGTGGAACATCTTCTTTGAAGTGCGCATTCCAAACAGCACTGTTGCAAAAACGATGAGACTCGTTAGGCAAAATGCTCCCCACCCTTCTCCAGCAAGTTGTCTTGAAAATATAACGACTGCAAACAAGACCGGGACTGTGGTAATCAAAAAAAGGAAACTTTCGGAAACAGGACCTTTACCCATTTTCGATTCAATGGCACCCCAGCCATTGTGATGCTTCTCCCACGGTTTGAAGTGTTCACTTGCTTGAAGATTTGCTGCAGCAATCACCTGATTTCGCAGTTGATGAATTTTCGCTATTTGGCTTGGCCCTCCGTCCATGTTTTCTTCAATAATTGTGTCAAGCCTGTACTTTGCTTCAAGGTAATGACCCATGTCAGCCAGTAGTGAGGCTTGTTCTACAAGTGGCGTGACTTCTTTTGGCAAGTGGTGGCGAAGGTCTTGCCACCATTGCAGTCCTTCGCTGAGAAGTCCGAGTTCATCGGACAGTAGGCGGCCTCCCAGCATCCACATTGCAGTTCTGTTCGGGTCCAGTTCGATGATTTTACGTACGGCAGCAAGAGATTTGGCTGCTTGAATCAAGGTTGGTTTCTCACCCTTCGGCGGGAGAATGGTCTCTGCACAGAGTTGCCATGCATCGATATGGCCAGGGTCTAATTTGACGGCTTTATGAGCTTCCTCATATGCCTCTTCAGCCTTACCTTCGTCGTATGCTTCAACGGCGTTAAGGTAGTGATGTTCAGCACTCATGCTTAATCACCGTTCAATCGTCTCGATCACGAGTCAATGGTTTCGGAGGTCGGTTGTGGGCATGGCCGGGGCCGTTTCCTCGGGATTTGCGAAATGTGCGTGGCTCTCGGGATTTGCGTTCTGGTTGACGCTCGTCGCCTCGTGAACGATTTTGATTGTATGATCCGCGGTCTTGATGCCCACGTTCCTCACGTCGGTCTCGACCGTCCCTTCTTGGTGGTCTGTCGCCTTCTCTTCGTGGTGGTCGCTCTCCTGAATCTCTTCGGGGAGGTCGTCCTCCAGAGTCGCTTCGTTGTGGTCTATCTCGAGAGTGCTCACGAGGTCCACGGCTACCGCCACCGCCACCGCCACCGCCACGTGATGCGCCGCATCGGTTGCATTCGGTTCGGAATGCGAAGTTTGAATTTTGACACTTTGGACAATCCCAGTCGCCATCACGTCGGTCTTCGTTGCCGCCTCTGTTGCCTCGGTCGTTTCGATCGAACCTTCCACCTTGTCGGTCGCGGCTCTGATATCCTCCACGGTCTCCGCCTCTGTTGCCTCGGCCACGGTCGTCACGACCACCTCGGCGGTCATCGCTTCGCCCACGGCCTCCACCGCCACGAGGCTCACCGCATCGGTTGCATTCGGATCGGAATGCGAAGTTCGAATTTTGGCACTTTGGACAATCCCAATCGTTGTCATTGTAGATTTCTCCACCACGACCGCCCCGGTTACCACGGTCGTCTCGACCGCCTCGACGGTCATCGTTTCGTCCTCGGCCTCCACCGCCTCCACGGCGAGGTTCACCGCATCGGTTGCATTCGGTTCGGAATGCGAAGTTTGAATTTTGACATTTTGGACAATCCCAGTCGCCACCGTTACGGTTGTCGCCTCTGTTGCCTCGGTCGTTTCGTTCGAATCGTCCGCCTTGTCGGTCTCTGCTCTGGTATCCTCGGTCGTCTCGACCGCCACGACGGTCATCGCTTCGTCCACGGCCTCCACCGCCACGAGGTTCCCCGCATCGGTTGCATTCGGTTCTAAAGGCGAAGTTAGAATTTTGACATTTTGGACAATCCCAGTCGCCACCGTTACGGTTGTCGCCTCTGTTGCCTCGGTCGTTTCGTTCGAATCGTCCACCTTGTCGGTCTCTGCTCTGGTATCCTCCGTCGTTTCCTCTTCGACCGTCTCTATCAGAGCCACGGCTTCGTTCTTCACGTTGTTTTTTTGGACGAATTCCTACTTCCGCTCCGATGAGTGCATCGAGGTCCAGTTTTCGGTCGATATGGGCCACGTGAGCGAGTGGAGCGTTGGTATTTCCAAGGACTCCATCGACTTTACCGATGTAAATCCCGGACTCAGCGTTGATTATTATTGATTCCAAGGCCGGTGATGAACCGGTGAATGAAACAAGAAAACCACCTTCATGGCTTTTGGACTCAATTACACCCGTAAACATACCTTCACCTGCTTATTGGGCCGAACGCCCTCTTTTGAGGATGCCGGTTCAAGCCATCAGTCTCTTCGTTGTCTTCCGGCAAACGCAGCTCCAAGCATTGTGATGCTCAGTGTTGCCATCATTGACAATGCTGGCAGCCCTTCTTCTTCAGAATCTTCTCCACTGTCATCGGTGTTTGATGTGTCGTCATTTGAGGCGTATGGATCTGGGACAAATACAGTGTATGTCGTCATCGTTCCGGATTCATCGGTAGCAGTCAAAACGATGTCGTAAGCAGTAACTGGAGGGTTCTGGGATGCGCATATAACAATGTTAACATTGATTTCCCATCCACTTCCATCGCGTAGGAAATCATTGGTTGGATATCCGCACAGGAGGAGGGAGAGTGTAACATCTTCACCGTCTGGGTCCAACACATCGCCCTTGAGCGTGAATGTGAGTCCGTTGGCTTCCCATGTTGCGTTCATTCCGTCGAGGTTCTTGGAAACGGTAATGAGTGGGGCAAGACTTGCCTTCTTGAGTCCGAAGTTCAACATGAAGTCAAGGTCGAGCATGGTCGTGCTCTGTGCTTGTCCCATGACCATGACCATTCCAGGTGACAGACCATCGAGTGGAAGGGTGAGAATTGCATCATCAGAGGCCAGCGTGGTTGTTCGCATTTGCCCCATTGCGTTCGACTGGTGTGCATGTGCATTAATCGACATTTCATTTACTAAACCGGTTGGGGAGAGTGTGAACTCGATGTTGTCTCCAGTTGCGGAAAGAACAGCGGTTGAGGTAAACACTTCACCAAATGTCCAGTTACGTGAATCGATCGAAGTTTCACCGAATGGGTCAACAACATAGCATTCTGCGCCTGAAGAGGTGGCTTGAGAATTTTGGTTTTCGACGATAAAGTTCCCTTCACCATCAAGCGATGAAGTCCATCCACTTTCGATGAATGTGCAATCCATTCCCCATCCACTGTCATCAGTGGCCCACATCTCGGTCTTTTCACCTGTCACGACGATGTTCTGCCCATCCAACATTGGAATGACTGTTCCGTCCTCTGGAGCGTTTGAGGACCATTCAGGTGCCTCATTGGTTTCAGGGGCCATGGTCGTAAAATCAAGGAATAAATCGCGTTGAATAGGGTATTCACTCGTAGCATAGGTCACCACTTGGTTGACACGGAGTCGGCCGTCAGGAAGGTAAAGCGCCTCTGGAGCCGCAAGATCGGTGTTTTCGGTAACGGTCATCGTTCCGTCGCTGTTGGTGACCGTATCTTGAATGGAATAATTACTCATACGCAATCCTTGCTTGAGTGGGAAATTCAATTCGAGGTGAGCGAACGACATGTTGGTGACGTTCAATGCTAATGTGAAGTTCGAATCCCCATCGTTAGGAAGTTTGTCAAAGCGGACATTGTTCGATTGGTCTTCCGCCAAGAACATCATGATCTGTAGGTCGTCGGTGACGCTCACAGGAACTTCTTTGCACCCGTTTGCTGATCCTAGATTTTGACACGAACGCTCCTCAGGGTGGTTTGCAGGTACGAGGTCAATTTCTTCTAACCCGATTCCATCTTCGACAAAGGTGAGGTTATTCCAATCAGGAGCGCCTCGGTGCGGACTGCCTTCTTTCATGCCGATACGGGTATCCATAGCTCCAATGCACTTTGGGCCAATAGCACGTACTGCATCTCTTTCATCGGTGCTGATGTAATCGTTGCCTCCTCCAGAAAGTCCCTCAAACAAGCCATCGAGGTTATCGCGTACAATTGCAGATTTACTGCCGTTCACAAACGCACCTGCATCCATTTCCGCTGTCGCCCAATCGTCACCAATGTAGACCTTGAAATCAGCAAAATCATAATCGAAGAGATCTTCAAATTTCAGTCCTTCACATTCGTCTTCAATGGAAAGTCCTCCTTGACGGCCGTTCGTAGGTGATTCACTGTCCTCGTTTGACAGCACTTCTTGAGGAGTGTAGAGTGAAGATGTACCCATGAAGAACATCAAAAGGACCATCAAAAAAGCAGTAAAAATCTGAGTTTGGGGGTTGGAAGGGCCGACCGTTGTGCGTGCTGCCATGGATTGACGTTGACATAATGCCTCAAAGAGGCTTTCGCTCATGTGAGCCTCCAATATGCGCCTTTGCCTCAAGGAAGTATCTTCTCCATTCTACGAATGAATACCCAAGAAGGGAGCACCGTCCAGAGTAAGCCCATGAACCAACTTTGCCACGCAACAATACCTCGGTCGATTTGTGGTAATCGTGTTTCGAGCAAGTGGTGGTACACGCCGTTTGGTGATAGTAAATCCAAAGCACCTTCCAGCATGATCCACGAAGCGTCGTTCTCCTGACCAATTGAAACGCCCGACGCAAAGGCCACCATTGTTGTAATCAATGCCCAAAGGAAAGTGAAAAGAAACCACATTCCAACACCAAACGAAATCGCTGTTCCTTGTTCTCGTGTGTATGAAGATGCTAACAAGGTGAAGAGAATATACCACAATAAAATAAGTGCGGTAGAGGAAAAATAGACGATGGAGTCAGCAAATGAAATCCATTCACCCATACGATATCTTACGATGAACACAGAGATGATGAGAAGAATCCATGTTGGAATAAGAATAGCTTTCCATGAGCCGAGAATCATCGCCAACGATTGATGCGCTCTCGGCATGGGTTGTGAAAGTCGGAGTTCCAAAACCCCGCTTGCTCGTTCACGGCTCACAGCGTCATAGGAAAGTAACACTGCGCACATCGTTGCTCCGAATACAACTCCCAGGCTGGCATAGAAGAGGACCTCCATTGCACTCTCAGGTTGATGACCTCCTGGTAAGACAATGTTTGGGTCTGAAAAACCCCAAGCCATGCCAGGGATAAACAGCAACAAAACTGGGAGCATGATGTACATCCGAGTAGAGAACATCCGTTCTAACGTGAGGCGTTTCGCCAATTTCATGACACGGGTGAAATCGCTCATTCTTCTTCACCACCAAACGTTCGTAGCGGCACATATGCGTTGGACGCTACTTCGAGACCTACATCTTCAATGGATTGTCCAGTCGCAGCACACAGCATTTCGACCACATTGGGTTGGCGAATACCCCACTCAGTAATTTCAACCCCGTCGTTAATCAATTTGGCAAGTAAGTGAGGTTGTGCCTGCTCGAGCCGTGCAGTCCAATGGTTGTCTTGAATTTCGATTTCAACATCCTCGTCTTGAATTTCATAGTTGCTAAAGTGAGGCACTTGACCGGTTCCTTTGATTTCTGTCTTACTGTCAAGGTGCAAACCTTTCGCCACTTCCTTCAGTGTACCTTCCGCCAGAAT
>Ga0208973_1000242_pt1 | contig 30972 bp, 38 predicted proteins | sample AOAMet_66_BLW_10_2_FD_188233 | JGI IMG/M metagenome (GOLD analysis project Ga0208973, IMG submission 188233) | Ammonia-oxidizing marine microbial communities from Monterey Bay, California, USA - CAN11_66_BLW_10 (SPAdes) | ecosystem: Environmental > Aquatic > Marine > Intertidal zone | place...
AGCTGATGGTTCATCCTTCGCGGATCTTTCGAAAAATAATACATCGCGTCTGCCTTCGATGCCATCATCGCAGCCGGTTGACCCTGCTGCGGATCTTTCAAAAAATAATACACCGCGTCTGTCTTCGATGCCACCATCGTCGCCGGTTGATCCTTCCTCGGATCTAGAAACGGCGCCTAAGGTGGATAGTGGCAAGCTTCAGGTTTCAGAGGGCCAGCAAAAAGAGGCGGTAAAGCCCACAAACTTATTAAAACCTGAAATTGCTTTGAAGCCAGAACAGATCGCGTTGCGCGCAGCGTCAGCACTGTCAGCAAGCAGCAATGATCCCGCGGCGCCTTCAAAAATCAAGGTAGCGCTGGAAGCAAGTGCTCCGGCGGCGGCCACTGCGCTTCAAAAGGCAGTTGAGGCCGAGTTTAAGCCGAAGCCTGACGTAAAAGGCACCGCAGCGAAAATTCAAAAGCCCTCTGAAAAAGGCAAAGACGCACCCGCATCCGCGCCCGTGACAGGTGCCGCCGCCGCCGCGCTGCGCCAAGCAGCCCTTGCGGCTGTTGCCAGTGAGGGCGGGGCAGAAGCAGCCCAAGATTTAAGCGCATTGCCGCATTCTATATCCCCATTAAACAGCGCCAGCCCGCAATTGGCACAAACGCAAACCGCGCCTCAAACCTCTGGGCAATTGCTGGATAAATGGGTGGATTCGCATCTTGATTTGAACGCGCGAGGCTGGACCCAGACTTTGGCAAGAAATGTAATTTCAGCGCTGAGAACCGGCCAGCAACAAATTGCGCTTACCTTATCGCCGGCCTCCTTGGGCAAAATGCATATTGCTTTTGGGCGCAATGAAAGTGGCTTGGATGTGAAAATCCAGGCAGAACGCAAGGCAACAGTCTCGCTTTTTGGCGAGTCTGAAGGAAAAATCATTTCTAGTCTGGAAACCGCAGGTTACCGCGTGACCTCGCTGTCATGTTCGGTTATGCAGACAAGCGATGAAAATTTCAATATGAACCTCGGGCAGGGGTTTAATGAGCAAGAAAACCCATCGGGTGATGAACGATCACAAACCGCGCAAAAGAATGAGCAAAACGCTGGAAAAGAAGCAGATGATGCCAGTCTTAAGGGCAAAGGTGATCAAGATGGCCTGGTGGATATAACCATATAATCGAGGATCGAGTTATGGCTGAAGAAGAAGAACCAAAGAAAAAATCTGGTATTGTAACCATCGTCATTTTCGTTGTTGCAGGGTTTATTCTAGTGGCAATTGGCCTAGGCGTTGGCTTTTTGGTATTTGGTGGTGCGCAAGGCAACCCGCAAGATATCGCCAATGAAATTGTCACCAAGCAAAATGAAGCCAAAGGCGATGTTGCTGGCGAGGGCGAAGGCGAAGGTGAAGCCGAAGTTGAATGCGATGACGAGGAGAAGGATGAAGAGGGCAATTGCCCAGGCGATCCTGAAAAAATTTCGAAGGAAACCCCAAAGGACAAGGTGTTTCAAACCCTGTATTATGAGATCCCCGGATCTTTGACGACCAATCTCAAAGGCTCTCGCAGGTTCTTGCAAATTTCGGTTGGGCTTTCAACAAAGTATGATGAAACAATTTTAACCAATGTTGAAAACCATTTGCCGGCCTTGAAATCGGTGGTTCTCGCTGCGCTCAGCGATTACACAGAAGAAATGGTCGTTGGCCGCGAGGCGCGCAAATTGCTGGCGGCTGATATCCAGTCTGTGATGAATGAAAAGCTGGAAGAACTTGAAGGGTTCGGTGGTATAGAAGAAGTCATGTTTACGTCCTATGTAATGCAGTGATCTTGAATGTCTTCTTCTTCTAAACTTTCAAAAAACGAAGTCGAAGCCCTGATTTCAGGGCTCGACGAGGGTGATGTTGCAGATGCAAGTGCCCTCAACGGTGCTTCGGATAAACAGATACGCGACTTCAAATTTGGATCTGATGATCTATCGCTTTTGGGTGATTACTATGCGCTGCGCGTGATTAATGAGCGCTTCGCCCGTTTTTCGCGGACCGTGTTTCAACCGATGCTTCGGTATCAGCCACGGGTGACAGCGATCAATCCAACTGTGAAAACGTTTGAAGATTACACGTTTGCCTCTGAAAGCTTCATGAGCTTAACGCTGGCGCGGATCGAGTTTTTACGCGGCAGCTTGATGATGGTGATCTCACCGGATTTGATTTCAAAACTGACCAACGCGTATTATGGCGGGAATACTCTGATCTCGAAATCGGCTCAACGGTCTGATTTCACTTCTACGGAGGATCGGATCATTGAAATTATCACCGATGGGTTGATCGAAGCCTTAGAATTGGCTTGGGCTGACTTGATTAAATTGGAATTCTCGGAAGTGACCCGCGAAGAGAATATGCAATTCGTGTCTTTCGTGGATGATCTAGAACAAGTGATTTGCTGTGCCTTTGAAATTCAATTGCCGGGGTCTCCGCCTGCATCATTTGATGTGATTTACCCGTTGCAAACGCTTAAGCCAATTGCCGCGCAGCTGCGCTCGCGGATGCAATCTGATAGCGTTGACAGCCTGTCTTGGACAGATCGTTTGCAAAAGGCAGTGTTCAGTGTGCCTTTAAATTGCACTGCGCGCTTGACCACGGTGGAAAGTAAAATGGCATCCGTTCTTAAGTTCAAAAATGATGATATCGTGCCAATACAGATCAATGGACCGTTGAATTTTGTTGTTGAAGAACGAGAGTTTTTTGAAGCTGAGCTGGGGGATGTTGGAGGCACGGTTGCATTAAGTCTTCTGAAGCCAACTAAGACTGCAGATAAGAAATAGGAAAAAACCATGAATGATACTCCTACACAAGAGGCGCCGGCGGCAAGCTCCGGTTCTGGTAAAATCAGCAGCGAAAAGCTGAAAATTCTTGAGAATATTGAAGTGACATTGTCGATCGAAGTGGGCCGAACCGATATGACTATCCGCGACTTGCTGCGGTTAAACGAAGGCTCTGTGGTTGAACTGGATCGCCTCGCAGGAGAGCCACTTGATATTTATGTCAATGGCGCGATTATTGCGCGTGGCGAAGTTGTGATGGTTGGCGAGCGCTATGGCATTCGGTTCACGGATGTTGTTGATCCGGAAGAAAGAGCCGAATCCGTTCAATAATGGCATGATACTTGCCTGCCTTCTTGGAAGGAGGCGAATATCATGGCTGCGTTTGACGATTTAAGTCAAAAAATCATTATTGTTGTTTTATTTACCTCAGTTTTTGTTGTGATCTGGCTGATTGTTAAACAACGTGGATCTTTGGGCCAAAGCACAGCTGTTCAAGGTCATATTACCCATGTTGAAAGCCGTCGTTTGGCGCATGCCAATGTCTTGTCTGTGTTTGAAATAAACCAGCGGACGGTTTTGGTTTTACAAGGTAAACAAGGCGCAACGGCCCTGGATATCACGCCCGAGATCGCGCCAAAGATTGTGGCTGGCGATGAGCAGTAACCGCCCGTCCCACACGCCTGCCTATGCGCCTAAATATTGGGGCGCTTTGGTCTTTTTGGGATGCTGCTTGCTTCCCATAACTGCCTTTGCCCAACAAATGCCCAGCGTCGGCCTGCCTGCATTATCGGTGGTGCCGGGGCAAGATGGGGGGCAAGAATACTCGCTTTCTTTGCAAATCTTGGCTTTGATGTCGGCAATCACGCTTTTGCCCAGTCTCTTACTGGGGGCCACAGCTTTCACACGCATCATCATTGTGTTGTCTATTTTGCGACAGGCGATGGGTACCCAGCAAACGCCTCCCAATCAGGTTTTGGTATCGATCGCTTTGTTTCTCACCATTTTCATTATGTATCCGACGCTTGAGGGCATTTATGAGGCGGCGGTTTCGCCCTATTTAGAGGGGCAAATAGAATTTCTGCCCGCGCTTGAATCTGCATCTGTCATCTTAAAAGAGTTTCTGGTTCTTAATACCCGTGAGGCCGAATTGGCTATGTTTGCCGAATTGGCAGGAGATGCGCCTTATCAATCAAATTCTGATGTGCCTTTCAATGTTTTGATGCCGGCTTTTTTAACCTCTGAATTGAAAACGGCGTTTCAAATCGGCTTCTTGCTGTTTTTACCCTTCTTGGTGATCGATATGGTGATTGCTTCCGTCTTGATGTCTTTGGGCATGATGATGTTGAGCCCGATCTTGATTTCCTTGCCGTTTAAACTGCTTCTTTTTGTTTTGGTGGATGGATGGGCCATGACCATCGGATCAATATCTTCAACTTATATGAATTGAGCGATTATGGAATTTGATGCAAATATCGAACATTTGAGAATGGCGTTTTGGCAGGTAATTATCACATCAGGTCCCATTTTGGGCATTGCCTTGGGGGTAGGTTTGGCGATCGGGATTGTACAAGCGGCAACATCGATCAATGAAATGACGCTAAGCTTCGTGCCAAAGCTGATTTTTGTGCTTGGTGGCTTTGCCTTGCTGTCGGGCTTCATGCTGCTGCAACTTTCTGATTTCTTTGCTTATATCTTTGATACGATAAGTGGTCTTGGCTAAGATGGAGAACCTGCTGGTCAGTTCTGATAGTGGTATTCCCGGGGTAGAGCTGCCAGGGCTTTTTGAGTTTCTATCGGTATTTTTTCTGGCAACTTTGCGGATCGGTGCTTTTTTAATTTCAGCCCCGTTTTTTGGCGCGCAATCGATACCGCTCCAAGTGCGGATTGTCTCAAGTATTATCCTAGGCATGGTTTTTTTTGAACAGTTTCAATCTGTGCCTCTGCTTGAACTCGACAATCTGGTGATTGTGCGCATTATCTTTGTGGAACTATTGATCGGCTTGACGGTCGGTATCTTGCTGAGCATTTTATTTGCCTCGGTGGCCTTGGCTGGCGAAAAAATAGCAACTTCGGGTGGCCTTGGGTTTGCGGCCCAAATCGATCCAACAACGGGCGGTCAAACCCCGGTGATCAGTAATGCTTTAACGCTTTTTTCAATCGTAACCTTTTTATCTTTGGATGGTCATTTGGCGCTTATCCGCGCGATGGATGCCAGCTTTTCAGTCGTGGCGGTCGGTGGGCGGCTTGATCTTTATGCTGCCAGCCAATTCGTTATTGAATCGGCCGGCTACATGTTTGAGCTCGCCAGTGTAATGATGCTGCCAGTGGTGATCGTCTTGCTGCTGACAAATGTGACGGTTGGTGTGGTGACACGCTCGGCGCCGACGTTGAACCTTTTTTCTTTCGGCTTCCCAATCACGCTTTTGGTGTGTTTTCTGGCATTATATCTGGCAACCAAACCGCTGGGCTATTCGATGGAATATTTGGTGGGCTTTGCAATCGATTTTATCGCATCATTCTTTGGAAAGTTGAAAAATGGCTGAAGAGAGTGCGCAGGAAAAGACCGAAGACCCAACGCCGAAACGACTTGAGAAGGCGTTGGAAGATGGTCAGGTTTTAACCTCTAAAGAGCTGTTTGTTTTTTCTACCTTGTTCACCGGCTTCTTGATGTATTTTCTCATCTTAATGTTTTCCGATCGGATTTTGGGGGAATTTAAAGGTTTTTTTAGTTTTGATCTAAGCGATTTTCAGGGTGAGTTGTTGCGGATGACCTCTGGCGCTGTGTCATTCATTCTTGTGTATGGGGTGTTGTTTGCCATTCCTATTTTCTTTGTTGTGCTGTTTACGCAGGGCGTTTTGTCCGGTGGTATAAACGTGTCGGCCAAGGCGATGTCTTTTAAAGGGTCGCGGATCAATCCGCTGGAAGGGTTGAAGCGGATGTTTTCAACCAAAGCGTTGGTTGAATTGGCAAAAGCCGTTTTGAAAGTGAGTCTCTTATTGGGCACTGCCGCGCTGGTGATTAGCCTTTATATGCCACAGCTTACCACGTCATCGAACGCCAATTTGCTCAACGGATTGTCACGCGCCGGGGATGTTTTCGTGGCGTTGATGGTCACATTGCTGATTGGCTTGGTGGTGATCGCGTTTTTGGATGTTTTGTGGCAGCGCTATCAGCATATCGAAAAGCTGAAAATGAGCCTGCAAGACGTGAAAGATGAAAATAAGCAAACCGAAGGTTCACCTGAGGTCAAAGCCAAAATTCGCCGGATGCAAATGCAAACGGCTGCGCGCGGTGCCGAGCAACGCGCGGCGTTGTCTAATGTTGCCGAGGCAACCGCGGTGATCACCAACCCAACGCATTTTGCCGTTGCGTTGAAATATGAAGTGGGCACATCGGGCGCGCCAACTATTCTGGCGATGGGTCGGGGTAAAATGGCGGCGGATATAATCGAGATTGCAACAAAAGAATCGATCACCGTCTTTCAAAGCCCTTTATTGGCGCGGGCGCTTTATTTTACGGGCAATATCGGGCAAGAAATTCATGAAGAGTTGTTCAGCGCTGTGGCGGCTGTTTTGGCGTTTATCTTCCGCGTGGCCAAGGGCGAAGAGCTGGATGCGCCAGATATTTCAATACCAGACGATCTTCAATTTAATGAAACGGGAGCTCCTTTAAATGGTTAGATTAGCTTATAAAAAATCGCTCAGCATGGGTGAAGCAATCAGTTCTGTTTGCTTTTTCGGCGTTGGCTTTGTGTGGTTGTCATATGGGTTTGAGTATTTCGCGGCGGCTCAATTTTGGTCGGCTTCGGGTATGTTTATCTGTGCGTTTTTTAGTTTTGCGGCCTGTATCCGGTATGTGATTCAAAACGCCTTGTTCAAGCTGAAAGAAAGTTTGAATGAGCACAGTTAAAAACACCGTGAGAACCTGCCATAATTGCGTGTTCTTTTTTATCACCCATGAGGCCCAAAAGCCTTGGGGATGCCGACATTTTGGATTTAAATCCGCCAATATCCCGGCGCAAGCTGTATTTCAAGCAAGTGGCACGAATTGTGCTTATAAACAGGTAAAGGCTTTGCCGAGACAACAAAAAAAGGACTTGGGCTGATGGCAGGAACTCGTTCAGCAAACACCGCCGATGTAGAAAAAAGTATCCAGATAGCTCTGGATGCGGCGGACGCCGCAATGGATGTTACATCGGAATATGCAAAGGTCGCGCAGCAGATCAAACGATCCACTGCAAAACTGGCGAATATTGAAAAGCTGGGCCGCATAGCGGTTATATTAGGATTTGTTTCCGGCATTGGCGCGGCGGCATTGTGTATCGTGATCTTTCTGCAATCCTCATCACAATTGAAATTGTTGTCGCAAACCAACACAGAATTATTGACCGTATTTATCGAAAACGTTGATTCCTTGAATGAGGATGTTGCAAAGCTTACGCCAGCCTTGGATCAGATTAACAATTTAACCAATGTCGTTGAAACAGCCAGCGCGGGTTTGGTGAAAATTGGCGAGAAGTCAGACATGATGTCTGAAGAAGTGCGCGTTGCGATTGAAAAGATGAATACGATTGAGCCGTCGGTCATGGCACAATTGACCGAGCAGCAAGAAAAAAGCGCCATCTTAAATTCGGAGCTGACGCTGTCCTTTGCCGAAATGACCAATGAAGAATTCAAGGCTCAAAATATGATTATGGGCAATTTCACGCGCTCAGTGATCGATGCATTGCAAACTATTTCTGACGCCTCTGCAGGGATGAAAGAGCAACGCGATGCCTTACAGGCGCTGCAAGAGGTGAATGCTGAATTATCGGCTCGCGTGGCAACGCTTGATCAAAAGCTAAGTTCGGCCAAAAAAGAAGCAGCTCAGGCGCGCAAGGCGCGGGCGCGGGCTGTGGCGGCGCCAAAACCTGAAGGCGATATTATTAAGTTTCCATAGTAAGTGGAAAAAAGAAGCAGGTAGGCGGGTAAGTTAGATGGCGGAAAGTGTTGAGGGGCAAGAAACACGCGCGGTTTTGCAGATTGGCGGTTTTATCAATGGCTATGGGCCAACGATTGGATTGCAACAATTTGATTATATCTTAGGCGTTGATGGCACCCCGTTTTTGGGCACAGCGAAACAGTTTAACGCGCTTTTTGCCTATGAGGATGAAGAAGACGCGGCTGCACATGTTGATGAAACTTGGATCTTGACGGTTAAGCGGGATCAGACGGCTTTTAATATTTCGGTAACGCAATCGCTTGGGGCGAAATTCGATGAGGTTGATGCGGACGCACATCCTATGTCGGAAACCGATCTTGCGATGTTAACGGCGGCCACGCGGTCCGGTTTGATCGAATATATGGTTTTTCATGATATGCAAAAAAACGCAGAACTGGTCGATCGTTCCAAATCGCTTTTGGCGATGGTGTGTCCGCCCTTTTGGTTTTTGAACCAGCGGATGCCTGAAGCGGCGCTTGCGAGTATTTTGGCGTTTTTCGTGGCCTTGACGGTGCATTGGATTTTGGGCGTGGTGTTTTACCTCATGCTTTGTATTTATTCCGGCCGCGAACAAGGAAATATGCTGGTAGCTTTCATGAGTTTTCGCAAATTTATCTACCTGCAGACAATTGTAGCTGAAAATGAATTAAGCGCGCAAAGAACCGTTTTATCCTTAGACAGCGAGATGTTCTTTAAAGCTCCGGTGGCGGGCTTAGAGCAGCCGCGGCGGCGTAAAAAGAAACGCCCACCTGTTGGTGTTTAAAATTTTTTGACCATGGGCTGCTGGCGCATGAGCGAGGTGAGCATTTGGGCGCAATGCAGCGCTGCTTTCTAAGCGCCAAGCCTCGGCCCGCATCGTTCAGTAGAGTAGGGGTGCGGCTCATGGGCGCGCTTATCCTTACCCTTAATTTTTTCGATGTGAGGCAAGCGCGCGTCGCACGACTGAAGCGATAATCCACCCAGCCCAACGCGCGGGTTTTGCGGTCTTCTGTGAAGAGACGCTTTATTTCGCAATCAATGTATTAAGTTTATACTCGCGTTTGCGCTGCGCTGTAGATTTGATATTTTCCAATTCGCGATATTTTGCAACGGTGCGCCGCGCCACCGTAAAGCCCTCTTCGGCGAGAAGACTGGATATTTTTGCATCGCTAATCGGCTTTAACGGGCTTTCTTCTGCAATGATTGCCGTGATTTTATTGCGGATCGCTCGGGCAGACACGCCCTCTTCGCTGGTATTTGCCTGCAGACCGCTGCTAAAGAACATTTTCAGCGGGAATGTCCCCCGCGGCGTTTGTATCAGCACCGACGCCGTTGAGCGGCTGACCGTGCTTTCATGGATTCCCAAGGCTTCTGCAACAATGCGTAATTGCAAAGGGCGAATGCCCGCGATGCCTTCATCAAAAAATTTAATTTGATGTTTTAAAATATGCTGCGCAACCATTTGAAGCGTTTGGTTGCGTTGCGCTATGGCGCGCTTTAGCCAATGGCCCGTTGCGATTGAGGTTTTTATGAACTCAACCGATTTTTCTTCGCTTTGGGCGGATTGGTTCAACGTATTTGCGTAATCTATATTGACTTTGACGCTGGGCAAAGATGACCGGTTTAACGCGATTTCAATCTGATCTCCATCGCGCTGTACGATTAAATCGGGCTCTCGGTTGCTGCCCAGGGCCTCACAATCAAATAACGCACCTGGCTTTGGATTATATTGCCGGATTTGCAACACGCGCTGCTTGACATCCTCTGCCGCGCAGCCCGCTAAGGTGCATAATTCTTTGATCTTGCCTTGCGCCAACATTTCAAGGTTTGCCAGCACGATTTTCATCGGTGCGTCAAATTCCTTGCGCTCTTTGGCTTGTAATGTGAGGCATTCGGCCAAGTTACGCGCAAATAACCCGACCGGCTCAAACCCTTGCAGCTGTTCTAACACCGCGTTCACATCTGCCAGTTCGGCAGATAATTGATCCGCAACCTCTTCAAGATCGATTGGTAAATATCCCGCCGGGGTGATATCTGCCAGCAATCGATACGCAATCGAATTATACTGCTCTGAAAAGTTTTGCAGGCGAATTTGTTTGCAAATATGCTCTAGCAAAGTTTCCGGGCGCTCGCCCAGAAGTGTTTCCATAAACGAGTTAGAAATACCTGCGCCGGCCTTTGAGGGTTGAAAATCAATCTCAGCTTTACGTTTGTTTTCCGAGTTAACGCCTTTGACCTCAATGAACGGGTTACTTTCGGCCAGATCTTCTAAATGCTTTTCTAATTCTAGGTTGTTCATCTGCAAGATGCTGATAGCATGTTGCAGCTGTGGCGTAATAACCAAGCTTTGCTTTTGAACCTGCTGGGTTCCAATATTGAGGCCAAGCATCGACATATCAATTACCAAACACTGTTACATAACTAGGAAAGCAAAGAACATGCCAAAACTGAATAATATTGAAAAAATATTGATTCAGTCTTTATTAAAATTCTGATAAGATTGAGCTTGAAGGAGTTATCTACATGTTTTCAAAAGAAAAAGACACTCCCTGCCGCATTTGTATGGCTATTCGGATTTTCTTATTATCCGTGCTGACCATCGCGTTGCTCACCTTTATTGATCGTTCGATTTTATCTGCTGTGGCCAGTTTAAAGCCTTTGACAATCGCTTTGATTTTGGTCGGCGTGTTGGCCTTTTTTGCACTTTTGAAATCCGCGTTTGAATATCGCCAGTGGAAGAAGCGCGATTAATCGAACCGGCCGGATCCTTTTGCATTTACGTGAATATTTAGCCAAACTCCGTGGTTGAACAGGCGCGCGGGGCCGCAAAGGCCACCGCGTTTTGTTCTGCTTTAATATTCAAGTTCAATTTCAATACGGCGGTTTTCTTCGCGTCCTGCGGCGGTGGTATTATCCGCAATCGGTCTCGTTTCACCATAGCTTTTTGCTTCCAACCGGCCAGGACCAACTTGCCCGCTTTCTTCGATGGCTTGCACCACGCTTGATGCGCGCGCTGCTGCAAGATCCCAATTGTCGCGGTAAAGCGCACCAAAGGCAATCGGCACATCATCAGTATGGCCCGCAACAGTAATGCTGTTATCGCTTCCGTCGCTGACATTCGCAATTTGGTCAATAATTTCTTGCGCTTGACCCGTCAGATTGGCCGAGCCAGAGGGGAAGGCACCACCCGTACCCACGCTTACAAACACTTTATTATCGCGCGTTTCCACGGTGACAGCGCCAAATTCAATCTGGTCCTGCAATTTCACTTTCAAATCTTCTGCGGCATCTTGGGCTTTCTTTTCGGCTTTTCCAGCTTCGGCAAAGGCCTCTTCGCTGTCTTGACCGCCCAATTTTTTCAACTGGTTCTCAAGTTCAGAGACAAAATCGATCAATTCGCTTAGCTGTTCTTCCAAGCCGCCAAACAAAACCTCTTGCTCTGATTGCCCTGTGGCCAGTTCGGCCAAAGACACGGCTTGACCTACTTTTTTGAATTTTTCTTTCATTTCTTCGGGCGAGGATCCTTCCGCCTTCAGATCCACCACAACCTTATTGTCTAGGGTCGAAACCGCGATATCAACAGCCTGCGCGATTTGTTCGATGGCATCGGCCAGTTTTTCGGCGTCCGATTGCTGATCGCTATCAGCGGTTCCATCTTGGTTTTCGCCGCCAAGCCCTTCGGTGAATTCTTGACCCTCCTGCATTTGATCTGAGCCTTCGCTGTCATCATTATCCGTGGGGATTTCGACATCGGGCTTGGTAATATCGTCGGTCTGCTGGGTCATATCTTCCGTAACAGAGGGCGAGGGAGAGGGGCTGAAGCGCATTTCAAGCACGGTTGTGCCTTCAGGCTGTTCCACCACTGGAATCAATCGCTGAACGCCAAATGAATCCTTTAAAGACCCAGAAATCTGTTTAAATTTTGGAACATTCATCTCAGCGAAAGACAAAATCATCACGAAAAACGCCATCAACAAGGTTGCCATATCGGCAAAGGTTGCCATCCATGCCGGCGCACCAACGGGCGGACATTTCGGACATTCTTCTTCGGGGGCGTCGTCTTCTTCGAGATCCTCTGCCATCGATTATGCCGCCGCCAGTTTTTCTTGCTGTTTGGACGGCAGGTTTGACGCCAAAACATCTTGAATATTGCGTGGAGATTCGCCGCGGGCAATATTGCGCAGGCCTTCTAACACCACCCCGCGATAGAATATTTCGTAGGCCGTATACCCTTCTAGCTTGGTGCGGATCGGGCCAAAAAACACGTTGGCAAAAAACGCGCCGTAAAGCGTGGTCAACAAAGCCACCGCCATCGCGGGGCCGATCGCTTTTGGATCGCTCATATTGCCCAACATAACAACCAAACCAACCAAAGTTCCGATCATCCCCATCGCCGGGGCGATATCGATCCAGGCCGATAAGATCCCATGATTGACCTCATGCCGGCTTTTCATCGCGGCGATTTCAGCGTTCATGATTTTCACCATTTTTGCCTCATCAGCGCCATCAACAAGCAGTTGCATGCCCTTTTCAAAAAATTTATCGGGCACATCCTGGCCCTCAAGCGCCATCATGCCGTCTTTGCGGGCGATCGCTGCCAGTTCAACTAAACGAATGATCGTGGCATCTAATTTTTTCACAGGGGGTAAGAAGCATTTCGCCATCGCTCCAAAATGCCCCAGAAAGGCGGGCAGTGGGGTTGTCCACATCACCGCAAAGAATGTGCCGCCCAAAACCACAAGGGCTGAGGGAACGTCAAGAAAGGGCCCAAGCGAGCCCGCTGAGGAAATCATACTGCCGCCAATGAAGCCAAGCGCGCCAAGCATACCGATAAGTGAAGCTAAATCCATAATGTCCGCTCTGTATGTTTTTCGAATTAGGTTGCAAAAGTGATGCCATCTTGTGAAAATTGGTGCAGAGTGATGAAAAAAACGAAAGTTCAGATGGCGCGTCCTTTTCTTTATGCTTTGTTAATCGGCTGTCTTATTCAAAGTGCACCGGCTTGTGCAGAAACGCTGCGATTGCAACGTGACGGGCCGCTTGCGCGCGATTATTTCAACAAGTTGGAATGGATGCGCTGCAGTATCGGACAAGTCTGGCAGGATGAGACCTGCCAAGGTGAGATAAAAATGCTGACCGTTGCACAGGCCGAGCAGATCAGCGCCGTGATGCGTGAAAACTGGGGCGGAGGCTGGCGCCTGCCCACGGTAAAAGAGCTGAAAGGTTTGATTCAAAAAAACGTGGAGGCCCCAAAGATTGACGGGGAAACCTTTCCCAACACGCATCAGGGTTCATATTGGACCAGTGATCAGAGCTTTTATACCGATCAATATTTCTGGACGGTGAATTTTTATACGGGGCAATTGTACAATCGGTTTTTCTATTTTCAAGAAAATGCCGTGCGCCTCGTGCGGGATTATAGTATAAATTAATGTAGCGCTACGCGCGGTTTCTTCATTTTCCGCTAGATTTTGTCGCGGTGGTTTAGAACGAAAAAAGCCCGCTTGCGCGGGCCGTTCTTTAAGCTTTTAAGCTGCGCTTAACCTTGCAGTAGGCTCAGCACGTTTTGCTTACAGGCATTGGCCTGCGCCAGCATCGCTGTTGATGCTTGCTGAAGGATTTGTGTTTTCGCCAAAGTAGTTGTTTCAGCTGCAAAATCTGCATCCTCAATGCGGCCACGACCAGCTGTCAGGTTATTACTGATATTGGTAAGATTGCTTACTGTGCTGTCTAAGCGGTTTGAGAAAGAACCACCTTTGGCACGCTCAGTGTTAACTAGGCCAATGGCTGTATCCATTGCCGCTACCTCGGTCGTAGCTTTTGCAAGCGTTAAAAGGTCGCCAATTGTTCCTTTCATGGTGGTTAAATCGGCAAACGTGTGGGTCACTGTATCAGCAGCAGTGGTGGCAGCTCCCCCGGTACCGATCAAAAACGAAAACGTACCAGTTGTACTATTTGCAGAGCCGTCAAGTAGCAGCTGCCCAGCCCACGTCGTACTGTCTTCGATGCGGGTTAGCTCTGCGGCCATTGCTTGATATTCAGTATTAAGGTTTGCAAGATCGGTTGAATTGTTCGTTTGGTTCGACGCTTGCACAGCCAGCTCACGCATACGCTGCATGATATTAACAACTTCATCCAATGCGCCTTCTGCCGTATCAACCATAGCCTGCGCATCCATCGCATTGCGGATCGCTTGGTTAGTCCCACGAATTTCAGATGTCAACCGCGAAGCGATCGCTACCCCAGCTGCATCATCAGACGCACCATTGATACGTTTGCCCGTAGAAAGACGCTCCATTGAGATTTCCATCTCTTTATTCACGCTAGATGCCGCTGCTTGGGCCATCAAAGCGCCTGTATTAGTCGCGTCGCGGCGCGGGCCAAGAAACCCGTTTCTTTACAAATTGATACATGTTTTTGAAATTTTGCAACGTCAGGCCTGACCCGCCTGTGTCACAAATTTGCATTTTATTCAGTTTCTAATTTTTTGAGCCCGTTTTGTGCGGGTATAAACCGTCCAACCCTTAATTCCATCAAAATTTTGATTTAAAACAATAAAAATAGTTACTTTTCTTTTAGAACCACGCCTTTAAAATCATCATGGCTTAAAAAGGCAATCCCGCGGCCATTAAGATAGACCATCAGCTTTGAAATTGTTCCCACACGGGTATTTGCTTTATCGTCAGATTGATCTGCTTTTGCCTCAAACCTTTTTAGCGCAGCGATCGACACACCAGAGCCTTCCGCTAGTGTTTGTTGCGAAATTCCAAGTAGGCCACGGGCCGCAATAATTTGACGTGCAGAGGGCACTTCCATGAGAAAAAACACCGGTTAAAAAACTCATTCGGACTAATTCTTGCCGCTCAATAGAGACTTGTCCAGTATTTTCTGGGGCCCAAATTCCGGCCCCTCAAAACTTGTACCTTATTGAAACTAAACGATAATATCAAAATTAGATTTTTTTGTGCCGGCCATTCTCCGTAGTTGCGGTGGTTTTGAAACAGAGTTTGTTTGAGAAAAATTCCAAAATCCTAAATCTATCAGGAAAATTTGCAAATGAGGCCAAGAATATCGAAAGAACCATAAGATTTCGTCAAATTCGATACCAAAAGTATTTTATCTAGGCTTCGCCATTTTTGATCCTTTTGGCATCTTATAAAATTAAAAAGTATCTTTTATCTGGATGAGCTAACATGCAACCATCTCAATTTACCAATAAAGCATTGGAATCTGCAATTTGTCCGCAGAGTAAAACCTATCTCTATGTAAAGGATCCGAAAACGCTAGGCCTATCAGCCGTGGTGACCAAGGGCTCAAAAAGGTTTTTATTTCGGTATCGCATTGGTGGCCGACAGCGCAATATGAGCCTTGGGGCCTTTCCGGCGTTGAAAGTGGCCGATGCGCGGCGCTTAGCGCTGCAACACCACCGGCAAGTCGCCTATGGAATTGATCCGCTAGACGAAAAAAACCAACTCAAAGCGATGCCGCAGCTTGAAACGTTTTTCCAGGCTCAATATTTGCCGTTTATCAAACTGCACAAACCCAGCTGGCACGTGGATGAAAGCCTGTTTCGGTTACATCTGGCACCCATGTTCGGCCGCAAAACCTTTGTTGAAATCACCCCTGACATGGTGATCCGATATACATCTGGTAAAAAAGCATCCGGATTTTCAGCCGGTATGATCAATCAAAGCTTGGTATTGCTGGGGGCGCTGTTTAACCGGGCGCATAAATGGCGGCTTAAAAACGTACCGCCCGCGCGCCATTTGGATATTCAATATCTGAAAGATCCGCCTAAATTGAACCGCTTTTTATCAGAAGAAGAACATATCAAATTGTTTTTCGAATTAAACCGAAGCAAAAATCACATGTTAAAATTCTTTATTGGGTTTTTGCTGCTGACCGGCGCCCGCCGCAGCGAGGCTGCGCAGGCCCGATGGCAAGATTTTGATTTGGAACATGCCGTTTGGACGATTCCAAAAACAAAATCCGGCCAGTTTCGCAAAGTGGCGATCGCAGAGGCGGTTCTGGATCTGTTACGCGTGGTCAAACAGTTTCATGGTCAGCATTTGCAGGAAAACCCATGCGTCTATGTATTCGGAAATCTAAAAACGGGCCGCCCCTATCAAAATTTATATCGGTCTTGGAACAAAGCGCGCTGTGCTGCGGGCTTGCGGGATTTCAGGCTGCATGATTTGCGCCATAGCTTTGCCAGCATTTTGGTGAATAACGGCGTGTCAATTTATGAGGTTCAAAATTTGCTCGGCCATGCCTCTATTAACACCACCAAACGCTACGCCCATTTGGCCCCGGAAACGCTTCGCAAAAGCGCCCAAGTTGCCGCCGATGTCTATTCGCTGGCCAAACGCGGGGGCGTGTTGAACACCCCCAGCGATAGCCCCGTGCAAAGGTTCTAAATGCCCGGAATAAGGGGAATATCGCAGGCGGTTAGAAGAAGCAGGCTGGCAAGCAAAAATAAGTGTTTCATTTAGATATCTTTCTTAGCATGTTTGAAATCCTCACTACCCGCGCAGCGTTTCACATTCGAACGGGGTTGCCAAGCTTGGGTCGTATAAGATTGAAAGGCTTTTTTGAGGCGGGCGCAAAACACCGGGGCGCGCCGAAGGAAACAGCACTGAAAATACTTAATTACATGGTCTATGTAACGCCCTCGTATTAAAGGGCTAGAGAATGGAGGGACGAAATGGAAACGAAAGCCGCCGCGAAATTTGCACCTTTACTCGTGCGCCGTGCCGCTGAGGGGCTAGACGTGATGCGTAGTAAGGGGATCTGAAGATCTGCGGTATCTGCAATCTGCGGATGGGATGGGCGCCTTGTCAGCGCAAGAAAAAATAGCTGTAATGCGCGCAAGCCGCGTCGAGCTTTCTGGTGCGTAAGGATAACGCACACACCGTTGGCGTGTTAATCCGTGCTTAACCCATGCGATATTCAGGGCTTGGCAGCGTTAAATTTGGAAGAGCCGCCTATGTCGCCTTTTTCGTTTTGAGGTCTACACAAACCGTATATGTTGATTGGCGCAAAAAGCGCCTGCAGCGATCTCGTTGTTAAGCCAGCCTGTGAGACGCGCAAACCCGGCATTGCTCTTCTGTGCTGTATTATTGGATAAAGCAGTGTTCAACCAAGACGCATTTGCCCCGCGCTTACCGCCGTTCAAGATCCACAACGCGATTTTGCAGTGCCAGGTAATCTCTGAACAAATCCGCCTCAGTTACGATTCCGATCAAACTGCCCGATATACGATCAATCACAGGAATGCTTTCGCCAACAAAATCTACAGCAATTTCCATGGCTTGTTGCAAAGAGGCGTCTGATTTGATTGAAATCGGATCCACCTCTTGTTCAGCTATGGCTGGCCCGTCTGGGGCGCCTTTTAACAGGGTTTGAAGCGCAACTTTGCCCAGAAAGCTTTTATCCGGGCCAAGGATATAGGCTTCGGTTGAGCCGCTTTCGATCAAAAGGTTTATCGCAGTTTGGTTGCTATCTTCCGAGTTCAGGCGGCAATAGTCTTGATGCACAATGGTTTCAATATTGCGTTCCATCATCTCAAGGCCCGTACGGCCTGACGATATATCGATGCCCCGATCCAGTAGTTGGCGGTCAAAGAAGGAATTGCCAAATAAAAGGTGAGACGTCAGCACCGAGGTTACAATGCTGATCATAGCCAGTAAGGCAAATTCATACGATCCGGTCAGCTCTAATATAATGATCGTTCCGGCGATGGGTGCGCCGATCACTGAAGAAGAAACAGCCGCAATACCACAGATCACAATTCCAACCGTGCCCGGTAAGTCCAAGCCAAGTGACGCAAGGATATGCAGGGCGATGGCGCCGCCAGCGGCCCCTATCACCAATGAGGGCGAAAATATTCCGCCAAAAAGCCCCATCCCCAAACATACCGAGGTCAGAATAATTTTCAAAAACAGAACAACAAACAAAAAGGCCAGCGTGTATTGCATTCCAATCGCACCACGTACAGTTTCGCCGCCCAAACCCAGCGTTTCGGGTACAAAGGCGCCCCCGATCGCGGTGATCGCCGCCGCGATAAGAACCGCTTGTGCTGGGGTGAAACGCCCAGAGGCTGTAAAGGCAGCAACTCTGCGAACGCTTAGCATAAAGCCCACGGCGAGCACGCCAAAGAAGGGCCCAAGGAGAAGCGCGATAGGCAAAAGAGTGGATAAATCGCCATCAAACCCGCCGATTTCAAAAAGGGTAGTGCCACCCCAAAACAATTCAGTGACCCCTGCTGCAACGCAAGAGGCGATGGCAATTGGGGCAATGGCTTTTAGGGAGAAATGCCTAATAATCGCTTCATGTGCAAATATGACACCGGCGATTGGAGCATTAAAACCCGCAGAAATCGCAGCGGCAACACCGCATCCGATAAAAATATCGGTCGAAATTCCGCTTTTTGAGAACCGCTTCAGCGCGCTGCCGATCACCGCGCCAAAATGCACCAGCGGACCATATTGGCCAACCGAGGCGCCGCCTGAAGCGCTTAAAAAAGCCACCAGCGTCGAAGATAAGCCAGATTTTATATCCAACTCATTATCGGTGCGATGCGCTGCATGGATACTGTCAGCAGGCCCATGCCAGCGCGCGATCCCAAGGTTTTTCTTAATTGCTATTATACAAAGCGCCACGAATCCTAATGTGAAAAACTGCGCATAATGAAGCTCAAAGCCCGATATTTGTATCGGAGCGACCACACCGCGAAAGCTTGTAAAAAATTGAACGCCAAGGACAAAGAAATGGGCAACAAAGGCGACAACAAGGCCAAATACAACCCCAACAAGGATCAATTGTATGAGTCTTGATAAAGCTGCGATGAGGTTCGAATTCTCGTTCATGTCGACGTCCATTTTTACGGGGCCGATTTAAGCAGCACAGACAAACCGAGACAAACACCAACAGCTGTTTAAAGCGTCATTGTATTTTTTATAGAGGGAAAAACTTGTGTTTGCAAAGTATCAACTGTGCAGATCATGACATTATGCGGATGATTAATTCCAGATGCGCGTTGCCGTCTCTTTCGCTTCAGCCAAACGTTGCTCATACATGCGCAACTTGGCAGATATATCGCTTTTCTCTTCGGGGATTTCTTCCGCCAAATCATCGGTATTTGTGGAAACACCTTTTAGCTTGTTTTTCAAGTTCGCAAAACCGCCCCCCCCAGAAGGTTCTGAAGATTTGGATTTTGCAGCTTTCTTAACCGGTTGAACGGGCGCCTCAACAGCTTCGATCGCTTCTTTGGCATCTTTTGTTTGTTTCGCCTCCGATACCTTTGCCTCCACAGCGGCTTCAGGGCTGTTTTCTACCGCCTCGGCTTTGTCTTGCACCTGCGCGGTTGCAACGGAATTGACATCCTCTTGGGGCAAGTCTTCTTCAACGCCAGCCTCCTGTGGGGCAAGCCCAGCAAGCCCATCTATTTTCCAATCATCATTCAGCAATAAGGTGCTTTCGGCATCTTTCTCGCGCTCAATAAACTCTGAGAAAAGCCGCTCAAGCGTATCGACACGCGCGGTTAAAATACGATTTTGGATTTTTAGATCAGCGACTGCTTCGATCGTAAGTACGCGCCGCAAGCTGCCATTTGGTTTCGCAGGCGCGTTTGCTTGATTGGTGTCGGCGGTTGTTTCAGCATCCGACCATAGGGCGTTAAAGGAACGTTTATTGATGAAATGTTCTAAGTTTTTTTCGTCAACCTGCGCGGTATCTTCATCCCCCGTATTGGCCACGGTCGCCAGACGGCCCTCTTGAATATTCTGTTGCAGCTCCTCAAGGGTAAGGTCCGCCCGTTTTGCAGCTTCTTCTAACGAAAGTAACATCGCGGCTCCTACTGGCCTAAAAAGAGGCGTCGAAAGCATCATTATATGACACATTCATCTCCATTAAATCACCCAACCATCCAATTTTATCAACGTCTAAAACATCCCAACCACCCGGTTTGCCCAAGGTAGGATCTGACCGATATTTAAACGTGTAGACTTTAAAGCTTGTGAAGACCTCTTGCACACGCGACTCGGTATCCTCGGGCGCAAAGGCATTTTTGAAGAGAGATTTGATTTTCCTAGGGCTTCCTTTTTCGTCAAAGCTGGTCGTGTAATAAATGTAGCCATCCAAGATCTCGCCAATATCCTCTGCTTCAATCTCGACCAGCAATTTCATGATTTCTTCGCTGACCGACATGATTTTGCGCGCCGCGGCATCTTCGTAATGTTGCGCAAGCACTTGGCCATATTTAGAAGCATAGCCCGGCAACGGGATATCGTTCAGTACATATTGCTTGGTGGCCTGAACAGACACGACCCCCATAACCCATAAAGGACAAAAGCTCATTTACAAACCCTAGTTATACCGCTCTTAACTTAAAAGCGTTTCATTTATTTTCAAGCAATTATCGCGCCATAATTGCTAAGCTAACGCCAGTTTTATCTGTCTTACAACGCGTCACGTGTTTCAGATCAGATTGGTTCTATCTCTACAACGATGCTGTTTTTTGCTTCAAAGTCTAAAATATCGCCGCGTTGCGACAAGTCTTTTAACCCCTCAAGATCGGTGATTTCAAAAACGACTTCTGCAGCATGATCACCTTGCTGCAGAACCGTCTCATTCTTTATGAAACGCGCACGATCTGCTTGATAGCTGTCGTAAAACGCTTTCCATTCCTCATACACGCATCCCGAAATTGTTACCCTTGCCATGACTTTCATGCTCGCACCTCGTTCGTTTCTGCGCCAATTGATGATATTTTATAGTTTTGTTTCATTTCGAGAATAAAGCTTTGCACAAGCTTCGTAAATGAAATAATTGGGTTCATGGCCTCGAATGATAGCTTAAAAAACTTGACGGTTCAGTTGCTGTGGGACGCGGGGTATATTTCTGGGTCTGTCCTTTCCCCTCAGCCTCAAAATATGGCTCAATTAATTCAATTTATTGAGGCATTTCCTGCTGAACAGCCCATAGCCATGGATCAAATTCCAGAAACATTTGAATCCGCGCTCTTTCACTTAGCCGGATTTGATGGGGCCGCCTTCGACTTGGCAAAAAAATATATTGCCACAAAACTGCTATCTGGTGCGGGTTTGACAAAGCCTGGTTACCAATTTGCAGCGTGCCTTGTTGCGGGCTGGGTCCCGCGCTGGTCTATCGAGAGGCTCACAAAAATTGAGGATTTAAAACTGCGCCAATATGCACCTGTGATTGACCGGATAGGTATCGTTCTGACCGAACTTTTTCAGCTGCCTGCTGGCTTTGGCGGGCCCCCAAACGCGCAAATCACCGCGAGCATGGTTCTGAGTTTTGTTTTCTCAGACTTTGACCTACCCTTTTCAGAGGGCCAGATCGCAAGCATATTGCAAAGCGATAAGTAGCAAAACGCTGTCTGGCCGATGGTACGTAAACAATTGGTTCAACCGACCGTAATTATAGACTATAAGCTTATGAGGGCGATTTACTGCCCATTTTAGATTCTCTTGAAGGAAGCCGGTCTCATGACGAAGCAGTTCAATCGCCTTACGGATGATAAGAACAAAAAATCAGCCGTCTGGCATGAATTTAAAATTGTCGAGCAATATCCTTTGCATAAAATCAAAGCGATTATGGCGCGCCGTGAAAAACTTAAAACTGCAATTTCCGAGCAAATTTTAATGGCATCAGATCGCTCGTACATGCCAATGAAGTATAAATGGGTTCCTCAACCTGACGGGGATGTGAAACGGGTAACGGTGCCAACAAAGACCAAACGCTGGTGGCAACAACTTCCCGACGGAAGATACCAGATCGTAATAAAATATCGCGGTAAGATGCTCGAACTGGAAGCTGGAAAAGAGGCGATTGAAGTTTCGGATTGGAATGATCTTGTGCCAACTTTTAAGCGTATCATCACCTCTATTGACCAAGGTGATTTCGACTTATTCCTTTGATTTAAAACATATTTTAGGAATTTTTCTTTTTAAATATTTTTTATCTAAACAAAAGTTTTCTACAGCCGTATTTCACTGTGACACAAATGGAGGTGGTCATGAACAAATACGTCGGAAAGCAAGCTTACAGAAATTCTGCTGTATCAGCACCTCGCATTGAAGACGCCCATGGCGCGATCACCGTGTGTTTGGACACATTGCTGCACAATTTGAAGATCCTTGCGGAGGGTCCGGACCATACAAGCGAACTTTATGGTAAAATCACCAGCAAGTGTTTGACGGCGATTTACATTTTGCAAACCAGCCTTGATTTTGAAAAAGGCGGGGTAATTTCTGACAATCTGTTCAAGCTATATGAATATGTGAAATATCAAGTTATGGCGACGTCCAAGAAAGAAGCTGCTAATTTGGATCAAGCAATTGAAGTGGTCACTGAAATCACCACAACATGGCGGGCTATTTCCTAATGTTGGACGCGGTCGAAACCATGGGCGCATCAGATTTGGATCTGCTCACGCAAGATTTGCAATCTTGCTTGCAGAGCCAAAACATCGATGAAGCGCTAAAATTGGCCGAGAAACGTCATAATATGATCGTAGCTTTGTTTGAGGATTTGGAAGGTAAAACGGCGGACATGTCAGAGATTGCGGGCAAATCCATGCAGGACCTGTCATTTGAACGGTCCATCCTGCAGACGCAGCGCTCAGTTGACAAAACCGCCTTCGTTGCGCGCCGTACAGCTGTGAGCGCATATATGAAGCAGCCCTAAGGCCGGGCCAAAGACCAATAAATAGTCTGAAAACTAAACGGGTAAGATATACTCGAAGAATATTTTGAGCGTTTGCACATCAACGGCCTTTAAATCGCTTTGCAAACTGGGATCACCCGTCAAGGCAGCAACTTTTCCGCCCCGATTGTATAGGCTCATCAATTGCTTCGGCGATGCGCGCCCATAGTCACATTTATTGAAAATAACAGATAAATTTGCAGGTGAGACGCGCAAGATCTCATCCATAGAGCCGGCATTCATTTCTGCGGGTAAAACCATCACAACATGTACATGAGAAAAAATTTGCCCGTCGCGTTTGAAAACTGCGCAAAATTCAGGATGTTTTTCCCACGCTATCTCAGAAATTTGCGCTTGAGGGGCAAGAATGTTGGATGCGCTACATATTTTTTGGCGGCTTTGTGCAAAGTTCAACACCCGCGCGTAAAAGCTCAGCCGGTCGGTTTCAAACAAAACCTCTTCACTCACGTGGAGCACCTGCGGTTTCTCGCTAGACTGCTGCGTAATATTTTGCATTAAGCCCGCGATCAGCGTCGATTTTCCACTGCCGGGGGGGCCAATGAACACCACATTCTGCCTTGGCTGAAAAAGTTCTGCGGCTTTAGGGTCGATAAATATCTCCACCAACCGGTCCAGAAGCGCGTCTTTTTCGATCGCTCCCTCAAATTCGCTTATTTTGATTTCTGCCTTGATGAATTCTGAGCTGAGGCCAATGGCCAATAAATCTCCGAAACTGAGCCCCGGCGCATTGCTCTCAAGACTGGCTGCATGAGCGGATTTTTTTTCACTCGGTAAGTTCGCCGGCGCGGCCTTTTCAAAACCCAGCGGTGTTGCGCCATCAGCTTGGGTTTCCTCGGGCGCGGGCCCAGAAATAGGAGCGGTTTTATTTTCCACATCATCGAACAAGGATGCAGGGCTCGGATCCCCAATTTTTGCATCTGTTTGAATGTCTGGTGCGCCATCAGCAGCGCTGTCGGCGCGCGCTGCAACCGGCTTGGCTGGCGCAAGCTCGTCTGTTTGCGTTAAACTGTTTGCCTCTATAGCCTTGCTCAACGCGGATAGATCTAGCGTTGTATCGGCGTCTAAATCAGAGGTTTGCCGCTGTTGGCGGAAATCATCCAAGCTGGTTTTTGCAGATTTCAACCAGCGTTCAGCATCGCGGCTATTTTTGACCGGTCGCTTTTTGGGCGGCTCGATTGAGGCTGTAATCTCAACAAAGCTTCCCACATTTTTAATACCGATAATGAAAGCATCTTCGCCAAGTTTGGTCTGCACCTTTTCAAGCGCAGTTGCCGTATCGGCGGCGCGAAATATCAGTTCATTGACCATAGCGTATTTCCAATATTCCTTGGCTCATTAGGTTTGCTCGGCACCTGAAACGGTCGCGATTACTTCTACCTTTTTGCTTTCAGGCAGTTCTGTAAACGATAAAATATTTAAATCACTTAGATGCGCGCGCACAAGTTTTGACAATTTTTTGCGAATAACCGGGGCCACAATCAGGAATGGAACCTTGCTTTCAGCCATTTGATCATCCACCACAGAGGATAGTTTCTGGATCATGTTCTGCGATAATTTTCCGTCGATAATCAAATCACTTTGTTGATTTTGACGGTCGGCATTGATCAATAGGTTCTCGAATTCGGGATCTAGCGTTATAACGGGAATAGCGTCTTTGTGGGGCACCATACGTTGCAAAAGCAGCGGAATTAAGTAGGGCCTCAAGGCTTCGGCTGTGTCATCAATGCTCATATTGCGGCCAGACAGCTCGGCCAAGACCTCTAAGATTTTGCGCATATCATTGATTGGAATTTGTTCTTCCAAAAGCTTTTTCATGATGGCCGTCAGATTGTGCAACGGCACCAATTTGGGAACCACAGATTCCACCAAAGAGGGGCTTGCTTCGGCCAACCGGTCAATTACCTGCTTTAATTCATCCTGGCCGATCAGCTCATGCGCATTTTGTTCGATGACTTTGGAAAGCTGCGTTGTGATAACCGCTTCCGGCTCTACCACCACATAGCCGCGGGCCTCAGCCAGCGTGCGTTGTTGCTCAGTGATCCAATAGGCTTCCAGGCCAAATGTTGGTTCAATGACCTTCTCACCCTCAAGCGCGATCGCGCTGTCGCCAGTTGGAATGGTGAGCAACCGGCCCGGATATACTTTATCTTCCGCAACGATGCGCTGGCCAATTTTAATCTGATAAAAATTCGGCTCTAAATTCAGATCATCTTTGATCCGAACGCTGGGTATGACAAAGCCGAGCGATTTTGAAATATCTTTGCGCACGCCAGCGATGCGGGTCACCAAAGGACCATTCACTTCATCTTCCACCAACGCAATCAGCGGATAGCTTAATACAACCGAAATACGAGAATTATCTGTGATTTGCTCGGCGCTCACCGTGCTATTGTCTTCTTCATATTCTTCATCTGCAAAACTATCGATCATATCGGGTGTTTCGGCCCTGCCTGCATAGCGACTGATCATAAAGCCAATCATGCCGGTGATCGCGGCCAGTGATAAAAATAAAACCGATGGCATCCCTGGAACCAGCCCCATAATGCCGATCACAACTGCAACGGGATACCAGGCTTGCGGAATGCTGATCTGTCCGCCGATATGCTCTGACATAGATCCGCTTGACGACACCCGCGTGACGATAATCGCAGTGCCAATTGACAAAAGCAGCGAAGGTATTTGCGCCACCAAGCCATCGCCGATTGACAAAATTGTATAGAGCGATGCGGCCTCTCCCAGGCTCAAGGAATATTGCGCAACGCCAATCGTGATGCCGCCCAGAATATTGATCGCCAAGATCAAAATACCGGCAACAGCATCGCCCTTCACAAATTTCGAAGCACCATCCATCGAGCCATAAAAATCCGCTTCGCGGGCAACCTCGTTGCGCCGCTCTGTGGCTTCTTCGGGCGTTAGAATTCCAGCATTCAGGTCGGCATCAATCGCCATTTGTTTGCCAGGCATCGAATCCAATGTGAATCGCGCGGTCACTTCTGATACACGGCCCGCACCTTTGGTAATCACTACAAGATTAATGATCACAAGAATTGCAAAGACGAAAATACCCACAACAAAATTGCCTGCAATCACAAAGCTGCCAAAGGCTTCAATAACCTGCCCTGCAGCATCTGTCCCCGTATGCCCATTTGCTAGAACAATTCGTGTGGACGCCACGTTCAAAGCAAGCCTCAGGACCGTTGCAACCAATAAAAGCGTCGGAAAACTTGAGAAATCCAAAGGTCGAAACGAATGAATGGCGATCATTAAAACCAAAAGTGCCAAAAGAATATTGAAGCTGAAAAACACATCCAGCAGGAAAGTTGGGAGCGGCAGCACCATCATGGCGACGATCACTAAAATGCCGAGCGGCATTACAGAATCGCTTAAATATCGGCGGAGCGAATTTATTTTAAATGTCTCAATAAGCGCCACGGTGAAGAAACCTTTTCTACTTTACACCCTAACAGGCAAAAACTGTGCCAAAGTTCAAAACTTACCGCTTACCGCAGTTTTGGCACGAAACATGCTTGTAGTTGAGAGTGATAGCTGAGGAGTAAAGACCGTGTTCGAGAAAAACAGGAATAGGCCGCCAAGATTTTATCGTTTCCCCCTTGCAGTCTGTGCACTGTCTTTTGGGCTTCTTATGGGCTGTGACACGAATGGGGGGCTGCCCAGTTTGGCGCAGATTTTAGAGCCGTCTCCCGCCGCTCCGGCGCCGCAAACAAACGATCAAATGGCCATCGTAAATGCGGTAGATGCAACAGCCGCCGTTACCCAGCCACGCGTTGAAGTGATCCCAACACTCACCGGAATGGGCTATGCCAGTATTTCTGCCCAACCCGCAAAATCGGCAAACCAGCGCCGTTTGATGGCCATTCGCTCAGCGCGGCTGCAAGCGATGCGCAATCTTACCGAGCAGGTTCACGGCGTTCAGATCGACTCGCAAACCACAATTATTGATGCCATCGTTCAAAATGACTCGTTGAGAGCTTCGGTTGATGGCGTGATTTTGGGCGCCAAAACGGTGCGCATCAACCCCGTTGGGCGCGACACATATGAGGTGGTGTTAGAGCTAGATCAAGCGCTCCTTTCCAATATTATGCGCACCGTACGAGGTTAAAATGCGGAGTGGGCGCCCCTTTTTGAAGCGGTTTCTTGCACTAGCCTTCTGTTTCATAGGGATGGCCAATAGTGGCTTTACCGCCAATATCGCCACCGTCGATGCAACTGGTCGCGCCGCGCTGTCGGGCCATAGCGAGCAAAAAGCGCGTCGGTTTGCGCTTGAAGATGCGCTATATCTTGCGGCGTTGAAAAATGGCGTGCGTATCAGCGGTACATTGGTGTCTCATAATGGCGTGCTGCTGCGCGATATAATCACCCAAAACTCAGACGCAAAGTTGGTTGATTTCAAAATTTTGAAAGAGAATAAATCATCAACGCATTACCAAGTCAGTATAAGAGCGTTTTTTGCAGAGAGCGGCGCGCAAACCTGCGCCAATCCGCGCTTTGAAAAAGCCCTTGTGTTGCGTCCAAGCGTTTCCATCGGCCAAAAAGTTCATGCGCATCATGCGGCTTTGGCGCCCGAACTTGGCAAAGCAATCACGCATTATATCTCGCAAAACTATCCGGGGCCCCTGAACAGTGGCGAGATGATGAGCTTTGCGGATTTTAAGAAGCGCCAAAGCCCAAAAAAAATGCTAAATTACGCCAGTTTGCAATCCAACCAATTGGGCGCGGTTGACGCCGCACTTTTGATTTCTACGGATGTGACACTGCGTTCGGGAAGCGGTGGGGTGCATGCAATGATTTCACTTTCCGCCATTTCGGCGCGAAATTTGACCGAGGTCTTTTCATCAAACTTGCAGATTTTGGCGCCCCTCTCCCCGAAAACGCCCTTCCGAACCTTAAATCTTTTGGATGCCAGATCCCCGGTATTTGATTTAATGGCAGTTTTTGGAGCTGTCGATCAGATGATCGGCCAGTTTCGTTTGGCCTCTTGCGTACCGTTGCAAGCACCTTTGGCGTTGGCGGGAACAAATTTAATGTTCCCTCACGGCGAAAATGCGGGCATCAAAACAGGCGCGCTTGCTTATGTTACAGCGGGCGAGCATGCTTGGGTGCTTCTGGAAGTCTCTGAGGTGATGACGGGTCAAGCGATGATGCGACCGATTAATAATTTTCAAAGCTCGGAAAGTTTGGCAGGCCAAACCGTTCAACTTATCGAAGGAACGTTTTAATGCGATCAATAAACCTCCTTTTGGCATTTCTTTTGGTATCCGCAGCACCCGCAATCGCGCAAGAACCTTTCGTCGTACTGGAATATAGGTCCGGCAATAGCGCTGCTGGCGGCGCAAGCTCGCACCGGGTGCGGCGCGGCGAAACTCTGGCGATGATCGTGGCAAAATATTATGGGCGCAGCGCCGTTGGGCGGCAGATGTTTGAACAAATTGTACAATCCAATCCCAGAGCCTTTGTGGGCGCAAACCCAAATAGATTGCTATCTGGGGTCGTCTTGCGCCTTCCAGGCGGCGATACAGGCGGCGGGGGGCGCGGGGATGATATCTATTTTTTCTAAGAATAGGGTTTGCGCCGTGCTCATATGTGGGCTTATCACGGGGGTTGCCCAAGCGGCTGAGCGGATCAGTGGACACGAGATTGTGGCGCAAATAATTGCTCAGGCCAAAGAGCAGGGGCAGGATGTAATCCCGCGTTTGGCCGGTCATAAACTGTTTTATCCGTGCAAAACGAAATTAAGCATCGCCCCTAAATTTGAGGATTGGCAAACCATCAACGTATCCTGCGCGCAGCCCTATAAATGGGCTATTGCCGTGCGCGCTGATGTTATGATGCCCGCTGATGTTACGATGCCCAAAGATGTTATATCGCCCGCAATTGAGCCGAAAAAAATAACGTCAACGATGCCCATCAACGAGGTGGCTCGGCCGCAACATAGTTTTGTGGTCTATAACGCACCCTTAAAACGCGGCACCGTTATAGAAGCCAAGGACCTGATGGTTCAAACAGGGTTTTCTTCAAAAGTATATGGTGGGTATAGACAAGTGTCAGACGTGATCGGGCGCCGGCTCACCAAATCTGTCTCCGCCGGCGCTCCAAGCTTGGCGCGCCACCTGGAAATAAATTACGCGATCTTAAAAGATGCGATCATCGATGTAACATTGACTCGATCAGGAATTGAAATTATTGGTAAGGCAGTAGCTCTGTCTGATGGGCAAATTGGTGAAGTGATTACCGTCGCAAACCTTGAAACTGGCGTTAAATTAAAGGCGCTGATAAAAAATTCAAGCGAAGGCAAAATAATTTCTAAACAATTGCATTAAAGCGCCGTTGTAGTACTTGGAAGAGATAAAATGTTCTTTTGGTGCAGGTCACCTTGGAGTAAAAAAGATGGTAGATACAGTTCAAAATTTAACCGGGACAACAGCCAGTGTGGTTGTGCCTGAAGCCTCTAGCGCACCGAAAGTTTCTGTCGGAACCGGCTCAGAAACAAGCGCTGTTGAGTTGGGCAATACCGCACCGGCAACGCCTGTAACGGAAGCCGATGCCGGCAGCGTCTCGGTAGATGTGAAATCTGCGATGGGTGATGTGGTGCAAGCGATGCAAGACATGCCACCCCCAATTGATATTGAATCGGTACAAAGATTACGGGCTGAAATCGCAAATAATGAGTACCCGGTGGATTACAATAAAATTTCTGATGCGCTTTTAGCATCGGTTTCGGAATTGTCTTAACCTTACCGCCTATGGTGCAGTCAGTCTCAGACGTACTTGTCGCGCTTGAAGCTGAAGCCCAATTGCTCAAGCTGGAACGACCATCAAGCGCCTCATATCATGAGGCGTGTCTTTCTTTTTTAAACAAAGCCAAAAATGAACTTGCTGACATTCAGCCGTTTTTAAAAGACCTTTCAACACTCGATAAAGAGCGGCTGCGATCTATCCGCGACTTCCTGGTAAGCGAACAAAACTTTTCTGCTGCAGCCTCTGAGTTGCGCAATATTTCTTCCATAGAACATCTCTTGAAATGACCGATACAGCCGTCTTGAGCGCGTTTTGGGCCACTCCAATTTTCTGGCAGTCCGTGTTGCTCGCCTTGGCTGTTCTGCTGTTTGGGCTTGTGGCATTGCTGTTGCGCGTTGCGCGGCTAAATCGAAACATAAAAGCGCTGGCTCTGCGCCTTACGGCTTTGGAAGGCCGGCCCGGCCACTCGGCGCCTTTACCGCAAAAAACGGCTCTACTTCCAAAAACAGATTTTGCGCATGACCCGTCGCGGCCTAGCGCCGCGGCTGCCGTTATCCCTGAATTTTCCGCAGATAGCATGATTGAAACGGCAATATCGATGATAAAGGCCGGCGATGCAGCAGATCAAATTCAGCTTAAACTTGGTATTGAGCCCGAGTTATTGGAAATTTTGATCCAGCAGCACAAATCTGCATAACGCTACGAGCAGCTGACCCCTCTATTCAGGCAATGGCCAGCGCGTTTCTTCATATAGTTTTGCCGCCATTTGTTGCGCGTTGATCAAATCTTTTGGCTCAAGCTCTGCTTCAACTTCATCGCGTAATTCCATCGCTGAACGAATACCGATTGCAGCCGCCAATGCACGAAGCGCATAGACTGTTTTTAAATCCGGCTCTTTCACGATGGTCAGATTATATTGCGCAAGCTGCAAAATTACAGAGCGGTCTGAGGCCTCAAACCGCTGGGTTAACACCTGCTTCACCTCAGCGCGCACCAGCTCTAAGGTGTCTTCGGGCATAATGCCCACCAGCTCTTCGCGCATATCGGTGGCTTTTCCTATGCCGCCCAGCTCAGCCAGAAACGCCCATTTCAGTGCGTTTTGATAATGCGTGGGATGCCCAAGGCCTTTTTTAAACAAGACCGCCAGATTGTATTGAGCGTCATAATCACCCTCTTCGGCCAAATGCAAAAACAGCTGATAAGCGGTGCTATAATCTTTCTGGCGCACGGCGGTCACAGCTTGGCTAAACGGATCTGGCAGATCGGTGTCTGCCGCCATGACATCCTGCGAAAAGAAAGCCAGACAGGCGATTACGGGCAGAATATTGAGTTTAAAATAAGTCATTTACGCGTCTTTGCTCCTGACAGGGGCCCTGCCTCTGCTGTTCTTCTTTCAAAAACCATGCCGATTTAAGCCCGAGCGTGCAAGATAGGTAAAAAACTTTTCCTTTTTTATAAAAAACTGCAGCTTTCTGATCTTTGTCACCTAAACAATAAGAAAGCCCAACCGTTCTTAATCCTGAGCGAGGAAAGTATTAGATATAGACCCTTGCGTTACCTTGGCGCTGCGCGCCGAACCACCGATAAAATCGGTTATGATTAGGAGAAACGAAAATGGCACTTACTGTTGCGACTAATACAGGCGCTTTGATGGCCCAAGCAGCGGCATCTAGCGTTAATAAAGACATGGAGCTCTCAATGGAGCGGCT
>Ga0208973_1000250_pt1 | contig 30065 bp, 28 predicted proteins | sample AOAMet_66_BLW_10_2_FD_188233 | JGI IMG/M metagenome (GOLD analysis project Ga0208973, IMG submission 188233) | Ammonia-oxidizing marine microbial communities from Monterey Bay, California, USA - CAN11_66_BLW_10 (SPAdes) | ecosystem: Environmental > Aquatic > Marine > Intertidal zone | place...
ATTTTTGTTATTATTTCAAGTCTTGCATTAGCTAGTATCGCTTTTTTCATGGATACTACTTACTATATTGTTTTTGCTTTTATTATTGGAGCTATATTTTCTGCTTTTGCTGGAAATATGGGTATGAAAATTGCTACAAAAACAAACGTTAGAACTACACAAGCTGCCAAAACAAGTCTGCCAAATGCATTGAAAGTTTCTTTTGGAGGAGGTACTGTCATGGGGCTTGGAGTTGCAGGATTAGCAGTCTTAGGACTTACCATGTTTTTTATAATTTTTTATCAAGTTTTTATGGGGAGTCAGTGGACAAATACTGATCAAATGACGATAGTTCTAGAGGCACTTGCTGGGTTTTCTTTAGGTGCTGAATCTATTGCTTTATTTGCTAGAGTTGGTGGTGGTATATATACAAAAGCTGCTGATGTTGGAGCTGATTTAGCCGGAAAAGTACAAGCTGACATCCCTGAAGATGACCCAAGAAACCCTGCTACTATTGCAGATAATGTTGGAGATAATGTTGGAGATGTTGCGGGAATGGGTGCAGATTTATTTGGTTCATATGTAGCCACTGTTTTAGCAGCAATGGTTTTAGGTAATTATGTTATTAAGGATATGGGTGGAGCAATTCAAGATATTTTTGGTGGAATTGGACCAATACTATTACCTATGTCAATCGCTGGAGTAGGTATTATTATCTCTCTTATTGGAACTCTATTAGTCAAAATCTCATCCAATGACGCTAAAGAGGCTGATGTTCAAAAAGCTTTAAACATTGGAAACTGGTCCTCTATTATAATGGTTGCTATAGCTTGTTATGGTTTGGTAGCTTGGATGCTACCAGAAACTATGCAAATGAATTTCTTTGGAGAGGGGCTGAAAGATATTTCTTCAATGAGAGTATTTTATTCCTGTTTAGTTGGTTTAGTTGTTGGCGCAGGAATATCCGCTTTCACTGAATATTACACTGGATTGGGTTCAAAACCAGTATTAAAAATTGTTCAACAATCTAGTACTGGAGCAGGAACTAATATTATTGCAGGATTAGCTACTGGAATGATTTCAACTTTTTCATCTGTTTTATTATTTGCTGCAGCAATTTGGACTTCTTATGCTCTTGCAGGATTTTACGGAGTTGCTTTAGCTGCATCAGCCATGATGGCAACTACTGCTATGCAATTAGCAATTGATGCATTTGGCCCCATTGCTGATAATGCTGGAGGAATTGCTGAAATGAGTGAGCAAGATCCCATCGTAAGAGAGCGAACTGATATTTTAGATGCTGTCGGTAATACTACTGCAGCTACAGGAAAAGGTTTTGCTATTGCTTCTGCAGCACTAACTTCATTGGCACTTTTTGCTGCTTATGTTACTTTCACAGGCATTGATGGAATTAATATTTTTAAAGCACCTGTACTTGCAATGCTATTTGTTGGTGGTATGATTCCTGTTGTGTTTTCTGCCTTAGCAATGAATGCTGTTGGGAAAGCAGCAATGGAAATGGTAAATGAAGTAGTAAGACAGTTTAAAGAAATTCCAGGTATTATGGAAGGTACTGGAAAGCCAGAATATGATAAATGTGTTGACATTTCGACAAAAGCTTCTCTTAAGGAAATGATGCTACCCGGATTGTTAACTATAGGATTTCCAATTGCAATTGTATTACTTGGAAAACTAGTTTATCCAGAAAATAATTTACTTATTGCTGAGATGTTGGGTGGATACATGGCCGGAGTAACTGTTTCAGGTGTTCTTTGGGCTATTTTTCAAAACAATGCTGGAGGAGCATGGGATAATGCAAAAAAATCTTTTGAAGCTGGAGTAGAAATAAATGGTGAAATGACTTTTAAAGGCTCTGATGCTCATAAAGCTGCAGTTACTGGAGACACAGTTGGTGACCCGTTCAAAGACACTTCAGGACCTTCAATGAACATACTAATTAAACTTACTTGTTTAATAGGATTAGTAATTGCTCCAATTTTAGGAGATGGGCATAATTTAAATCAAAATAAAGTTACGAATAATAGTGAAGTTAAAGAATGTTCAGCAGATTGTAAAATGCCTTGTTGTTCTACTAATCCCGACAAAGATTTGACTATAAATATTGATGTTAATCAAACTTCTTCCGGTTCTGATTTAAAAGACGGAGACACTTTAACCAATAAAGAAAATAATATTACTGGAGAAAATCCTAATATGGATTCAATTGTAAAAGCAGAAAAATCTTCTGCAAATGATTAAATAATATTAATTCTTTTACATTAAATTTAATCCGACTAAATGTCGGATTTTTCATATATATGAGCTTAGTTATAGATATAGGAAATACTAGAGTTAAAGTTGCTAAATTTAAAAATAAGGAACTTTTAAAAGTTGTCTTTCTCAAACAAAATGAGGTTTTAAATGAGTTGAAAAAACTTAATTTCAAATCTGGAATAATCTCTAATGTTGGAAATAAGTCTTTATGTCAAAGGATATTAAAGGTCTTTCCCCAACTAATTGTTATGAATTATAAGTTAAAGTTGCCTATTAAAATTAAGTATAGTTCAATTAATTCCTTGGGACATGACAGAGTAGCTAATGTTGTTGGAGCATATTCAATATTCCCAAATAATAACAACTTAGTAATTGATGTTGGAACTTGTATTACCTATGATTTCCTAACTAGTTCTAACGAATATTTAGGGGGAAGCATCTCTCCGGGATTTAATTTAAGAATGAAGTCCTTAAACACCTTTACAGAAAGCTTGCCAACAATAAATTTCAAGCTTAAAAAAACTTCGTTGATTGGAAAAAATACCGAGGAATCTATGAGAAGCGGAGTAGTCAATGGAACCATTGGGGAAATAATTCAAAATATTTTTGCTTATGAAGAATTATACTCTGAAATAAACGTTTTAATTACTGGTGGGGACACTACTTTTCTAAAATCAATAGAAACAATTAAAAAAAACAGCATCTTTGCAGATGAAAATTTAACCCTAAAAGGTCTTAATAATATTATAAAATTCAATGTTGAAAAATAATATCCTATATGTTTTCGTTTTCTTCTTTGCTATTTCATCTGCTGGTCAAGATCTAAATACTTCACCATTTTCTCGTTATGGTATTGGAGAATTAAATACTATTCAATCAGCTCATTATTTTGGTTTTGGAAATATTAGTTCTGCATTATCAGAACCTCAAAATATCAATATAAATAATCCAGCTTCTTATGCTTCTTTTATTCAATATAACCCAATTTTTAATGTGTCTCTTTCTGGAAAGTCAGCATTGTACAATTCTAATTATAACGGAAAAGAGACGAATTCAACTGGGAATAACTTTGGATTAAACACCTTATTTATAGGCCTCCCTATTAAAAAAAACTGGGGATTAGTTTTTGGAATAACTCCAATTTCTTCACAAGGTTATAATATTACTAATACGGTTCCATTTGAATCATCAACTGTTTCTTATCTCTATAAAGGTGATGGATCCATCAATAAATTAATGATTGGTAATGGATTTAATTTTATTAATAAAGGGGATACAACAAGGTTAGCATTTGGGATTAATTGCTCATACTTATTTGGGAATTTAGAAAGAACAAGTTCTGTTATTTATAATAATTCTAATAACTATAATAATTCAAGAATTCAGTACCGTTCTTCTTTGAGTGGATGGAGCTTTGATTTAGGACTGCAGTTTTACAAAAAAATTGAAACATCTTCAAAAAATAAATTAATCTTAAATTTAGGACTGAATTACGTTTTAGGTTCTGATTTAATATCGGATAACGACTTCTTTGCTTATTCATTTATATATAACTTCAATGTCCAAGAGATTGCTAAGGATACTATAGAAATGAGTAATGAAATATCCTCAATGGTTATACCCCAAAAACTTGATGTTGGGATTGCAATTGGTAAAATTTACAAGAATATAAGAAGATGGGATTTAGGGATTCAATATTCTAATACAGATTGGTCTAATTTTAATGATAATTCAACTTATTCGACACAAACTGACTTTCCAATGGGGGCTTCTTCAAGAATTTCATTTGGTTATAGATTGTCTCCTAACTTGGATTGGGCCAATTCTAATAAATCATTAATAAGTAAGTCGACTTATTCATTTGGACTTCACCAAACAAAATCACAAATCATTGTTGATAATGAGTCTTTAATTAATAATGGTATAAATTTTGGCGTTTCAATACCAATGCTAAATTCAAGATCCTTGTCAAGGATTAACTTCGGATTTGAATCTGGTAAATTAGGGGATTTAAAATCCAATAATATTGAAGAAAACTACTTTAAGTTTTCTATTGGTTTTTCCCTTGGACCTGACACTAGATATGACCGTTGGTTCAGAAAAAGAAAATATGATTAATTTAAAAAAATGAATAGATTATTTACTTCCTTAGGTTATTTCTTAATTTTTCTCACTTTTTCATCACAAGACTGTTTTCAAGCGAGTAAAGCTAATTGGGGAGATGATAGTTTAAAATGTAGAAAAAACGTTTCTCTTTATACTGAGTTCATCAAGCAGAAAGTTTATCCTGATGCTGCTAAGTTTTGGAGAAAAACTCAAATTTTTTGTCCTCAATATAAACCTAACCTTTACAAAAATGGAATTTATATTTACAAGCAAATTGCAAAGGAAAAGAAAAAATCTAAATCCCCAGAGCTCAAGTCTTATGTAGACACTATTTATTCTATCTACGATTCTTGGGTTTTAAATTTTGGAAACTGTAATCAGATTAAAGCTGATCTAGCTGCAGATATTATGGCATTTGACCCCTCTAAGGGATTCCCTAAAGCTTATATTTTATATAAGGAAGTATTTGATAAATCTCCTCAATTTACTTCTTACAACGATATTAAATATTTTGTATATGCTAGTAAATACATGCTTAAAACAAAAAAAATAAATTGCGATCAATTTTTAGAAAATTATGAAATATTGTCTTCAATATGTGATCAGAACATTTCTATTGGCAACAAGGAAGATAAATATATTAAAGTCCAAGTATTCTTAGACAAAGAAATTAGTCCTTGTGCTAGTTGTGATAAGTTAGAAGAAATATATACTTCAAAATATAATTTAGATCCCAATAATATGGACTTAACTAAAAAGATCTTTGAAAGACTTAGTAATAATAAATGTACAGATTCACCATTGTATATTACTTTGCTTGACAAAGTTTTAAATGATCCTATGAACCCACCTAGTCCAAAAGATCTTTATAATGCTGCAGTAGCTAATTATAAACGAAAAGAATTCTCAAAAGCAGAAGAAAGATTCAATCGAGCTATAAAAATATGCAATGACGATAATTTAAAACAAAAAATGTATGAAATACTTTATGATATTGCATTTAATAAAAACCAGTTTAAAAAAGGGCTGTTAGTTGCTGGTAAATTTGCGGATAAATGTATTTCTAATGATAAAAAAGCTAGAATTGTAGCTGCAAGCTCTTCAAAATATGGAAATAGTGCATTTAATAAAAGTTTAATATACTGCTTAGCATTAAAATATGCTTCTAATTCGTGTGGTAAAACAAGTGCTTCAGCAATTAATAATTGGAAGGGTCAATTGCTTCCTAAAAGTGAATTAATAATGCTAGATATTAAAAGTAACTCCACACAAAAAGTTCCTTTTTGGGGTCAGGATGTAGAATTAAAAACTCGAGATTGAAAATCAGATTTCAACTATATCTAAAAGTAATTTTTTCGTGTTTTTTGTTACTACTCTCATGTGTTGAAAACCCAGAGATTTCAGATTTAAACTTTTATCAAGAGGAGCTCCAATCTACTGAAACAGCAACAGGAGTCACGTTGAATTTCTCAGACTTAGGAAGGTCAAAACTTTTACTTAAAGCCCCAAAGCTTATTAAAACTATAGATTTAAACGATCAATTAATAATGGAATGTCCAGATGGACTAGAATTAATATTTTATGATTCTTTAAAAAATATTGAATCTGTTTTAATAGCTGATTATGGTAAACTATTCTCTGAACTACAGTTTTTTATAGTCAAAGAAAATGTGGTTTTTAATAATTATAAATTAGACACTTTATATGCAGAAGAGTTAGAAATTGATTTTATCAAAGACAGTGTATATTCTGAAAAATTAGTTACCTTTTCAAATAGCGAAGGTAGGATAACTGGTAATAAATTGATAGCCAACAGTAATTTCACTTTTTTCAAACTATCTAATGTTTCTCAGAGTCATATTAATTATAATTTAGAATAATGGAAAGTTTAAAAAAATGGAATAAACGCTCTGAAAAAGTCTGGCTTATAATATCTTTAATATCTACTGTAGCAGCAATTGTGATATCAATTATTGATAATTTAAAAGAGGTTAAGGTTTATTATTTATTATCAATTATGGCATGGGGAATTTACTTAATTAGAAGAGGGCTAAGTAAAAGATTGGGCCGTTAAAAATTAAAAATGTCAACTTTTTCATTATTATTACTTACAATTATTTCACTTTCATTTTCTGCTTTTTTTTCTGGAATGGAAATAGCATTCATTTCTTCAAGTAAAATTAAAATTGAAATTGATAATAAAAAAGGAGAGTTCAGCGCTAAGATTCTTTCTTTTTTCACATCTAAACCAGCATGGTTTATTGCCTCTATGTTAATTGGCAATAACGTAGCTATGGTTGTTTATACATTATATATAACAGACTTAATTGAGCCTTATCTAATAATGCTAAATTTCAATTCTACTCTTGTACTATTATTTCAAACACTATTTTCAACTTTTTTCATTTTATTATTTGCCGAGTTTTTACCAAAATCAATATTTAGATTAAACCCAAATTCTACCCTTCGGTTTTTTAGCCTAATTCTATTTTTATTTTATATTTTCTTGTGGCCATTAACAGCGTTTGTTGTTTTTCTAAGTAATAAAATTTTAAAAATCTTTGGCAATCAAGAAGCCGAAAATAAAGTTAGTTTTAAAAAAACTGATCTTGACTTATATATTAGCGAATTAAAAAAAGATTTAGATGATGATGAAGAAATGGAGCACGATGTTAAAATTTTTCATAACGCTTTAAGTTTTTCTAATGTTATAGCTAGAGACTGTATGGTTCCTAGAAATGAAATTGTTGCCTTAGAATTAAATGATAATATAGAAGAACTAAAAAAAACATTTATAGATTCTGGGTATTCTAGAATAATAATTTTTAAGGAAAATATTGACAATATAATTGGTTATGTTCATAGCATTGAACAATTTAAAATTCCAGTTAGTATTAAATCTATGTTAATTCCTTTGTCCATCGTCCCAGAATCTATGCCTGGAATTAAATTGTTAGAAGATTTCATTGACAAAAAAAGAAGTGTTTCTGTTGTTGTTGACGAATATGGAGGAACTTCTGGTATATTAACAATGGAAGATATTATTGAAGAAATTTTTGGCGAAATTGATGATGAGCATGATCAAGAAGAGTTTACACATAAAATCATCAATGAAAATACTTTTTTATTTTCTGCTAGATTAGAGATTGATTTCATTAATGAAAAGTATAGATTAAAACTTCCTGTTAAGGAGGATTACGAGACATTGTCTGGAATGATAATATCATTTGCTGAAACAATTCCTGAGAACGGAGCCGTCTTTAATATTGATAATTATCAACTCAAAGTTTTAGAAGTCCACGAGACTAAAATAAGTACTGTAGAACTTAAAATACTGGAAAAAGATTAGTTTTTTAATATTCTTCTAACTAAAATTCTTGCTGGAATATATGATGAAATAAAACCCATCGTAAAAAGTATAATCAGCAGCATTAGAATGTCTTTAGACTTGATTACAACAGGCCAATACTCTAAAGCCGAATTTTCTAATTTTAATAAATGAAATTTCATTTGAATAAAGCAAATAAATAATCCAATAATTAAACCACCCATACTTCCAAAATAGCTAATCATTAGTCCTTCTTTGAGAAATATATTTTTTATGGTATTAGAATTACACCCTAATGCAATTAAACTTTTAATATCTTTCTTTTTATCAATAATTAACATGGTTATCGAGGCTACAACAGTGAATGAAGAGAGAGTAAGAACAAAAATAAGGACTGCCAAAACAATCCACTTTTCAGCATCACTAGCAGCATAAATAAGCTGATTGTTTTCTTTATGAGTTTTGAATAAAAGTTTTTTATTCTTAGCGGCTAATTCATTTTTAATATTAAAAATATCTTTATTATTTTTTAAAAAAATTTCAAGATAATTAGCACCATTTTTCGTTTCAAAAATTTTGTTTGCTACAGAGTAGTCTATAATTGCAGATGAGAAGTCTAGTTCTGGGTTTATGGTGTAAGTACCACCAAAGATTAAGTTCTTTTTATTCAAAGAACTTCTATTTTGTATAGAAATTTTTTTTGTTTTTGATATGCTAAAAATTTTAATTTCGTTTGGGGAATCTTTGTTGTAGGGGACTTGTAATTCGTTTTGAATTCCATAACCTAATAAGATTTTAGCTTGTGTTTTGGTATATAGTTCCCCATTACCTTCCAATAAATTTGAAGACCAATTTTTTAAGTTATAGGTATTAGAATCTACTCCTTTTACTGTTGAGGTAACCCATCTGTTTTCAAATTTCAACAATGCAGTTTGCTCAATAACTTTACTGAAATATTTAATTTTTTTTTGGTTATTTAAGTGATAAAAAATAGAATCAGTTTGATTAATTAATTTTCCTGTTTTTGGGTAAACATAAATGGAGGCAGAAAACTTTTCATAGATGTCTTCTACATATTTTTGAATTCCATTAAACCCACTTAAAATCACAATTAATGATGCTGCACTTACTAATAAACCAGTTAGTGAGATTAAAGAAATCAAATTAATAACATTTCTAGATTTTTTAGAAAATAAATATCTTTTAGAAATAAAATTTGAAATATTCATTACCACTAATCTAATAATTCCAAAATAGCATTAAAATTTAATTTCGTAAAAGTTGCCAAATTTCAGCTCTATGCACTGTTTTATTTCTAGATTTATTAATAAGGCATTTAGAATAGATGTTTTAATTCCGCTTTTTATTTGAATTTCATTTGCTGATAATTCTTTATTTTTAAAAATTATGTCATAAACTATTTGTTCTTCAATATTAAGTTTTTGTTTTTGATAATTGATATTGCTATTAATTTGTTTATCAATATTTAAAAATTCTAAAATCTGTTCTGGATTATTTAGAATGTTTGCTTGGTGGTTTTGAATCAATAAATTTGTTCCGGACGAATTTACTTGTTGGTTATTCCCTGGGACAGCAAATACCTCTCTATTGTATTCATTTGCCAGTCTTGCAGTTATCATTGCGCCTCCTTTTATTCTAGATTCAACAACAATTGTACATTTACTCATCCCGGCAATAATTCTATTTCTTTTTGGAAAATTAAAACTTAAAGGCGAAGTACAGGGAAGATATTCTGAAATAATCATTCCATTTTTCTCTGTAAGATAGCTTTCATTAATATGATTTTTAGGATATACCTTATTTAGACCACTTCCTAATACAGCATAGTTTGCAATATTAAATTTATTTGATAAATTATGGGCAAAAATATCAATTCCATAAGCTAATCCACTGACAATTCCCACACGATAGGGCTTTAAGAACTCAAGTATTTTCTCACATTCTCTAAGCCCGTATTCTGAGCAATTTCTAGTTCCTACTAACGATATTAATTGATAATCATTAGGATTCTTATCGCCTTTCATATAAATAATTAACGGTGCATCAACACAATGATTTAGATTTTCCGGGTAAAAGTCATGCCAATATGGTATAATCTGAATATGATTTTTTTCACAATCCTCTACTATTTCTAGAGCTTGTTGAGAAAGTGATTTTGAATTCATTTGTCTTAAGATTCCAAGACTTTTTTTAGAACGGGTTTTTAAGAGTTCAGACTTTAGTTTTAAAAACGCTATTTCTGAAGACCCTTCTTGGTCAATGAGTTTTCTTTTAGAAATTAAACCAATGCCTTTAATCAACGAAAATTTTATTGTATGCAACATTATTTTCAAAGAAATCATTTAAGAACATAGTTTTTTTACGTTTTACTTGTAATGCATCTTAAATTATCTTACTTTTACATTTAAATAGAATGATAATAACGAGAGGGGACGGAAGTCCTCTCTTTTTTTTCTAGGAATGATAACAAAAAAAGAAATTACGAGATTAGCCCAAGAAAGAATTAACGAACTTGATAATGGGAATTATTTAGTAGATGTAATGATTTCTTCTAAAAATGCTATCACTGTTAAAATAGATAATTTAAATGGTGGAGTAAGTGTTAAAGACTGTGTTAGTGTAAGTAGAAATATAGAGCATAATCTTGATAGAGAAGTTGAAGATTTTGAATTACAGGTTTCTTCACCTGGAATAGATCAACCTTTTATGGTTCATAAACAGTTTTTAAAGAATATAGGAAAACAAGTTTCAGTAACTCTAGAAAATCAAAAAGTACTTTCAGGAGAGTTAATGATTGTTACTGAAGATCAGTTATCTATTAAAGAAATTACAATAGAAAAAAATAAGGCTACAAAGAAGAAAGAAACAATAGAAACAGTTCATCAGCTATTGATGAGCGATATAAGAGAAACTAAATTAATTATATCCTTTTAATTAAACCCTATGAATGCAATAGAACTAATAGACTCATTTTCAGAATTTAAAGAATTAAAGAATATTGATAGAGTCACCATGATGAGAATTGTAGAAGATGTCTTCCGTTCTACATTAAAAAGAAAATATGGATCAGATGATAATGTTGATGTTATAATCAATCCTGACAAAGGGGATTTAGAAATTTGGCTGAATAGAGAAATTGTAAAAGATGAAGAATTTGAAGATGAAGGTACTCAGATTAAATATTCGGAAGCTCTTAAAATTGAGCCAGATTTCGAAATAGGAGAAGAAGTTTCACAGGAAGTTAAAGTTGAAGATTTCGGAAGAAGGAATATTTTATCATTGCGTCAAAATCTAGCTTCTAAAGTGATGGAGCTTGAAAAAGACAGCATTTATCAAAAGTATAAAGAAAGAGTTGGAGATATAGTTAACGGGGAAGTTTATCAAATATGGAAAAGAGAAATTCTTATTTTAGATGATGATGGTAATGAATTAATTTTACCAAAATCCGAGCAAATTCCCTCCGATTATTTTAGGAAAGGAGATACTACCAGAGCTGTGGTTTCAAAAGTAGATTTAAGAAATAATAATCCTGTTATTATTCTATCTAGAACCGCTCCTGAATTTCTAGCAAGACTATTTGAACAAGAAGTTCCAGAAGTATTCGATGGCCTTATTACTATTAAAAAGATTGTTAGAAATCCAGGTGAAAGAGCTAAAGTTGCAGTAGAATCTTATGATGACAGAATTGATCCTGTAGGTGCTTGTGTTGGAATGAATGGGTCTAGAATACATGGAATTGTTCGAGAACTTAGAAATGAAAATATAGATGTTATTCCTTGGACTACTAATATGCAGCTTCTAATTCAAAGGGCTTTAAATCCTGCAAAAATTAGTAATATGACCATCAATGAAGAGGAATCTAGAGTTGAAGTATTTTTAAAACCAGATGAAGTTTCTAAAGCAATTGGTAAAGGTGGCCATAATATCAAATTAGCATCTAGACTAACTGGTCTTGAGATAGATGTTTATCGTGAGGGTGCTGAAGATATTGATGATGTTGATTTAGACGAGTTTTCTGATGAAATAGACAATTGGATTATTGATGAACTAAAGGCTATTGGTTGTGATTCTGCTAAAAGTGTTTTAGAAATTGGTAAAATTGAATTAGTAAAAAGAACAGATTTAGAAGTTGAAACAGTTGACGAAATAATTAAAATTTTAAGTTCTGAGTTTGACAAATAGAATCAAATTGAAAGTTAAATTATTATGGCAATATTAAAAAGGCTAAGTAAAGTTGCAAGGGAACTAAACGTTGGTATTTCTACTATCGTAGAATACTTAGGTTCTCAAGGCAAAGAAGTCAGTTCAAATCCTAACACCAAAATTGGCGAAGATTTGTATTTGATATTACTTCAAGAATTTCAAAAAGAAAAATTTGAAAAAGAAAAAGCTGATAATGTTGTAATTGATCAACCCGAAAGAAAGGTAATTTCTATAAACAAAGAAGAACCCAAAAAACAAATTGATAAAATAGTAGCAAAAGCTGATAAACTATCTGGGCCATCTGTCCTTGGTAAAATTGATTTAACCCCTAAAGAGAAACCTTCAAAAACTATTAAAGAAGAAGTTAAAGTAGAAAAGGCACTAGAATCCAATAAAGAAGTTAAAGAGACGAAGTTAGAAACTGCACAAGAGAAAGAGCCGAATTCAGAGACCATCAAAGCAAATATCAAGAAACTCTCCGGGCCAACAGTCCTCGGGAAAATTGAGTTGCCTAAACCACATGTGAAATCCCAGGCTTCAATTGACTTAGAAGATTCTAAAAGAAAACGAAAAAGAATTAAAAAAGTAAATGTAGAAAAAGCAGGTAAAAAAGCATTTAAAGATCAAAAGAGACCAACAAGAACTCCTCAAAAAACTGAGGCATCTCCTGAAGAAATACAAAAAGAGATCAAAGAAACTCTTGCAAGACTAAGCAGTAAAGGGAAGTCTAAGTCTTCTAAATTAAGGAGAGAAAAAAGACAAGCTGTTTCAGAAAAAATCGAGGAAGAAGTTATAAGAGCTGAACAAGAAAAAAGCATATTAAAACTAACAGAATTTGTAACAGTTTCGGAATTGGCATCTATGATGAATAAGTCTCCCAATGATATTATTGGAACTTTAATGTCAATTGGAGTATTTGCTTCAATTAATCAAAGGCTTGATGCAGAAACTTTAACTATGGTAGCTGAAGAGTTTGGTTTCACTGTGGAATTTGTCAGTGCTGACGTAACTGCATCTGTAGTTGAGGATACCCAAAATCCAGATAAAATGATAGAGCGTCCTCCTATTGTCACTGTTATGGGTCATGTTGATCATGGTAAAACATCCTTATTAGACCATATCAGAAGTGAAAATGTAACTGCTGGTGAAGCAGGTGGAATCACTCAACATATTGGAGCATATTCTGTAAGAAGAAATGATAAACTAATTACATTTTTGGATACACCTGGTCATGAAGCATTTACAGCAATGAGAGCTAGAGGAGCTCAAGTAACTGATGTTTCTATAATTATTATAGCTGCAGATGACAGGGTAATGCCTCAAACAAAAGAAGCAATAAATCATTCTCAAGCTGCAGGAGTTCCTATGGTTTTTGCACTTAATAAGTGTGACAGAGACACTGCAAATCCAGATAAAATCAAAGAAGAACTTTCAGCTATGAATATTTTAGTTGAGGATTGGGGAGGAAAATATCAATGCCAAGAGATTTCAGCAAAAGATGGAACTGGTATTGACGAATTGTTAGAAAAAGTACTTTTAGAATCCGAATTACTTGAATTAAAAGCAGATCCAAACACAAACGCTAAAGGCACTGTTATTGAAGCATCTCTAGATAAAGGAAGAGGATATGTTACTACTTTATTAGTTCAATATGGAACAATGAGAATTGGAGATACTTTAATTGCAGGAAAAGAGTTTGGTAAAATAAAAGCAATGCATGACGAAAGTGGTCAATTAGTTGAAGAGGCTGGTCCATCAAGACCTGTTTCAGTTCTTGGTATGAATGGCGCAGCTAGTGCTGGTGATATATTTAATATTCTTGATGATGAGAAAGAAATTAAGCAAATAGCAACAAAAAGACAGCAATTACAACGTGAACAAGGACTTAGAACTACAAAACATATTACTCTAGATGAAATTGGAAGAAGAATTGCTCTTGGAGATTTCCAAGAACTAAATGTAATTGTAAAAGGTGATGTTGATGGCTCTATTGAAGCCCTTTCTGATTCACTTTTGAAACTCTCTTTAGAATCAGTTCAAATTAATGTCATTCACAAAGCAGTTGGACAAATTACTGAATCAGATATTCTTCTAGCTTCTGCTTCTGATGCAATCGTTATTGGGTTTCAGGTAAGACCTTCTGCGGGAGCAAGAAAACTTGCAGAAAAAGAAGAAATAGACATAAGACTTTATTCAATTATTTATAAAGCTATAGAAGAAATTAAAGAGGCAATGGAGGGCATGTTATCGCCTAAGTTTAAAGAAGAAATTGTTGCTACTGCAGAAATAAGAGAAACATTTAAGATTACAAAATTCGGAACTATTGCAGGTTGTTATGTAACTGAAGGAAAAATTAAAAGAAATCATCAAGTTCGAATCATAAGAGAGGGAATCGTTATATATTCTGGTAAACTAGGTTCTTTAAAAAGATTTAAAGATGACGTAAAAGAAGTTCAGCATGGCTATGAATGTGGACTTAATATTGATAAGTTTAATGATATCAGAACAGGTGATGTAGTAGAAGCTTTTGAAGAAGTTGAGGTTGAAAGAAAGAGCTAGTCAACTTTCTTTTCTTCCATTTCTTTTGGCAGATAATATTTAAATTTAATCCCAAAATAATTACCTCTTAAGAATATAGGTTCATAGCTGTCATATAGTAGTCCATCGTAATAAAATTTTAATCTTGTCACCGCAATTGAACTAACTGAAATATTTACTTCTCCACCTAAATAAAAATCTCCTATTTTATTATTTCTTTTTTCAATTCCAAGATTTCCACTTATTGATCCATTTATCCATCTAGCTCTTTCCGAGTAATGGTCAATTAAAAAATTCTCTCCTTTACTAGCCACCGCAGAGGCATAAAAATCTAAATTAAAACCAATAGAGTTCCGTATGTATAAATCCTTACTTAGCTGCACATAAACTAAGACCTTAACAGGAAAAGAATAGTTAATAAATCCAAAATCACTATTATCTTTCAAAATGTCAGGTTGATTTAAGGTAGATCCATTTATTTGAAAGTTTCTACGACAAAAAAGTATTCCTGTTTCTAAACTTACTTTTTTATTATATTCAGATTTTAACAACATTCCAAATTGATATCCAAGCTTGTTATTAACTGACAAAAATGAATTTTCTTCTTCCTCTTCTACTGATCCAATCCCAAAATAATTAACCGTAGTTAATGCGCCAATCAAAAATCCAACCTTTTGATTTTTTAAACTGTTTTTTTGACTAATAGTATTATTTCCAATTACTAAAAACAATAATATATTAAAGATTATTTTGCTCAAAATTTATTTATTCATATAAAATGAAATCAATGAAAAAATTATAATTATAATACTAATTATTATAACCGCATATTGGCCCCATTTTTGTGTGATAAAAGGTGATCTAAATTTCCCAAGTGTCACGTAGTTAAGGTTAAGTACTTTTTGATTATCAGTTTTTCGAACACCAAATAAGAATATAGTTCCTCTTTTATTGGGCTCCTCTGCGTATTCAAAAAATACATTATCTTTTATAAGTAAATCTTTGAAATAATCGGATTGAAACCTTTTGTAAAAAAAATAAACTTTATAAGCTTTGTTTGTAGGATGATCTTTATGATTAGCTAGTTTGATCAGCCCTTCATCCATATCATCCATAAAATTTAAATTTAGTCATTCCACTCGGTTAAGTACTCAATAGGTTTTCTTTGACCTTTGGGCCAGTCTATGGTAGGATAACCAAGGTATAATATTCCTAAACATTTATCTTCACTTTTTAATTTTAAGTATGATTTCATTTGATCACTGTAAATGATCTTTGGGGAAGACCAAAACGAACCTAGTCCATATGCTGTAGCAGTAAGACACATGTTTTGAACTGCACAAGCTACTGCTTGAACTTCTTCAATTACAGGTATCTTTTCATTATCTCCTCTTTTCATGCAAATAACTATTGCAACAGATGATAAAAAAGGTCTTGCTACAATTTTTTTTAGTTTTTCTTCCTTAAATAAATTCTCTGGTGTTAATTCCTTATATAAATCTCCAAGTTTTACACTCAATTCTTTTCTGCTTTCTTCTCTGTAAACTTTGAATCGCCAAGGCTGAGTATTGCCATGTGTTGGAGCCCATGTAGCATTTCTTATCAAGTGCTCTATAATCTCTTTATGAACTTTTCTAGAGCTGTAAAATTTAGGGTAAATCGTTCTTCTATTCTTTATAAGTTCTGTTATTTCACTTAAGTTGTACTTCATGTTTTATCCTATTTTATTTTAAATGCTTTTTCCAAAATTAATTTATTTAGTAATAAAAAGGTTTTTTGATTAAATAGAATGATAATTTTAATTTATTAATTTTCATATAATTAGATTCTATAAACTATATAAAGTTATTGTATAATGGTTTTATAGAAAGCATTCCCAACCCCTAATAAGTAAATAGTTTTTTATATTTCAGTAACATTAAAGCTACTTATCTTCAATTTTGTAAATTATAATTTAGATAAAAACAAAATTATAAAATGATACCTTTGCTCAAAATTAAAATCGGAATGAAGCAGAAGATATCAGCCTTAATCCCAACATTTAACGAAGAGCATAATATTTCTGATGCTATTGATTCAGTCTCATGGGCTGATGAGATTTTGGTCGTAGATTCTTTCAGTACAGACTCAACTATTGAAATAGCAAAAAAAAAAGGTGCAAAGGTGATTCAGCGTGCCTATAACTATCCTGCCTCTCAAAAAAACTGGGCCATTCCACAAGCTAAAAATGATTGGATAATTTTAATTGATGCCGATGAAAGAATTCCTTATGATTTGAAAACAGAAATAATTAATATTCTCAATAAAGAATCGTCATTTAATGCATTCTGGATTAGAAGACAAAACCATTTTATGGGGAGAAAAATAAGATTTTCTGGTTGGCAAGGAGATAAAGTTATTAGGTTATTTAAAAGGGATTGTTGTAGATATGAAGATAAAAATGTCCATGAAGAAATTATTTGTAATGGAAAAGTTGGTGTTTTAAAAACAAAAATGACTCACTTTACATTTAAAGACATCAATCACTATTTAGAAAAATGGGATCGATACACTACATGGAGTGCAAACGAAAGATTTTTAAAAGGAGAAAATCCAAATTTTTATCATTTTGTCATTAAACCTATTTTTAGATTTACAAGAGATTATTTTTTCAAATTGGGTTTTCTTGATGGACTCACCGGTTTCATTTTATGTATTCTTTCTAGTATGTCTGTATTTGTTAGAAGTTTAAAAATTAAACACTTAAAAAAATCTAATTCTAATTAAATTCATCTCTAAATGAATAAGATTTGTTTTTTTAATACTATTGTTTTTTGGGGGGGAGGTGAAAAACTCCATCTTGAAACTGCTTTGGAATTTAAAAAGTTGGGACATGAAATTATTATTTGTTCAAATTCTAAAGCTCCACTTTATGATAAATCAAAATCCCATGATCTAGACGTTTTTTCATTAAAGGTTTTAAACTTGTCTTTTTTAAATCCTTTCAAGCTTTTTAAATGTATAAGATTCTTTAAAAATAATAATATTGATACTGTTATTTTTTCTTCCTCTCAGGATTCTAAATTAGCGGGAATTGCAGCAAGATTTGCAGGCTTAAAAAACATTGTATACCTAAGAGGACTTGCAGCACCTATTAAATCAAATATTGTTAATCGTTACTTATTTAAATTTTGCTTCACACACATAGTAGCTAATTCTGAAGAGACCAAAAGAATGATTTTGAAGAATTTAAGTTCAGTTATTTCTAATGATAAGTTATACACTATTTACCATGGCATTGATGTGTCAAAAATAAAATCATCAAATGATACCAAGTTGAAAGAAGTCATAGAAAATAGTAAGGGAATAATTCTTGGAAATGCAGGTCGACTAACTGCTCAAAAGGGGCAGAAGTACTTGATTGATATTGCAAAAAAACTTAAAAATAAAAATTTAGAATTTACTTTATTCATTGCTGGTACTGGAGAGATGGAATCTGAACTAAAGCAATTGATTATCGAAAATGGACTAAATGAAGAGATCATTATGCTTGGTTTTATAGATGACATGAATGCATTTATGAATTCCATAGATGTTTTTCTTTTAACATCAGAATGGGAGGGATTTGGATTTGTTTTAGTAGAAGCTATGGCTAGAAAAGTCCCAGTTGTATGTTTTGATATTTCAAGTAATCCTGAGATTATTAAGGATAAGAAGACTGGATTTTTGGCTCCATTCCCCGATACAAGTAAATTTGCAAATCATGTTTTGACATTGGCAAATGACTCAAGTTTAATCCAAGAAATGGGAGAAGCTAGTAAAAAACGTGTTTTTAATAATTTTATAATTGAAGACCGTATCAAAGAGCTTAATGATGTTATAATTAATTAATCATCAAGCAACTGAGAAGTTTACCATTTTGCATCCGGATAAAGCAGAGGGAGATGTTGCATTTCTGCTAAAAGATATCCTAGATACTCTGTATGAAATCCATCTTTACCATACCTTAAAGAATAAACATCACTCTCTGGTATTGTAATTTCAGAAAAATTAAGCGCAGAGTTAACAATCTTGGTCCACTCTATTTTAAGACTACTACTTAATGGTCCAATATTATTCTTAGATATAATTAAATCCGTTTCATTGTCAATAAAAAGCTCATCAGTATACATCCAGAGTTCATTAATTGCATTCTGTAAACGTTTATTACTTTCTTGGGTTCCTAATCCAAGTCTTTTAATCCAATCACTACTTCTTTGAAAATGATAATTAATTTCTTTAATAGCTTTTTTTGAAATTCCTTTAATAGTTAAATCTTCACTCTTTACTAGTTTACTAAATAATATTTTATGATAGACATCAATAAAAAATTGTCTAGCTAGAATAAATGCAAAATCTGTATTAGGAGTTTGAACTAAATGTAAACATCTGAAATCTTGCTCTCTCCTTTTAAAAGTAAGATTATCGGCATTGGTATTACCTTTAATTTCTGCAGCATAAGTCAAGAAGTTTTCTGCCTGTCCAAGTAAATCTAAGCCGACATTAGTAATTGCTAAATCTTCTTCTAATAACGGAGCTTTACTACAATACTCTGCAATTCTATGACTTAATATAAGTGAGGAGTCACCAATTCTTAAGCAATAATCTATAAGTTCATTTTTCATTAAATATGCTTTACCCCGTCTGGAATTTTATAAAAAGTGGGATGTCTGTAAACTTTATCATTTGAAGGGTCAAAAAAAGCTTCTCCATCGCTTGATTCTGAAGAAACTATATCATCTGCTTTTACAATCCAAATACCATTTCCTTCATTTCTTCTTGTATAAAGATCTCTAGCTGACTGCATTGCCATTACTTTATCATAAGCATGTAAACTCCCAATATGTTTATATGGTCTTCCAGCCTTTACTTGAATAAAAACTTCCCATAAAATACCTTGGTCATCATTATCCATATTATGCTGATTTTTGAATTAAATTTTGTTTTTGAGCATAAGATTTTGCAGCTTCTCTAACCCATTTCCCATCTTCATGCGCTTTTATATGATGTTTTAATCTAAGTTTATTCCCCGCACCATTGCCTTTAACAACATTCCAAAATTCGTCCCAATCGATAGGAGAATAATCATAATGTTTAGTTGCTTCATTAAATTTCAGATTTGGGTCAGGAAAAGTTAGTCCTAAATGATGACCTTGTTCAATAGTTTTATCTATGTAGCTCTGTCTTAGCTCATCATTAGATGCTCTTTTAATTTTCCATTTTAAAGATTGGTTTGAATGAGCACTTTCAGAATCATGGGGTCCAAACATCATAATGGAGGGCCACCACCACCTATTCAAAGCATCTTGTGCCATTTGTTTTTGTTCCTTAGTTCCTTTTGCTAATTCAACCATTATCTCAAAACCTTGCCTTTGGTGAAAGCTTTCTTCCATACATATTTTCACCATAGCTCTAGCGTATGGTCCGTAAGAAGTTCCCTGCAAAGAAACTTGATTTACAATAGCGGCTCCATCTACTAGCCAACCAACAGCTCCCATATCTGCCCATGTTAATGTAGGGTAATTAAAAACACTAGAATATTTTGCTTTTCCTTCATGAAGCCACTCTAAAAATTGCTCTCTTTTAACTCCTAATGTTTCTGCAGCACAGTAAAGATAAAGGCCGTGACCAGCTTCATCCTGAATTTTAGCCATCAATATTTTTTTACTTCTTAGACTAGGAGCTCTTGTCAACCAATTACCTTCGGGTTGCATCCCAATTATTTCTGAATGAGCGTGCTGAGAGATTTGACGTATTAAAGTTTGCCTATATTTTTCTGGCATCCAATCTTTAGGTTCAATTTTAATATTAGCATCAATTTTTTGCTGAAATTCTTCTAATTTTTTTTCATCTTCCATAACTTAAATTTCTAATTCTTCAAAATTACTAAGTATTTTATAACCTTCTAAGTTTTGTTCACCCCAATTTTTAATTTCATCCGATGTCCATAATTTAGGAAAAAAAGTTCTTTTTTGGTACTTAGGGTGCATATATTTTTTCCAGTCACTTCCTCCAGTTGCTTTTTCTGCTTTTTGTGCTCCATCTAAATATTTTGATGCGGTGTTATAGTGCTCCATTACCCATTTAACATTTACCGTATGGTCAAAATGCCTCATAGAGTTAAGTAGCTCTACATTATTTTTTTCTTTTGTAGGAAGATTTTCAAAAATACACCAAAGGTTTTTATTGTTGTATTTTTTCATGAAATCAATAAATACGTTCAAATATTTTTTTTCAAACAGATTAATCATTGTGGTTTTTTCACCTGTTTCATGATTTTTTCCTGCAGCTTGCCAGTATAAATGTTCAAAAGCATGTTTAAATGGAGTATTTCGATTTATCGTTTTCCTGAATCGGTAGTCAATTAAATTTATAAGATCAGTACTAGCAAATTCTATCATTCTATATTGAGCACTTTGAAATCCACTTGCAGGGGCCAAAGTTTTTCTAAACTTCATATACTGCTTTAATTCCATTCCATCTTTCATAATTCTAAACGAACTACAAAGCATATCAAAGTAGCCACTTATTCTACCTAATCTATCAGAAAAAAACTTTGCTTTTAAATCTTTTCGAAAAGCAACCTGTTCAATTTCCCATAGAATCATTTTGAAAAGTAGTTCATTGATTTGGTGATAAACAATAAAAACCATCTCATCAGGAAGATCAGTTCTTTGAACTTGAAGATTTATTAATGCTTCTGGCTGAATATAATCCCAATAAGTAAGAGGCTTAGCGCTTTGGATACCTTCCATGAAAACATCCGGATTAAGTCCCTTTTCAGAAAGAGCTTTCAAAGTATCATTATTTAGTTTTTTACTCATATAATTTATAGTGTTCCTCTGTTTTGTTGTTCTCTTTCAATGGATTCAAACAATGCTTTAAAGTTCCCTGCGCCAAACCCTTTAGCTCCCATTCTTTGAATAATTTCAAAAAATAAGGTTGGCCTATCTTCCACTGTTTTTGTAAAAATTTGTAATAGATATCCATCTTCATCAGCATCCACTAAAATTGCTAATTTTTCCAGCTCATCAATGTCTTCATTCATTATATCCATATGACTTCCAAGCCTATTTGGAATGTCTTTGTAGTATTCTTTTGGTGGAGCAGATAAAAACTCAACACCTCTATTCTTCAACTCTTTAACTGTTTTTACGATATCATCAGTTGCAATTGCAATATGTTGAACTCCAGGGCTTTCGTAAAAATCTAAATATTCTTCAATTTGAGATCTTTTTTTACCTTTTGCAGGCTCATTTAGAGGAAATTTTATTCTTCCATTACCATTACTCATTACTTTACTCATTAGAGCTGAATAATCAGTATGGATTTGCTTGTCATCAAAGGATAGAAAATTCACAAATCCCATAACGTCTTCGTACCATTTTACCCAAGTATTCATTTCTCCCCAACCTACATTTCCCACCATATGATCAATATATTTTAGACCAACGCTTTTGGGGTTGTAATCAGAATCCCATTTGACAAACCCGGGAAGAAAATGACCATCATAGTTTTTTCGTTCAATAAATAAGTGTACAGTTTCTCCATATGTATAGATGCCAGATTTAACAACTTTTCCAAACTCATCACTTTCAACAGTTGGTTTTAAATAGGATACTGCTCCTCTTTTAATGGTTTCCTCATATGACTTTTTGGCATCATCTACCCAAAGAGCAATAACTTTAACTCCATCTCCATGTTTTTTAACATGCTCACCAATTTCTGATTTACTATTTAACGCAGTAGTTAGTACAATTCTTATTTTATCTTGTTTTAAAACATATGAAACACGATCTTTAAGTCCAGTTTCTAAACCAGCATAGGCAAGTGATTGAAATCCGAACGCAGTTTTATAGTAATGAGCTGCTTGTTTTGCATTCCCTACATAAAATTCTATATGGTCAGTTCCTAAAAGAGGAAGAAAATCTTTTGCGTTCTTGAAGATTTTTTCTATTCCATCCTCTGTATTTTTCAATTCTTTTTTCATCAATATTTAATAACTAATGCATCCAAGATTTATAATATTCTTTAATTTCAATATTCATTGCTTGTTCGGTTACCTTAAGAGGTTTAAATGTATCTACCATTACAGCTAATTCTTCAGTAGATTTTTTCCCAATACTTCTCTCATATGCCCCAGGATGAGGGCCATGAGGAATTCCAGATGGATGTAAAGTTATTTGTCCAATCTCAACATCATTTCTACTCATAAAATCACCATCTACATAATATAATACTTCATCTGAATCAATGTTACTGTGATTATATGGAGCTGGAATTGATTCCGGATGATAATCGTACAGTCTTGGGCAAAATGAACAGATAACAAATGCTGGAGTTTCAAATGTCTGGTGAACAGGTGGTGGCTGATGTACTCTTCCTGTAATTGGTTCAAAATCATGTATTGAAAATGCATATGGATAATTATATCCATCCCAACCAACTACATCAAAAGGATGAGAGCCATAAATATAATCGTATAAAAATCCTTCTTTTTTAATTTTAATTAAAAAATCTCCTTTTTCATCATATGTTTCTAATTCACTAGGAACCCTCAGATCTCTTTCGCAGTATGGAGAATGTTCCAATAATTGTCCAAACCAATTCCTGTATTTTTTTGGAGTATAAACTGGATGGTTGGACTCAATTATAAAATGTCTATTTTCATCATCATTAAAATTCATCTTGTAAATCATTCCTCTTGGAATTATTAAATAATCTCCTGATTTAAATTCAATTTTACCCATAGGAGTTCTTAAAACTCCAGTTCCTTTATGAACAAAGATAACTTCATCTGCATCCACATTTTTATAAAAATAATCCGCTTTGGAATTTATTGGGTTGGATAAGTGCAAAGTAACATCTGAATTTGTTAAAATAGGAACTCTAGATTTTAAAAAGTCTAACTTTTCATTAATATTAAACCCTTTAAACCCCCGCATTTGCATGTTGTTTTTAACTGCTATTTTCGGAGAAATATCTATTTTTTTTTCAATAGATTTCACTTGGGTTGGGGGATGAATATGATATAATAGTGAAGACATTCCCTCAAATCCAATAGTTCCAAAAAGTTGTTCATAGTGCAATTTCTCCCCCCCATTTTTAAAAACAGTATGACGCTTGTGAGGAAAAGAACCTAATTTATGGTATCTAGGCATAGTGAATTAAATTTAATTCCATAATATAAAAAAAGTTAATCAATCATGAGAGTTTTACAAAAAAACATTTCAAATAAAATTTAGAAAGAAGACCTTAACTTTCTTGTTGTACTAGCACCCCTAGATTTAAAATAGTTTTGTGACTTAGTTAATTTTTTGTAAACGGAAATCGTTAAAAACATATAGCTATCATCAGATTTTGGATTTCCTCTTTGATCTCCAGGGTTAGTCCCATTTCCAGTTTGAGTACCAGACATTATATAGGCATTATTTCCTACATCTGCATTATATAAATTAGTCATTTCAGTTTTTAATTTATCTCTATCGTAATAATTAGTACTAACATCATCTAAATAATCTGTATTTGTAAACCTATAACTGGCCTCTAGGTTAATCCCAAAAGTATTACTAAAAGACTTTTTAATTCCAAATCCAAAAGGTATGCAAATAGCAAATTTTTTGTAAGTAGAACCTTTTTTTTCGCTAAATTCTTCTGGGCCACCATCAAATCCTTGACCCTCAGTATGTAGTTCTCTAAGCCTATATTTTTTACCATCCCCAACAATATCACCATTACTGTTTAGAAAATTATTAGTTCCCCAAGGATCGTAATAAAAAGTCCCAATTCCAGCAAAAAGGTAAACTCCAAATTGTATTGGGTTTTTTAATGCTCCAAAAATTCCACTGCTGTTTTTTAATCCAAATTTATTGCCAGATTTTTCCTTGATTAATGTATACTCAACTATTGAACTTAGTTCAACTACTGTAGTATTAAAATTTAGAGCCCTATTTTTTCGGTATAGATCACCTGATAAGGCATCGTCTCCTGAGACTTTAGCATAAGCTAAAGATGCTCTCAAAGAGATGTTATTTCTTAAATAGTATAAATAAGAAAAGTTGCTTACAAAACTTGTTGATTGAATATCCATGTCTAATAAAAATGCTTTAGCCTCACTACTGCCTCCTCCTAGATCAGTTAGGCAACTAGACCCACCAATGCCAAAACTTATTTCATGTCTATGAGATTTAAAAAAATTTTTATTGTAAAACTGTGCATTGAAAAAAAAAGGAATAATTAAAAAAAGTATTGTTATAGTAATGGGGTTTTTCAATTTTTTTTGTCTTTTAATCATTTAAAATATAAAGTTAATACTATTATTTATTTTAGATAACTAATTTTTAAATTCCAAAGAACTATTCCTGCACAAACTGAAATATTCATAGAATGTTTCGTGCCCCACTGAGGAATTTCAAGGCTTAAATCGCTTAAATCTATTAGTTTTTGACTAATACCATCTACTTCATTTCCGAAAATAAGAACTGTCTTTTTTTTGAAACTAAAATTTTCTAAAGAAACAGACTTTGAAGTTTGTTCTACACTAACTATTGAATAATTTAATTTTCTATATTTAGATATAACATCTGAAGCATTTTGTTGGTGCTCCCAATCTACGCTTTCTGAAGCACCAATAGCAGTTTTTCTAATTTCTCTATGTGGAGGTTGAGCAGTTATACCACATAAATAAATTTTTTTTGTCCCCATTGCGTCACAGGTTCTAAAAATTGAACCAATATTACTGAGACTTCTTATATTATCTAGTATAACTATTATTGGATCTTTTTCAGATTGCTTAAATTGCGTTACCGATAATCTATTTAATTCCTCTAATTTTAATTTTTTATTCATTAAATGTTAATTTGATAAAGTGTTCATTTAGTTTATTTTTACAAACATATCTAGAACTTCTACAAAGACCAAATGTCAAAAATAAAGCCAAAATCTGAAACCCCTTTGATGAAACAATACAATTCAATCAAAGCTAAACATCCTGATGCTTTATTATTATTTAGAGTAGGGGACTTTTATGAAACTTTTGGAAAAGACGCTATTACAGCTGCTGGAATTTTAGGAATTACACTCACAGCAAGAAATAATGGATCTTCTAAAATCGAATTGGCTGGTTTCCCGCATCATTCCATTGGCACCTATTTACCTAAACTTGTTAAATCAGGCCACAGAGTAGCAGTTTGCGATCAATTAGAACAAGCTTCAAAAGATAAAAAAATTGTAAAAAGAGGTGTTACAGAGTTAGTAACTCCAGGAATTGCGTTAACGGATCAACTGTTAGAAAGCAAAGGAAATAATTTCCTGTCTGCAATAAGTTTTTCAAGCAATAAAGCTGGAATCGCATTTTTAGATATTTCGACAGGCGAGTTTTATGTTGGAGAAGGAGAGATTAGTTACATATCAAAATTAGTAAATGATTTTGCTCCTTCAGAAATTTTATATTCAAAGAATAAAGATTTGTTTTTTCAAGAAAATTTTAAATCTAAAGCATATAAATTTAAACTAGATGATTGGGTATTTGAAAAAGATTTTGCTTTAGAAAAATTAAATATTCAATTTGGAACAAAATCTTTAAAAGGTTTTGGAATTTCAAATCTGGATTTAGCCATTGTTGCCGCTGGTGCAATTCTTCATTATATATCAACAGCTGAACATCACCATACAAGTCACGTTTCTAGCATACAGCGAATTGATAAAGATAACCACCTTTGGATGGATGACTTTACAGTCTCTAATTTAGAATTAATACATTCTACAAATTATAATGGACATACTTTAGTGGAGGTTTTAGACAAAACTTCTACAGCAATGGGAGGAAGACTTTTAAAGAAATGGCTCTTATTTCCTTTAATTTCAGCTGAAAAAATTCAAAATAGACAAGATGTTGTGGAATTTTTCATAAACAATACTGAGGCTTTTGATTTTGTAAAAGCTCAATTTCAAGAAATTGGCGATTTGGAAAGAATGACATCAAGACTTGCGGTCTTAAAAACATCTCCAAGAGAACTTAACCAATTAAAAAAATCATTAAAATCAATAGTGCCAGTAAGAGATGAATTACTCTCTCAAAATCACAAACAATTAAATAGTTGGGCAACTAACTTGAAAGATAATTCTAAGACAATTGGAACTATAGAGCAAATACTTTTTGAAGAGGCTCCAGTAGCTATTGGAAAGGGGCAAGTTGTAAAAGAAGGGTTTAATAAAGAACTTGATGAACTAAGAAATTTACTTTCTGATGCTAAATCTGTTTTATTAAAAATTCAAAAAAGAGAGATAGAAAAAACAGGTATCTCTAGTTTGAAAATCGCATTTAATAATGTCTTTGGTTACTTTATAGAAGTTAGGAATACTCATAAAGATAAAGTACCTGAAGATTGGATTAGAAAACAAACTTTAACATCTGCAGAGCGATACGTTACGGAGGAATTAAAAGTATACGAAGAAAAAATTTTAGGTGCCGAAGTAAAAATATTAGCTCTAGAGCAGCAAATTTTCTTAAAGCTTATTGAAGATCTTTTGCCAACGATTGATAAAGTAGTTCACAATGCAAAATGTATTGCATATCTTGATGTGATTCATGGATTTGCACAAGCTTCAATTTCAAATCATTATTGTAAACCTAAAATTGTAGATGGGCTAGAAATTAATATTAAGGATGGCAGGCACCCAGTTATAGAGCAATTTCTTCCGTTAGGTGAATCTTACATTCCCAATGATGTTTTTTTAGACAACAAAAAACAGCAAATAATGATGATTACTGGCCCTAATATGAGTGGTAAATCAGCACTTTTGAGGCAAACTGCTTTAATTATGATTATGGCTCAAATAGGTTCTTTTGTTCCTGCTAAATCTGCTGAAATTGGTGTGATAGATAAATTATTTACTAGAGTTGGAGCAAACGACAATATATCTTCAGGAGAATCAACTTTTATGGTAGAAATGAATGAAACAGCTAGTATTATGAATAATATTTCTCAGAGAAGTCTTATTCTGTTGGATGAAATTGGCAGAGGAACTAGTACCTATGATGGTATATCTATAGCTTGGTCTATTGCAGAATTTCTTCATGAAAACCCTAAATACCAGCCCAAAACTATGTTTGCTACTCATTATCATGAGTTAAACAACATGAGTAAAAAACTCCAAAGGATCAAAAATTTCAATGTTTCAGTTAAGGAAATAGACAAAAAAATACATTTCATAAGAAAATTAGTCGAGGGTGGAAGTGAGCATAGTTTTGGAATCCATGTTGCAAAAGTTGCGGGAATGCCGAAAGTAATAATTTCTAAAGCAGAAAAAATATTAAAGAATCTGGAGTTGGATAAAACAGAAAACACAAAAAAAGAGTTAAATACTATTGATAATGATGACAACCAACAATTAAGTTTCTTTCAGCTAGATGACCCCATTCTAAGTGATATTAGGAACGAAATTGAAAATTTAGACGTTAATTCATTAACTCCAGTTGATGCATTAATTTTATTAAATGAGATAAAAAAAAAATTAGGCAGTTAAATTTCTGAGGCTTTTATCAAAATTTAATTAATTTTGGCGTCCAATTGTTCTTTTACATGCGAAAGTAGCTCAGCTGGTAGAGCACGACCTTGCCAAGGTCGGGGTCGCGAGTTCGAATCTCGTCTTTCGCTTTATTTTTACTTTTTATAAGTAAATGCCCGAGTGGTGGAATTGGTAGACACGCAAGACTTAAAATCTTGTGACCATCTGGTCGTGCGGGTTCAAGTCCCGCCTCGGGTACATTAATAGCCTCCTTAACAGATAAGGGGGCTTTTTTTTGGTCCAACATTTGGTCCAATATAATCAATTTTACATCCATTATTTACTACTCAATAATCACTACTTGCTATTTTTTGCTATGCCAAAAAAGGTAATCAAATACCAATATTTGCGGAATTAATAGTATAAAACAAATAATATGGAAGTAGTACAAATTAAAAACACAAGGTTTGAAGATTTACTAAATGGGGTTGTAACTAACCTCACTTTGCTTTCTTAACTATGTCAACTTTTTCTTACTTTAATGGTTTAAAACTTATGAAATGAAGAAATTTCTTTTAAAAAATAGGATGGGTGTTTTTTGGGTAGGATTTGCAGTTACTTTTTTAGATAACGCAATTGGTACTAAACACGTTTTTGCTGTTTTAGGCGGAATTTTAATGTTGTTTTCATTTTATTTAAGGTATTTGAAATCTAAACAGAACTAACCTCCCTTTGCTTTCTTAACGAAGCCAACTTTTTCTTACTTTAATGTTTTAAAACTTATGAAATGAAGAAGGTAATATTCTTTACACTATTATGTGGAATCCTAATTAATTCAATATTTTCTCAGAATAAGTCTTGGGATAAAGCTCCCAAAGGAAGTATACCAATGATGTGGCTTAAATCGTACGAAGATTATTTTTATTATAAAGAACTTCTTTACTCTGGCATTGCTTTTGAGTTACATAAAAACAATAATCTCAAAGCTGAATTGCAATTTAAAGATGGTGTTATAATTTCAGAAAAAAAGTGGTTAGAAAATGGAGAATTAGATTACGATTACTTTGCTGATATTGATGATAAATACAATATTACTAATGAATATGAATTTGGAGATTTATATAAAAAAACTTTAATAAAAGATGATTTAAAAACTGTTAGTTACTATAATAATAAAATTAAAACATCAGAAACTGAAGAAATAATTACAGACTCTTTAGCTATCAAAAAGAGATGGGATGAATATGGTAACTTAATTGAGAAATCAGAACTCAAAAAAGGAAAATATGGCTATGAAAAAAATGGCCCTTCTACAATGTGGTATAAAAATGGAAATAAAATGTTTGAATGTACTTTTATAAATGCTCAATGGTCATCTGGAAAACAAATTACATATTATAATAATGGTGTTATGGCAGTTTCCGGTGAAGTAAATAATTATAATCAAAAAGAAATTTGGAATTTTTTTGATGAAAAGCAAAATATAAGAATCAAAGAAATTTGTTTTAATGACTCTTTACGCAATAGAAATTTTAAGTTCTATAATAAAGATGGTAAAATACTTTCTTACAATGAAATTAAATTAGGGATAGATTACAGGACTGTAGAATTTTTTGATTTAACAAAAGAATACCCACCAAGTATAAATATACCAATAAATCATCCAGACATTTCTATTACAAGAAATAAAATAGATTCTCTTATCTATGAATATGGAAAATGTATAGAACTGAAAAAAAATGTAAACTTTATTAAGATTGAATTTTTAGACCAGGGTTGTGGAAGTCCAAGAACCTCATTTTCATTCAGAGATAAAAATAATAATGAGCTTTATAATTATAAAAACTTTTCGTTAGGTCAAAAGCATCTAGTAATTTCTGATGAAAAATTGTTATCTAAAACAAAGTTTATTTACCATAGTACTTGTGAGGGATATTTGATTCAATTAGTAGCTTTATATGAATAAATTAGAAATTGACTTGTTAATTAAAAAGGAAAATAAAATATCTCTAACTTCTCTTTGCTTTCTTAACTAAGTCAATTAACCTAATCTTCTTTCTTACCATTTGGTAAGCTGTTTCAAATTCTA
>Ga0208973_1000268_pt1 | contig 28949 bp, 23 predicted proteins | sample AOAMet_66_BLW_10_2_FD_188233 | JGI IMG/M metagenome (GOLD analysis project Ga0208973, IMG submission 188233) | Ammonia-oxidizing marine microbial communities from Monterey Bay, California, USA - CAN11_66_BLW_10 (SPAdes) | ecosystem: Environmental > Aquatic > Marine > Intertidal zone | place...
GAAATCTATAGAAAAGTGCTCGTACCGGGATTTGAACCCGGGTCGAAGGAATGAGAGTCCTTCATGATGGGCCACTACACTATACGAGCGTGGGTGTTCTTGCCACCGACCTTTCGTATTTAGCCGTCACGCATAACAAGAGTTAGAACATCACTTCAACCTTCACTCTACAATTCACTTTAACTGAAAATGAAAAGTGAATAACAATGCACTGCGTCGCATAATCTGTTTCACTTCCAAAAACACCGTGTTTCGTCGCTTGATATACCACCGCCACAGAATTTGAATCATGCAAGAACCCCCGAACCCACAAACAATTACTTTTGAGGATATGATTTCAAGCACTCATCAGCAAAGGCCGCCCGTTTGGTCTCAAAAGAGCCGAACAGTATTGGCCCATCCAAGTGGACGTCTCCCCTCCCGAGCACGCCAACTTACCTGGCAACCGCTTGCAGGAGCTGGCTCATCCCCGTCCCCACGACCGATGAGCAACAGCATGCGTTCCCTACACCAGCGCATCGTACGAGGTGAGGCCTGAATGAGTCGAACAAAGCGATTGCGCAGTGAGATCCAAGATTTCTTGAATGAAGTCGGTGAAGCGAATACTACGGATATTCTTGACCACGTCAACCAGCGGTTTCGATGGGGAGCGACCATGAATCAACTTGGAAACGTCCTTGCACGGGACAGAAGGTTTGTCAAAGTTGGATTCGATGAAGGAACCGGTCTCGGCGGATTTCGAATGCGAGTTTGCATTTGGTCAATCGCCACCGCTTGAAGCCAAGCAATCAAGAACAGTACCCTCCTCCACTAAACCATGGCAGGTACGATTGGGGCGGCCGTTCAACTGATGCGCCCAAAGAACCTCATCCTTGCAGGAGCAACCGTCCCGCTTGGTGCATTCTTTGCCCTTCAAGAAACCAATGCAAGTTTCCCTTTACTTACCGTACTGCTTCACACATTGGCCGTGATGCTCTTCATGGGTGCAGGCAATGCGATGAACGATATAAAGGATGCAGAAATTGACCGCAAAGCCCATCCACAACGACCTATTCCTTCTGGTGCAATTGGCATTGAGGAGGCAAAGCGATTCACATCATTATTGTGGGGTCTGAGCGTTGCATCCCATGTTGGCGGTCTGCTCTCTGTTTCGAATCTCGGAGTGCAGACTGCAGTACCAACCATCAGCATCTACATTCTTGCAGCCTTGCTCATGGTAACCTACGACCATGGTCCGGCAACCAAGAACAAAGGCCTGATGGGTAACGTTGTCATTTCAGTTCTTGTTGGTGCAGTTATTCTGTACGGTGGAGCAGGAGTTGGCCAGATTGGAACCCCCTTGCTTTGGTGGATTTTCGGCGTTGTATTCACAACGAACCTTGCTCGTGAGATGGTGAAGGATTGCATGGATATGGAAGCAGACGCTGGTCTTCGTCAAACCCTTCCGATGACCTACGGTAAAGAGAAGGTGAGAATGGCCTCATACATCCTTATCATGGCGAGCCTTGTTTGCCTCTACATGCCGTTTTGGCTTGGACCGTTTGCATTTGGTCAGTTGGTTCTACAAACCCCAGCAATTCTGATGCTCATCACGCTTAATGGACCATTGTACAAAGGTGAGGATGAACTTGTGGCTGGACGAATCAGAGCCTCAATGCTCCTCGGTCTCATTGGATTTGTTGTTGCACTGCTGGTCTAATCGATGAGACCCATGAATTCGCCCATTGCTTCCCATGCGCCTCGATTGATCAAAAACGCCATGAGTGACATTTGAGCCCACATTCGGTTTTCTGCTTGGTCAAAGACGATGCTCTGTTTGTGGTCCATCACGTAATCTGTAACTTCGTCACCACGGTGTGCAGGTAGACAGTGCATAAAGGACCAATTATCGGCCATGTGAGCAACCATTTCTTCATTGACCTGATAGCCTTCAAACGACTTGATTTTGTCCGTCATGTGCTCTTCTCCCATGGAAATGAATACGTCGGTGTAGACCACGCTTGCATCGGTTACTGCCTCGATAGGGTCAGTTGTATGGACGACAGAACTTCCATGAGCCTCAGCCAAGGCTTTGGTGCGCTCAACAACATCCTCGTGGGGTTCGTAACCTTCTGGGCATGCATAATGAATGTCAATCCCGAGAATAGCGCAAGCAAGCATCAAATCGTGGAGCACGTTGTTTCCGTCGCCAACCCATGCAACTTTGAGCCCTTCCAATTCATCATAATTCTCAAGGATGGTCATGAGGTCTGCGGCAGCCTGACAAGGATGATGCTTGTATGAGAGTGCATTGATGACCGGGACCGTAGCGTGCTTTGCTAATTCCTCTACATCTTCATGGCCGAAACAACGGTAGGTGATTCCTCCGAGGAAGCGGGAAAGAACTTGTGATGTGTCTCCGATTGTTTCAGACGTTCCAAGCTGAATATCGTTCTTGAGAAGCGTCAAAGCACTTCCTCCAAGGCGTTGGATGCCAACTTCGAATGAAACACGTGTACGGGTTGATGGCTTTTCATAAATTGAGCCAATAGCGAGCGTGTCAAGAGGTAGGAAATTTTGTGCGACATCATCACCTTGTTTCCACTGGCGCTTGAATTCAATTGCCCATTTTAGAATCGCTTCAAAATCTTCGGCCACGTCGTCAATCGCAAGCAAGTGCTGAGTCATGCTTCGCCCACCGCAAGGCGGCTTCTAAGCGTTGTGCGCTCAGTTCTTCTCATGCTCGATGTCTGCAGCGAAGCCGTCACGAGCATCGCTCATCCCACCGAAGAGGGCTTGAGCAAAGGTCAGGATATCTGCCATTCCTTCTTCCAACTCGGAGGATAGAGGGGTGAGGCCTGGTGCTTGGGAAAATTCTTGCATCATTCGTAGTTGGTTGATAGCGAATTCAGTTCGTTGTCCACCTGCTTCATCATAAAGTGCGAGTTCAAGAATTTCAAGTCGCTCTGACCATTCAAGAATTTGTTCCAATTGCTCGGGTTCGAGCAAATCCGCCTTGGAGAGGAAGTTCTTGGTAGGGAGTCCCAATCGGAATTCAACAATTGATGAAAGTAACATTTGGGATACGAAGCCTGAAGGTGACCGTGAAAGCATGGGGTCAAACAAGTAAATGATGGCGGATTGTTCCCGACCAAGCGTTTCAATCAAATGGTTGCTTGCTTCTCGGAATGCAAACAATTCGACTTGTCCTGGGGTGTCAACGATCATCATTTCCCCTGAGAGCGAATGGAGCTGTTCAGCAACATCTCCAGCTTGTGCTGCCAGAAGGTCAGCGGCAAGGATTTGAGCACCGTTTGGACCAAGGTCATACTCAGCCATCACTTCAGTTAGAGAGATTAAATCCCGAACGTCAAATTCAGCGTCGTAATGGACACGTTCTGCTCCGGGGTCAAGGTTAATTGCGATTGCTTCAGTCTCCAAAAAGCGAGACCAACGCTGAAAAGATGTTACTAACGAAGATTTACCAGCACCTGCTGTTCCAACAACAAAAAGAACTGGGGGGGAGCCACTATCCATACCGACCATGAACTGTCCTCCGTCCTACCCTACATCAACCCCTCGCTATATTCTTGATAAAATCTCAATGAAACTCATTATTCAAACACGATGTTGGAGAACGGTTATGTGCTCGGCGTGCGTCCGAACATCTGTCGCACATTGTGTGAACCGGAGGAATTGAAGATGACAGACGAAAAACCACCTATGCCACCAGGAATGCCACCTATGCCACCTATGCCCCCCGGTCAAGCCCCTCCGGCCCCTCCCGGTATGCCTCCAATGCCTCCAATGCCTGAAGCACCACCAGCACCACCGGGCATGCCACCAATGCCTCCTATGCCGGAAGCCCCTCCTGCCCCTCCTGGCATGCCTGCTATGCCACCAATGCCTGAAGCACCACCTGCTCCCCCTGGCATGCCTGCCATGCCACCAATGCCTGAAGCACCACCTGCTCCCCCTGGTATGCCTGCCATGCCACCAATGCCTCCAATGGCGGAAGCCCCTCCTGCTCCTCCAGAGATGCCACCTATGCCTCCAATGCCACCAGCCGCAGACCCGTTGATGGACCCGCTTGCAGCACCACCTGCACCTCCTGAGATGCCTCCTATGCCTCCAATGCCAGAAGCGCCAACCGCTGACCCGTTGATGGACCCGCTTGCAGCACCTCCTGCTCCACCAGAGATGCCGCCCATGCCTCCAATGCCTGGAGCGCCAGCTGCAGACCCGTTAATGGACCCGCTTGCAGCACCTCCTGCTCCTCCAGAGATGCCGCCCATGCCTCCAATGCCTGAAGCGCCAGCTGCAGACCCGTTGATGGACCCGCTTGCAGCACCTCCAGCTCCACCAGAGATGCCTCCTATGCCTCCAATGCCTCCCGCAGCAGACCCGCTGATGGACCCGCTTGCAGCACCTCCGGCTCCGCCAGAGATGCCCCCCATGCCTCCCGCAGCAGACCCGTTGATGGACCCGCTTGCAGCACCTCCAGCTCCGCCAGAGATGCCTCCAATGCCTCCCGCAGCAGACCCGTTGATGGACCCGCTTGCAGCACCTCCAAGTCAAGATATCTTGGAACAACCACCACTGCCTGATTTGGCCCCTGCTGACCTCACTGGTGAGCAAGCAGGAGCAACCATCCGAAGTCGTGCAGAAGTTGAGACCGTTCCTGGTGACAAACTCGAAGGTACCTTGCATGAAATTGAGACCACTACGTTGAATTCCGATGGTCAGATCATCAAGCAATCCGTAAAGGGTACGCTCACTGTAAACAATCCATCCTCTGAAGACAGAATCTATGATATTGACGTAATGCTCGATAACATCGATGCAACTGATATCGGTGGGGAACATGTTTCTGTAGACGAACTTGAACCTTCAAAGAATCACAAGATGGCCTACAAGGTTAACGGAAAGCAAATGATGACGCTCCGTGAGCGATTGGATACGAATCCTTCCCGTTCTCAAGAGCGTTCCTTATCTGTCGCCATGAACGAAGACCCTGGCGAAATTTCTCTTGAACTTGAAGTTGAAAACATGTCCGGAGTAGAACTGCATGACGTCGTCGTAACTCGCCCCATCCCTGAAGCAATGCACTTTGCAATGACTGGCGGTGCAGAATTTGATGACGGAACCATCACATGGAATGTTGGTCGTCTCAATGCTGGTGAAAAGCAAGTCATCACAATGGAAGGTACAATCTCCGTGACTTCTACCAAGTCCATCAAAGCAGGACAAGCAAGCGCAACATATCGTGCTGAATCAACCCTCTCAAACATGATGTTCAGAGAGTTGGACGCATTCTGCCGAGGATTTACCTACATGCGCGTCCGTGAAGACGAGCGCCCAGACAACTGGAAATGTCAGGCTATCTTTGAGAACCGCTCCTCCTTTGCTGTCGACTTGGTTAAACTCCAAGTTCGAATGAAGGGAAGTGAAGAACTTCTCTTTGACATTCACGATGTTGATGAAGATGTTCACCCCTATGGTAAGTGGGAATCTGAAGAGCGTGTGGTTATGGCTCAATCCGAACCTGACTTTACCTACGAATTGTCTTACTCAGTCCTACCAAGAGCAATCCAAAGTACTGAGGGTTCAATGAAACTTGAGGAGAAGAAACTTCAAGTCTTGGAAGCAGATATTTCTAAGACCTACTCAACAAGTGGTTTGCGTTCATATCGAGCACAGAAAATCCAGTCGGTTATGACCCTCGAAAACAAGGGTTCCTCCGTCATCAACTTGATGCGAATCACCGATGACATACCTGGATTGTTTGATGCACCTTCACAGGAACAACTAACCATCAAACTTGACGGTAAAACCATCGATGACGACCAGTTCAAGGTCGAAATGGCAGAAGGCGTCACCATTGAGAAGGAGCACAAATCTCCTGACGGAATTGGCCACACCATGACCCTCACTGTCGGAACTCGCGGACCTCTTGGCCTCAAGCCCGGTAAGAAGATAGAAATTTCTTACCCGCTCAACGCACCAGACCCAACACCAAACAACACCCGTGTTGATGGTCCTGCACGTGTTGAGTTTAGTTCAGAGCGCTTTGGTCCGATCTGTACCCGAGAACCTTCGGAAACACCAACCATCAAGGTCATCCACAACCGTCGTAACTTCAGTGCCGGTAAGCAAGCGATCCCTCTCGGGGGCAAAGGTCGTTACGAAGTCTTGATTCTGTTTGAGAATAACGGTGACACAGCCTTGAGCGACTTGTACATCAACGATGTTCTACCCGCTCAATTTGAGATCAAAGATTGGTCCATGAAGGGCGCAAATGGTAAGCGTGAGGACGTTAAGATGACTTCTGAAGAAGGCGAAGGCGGACTGCATATTGTATGGCATGTCCCCAAGGTCGAGAAGGGTGAGCGCCTGGAAGTTTCCTTTGATATCAAGGGAACTGGAGAAGTTGACGCTGAAGCACTTAACCGATTCCACGGCGTTCATTTCGGAGATGAAATTGAATCCGATGACCTACCCGAAGTTGAGGAAGTTGAAGACGCACCAAAAGACGAATCTGCTGAGGTAGATGCAGAAGCAGAAGCCACTGAGGAAGATGCGGAATCCACCGAGGAAGAAGCAGAAGCAGAGGCAGAATCCACTGAGGAAGAGGCAGAAGCAGAATCCACTGAGGAAGATGCGGAATCCACGGAGGGAGAAGCAGAAGCCACTGAGGAAGAGGCAGAAGCAGAAGCCACTGAGGAAGAAGCAGAAGCAGAATCCAAGATGAACTGGAGAGAAGATGTGCTTCTCCGTGTCATGGAAGCTTCAGGTATTACTGACCGTGATGCATTCATTGCATTCGCTGCAGATTACGATAGCGATGATAACGGCTACCTCAAAAAGGGTGAATTGGAAGATGCTGCAAATGCATGGAACGCTCGTGAAGAGGAAGGCTCAGATGACACCGCTGAAAAGGTCTGTGAAATTTGTGACACGATTAACCCTGCAGACGCTACAGAGTGCAGTGCGTGCAAGTTTACGTTTAACTGAATCACGGCTTGCCGTTAGCTCGACCTCGCTTGATAGGATCACTGCCCCGCAGGATTGTTTGATTCGTTCGTAAGGCTCACTCTGGAAGTACCCATTGTGGCCAATCTTCATGCTCAGGAGATCTGCTGACAAGAATAATGATGGGTCGTTTTAGTGATGAAAGTAATTCCTCCATCGGAGTGGTTGTTGAGGGTGGGATTACACCGTCACGTAGGTCAACTGCGAGCCAAGCGTTGCGATATTGACCGGACCAGGCTAGAAGTTCAGCCTCGATGCCTTGGGGAGGGATTCCCTCTCGAACACTTGCGATGAATCCCCAATTTTCAGGACATTTTCGTTCCGCATCCGTCCACAAAAACATACGGGGTGGTTTTGGGAGTCGTTCAAGTTGAGTTATGGCCTCAAATTCTGTCGCACATACAGGTTGACCCGGCATTGGCATCGGTAGAGGATAGCGCCAAGTCGTATCTACGGTAAGCGGTTCCTTCTTGCGCATAGTGTAGCCTGTGACTGCTCTTGTTTGAACTTCGCGCTGATTTGTGCAGTGTCTCCCTCAAGAGAGGGATATACGAGGGAATTCAAGGCTAACCTTCATGCCCTTCCCTCTACGCAGGTGGTTTATGGCCAATGGTCCAACCCCACCTCCGCCCGCCCCGCCGGGTGGCTCAATGTTCCTGATGCTCATTGTGATGGTAATGATGACCATCCTCATCATGACGCCTTCAATTCGGGTCTCTTTGGGTACGACAGCAGACCCACTTCTGTCACCTTTGCTCCCCGAAGAGTCCTTTTTCGTCCTCACCGTTCTGATTCTCGGTGTGTTTTCAATGACCCTCAACACCGTGATAAGAAATTTCTTTGTTGACCCTATGGACCAAGCTCACATCGGTCACCGACAAGGACAAGTTCGTCAAATCATGAACGAAGCACGTATTTCCCGTGACCCGATTCTTCAAGAAAAGGCGATGACGCTTCAGCAACAAATGATGCCAGAACAACTCAATGTCCAGATGGGGGCAATGAAACCAATGATGTTCACTATGATTTTCATTATCGGAATTTTTGCATGGCTGACAACTGCTGTTGAATCGTTCCGTGTGGACTATGTCTCCTTACCTTGGGCTCCAGAGTGGAATCTTTTGGAAGACCGCTTCTTGTTCTTCCCTGCATGGATTTGCTGTTACATCTCAATGAGTGCTGCTTACGGTCGCGTACTTGACCGACACATCAAACTCGCTCGCTACAGATCTCATCCTCTTGTCCTAAGCGGTGAAGTCATCAAAGAGCCTCTTCTTCACCTCGTTGCTACCAAACCAGCCGCCGCCTCAAGCCAAGCCAAGAAGCGCCAACAAAGGTCTCAGCGAAAGTCACAACAGAACAAAAGAAAGTCAGCACCTGCCAAAGATGCGGATACAGAAGAAGAACCTCAAACACAAGGCGTCTACGATTTCTCTTGTCCTGAGTGCCAGGGTGACGTCATCACTCATGATGGACCTCGCACCAAGCGTTGCAATGTTTGCTTCCACGAATGGGTGTGATTCATGCTTCACCTCACCGTTTCTGGACATCCAGGAAGCGGCACGAGTACGTTAGTCAAAGCGCTCATGAATCGGTTTGATTGGAATTCTCTCAACGGCGGTGATGTCTTTCGTGAGGAAGCAAAACGACGTGGAATGAGTCTCGCAGATTTTGGGCGATTGTGTCAGGAGGAACTTGACGTCGACCGCTCACTTGATGCTTTACTCAAAGAAAGAATGCAATCTGATGATGCTTCAAACATTGTTGAATCAAGACTCGCAGGATGGTGGGCATACAAATTGAACCTGCCCTGCCTGCGTATTTGGTTGGATGTAGAAGATGAGGAACGTGCCCGGAGAGTCGTAAATCGTGAGGGCATTCAACTCAGTGAAGCTCTCGCTGCCAACGCATCAAGGTCAAAGGTGGATGGGCAACGATTCATGGAACTTTATGGCCTCTTGCCTGAGGACCCAGAACCCTATACACATGTTATTTCAGCAACAAACCTCAATGCAGATGAAATACTTGAGGCTGTCGTCGTCCTCATAGAGGCCGCATCATGAACACCCACATCCTTGACCCCGAGGCCGGAACGGACCCCCATTTTGGGACCATACCCGATGAACGAACGATAGAGCAACTCCTCGCATCAGGTTTCATCCTGGTTGACAAGCCAGCAGGGCCTACATCACATCAGTTGGCTGCTTGGGCTCGCGACTTGTTCGGACTGGACCGGCTCGGACACGGTGGTACTCTTGACCCGTTCGCAACAGGTGTCCTTCCTCTCATGGCTGGACGTTGCATGAAGATTACCAACAAAGTCCTCAAGCACCGTAAATCATACATTGCTGTATTCCGATTCAAAACACCTCCAACCGAAGGGCAACTTGATGAGATCATGGGTAAAATGACCGGTCGCATCTACAACGTACCTCCGGAAGTATCAGCGGTAAAGGTACAGGTTCGAACCCGTAAAATCTTCAAATTCGAACGACTTGACTTCAATGAAAAAGACATGGTTGCACGTATTACTTGTGAAGCAGGTACCTACATCCGAACTATGGCGCGTGACATGGGCTTGATGCTCGGCTCACCCGTTGAACTCAAAGAGCTCCGCCGTGAGCACTCAGGCATGTTCTCATTGGATGATTGTGTCACTATGGACACCGTTGCTGACGCTGTTTGGCTATGGAAGGAATGCGACGATGCAAGCGCTCTCATGCGAATCGTTCAACCCATTGAGAAATTGCTTGTCGATGTCCCTCGATGTGTCGTTAAGGACAGCGCAGTTGCAGCACTTGCATTTGGTGCACCGCTTCTACGACCAGGAATTGTAAGCGTTCCCGCTGGCATTGCATCGGGTCAAGATATTCTGATTACCTCTCTCAAGGGAGAAGCCGTTGGATTTGTTAAGCTCACAGTAAACACCGACGAAATCGGTGCTATGGAAAACGGAGAAGTCGCTCGACCAAGCATGGTCCTCATGGACACCGAAGTTTACCCTCGGCGCTGGGTCAAGCAAGCTTGATCCGTTCACGCTTCAACGTATTCTTCGTAGATGTATTCTTCTGTTTCAATTCGTATTTTCAATAGAGACATGGTTCCCACTCCCACTCTGTCAACCGAAGTTGAACGGTCCCCACGACCTCAAAGTATCCTCTTCTGACACGGTCCGGTTATCAACTTTGAGGCATGTATTCGCATTATGCGACACCAGCGACTTTATTCCAATCGGATGTAAGAGACCTGAGCGATAGCAACAAGTTTTTGATTTGTGTCGTACAATTTCGCTTCTGCAAGGCTGAGTGTTTTCCCCGGACGAATTACCTCTGCCTTACATGTCACATCTGTAAGACAAGGACGTAAGAATCGTATGTTGAAATCCGTAGTTGCTACCTTAGCCTCTGCTCCCAATTTTGTGAGAATAGCAAAGCATGTGATGGAGTCCGCAATGGTTCCAAGTATGCCACCATGAAACGTTTCAAAAATTCCATTCCATTGTTCGTGTCGTGGGACAACCGCCGTGCAGCCGCCATCTTCCAGTCCGGTAATTTCCATTGAAAGTGTTTCCATGATGGGGATCGAATGAATTCGCCTCATCAATGCGTTGACCTCTTCGGTAGAAAGTGTCTTTGAATTCATCAACATCACTCAATTTTCTTGATTTTTGCGGGAGTCATGTAGGCAAATAGTGCAATAACTGCAAGGAGTAATCCAATGCTACCGGTCCACACTGTGGCTGAAGACAGACCGTTGTCGCTACTCGCATCATCAGCAATTGGCTTCTCATCAATCCCAACAAGTTTCTCCATCAGGTTGTTGGTTTCGTCACCTTCGGGGATTTCAAGTCCACGGTCAACCACTGCACTAAATCGAATCACTTTAGCATCGTCTGGAACCTGCCAGTCACATGTTACCGAGCCAAGTTCACCGGGTGCTAAGACTGGAATAATCTCCACCGACATGAGTTGCAGGTCATTTTGACAGCGAACCGAGATGAAGGTAGCCTCAGCTTGACCTTGATTACGAACCATAACTCGCATAGATACAATGTCGCCCTGCGTCATATCATCATTGCCAAAGTCAATTGACTCAACCAGTAAGTCCGCAAGGGCCATTACATCGAGGTCAAGGGTTCGTTCTGAACAGGAGGTTTGGTCACAAACAGAAACCAGGACGCTGTAGAAGCCAGCATTTGGGGGTTGAACCGTTACAGTTCCACTGTCCAAATCTACCGTAGCCCAACTTCGGTTTGTAGACGCTGTAAGAACGGATGAATCTCGATCACTTACCGACATGTTCACCACAGTGGTCTCGTCTCGCTCTGCTGGTACCAACGACGGGAATTCACCAACATCAGGTGCGTCATCTACGGCATTAACGATGAGGTTGAAGGATTGCGTCCATGAATTTCCAGCCTCATCAATGACTTTTACGCCGATGACCGACTGACCGTTTGATTCAGAAATGAGTTTGAGTCGAATTTCACCTTCAGTCAAATCGACTTCAACCAATCCATCATTGCTGTTGGTAAATTCAACAACGAGGTTATCGTTTGATGTTCTGTCGTCCGTACATCGCAACAAGAGGGGTAGAATCATTCCTCCCCCATCTTCAGTCAGTTCTTGGTCGCCTAAGCCCTCGCATACAGGGTCCTCGTCCCATTCAATAGCAAACCCACCATTCACTGATAGCGATGAAAGTTCTAAGGCGGTATGGCTTGCATTCCCCAAGGAATCCCACGTGAACCAAGCCTTCACGGAAACGGTATACGAGGTGGTGTCTGGAATCATGAATTGGCCGATAGGCCATGAATGGGTGAAGGTGCCGAGCGACATGGGTTCGTTAGAAACCAATTCGTCATTGACGAAAACCAACCATCGTGAATACGTCGGGTCAATGCCATCGTTGGTTCCGAAAACGCGACCCGAGATGGTGAGCGATGGGTCATTTACATCAGCCCATATTGATTCGATACAGGAATCGATTGCAGTTGCTTTAATTTTATATGCTTGACCGGGCGGAAGTAATGTATTCTCTAGGAGAGTTGTGAAGGACGAAAATGATTCCCCGTCTGCTGAAACAGCATATTCGAGGCTAACATTGGCCGCTTCTCCTTCAGAGAGTTGAAAGTGGACACGACCAAGCATCTGTTCTGGAGGGTGCTCTAGGGCGCTACTGACCCATTCACCTGTTGTTCCACTTATGGAAGGCGTTAATCCGCAATCGGTTAGCGCCATGTTGATGGATTCTCCTTGAGCCAAATCAAGTCCTATCAAAGGCATTTTGTGACCTGTAAATTCAGTGGTTGCCAGGCCAACTTCCCCACCGTACCAAGGTGTTTGGACGGTGATGCCTAAACCCACTGCGTCGACGACCAAGCGGGAATCGTCAACGCCGCCTGCAGACACATAATCAAGCGTGAACTCCAAACTGTTGAGGTCCTGCCAAGTCCATTCATAGAGACCGGTGAGGTTGACTGAATATGCTGAATTATTGATGTAATCCAAACCAACTTGAGTGTGAGCGAAGGTTTTGAGAAGTTCGTATCCACCTGGATGTTGCACTGAAATTCTCACCGTATCTTCTGTCAAAGCATCAGGTATCTGGATTACTGCTTTCATATGAACCTCAACCAGGGAATAGTCTGACAATCCGCTAACATCGAAATTTGTCAATTGAATCTCTGGGCCAGTGGACCATGTGCTTGCCCCATCGGGGGCGCCAGTGGAATAGTTTGAGTCGGTTGGAGATGTGCCTGCCCAGACAGACATGGTGTCAAGGTTCACGGGGCGATGGTGAGCCATTGTTAGGCGTTGGTCTGCGACCATCGTCTCTGTGTACGTCGCGTCCTCCTGAGTAAACGAAGTTTCAGCACTCATGGTCCATGCAGACGCGTCAACTAATGTGCCTTGAGGGAGCAGATCAACATCATATGTGCTGTGAACACTACGTGCTGAAACCGTAGATGTCAAGGGTCCAATGGCTGAAGTTAAACAAAGAAGAAGGATGCAAAGGATGACTCGCTTCGTTCGCATATTATCCTACACTCTTCGGTAACACTTGAAGGCAGGGGTCTTTCGTTTGAAAAACACAAGACTTCATCAGCGAATCCTCTACGGCGGATGGTTGAAATACCAAGCACTTGAGGGCCATTTACTTCTCATGGCTGTGGTGGTGTAGGGGTTAGCACGGCAGATTGTGGTTCTGCCAGCCCGGGTTCAATTCCCGGCCACGGCCCTCCTCTTCACAAGTCTTCATTTTGTATGTGATGACCCATCCGCAAACCTTTGGTTGAGAGGTAGGCTCTGTTGGTATCGTTCACGCCAACGATGAGCGGTGTTCGTTCAACTACATTGATTCCATAGGATTGCAGTTGTTTGACCTTCTCGGGGTTATTGGTGAGCAAATTTACATCCTCGACATTGAGTTCATTGAGCATTTCCGCAGCGATCGAATAATCGCGATTGTCAGCAGGGAGTCCGAGCATGAGATTTGCATCGAGCGTATCTGCTCCCTCATCTTGGAGATGGTATGCCTGAATTTTAGCGTGGAGGCCAATTCCTCTACCTTCTTGGCGCAGGTACAAAAGAACGCCCCATCCTTTCTCAACAATGGCTTCGAGAGCGGAATTCAACTGTGGCCCACAGTCACACCGTTCACTGCGAAATACATCTCCAGTCAGGCATTCCGAGTGCACGCGAAGCAAAACAGGGTCTGGTCCGCCCATGTCGCCAAGAGTCATAGCAACGTGGTCAAATCCAGTTGAAGGTTCATGGAATACTTGTATTCGAAATGAACCATACGATGTCGGCAGGATGGCTTCGCTGGGTACATTATCACGGGGGATTATTGTCACTTTTTCACCTCAATAGTAAATCGGATTTCTCCATTTTCGCTGACAGCACCCAATAACAGATGTTCTGTTCGGTTCAGCAATAAGGGCATGTCATGAAGGGTTTCAGGGTCATCAGCGAGGACTTCTAACACATCACCGTTGGACAACCTTTCCAAAGTTTGGCGTGTTTTCACAACCGGGACAGGGCAATAAAAGCCTAGAACATCGAGGCGATGGGTTGCCTCAACTTCGCTTTTTCCTTCCGCCACAACCCTCCGAGGTCTCGGACCAATTTGAACACATTCCTTTGAACTCAAAAAAATCGATAAGCAAAAAGACAACCACAACACCTTCTTCAACAAGACCTCTCTTGTCATCACATGGCCTACCAAACCACGACGCGTCCTGATGGCGATATGTCGTGGAAGGAGGTAGGTGAACTTGGCCTACGATACGGAAGAATACCTCTTGCACTTCTTTTTGTGGAAGCACTTTACTGGTTTTTGACCATACCGTCCGACACGCTCGCTCCTATTCAGGTGACTGAGGCATGGCTCTGGAATGAGATGACAAACTTCATGTTTGGCGAAGGAAGTTCAGTCATTAGTCACCACAACGGTTGGCTGACACGAATTGATTTTGTTCATACAAGCTTTCCTGGCCCGTACAATTCTGTTGGATTGTATGTTTCAGACGAATGTGCAGGTGTACATGAGATGATCTTTATCTCTACACTCGTTCTTATGACAGATGGCATGTCTCAGCGGTTCAAACTAAAGTCAGTAGCAGTGATGTGTGGAATTGTTTACGTGCTCAACCTCATGCGTTTGGTTGCGTTTTATCCCATTGCGCTCGAAGGGTGCCTCGCAAATCCAGACCAACAAGCATGTCTGGCCGACATGTGGACATTTCATGAAACCGTTTACGAATGGGGCTTCTTGGTTGTTCTCGTTCTCATGTGGATGGTCTGGTTCTTCACATTTGGTGGTCACAAAGAAACTCTTGAGGCGGCCAAAGAGACAAAAGAATCGTGGCGAATTACCCGCAGGACGACATATTCGGCAAAACATTGGGCAATCCTTGGATTTGGAGTGTTGATCATTCTCCTCGCATATTCAAACATTTCAACAAATGTTGAAGCGATCGAAGCGAAGGAAACCTTGGAAATGTGTGAATTTGCAAACCTTATTTCAGCTGAATGTGGTAACGCACAAAAGCGGTGGGACGACGCTATTGGTTACGCATGGTCTCTTTCTGCAATAGCCCTCGTCATGGTTGGAAGTACAGCCCTTGTCATCCAACGGCCAGATGAGTTTGGGAATTGGCCGGAGCCAAGTCGGGTTGAAACTGTCGAACCTGCGAAGGAAAAAGGCCATCATGTCAAGAAAACCGGCTCTTGGAACAAGCGTGGTAAAAACGAAGAAGAGTGATTACTCAACGATTGAAGCGACAAGTGTATCGCTTCCATAGGGGCGCTTTTCCATGGCTTTCATTGCGAGTCCAATTTTGCTTTTATGCAAACTCACAAAGGTATGTTCGTTGGAAAAGCGAACTTCGCCAACTGCTAATTCATCGCACTTGAGTTGTTCAACAAACCAAGAAGAGACTTGATGGGCAGAACCGGCCGCTTTAGGAGTCAAATCGAGTTTTACCGTGACATAGCCAAATACATCTGCAGATTCACCAAAGTCGTCTTGTCGGCGGACTGGGTCTCTGTCAATGCCTTCTGGAAGTTCAGGTGCTTCACTTGGAAGGATGTCAAGGCCGTAGGTGGCCATGATGCGGGAGAGTTGGGGTGCGTCGTCTCTGGATACAAGACTCCATGCTTCTCCACTTCGTCCAATACGTCCGGTTCGACCAATTCGGTGTACAAAGGAATCCATGTCATTTGGTAGGTCGTAATTTACGACCAAACTGATCGCATCTACGTCGATACCACGAGCGGCAACGTCAGTTGCGATAATGGTCTTGACTTCGCCTTCTCTAAAGCGAGTAAGTATTTTCTCACGTTGATTTTGATTCAAATCTCCGTGGAGCCCTGCGACGTCAAATCGGTGCTTGCTAAGGCGTTCAACAGCAAGGTCAACCATGCGCTTGGTATTGCAAAATACAATGGTTTGGTCATCATCATTCATTCGAACGAGAAGGCGTCCAAGAACCCACAACTTGTTGGAGCGGCCGATGTGTACTGAATAGAGGTCAATCGGCGGTATGTCCAATTCTTCTGCGTTGGTCAACACAAATTCAGGGTCATTGGTGAATTCATGCGCAGCGTCAATAATCTCTTGAGGAAACGTTGCCGAGAAGAGAAGAGTTTGTTCACGATGGGTCATGCGTTCAATAACCCACATGATGTCAGGGAAGAATCCCATGTCAAGCATGCGGTCTGCTTCGTCCAAGCAAAGCAGTGTTGGGAGTGTCAAATCGATGTGGCCCCGTTCTGTCATGTCCATGACACGGCCTGGTGTTCCGACGATGATGTCCACGCCATCAGCGAGGGTCTTTGCTTGCTTGTCGATGTCGGTTCCTCCGTACACGGTAAGAATCGTTAGCCCACTCTCGCCTTGAAGCATTGATATCTCTTCTGCGACTTGATTGGCTAGTTCGCGAGTTGGTGTGAGAATCAAGGCTTGAAGAGAACCTGTAACTTGGCACCGTTCAAGAATCGGTAAGCCAAATGCTGCAGTCTTTCCAGACCCTGTTCGGGCTTGTCCGATCACGTCACGCCCGGTACGAGCAAGTGGTACAGTATCTTTCTGAACTTGCGTTGCAAATTCCCAGCCGATAGCATTCAATCCGTTTAACAGATGTTCTGGTAGGTCCCATGAATCAAAGCGTGTGGTGGTGAACATTCGTTTTCCCTCCGTCTCTCGTTTGGTGATTTGGTCGCCGAGACGAGGGCAACCTGCACGAAATCAATCAATAATTGTCCTTGTCGGCAATTTCCTTCTGAAGTTCGCCCATCCAGTATTTGCGAGCGTTCTCTCGGTTGAGAGGGCGTCGCGTCTGTCGGACATGCTCGAGGATATATTGTCGGAATTTGAGAGCACGGGGCCGGTTTACACCCTTTGGGGTGAGTCCGTCCCATAGTCGGTCAAATTGTTCGGCCTTGTCGTTGAACGCTGCGTCACTCATACAATCCACCTCTTAAGCGGTTCTGCGACCGACCACCTGTTCTTAACCATGCCGTATTTGTCTGCACGAAAATCAATTCAAAACATCTCTTCGTCAGGACCCAAGTCAAAATCGTCAAACTCATCTTCATCGTCGTCCATGTATCCCATGATTTCGTCTTGAGAAGGACGTCGTTCAACCGTTGGTGTTTTGGGCTCCACGGAGGATTGAACCGCTTCTTGTTGTTCTGCTCTCTCAAGGAGATTTTTCGGTTTTGAAGTGGAAAGGAGCCCAATGCCCTTGCCCTGTGCTTGAGCGATTTCCTTGTCGATCTCTGGAACCGGTATTGCAGGAGCGAGTGCTGCGTTTTTCTGTGCTTCAGTCCCTTCAAGCGTTGCATCAAAGCGCATTTCATCAAGTGTTTTGATTAAGCCTTCATCGGTTTCTGTCTTGAGAAGGTCAGTTGCAAAGATGCGTAATTCATCTTCGCCCATCAAGCGTGGGAGCAGGTCGATACATGCCTTGCGCACACGGAGGTCCTTCGAGCGGGCACCGGTGACGATGAGGTCCCGAGCTCTTCCGTGGTCCTTGTCGAGCTTTTGGATTGCCTTGATTGCGGCGAGTCGTACCTCTGAATCCGTGTCGGCAATGGCTCGTTCTGCGAACATAGTGGCCATGCGAACGTCTTGACGAGCAAGTGCGGGAAGTGTTTTCGCAGCAGTTCGGCGAACTTGTGCATCATCATCGTTAAGCGACCACGAAATCAGGTCCCAGACGGCTGATGAATTTCTTGACAGCACCTTTCTGAGAAGCCCAGCGGCTTTTCTCCGAAGTGAAACATCTTGTTCAAGAAGCAGGGTGTCGATGTGGTCCGCTACAACCTCTGGCCACGTATCAGCGAGAGATTTGAGTCCTTTCCATGCCGCTTTTTGTCGGTAAGCAATCGGAGAGCGAAGCTCGTTTTCAAGCGAAGATTGTACGCCTGACGGGAATGTTGGCGCTGCCCGTGCGAGTGCGTCACTGGCTGCTTTGCTAACGTCGATGGAGTCATCGTCGAGGAGGACTGAGAGCCAATCAAACAAATCTTCAGAACGCCGGACAGCAAATTCGGGGAGTACTTCAAGGGCCGAAATACGAACCTCATCATCGCCGTCTTCAAGTGCGAGGAGTAGCAATCCGTGAGCCGCCCGTACCATACTTTGGGGTACCGTTGATAGTGCACGAACGCCATGGCTTTTTCCCATGACATGTGTATCTCCCAACCAGCGAACTTCCTTCTGCTCGAGAGAGCCTTCAGCGAGAGACATAGCATCTGCTGAAACCAAAGCCGACCAAGGTCCTTCAATGGGTTCAAAGGATGCTTCAGCGACCTTGGCTTTATGGAAATTAATCGGCTTCCCAGTTCGAGGGTCGCGTGCAATATAATCTCGTGCCATGTGCTCCCCTTTACCCCGCAGCGTGCCCACCATGATGAACCTTGGGAAGTTTACACTAGAAAAAGAATAGAATCGCTAACAAGAAGGATATACAAACTGCGGCTTCGTGGGATTGGATATGACCAATCCTCACATTCGTATGGCATTGGTCATTATTTTCCTCATGGTCATCAACCCTTGGCTACCTGTAGTTCAACCTGATGAGCCTGATAATTCGTTGTTCGACGAGCCGACCATCGACACTTCAAACGAAAAAATCACCACTTACGGAACAAACGAAGGATTCACTCATACCAACATGACCACATCTCCCGTTTCTGGCGTGACAAATCTTGAGCGTCCTTCGTTCACGTGGAATTATCCAGGCGGAACCGGAAGCCTTCTCCAGCCAAAGACAGGCGGTTGCGCTGCCTATCTTCCCTCCCTCGACCAAGTGTTTTACACGGGTGGTCGGGCCGATCCTAACCCCATTCAACCCGATGATGAATCGCCTACTTCCGCAGTTGATGTGTTTTACAATTCAAATAAATCATGGCATCCCAGCACCTCTAATCTCGTTCAAACTCAACAATACCACGGGTGTGCAACGGCAAACAACAAAATTTACACCGTTGGAGATCTTTATCCGTATTCCAATCCCTCTATCAATTCAGAGGGCTTAATGCAGATATTTGACCCAACTACGGGAAATTGGACCCTCGGGACCAATATGCCCACGGGGACCAAGGTGGGACTGGCAGGTGTTGAGTCTCAAAACAACATGATCTATGTCGCAGGTGGAGCATCAAATCCAGACCGAACAAATATGACGGACCGTTTAATGCGATTTGACCCCGTTAACAACAGTTGGACACAACTTGCGAGCATGAGTTTACCTCGACATTCATTTGAATTGGTTTCATTCCAAGGGAAACTTGTGGCCTATGGTGGAGTTGCTCGCTATTTTGACCCAATAGCAAATCAAACGGTTATTGGGAATACCAACCTGAGCGAGGCTTACGATCCGTTAACCAACACTTGGACTCAGTTGTCAAATTCAACCAAGAAATTCGCAGCATATGCTGCTGAAGTATTCAATGGAGAAATCATCATCATGGGTGGATACGAAGCTAATGGATGGCAAATCACAAAGAACAACAAAGTATTCGGATATAATCCGTTCACGGATGAGTGGAATACCCGCTCAACGCTTCAGTATGGGGTCTTCGATTCAACCATCACACAAGCGAACAATACACTCGTTTTCGCTGGTGGAGACCTCAGCAACAACCGGTTCAGCAGTTGGGGGTCAGCCCTCTACAATGCAGAGGGAGATTACTTCCTCAATCCGGACATACATGATGGATGGATTTCTTCGCCGATGTATGATTTGAGTTCAAGTGAACATGGTTCTGCAAGCCCAATTTGGTTGGGATTTACAGCGATTGAACCCACGGGGACCTCTGCGTTGATGCAATACCGAACAGCAGGAACTGAAGCTGCCATTGGCTCAGCACCCTGGAAACCGACCACAGTCCCCGTATACTCCTATCTCAGCCAAGGTAATTCCTCTCTAGATGATGTCTCAGAAAACATACATATTCTCCAGTACCGGCTGAAATTGTCTACCTCAAGAGTCCTTGAATGGGCCACCCCCACAGTTGTTGAGGTTTCCTTTGGTGGTGATGAAGCAGCCTTTACTTCACCCTTGCCTCAGTACATGCAGCCTACTGCATCTGCCATCAACATCACAACCCACCACCACGCCTCCACCCAAGAAGGTGAGTATTTACTTTCTATTCATGCTGCGGACGAATTCGGAAGTTTTGATTCGGCTTCTACCTGGTCAATCTTGACTTGGAATACAACAGATGAAGTTCTTCAAATTGACGACCCAGACGGACTTTTATTTGTTGATGAACTTTCTGTTACTCCTCACCTCATGGAAACCAACGGACAGAACATGACCTGGAGCATCTCGCTCAGTGGTAGCATGCCAAGCGATTATCTTCGGTTCAAAGTCAGCACTCATGCTGAACGTAACGCCTCTTACCTTCACCCAGGTGTCGTTGCTTTGGACCAAGATGTCACAGTAGAGGTTTCTGATATCGTTGCGGACTATTCCAGTATGGGTGACATGACGGTTTTAGAAGGCGAAGTCTTGCCGGCAAATACCCAATTAAATGTCACTATAGACCATTTCTTTACCAATTCTGGCCTTCGACTGTTGGGAGGTGTCATCCAAGTACGGCTGCATACTGATGTGGAAACATACGACCTTGATTCACAAAACCAACGCATCTGGAGCAATTCTTCAACACAATGGTTTTCGTTGAGTTCCGGTGAAATAAAGAATGCACTTCTCAACTTGCCAGAGGGGATTTCAGGTGAGGTTGACTTCTGGCTGGAGGCAAGAACGAGTGAAGATTGGAATCTTCTCTTTAACACCCAGCCGTCCGAATTTATGCTTAATGGAGAGGGGCCAACTCTGCTCAGCGTATCACCATCTCATGACGCATATGTTAACGAAGAAGATCAACGTGTCGTCTCATTTAATTTCCATGATGTCGGTGGTTTCTCAACGGAATATTTGGAGGCATTTGTTTGGATTGAAGCACGGGATGACGGGGATTCAAGCTCACCTGCGGATGGTATTGCACAACGAGATGAATACAAAGCGGCCACGCTTTATATTGACCAAAATACCAACCTTTGGACAATAAATTTGTCAGTCAACGATTCCATAAATGACGACCATCAATGGGTGCGAGTTTTGCTGGAGGGTACGGATGTTGCTGGATTCGCCCTCCCTGAATCAACACCTGATGTAGGCCATATTCGCTGGGAATCGAGAACCCCTCAAACTTCAAGCATCGAGGAATTTGAGCACCTCGGGAACCTCATGGCGCAAAACATTACTCGCATTGAGCCATCGAGAGACTTTGGATGGAAATTGGTCACCTTTGACCCGAACGGCATCAATGACATTTCAGAGATTCGAATTCAACTTGGTAATGACAGTCAGTTGGGACTTAAGTACACCGTTTCAACCAACATTTGTGCTTCCTTTGATGAACGACTCATTGTTGATACGAGCCGCTGCGTAGCAGAGGTAATAGATGGCCGACTCCACTTGGAAGTCTGGGCAATTGCTGATTGGAGTTTGGGCCCGTCAGGCCTTGACGATGGGGCTGTTGAGGTGAAGGTCATCGACCAAGATGGCGTCATGACAACCTCGTTGACAAATCGGTGGAGTCTTCAGCGAAACCTCGTAGTTGAGGTTACATCAATCGTAGACCAGGATGGTCCTGTGACTCAGTTGATTGTAGCAGATAGTTCGGTAATGGCAGGTGATCACCTCAACCTTACAGGATACATCGACCATCTGTTGAGCGGTACACCTTATGACGGCGTGCTCAATCTCCAGTGGAGAGGAAAAATTCTCGGTGAATTATGGCGTGGTGGAACGGCAGTTACAGTGGAACAAGGTCAACTGACCTACTCCATCCCAACACCGACGAAAACTGGACTTGTAAAAGAATTAGAAATCTCTCTTTGGGATCCCTTGGGACTTGAAAAGGTAGCATCGGTTGACATCCCTGAATTCATGCTTGATGGAGAGGCTCCTGAACTGTTGAGTTCAAACATGGCTTCTGTCGTTTCTCGGTTCCATCTGGAGTCGGTTGATATCGGTGTGAACGTGCGAGAAGGACAGGGTTGGAGCGCTCCTTTGACGTTGACATGTCAAGTTCGCTCCTTAGATGTTGAATGGGATGCAGTGACTTTGAATCGTAATTACACGACGGTCTTCGATGGAAATACGATGTTCAGTTTCACCTTTGATTTCAGTGAATTGGGCGACCCTTCAACCCTACCACCTCAAGCCTCACTGGCGTGTTGGGCAGAGGGTTCTGATGACTCGGGTTGGAGTCTTGTTTCCGCTGGCGGAAACTCAGACCTTGACCCTTGGTTGATTACGAACTTGAACAGTATCGGACCGGACCTCACCTTGGAAGCTGTTGAGATGAGTTCTGAAATAGTAGAAGGGGAAACAGTGAGGCTATCATTCAGCGTCGTCAATGCTGGAGAGTCTTTACCGATTCCATTCAACGCCAGTATTGAGATTGTACAGGGTGATAAAAGAACTTTAGTGGGCCGGTCTATATTTTACTCAATGGATGAAAACTCTGCAAAATCCATCAAGCGTTCCTTCACTGCTCCCGCCGGAACATGGAGCCTCGCCATCACCATAGACCAGGAAGAAGCCATTTGGGAGTTGGATGAAACTAACAATCAGTGGAACAAGACTTACACGAGCCAAACTCAGGGTCTAAGCGGATTGGTTATGGCAACCGGAGGTGTCTCTTTGGTAGCACTGATTGGCGGGGCGATTTTGTTACAACGAAGGAATAAGGAGGAGTTCGTCGAAGAAAAGGTACTCGAAGCACTTCAGCCCAAAGCATCTGAACGTCAACCAGACAAAGCAACCGAACCGTCACCTCCCAAACGCAGGGGTCCTCCTGGTGCAAAAATTGCCGCAAATGCTGGAAGCCGTCCATCAAAGGGTCCTCCTCGCGGCCCTCCGAAGTCCAAACCATCTGCAGAGCCAACGCCTCAAGAAATGGCTGCGAAATACATGGACGCCCTAGGGCCAGTCCAAGAACGTGATGAATTACCATTGGACGCTGATAACCATGCTGCAGATTACAGTCAACTCCCAGGTGGTGGAGAGTACGAATACACGTTGGATGCAACCTATTACGTTGGTGAAGAATGCGGTCGCTGGTTACTCAATGAGGACAAATCTTTCACAAAGATTGCCGATAACATCTGAAGCCTACCTTATTCAATGCTTACCGGCTGAGCCCTACCATGAGTGAAGCCGATGCGGACATCCGTCGTGTACTCACCATTGCGTTTCGTGGACACACCGAACTGAACCTTTTGGACCTTGAACGATTCTTTTCATTTGACATGGAATGGGTCGCACCTCATGAAGCCGAACAAGCTGTGAATCAACTCGCAACACAAGGCTGGATTCTCACTGAGCAACAAACAGTCCGGCTTGCTGTAGAACTCGGTGAAGTGAATGTCCCTTTGGGTTGGTTTCCCCGCCCGTCTCGTCTCCTCTCGCCACCGCACGCATCAAGTGGAGAAAAAACCACTTCGGAGTCCCCTCCTAGGATTCAAACTCAAACTGTATCGGCCACGGTCATTGAGCCCCCGCAAACGGTTGAATCAAACCTTGACCCCCGTGCACGATTAACAAAGCGTCTTGTCCGATTTATTTCACGGAGCAGCGGTCTTGAGCCCACCGAACTGGAACGAAGGGCGCAGCGGAAAATCTCTGCGTTCCACCACATCACACCGTGGCTTGCCTATGCATTGGTTGCTCGTGAACAGGGCTTGGGTATGGACGACATTGCAGATGCTCTTGCCGTGGTTTGATCAATCCAGATCAGCAGGCACATCGGTGTTTGACTCCTGGCCTCGTGCAGATAGTTCAACAAGCACGGGAAGCAACATCAATGCAAGTATAAGCGAGAACAAAACGGTGATGGCGGTAATGAGTCCAAAGTCTTGGATCACCGGCATTGGGGAGAACAGCAAAACAGCAAATCCGGACATCGTGGTAATGGCGCTGAGCATCAGTGCTACACCGGTAGTATCTACCGCTGCACGTAATGCTTCCCAATGGTCACCTCGTTTCGCCATCTCCACCTCAAAGCGCCTCCACATGTGGATGGAGTAATCGATTCCAATGCCCAGTGTTAGTGCCGTCACCATTACTGTCAGGACGTTCCACTTCAGACCGATGAGGGCCATGGAACCAACAACCCAAAGCGAAGCAACTCCAACAGGGAAGAGTACCACGACAGCAGGCATGATCCTACGGGTAAGTGCAAAGAGAACGAAGAAGGAAACCGCAAGGGAGATGGCAGTACTTTCAATTTGAGAAAGTGAAAGGCCATCAAGAACACTTTGCAGGACGACCAAATCTCCAGTGACATGGAGTTCAGCATGTTCTTTGAGTTCATACTTGAGCGTTCCCGATTCATCGATTGAACCTAAGGTTTCATGGAAGTTTTCAACGACCCGATTTGATTGTGAAGATGTAGAGGCTTCTACACGTATCTCATGTCTCAGATAGGTGATGTCCGTGCCTTCTAAATGAACCGAATTTAACACTCGGTCGCCCCATGTTTCACCAGTGAGTGGGTCAGCGGTTGATGTGTTGTCGGAAAGGGCTGCAAAGAAGAGTCCAAGATTAATCCCTTGGTCTCTATCAATGGAATAGACATCACCTGTTTTCACAAGAATCTCCATGTTGTGCTCCTCTCCAAATGTCGCATTGCGAAGAACGGCATCCCGGACGATGGTATACGGGCCGTCGTAGGAAGGAGATGAGATTCTGAAATCGGTTCCAACAACGTCGTTATTTGATTGTAAGTCACTGTGAAGGTTCCTTAATTCTGTGAGGAGATGGTCATCCCCGGGGATTGATTCTTGGTTCTCAACAGGTTCCATCAGGACATAGATGACCTTCCAACCTGCGCTCTCATAGCTTGTGGCAAGGTCGTCGCGAACGGTCATGATTTCAAGGTCCTCATTAACGAAGTCACCCAAGTCAAAATCAGTTTCAAGAGATGCTGCTCCGTATATGGAAAGCCCAGAAATAAGGATGGTTACCAGAATGACGCCCAACTGTTGCTTTTGTTGAAGTTTGACGATGAAGTTTGAAATTGTTGGAAGGCGCAGTGGTGAAACACTCCCCGTTGAAGACTGACTCGTGAACATTACGTGCAGTGCGCCAACGAATACGGTCGAAGATAGGAAGGCACAAATGACACCAAGAGACAAAGCGTAGCCAAGAGTTGCTAATGGGGGGAGAGGAGATATGATGTTGGCCAGGAATGCAGAGACCGTCGTTATGACCGCCAGTGAGAGAGGAATTGAAAGATGGGCTGTTGCCCGCAGCCATGATTCAGCAGGGTCTGGATATTCATCAGAGAACGAACTTTGAGAGCGCTGAAGGTGAATCGCATAGTCAATACCAAGGCCGAGAACAAGGGGGGCTACAGTTGCCTCAAGGGCGGTAAAACGGGTACCTGTGACGTTGAGAATTCCATAGGTCCAAATTAACGCACTTGACAAACCGATCAAGGGAAAGATGATCCGTTTTGCAGAACGGAATGCCACGGCGAGCATGAGAACAACAACAACGGAAGCCAAAGCGATGAGAAGGATGAGATTGTCAAATGTACCTTCATCAATATCGTGAGCCAGCAGGTCATTTGAAATGGCCTTGTAATCCATGATTGAGTCTTTTGATTGCTGAGTAAATACATCCCTCATTTGGTCTTGCAATTCTTTACGCTGATTCTCGTCCATCTCAGGGTCAACTTCCAACACCCAAAGTGTTGATGAAGCCGTAGGAGAACCGTTACCTAGCCCGTTTTCTAGATATTCGCATGCAGGGTCAATGGAAAGGTCGTTGTGAAGGAGTGCTGAGGATGCATAGGTTGCTGCAGAAAGCAGTTGGTCATCTGCAGTGAGGCCACAGGTCTCGTTTTCATCGAACAGAATGTCAAGTATTTCGGTCCAAGCGTTCAACTCACTGATGCGCTCACCGTTGCCTTCCTCATCCAAACTTAACTGCAGGATTCCAGGAGCAGTCGTCCACACATGAACGAGATTTTGACGCTTTACGGATTCGTTTTCAAACACGATCAAATCCGATTGCATGGCTTGCAACGATTCCATACTTAGAACGTTGGACCCGTCATCAACGGTAACGTGAATGAACATTGGTCGTGTCTCATCAGGGAAATACTCGTGAATGGCATTGTGTGTGGCCGTGGATTCGGATTCAGGTGCGAAATCGTTGAGGTCGGTTTCAAAGGTCGGGGGCGACAAGACAAGTTGGGCGAGTAAAAGCACCGTAAGGGCAACGCAAAACACCACAATAAATGGCGCAGTACGCCTAAATTGGCCGGCACCGGAGGCCAGTCTTTCCTCAAGACGTGCCGTATCCATGAACTTCCCCGTTCATGCTGGTACAAAAACAAAGAGGTGTTCTTGGGAACGAACACGGTCAACTTGACCATTTCTTATCCTTCACGACCCGGTAGGTTTGGAAGAATTTGATGAGAAGGTTCAAAACGAGTTGGCCGGTGGAACGACCGGTCATCATGTCTGTTACAGTGCTCAAGAAAGAGAAGAATGAACTGCGACTCCGAATTATCGGTGAGAGCCACACTGCTCTTCAAGTCCTCCGTCAACGCCTCAACGCACACAAAAGTGTGGATTACGCCAACTATTTCCCAGGGCACCCAGAACTCGACGATCCTGAATTTTACATTCGCACAACCACCAAGGCCGGTGTTGAAAAAGTTCTGAAGGACATCGTCAGCGGCGTCGCCAAGGAATTTACTGACGCCAGCCTCTGAAGAGGTCATCGTCATGGACTCGGTCGCTCAAGCCATCGGCATGATTGGCTATGCAACCAAAACAGACGGCATAGGCGGTCTTATCAAGGCACGAGTTTCTGATTTTCGTGTTGAAGAAATTGCGACTCCCATTCATTTTGATAATCGTGGCAGGTTTACTGTAGCCAAGGTCACGCTCACAAATTGGGAAACGAACAGGTTCTGCAATCAACTTGCAGCGGCCCTGAAAATTCCACGAAACAGAATATTCTTCGCAGGAACAAAGGATAAGCGAGCGGTAACTTCCCAACTTTTTGTCATCGATGCACCAATGAACAAAGTTTCAGCGGTCGAACTTGCTGATGTAGACATTGAGGTTCTTGGCCGTTCCCATCAAAAGATAGGGTTTGGTAACCATAGAGGCAATCGCTTCACGATCGTCGTGCGAGGTTGCTGTGACGAAAACGGGAAGCCCCTTTCAAACGATGACGCCATGCGAGAAGTTGAGCGAATACAATCTGACATGATGGCATCGCTTGGAGATGGTCGGTTCCCGAATTGGATTGGACCACAACGATTCGGTTCAGGACGTCCTGTGACACCCGTTGTAGGGTCTCACGTCGTTCGTGACCAGTGGGAAGAAGCCGTCATGGCTTATTTGTCAATGGAAGGAAAGAGCGAAGAAGAGGCAGCTCAAAAGGTCCGTAAGTACATCAGAGAGAACGGTGTTGATGAATCCGTGATTCCAATGCTCCCCCGATGGATGGGCTTTGAGCGAAAAATGATTGAGCATTTGCTGGCCCGGCCTGATGATTATGTGGGTGCATTCAGAAAACTCCCTGGGAACTTGCAATTGATGACGGTTCATGCGCTCCAATCGATTGTGTTCAACAAGTCCCTATTCCAACGAATAGAAGCAGGACTCCCGCTTTCAAGCCCTGTTTCAGGTGATATTGTTGGTCGCTTGGATGATAAAGGACAACTTGACATTCCTTCTTGTGTTGTTGTTGAAGACCGCACCCTTCCCCGAATTTCACGAAACTGTGAACTCGGTCGCTTGATCACTACGGGGCCGCTTCCCGGTAGTGAAATTACAACCTGCGAGGGAGAGCCTGGTAAATTGGAACAAGCCACACTTGAGGGAGAAGGGCTCGGGAATGTGAGTTGGGCAGTTGAAGCGATTCCTAGGCTTTCTAGCAAAGGGACCCGTCGCTCACTTGTCAGCCATTTCCAAGAGTTTAGTGTTGACACTGTCCCCATCGCCGAAGCAAGCAGTTTGAGCAAGCGTTGGGATGCTGGACCACAAGAAGGAGACCGCTGGCATCCAGAAGGCGCATGTATTCGGTTCCGCTTTGTCCTCAGTTCAGGAAGTTATGCAACTACCTTGCTTCGTGAATTTATGCAATCACCACTTTCACATCTGTGAAGGCCGTCTACAACATTGTTGCTTCATGATTCCCCCTTTCGGTGGCGAACAGAGCGAAACAAATTCAGCATCTAAAGTGTCAGATGAAGGAGACCTCTTGACTAAAGGTCAAACGCCATAATTCACGACCGTCCCAGTTATCTTCGCCCGAAAAATACAGATTTCCTTCGTGGACATGGATGTCACCGATGTTGCCGCCAGTTGGTTTCAAATCAATGACTTGCCATGTGGTTCCGTTGACTGAATGATGGGCCCACAATTCTTCGCCTGAGGTTCCATCATCGGCAGAGAAATAGACGGTGTACTGATTCACGGTGAGTCCCGATGGGCCGCCAGGGCCACTGATTGACTGGATGTCTGATATCTCCCAGAATGAATTGTTCTGTGAATCGTACACCCAGAGTTCGAAATAGGTTCCCGATGAGGCTTTCATGTACACTTGTGTGCCGATAACGACCAAGTCTGAGGGCATGCTGGCCGCAACGCCGGGGCGGATATCGGCTGCCACCCACGTCGAATTGTTGTTGATCTCGTAGGCATGTAATTCAGTGCCGGCACCACCGCCATCGTTTGCTGACATGTAGATTGTCGTGCCCATTGAAACAAGATTTGTCGGCGAAGATGCAAGGATTCCAGGGTTGATGTCCTTGACCATGAAGGTGGTGTTTGTGGTTGTCTCATGTTTCCACAATTCGACATTCCCATTGTTCACTCCC
>Ga0208973_1000269_pt1 | contig 28931 bp, 18 predicted proteins | sample AOAMet_66_BLW_10_2_FD_188233 | JGI IMG/M metagenome (GOLD analysis project Ga0208973, IMG submission 188233) | Ammonia-oxidizing marine microbial communities from Monterey Bay, California, USA - CAN11_66_BLW_10 (SPAdes) | ecosystem: Environmental > Aquatic > Marine > Intertidal zone | place...
CGCCGCCGCCGCTGCCCAACCCGCCGCCACCGCACCCGCCGTGGCCCTTTCCGCCGCCGCCGCCGCCCCCAATCCAGCCGCAGCCCAAACGTATCACAAATTGCATTTCAAACCTCAAACCACACACACACACACAGCACACACACACACACAGCAAAGCACACGCACACACCAGTCAGTCAGACTCCGAATCGGAAACGAATGCGGCATTGAGGTCCGAAGGCCCCGCCGCCTCCGTAACGGATGGGTCGACGACGGGGCCAACAATCGTGCGCCTTTGCATCATCCCGTCCTTGGTAACGCGCCGGATGGTCGCGCCGTCCTCGGAAACCATGTACAGTACCGAGTTGCCCTTCTTGTTGTCCGAGAAGTCGGTGGACGACGCACGCATCTCCGCGCGACGCTTCTTGCTCTTTTCAAACGGCACGGCAATCGCCCTCGCGCGCTCGAGTTCGGCGCACCGCTCCCTGGCCGCCTGGTCCGTGGAGATCTTCCGCCGCTTGGCCTTGGACGCGTCGGTCGCCATCGTCTTCCTGGTCTTGGCGAAGCGGTCGGCCTTCTGCTCGGCCGTCTCGTTGGCCGCCTGGTCCTTGCCGCGCTTCACGCTCGCTTCATGGTACTCTTCGCTCTCGCGAGCGTCCCAATGCCACTCGGGCAGCGCCTCGGCCCACGCCTCGATACTGGATTGGTCGGGCATGCCCTTGCGCATCCGGCCTCGTCGAAAGCCATTCAGCTGCCTGCCCAACTGGTACCCGTCCTCATCGACGTACTTGCGCGGCACGAGCGCCGACCCGTGCTCTTCCACGTAGGCCTCCATGGCGGCCTTGAACTTGGTAAATGCGCGGCGGCGCCGTGGTTCAATGCATTTGACGTATAGCTCCTCCGACGCATTGGCCCACCTGTCCTTGGCGGCCTGCGATTTCGCTTCACGGTACTCGTCGCTCTCGCGGGCGTCCCAATGCCACTCGGGCAGCGCCTCGGCCCACGCGACGATGTCGGCTTCGTTGGGCATGCCCCTGCGCATATTGCCTCTCCGAAAGGCGGCCAGCTGCGAGCCCAGCTTGTACCCGTCGTCGTCAACGTACTTGCCCGGCACCAGCGCCGACCCGTGCACCTCCACGTACGCCTCCATGGCGGCCTTGAACTTGGTGAGCGCGAGGTTGCGCCAGGCGTCAATGCCGGCCCACACCTTGGCAGCATCGCCCTTGCCACCCTTGGTGAGGTTGAGCGTCTGCTTCAACCTGGCGTCCATGTCGCGCAGCACGCCACCGTGCGCGTCAATCAGCCGAATCTCCTCGGCATTGGCCCACGCCTGCACCTCGCTCCGTCGGCCCGGTTTGGACGACAGCACCCGCCACGCGAGCTTGTCGGCACCGTACATGCCGATGACCGCGTGAAAGCCGAGGTCCTTGGGATCCCTGATCGTATCGGTCTCGTGCTGGCGCTTGCGATCCTCGAAGTTTTCCTCGGCCGTGCCGGACCGCACGACCTGGCCAAAGTACGGCACCCGCCACAGCGGCTCCGATTCGTCGACGTGCTCCAGATGCGCCTCGTAGATGACGGTCGTGTACCACGGGTCGTCGGGCGGGCAGACGGGCGTGGCGTTGGACATGAGGATGGCAAAGGCATCCCTTTGCGGAGGAGACGGCCCGTCGGACATTGGCAGCGCAGTTCAGAGACACACACGCACACGCACACACGCACACACGCGTACGCGCACACAGCGACACCCACACGTTTGCACATGCCGCAAGACCCCTCACGTCCGCCCACACACACACACACACACACGCTTGTTGCGTGCGCAGGTCCGCCGCCCTCGCCGCCACGACCACCGCCTGCAATCCCGTCGCCGCCACCTCCCGACTTTGACCTCGTCGTTCCAATCGACGCCACTCTGCCAATCGACAGCGCGCTTCACGACCTGGCAGTCTACGCAGATCAGCCATACACCATCCACTTTGGGATCAACAGTGGCCATCAAGTGGCACAGTTCGATCTCGCATTCTTCGTGCCCGCTGCATGGACATCTTGCATGCAGCCGCCGGTTCCCGAGGAGCTTGGCGGATTTGTCTCGGCCGACCGCAGCATCAACATCAAGCTGCCGCTTGGCACCTACTACCTCTGCCTGCGCCAACAGGCGACGATGCAACCTTTGCCGATGCCACACATAACTGCCCATTCGACCTATAGTGCACCGCCGCGCTCGCCGCCACCGTCGCCGCTCCCACCGCCACCGCCACCGCCCTCCTCGCCCCCGCCACTCGAGTTTGGACCCTGCTTTGGCGAGCTGCACACCTCCACGGCGTACATGGGCGCGGCGGCCCTGAGCGGATTCAGCAGTGCTTTGCCCAACGACCCCGAAGCACGCCGCGAGTGTCTGGCAGACGCGCGATGCCACGCCGTCGTGAGCACCCCGTTGCCAATCGACGACTCTCTCTACCGACACGTGCTCTACGGTGCCGGCGGAGCCCTTGCAACTGGCACGCCTCGCACCCAAACGCTTCTGAAAGAGACGGACAAGTGCAAACCACCAGGGACACCACCGTCGCCTTCCCCCTCGCCCTCACCACCGCCACCAAGCCCACGACCGCCGCCCAGCCCACGACCGCCGCCCAGCCCACCACCGCCTTTGCCTGCACAATCCACCGTGGTGCTATTTGTCGTGAGCTTTGATACCACGGTTGACGCCACCGTCGACAGCTTTGCTGAAGCCGCATACCGCGAAGCGCTTGCGACCTTGCTTGGCGTGGACGCCTCGCAGATTGTGACCGTCGTCTTTGCGGGATCGGTCATCGTCCAAACAGAAGTGGTATTGTACGAGACAGGCGCAGAAGCAATCGTTGGAGATCTTCAGCAGCTTGCGGAAGACGCCGACGCCTCGGCAGACGTGTTTGGCGCTGCAGCGACGATTGATACGTCGTCCATTCGCTCAGTGGCCGTGGAAGCCCCTTCGCCGCCGTCGGAGTCGCCGCCACCCGAGACACCGCCGTCTTCTCCGTCCACAAACGACTTTCCGTGGATTTGGGTGTGGGTTGCCATCGGCGCCGCGGCGATCATGGGCGTGATCGCGCTCGTCGTCATCTCGTCGACGCCGCGCTCGACAAAGATGCAATACAAACAGCCTTCCGACCAAGCACGGTTGGAACCGCCCAAGGCGGCTGCGACCAAGGACGCCAATGTGCCTGCCAGTGCCAATGCCGCCAACAAGACCAACAAGACCACGCGTCAGCTCTCCTATGGCCGAAGGAGCGGGTTGGCAGCACAGCAATTGCTCCGATCAGAAGCATCGCGCGTGTCCGGACCCTATTGGTGGTTTAGCAACCCGTAGACATTGGCATGTGCGCGTGTGAAAAAGTGGGCGTGTACACAAGCGTTTAGACTAAAAGCTACGACTCTCCACAAAACTGGCACGCCGGCTCGTATCTGTACGGGGCGCCCAAGCCCAACTCCTCCGACGGCCCGCCCAAGACGTCAATGTCGTGCTGCACGCACGCCAGACACCGTGGGTGGTGACAACGAGTGCACGCCGAATGGTGACCGCCAAAAGCTACCGACTCCACGACGTTGACCGGACGTTTGCAATTGCAGCAGGCGTTTACAGACCCGTGGCCCACGAGATACGTCTGAAAGTCGAGGATGCTGGTGGCGCCGGTGCAGGCGCCACATTGAAGAACGGTCGAGAAAAGGCACGTGGCGTCGTCCAGTACCTGGCCGCTTCCGCGTTCGAGGCCACGCACGGCTTCTTCGAGAAGCGGATATCGAGAGCCCTTCTTTTTGAGGGAGTTGACGGCCTTTGCAATCATGTGATCGTCGGCAAGACTTCTGCGACGCCCACGAGCCGTCGCGGTCTGCTGCACGACCTCCTCCTCTTTGAGCTGCTTTTGTCGTACCCGCGACGCCTCCTGGATTTGCTGAACGCCCAAACGCATCGCCTTTTTCTGCTTCTTCTTGCTCGCACCATTCATCTTGGCCACGTGGGCATTCGTAACTGCCTCGTTCAGCGCACGTCCTATGAGGCCACTGTGGCCTCGGGACGTGTTGGCGACACGCTCGCGCTCATGGGCGACAGCCTCCTCGGACTCGTCCGCGGTGGGCGAAAAGCAGTTTGAAAGCGCACTCGTCGCCAGAGAGTGCATGTTGATGTGCTCGAGATCGGGACCCGGGTTCTCCTCCACCAAGAGCCGCGCTCCGCGATACGTGCCCGTACATAGCCAGCGCTCGACGTCCAAGAGGGTCTTGGCGAGGACCATTTGCTGCGCACCCAGCGAGGTCGCCCGCATGGGGTCCAGCCGAGGTCTCAGGTAACCCAGCGAGTTGCTGTACGCGTCGGCGCATCGAGCGTGCTCGACTGCATCGTAGCAGCTTTGGGCAAGACCAAAGGGCGTGTAGACGCTCGGTGCCGAGGAATCGTCGCGCAGAGGAATGATGCCCAGCAGGTCGACGCAAACGGCAACCCCTGCCCGATACATGGCCACAAGCCCGTCTCGGAATTTGCGATCGACCTGGTTGACGTCCACACCCCGTCCCGCTACTTTTTTGTGAAGGGCCGACGTTGGCTGCGCGTCGCGAATGCGGCTAATCTCTGCCAGCATTTCCTTGACCGTGTGCTGAATTACAATGTCGATTGCGTAGTAGGGTTCATTATCGATGCCCTGCCCGCCCCCTGTTCCGTTTGGGAGGATGGCCGGCTGGATAGCTTCGAGAAGCTTGGACGCTTCTCGAGCGGCGAGTTGGTCGTCTGGCGTGCCGGGCGTCAGCCCGATTCGCTCGGGGTGGCACGCGATTCTCACGGCGATTGCGATGAGCAAAGGCATGCCACTAGGTCGGTGCATCGCATCCGGACACGCGCCCTCGAAGAAGGAATCGGCTGCCATGTCCAGAAAGCCATTGTGACTCAGCTGCTCGCTCACCACTTCGGCCGCTGCGAGAAAGGACGACCCCTTTTGAGCCAAAACATCGACGCGTTCCTTGCTCAGATCACTGCAGTATTCCTCGATGCATGGCGTATTCGGCACGACTCTTCTCTTGTGCGCGTGCTCGGTCTGCAAGAGCAGGTCTACGAGCGCCGTGGCCACTTCGATGCGGCGATGGTCGAGATCTTCGCGGCGCACTTCCCGACTGTTTGGAACGTCGCTGCTCAGGTACGGACAATGGTTGACCTCCGAGTGCGCAAGGCTCGACGCGATGCAGAGCGCGTGGTACGGACACGCTTGCACGCTGTCCACGATTCGGCCTTCGGAGTTTGTCATGAATTCTGGAACCTCCATGCCTGCCGGAGCTTGGCACATGGCCGTAACGAATGCTCCATGCACTGCGTGGTAATTGTTTCGGCCGAGCGCGTAGTCCTTTTCCGCGGCCAATTTTCGCCCGTGGTGCTCAAACAGGTGAAGTCCCACCATGTGCACGCCGTGAGCTCCATAGGATCCTCCGTAGCGCTGATTACACACGTTGAAAATGTCGACGCGCGTGATCCGCCACAGTTTTAGAATCGTGACGCGCGATTCTTTGCCGTTTGTGATACCTGGCCGCACAAGGATGGCAATCTTACGAATTTCGTCGCGTCGCACCAATTTTCCAATGCGGCCCTTGGGCGACGACCGCACGTGCCACGTCTCGTCGTAGTTTTCAAACCCCTTTCCCCTTTTCCCCCAGCCTTGCGACACCGTTTGTACAGACGGCACATCCCTTGGTCCGGTGATCAGCACGCCGCAAAGATCGGGTTGGCACATGACAGGGCCCAAAACTGCGTGATACAACTCTTGGAGTGTCGCGATTTTGCTCGTGTCGAGGTCGTCAAGGGTGTCCCATTCTGCCTCCTGGCTTTGGCGCATGTGCGCATAGCCCCGCTCGCTCGGCTGCTGGAGTCCCCGGGGCGCCTCGTCGTGGTCGCCCATTGTGCCAGAGCGCCACACGCGCTAAAAAACGCAACACGTGCCGCAAGCGTGCATCCTTTGGCGCAGCACGCGCAAGCGCATGACCGTGCCGGAAGAACTCCCATCGCCACCACGCCCCAGCCTAGCGGCACGGCTGGGAACGGCAGTTGAGACCGCCGCCCGTGTCGTGGACGCCACGGCGCGGATCAGCAGCATCTCGCGTTGGGACCACGACGATTCGACACTGTTGCGCGTGAGCACTGACACTGGAGCCTCCTTTGGCGTGGCTGACACGCTGCGCCGTCGGTGGCCACTCGCTACGGTGTGTGTGGTCAACGACGACGTCAATGGGATGACACAAACGCAGATCCTCGTGCCCAGTGGCGAAGATCAGCGGCATCTCGCCAGTTCACTGGCAAGCGAGTCCGGGATGGCGCGCTGGTTGGCCGCAGTCTCGAAGGTGCTCGCGGCCGTTGCAGTGGGGTGGTTTGTGGCTGTCGTCGCGCTCAATGTCGCGCGGTCGTCATAACTTGTTGACGCCACACCCCTGTCAAAGAGGGTGTCTGTGTGCGCGTGCGCGTGTGCACACAATGGATATTTTGCAAGAGTTTCACGTCGAGAATGAGTTTTCGGGCGCCATGATGGTCTCCGTCTTCTTCTTGGTTGTGTTTGTGGTGCTCCTGCTCGGAGACGGGGTCTTGACATGGTATGCCCTGACCCGCACGCTCACGCGTAATCAACGACTCGAGAGAGAAAAAAGAGACGCGTTGGCCAAACTAGACGAGGAAATTATGAGCCGAACGGCCGAGTTGCGAAGTATGGACCGAAAGTTGCACGACATTGTGGTTGGTGGTGGTGGTGGTGGTGGTGGTGGTGGTGGTGGTGGTGGTGGTGGTGGCGAGGGCAGTGCCGGTAGCACGGGGTTGCGGTGGTCGGCGATAGGCAAGGAGCCGCTGTAATTGAGAATGGTTGATTTAAAAAAACGCACACGCTCACGCACGAACACGCTCACGCCTGCCTATGGAGTTGCCGCAAGGTTGTTGGTCCCGCGTTGCGCGACCAGAAGCGCCGCCATCTGCTCCAGCGTCGCCCCCTGCGCATCCGTGCTCTGGTGCCGCGTGTGCAGCAACGAGAGGATGCTGTTTTGGCCGATGACGGTGACGTATTTCACCCGCCGGCGCCGCTGGCCCAGACGCCGAATGCGCCCGCGCAACTGGTGTCGCTGCGCGGCGTTGCCGGCGTAGACCCCGGTGACGATTGCGCCGAGACGCTGCAGGTTGTACCCCGTCGTGTCTTTGGACGTCACGACGATGATTCCGACGTTGGGATCGAGAGGCTGCGTGGTGTTGAGCGTCTTTTCGCGCAACGCGACGCGAAACTCCCCGTTGGCCATGGCCTGCATCTTTTCGCGGACCGAAGCGGCCTCGGCCGAATTGTCGGCGACGACCAGCACGCCACCGCCGGGGTTGGTCGCGCGGTCCTCGCGCGCAAGTCGCACGGCAACCTCGGCCATCTTGTCCTCGATCGCGGCACGGACGATGCGAGCGGCACGATTCCAGCCTCCCGTTTCCGAAATCGCCCGTTCGTGCGCCTGCTGGGACTGCTCACTGAGACGGACAAAGACCTCCTCCTCGGTGGACACAATTTTGAGGTCAAACTTTCCCGAGATGAACATGGCGCCCGCGACCAGGATGTCGTCTTGAGTGCTGACCGGAAAGTTTGTGCACCGTTTGAGCCACTCGCGGGCCAGGAGCTGACGCGTCGTGGCGGCCGGAGTCGCAGTCATCGCCAAAAACTTGGGAGACGCCGAGACGGCCTGGACGAGTCGCGAGGCCCGGTCGCTGAGGCCATAGTATTGGTGAACCTCGTCGATGATGAAGAGCGTCGTCTTCGCGAGTTCAATCAGCTTTTCGGCCAGTGGCTCCGAGGTCTTTTTCCCCGAAAGCAGCTCGATGGACAAGACCAGAATCGGCGTTTGCATCCCCAGTGTCAGCAACTGGTGTGGCTTGAGCTCCGTGTAGCCGTAGACGGGCGGCTGTCCCCATGCAGAAAGCTCCCTCGAGGTTGTGCTCACAATGTCCTTCTTGGTGATCCAGATCACGCGCTCGATGCCGTGATTGGGCGTCGTCGACAGGTACTCGAGCGCGTAGAGCAAGCCGATGACCGTCTTGCCAAGTCCGACCTCGAGGGAGAGGTACTGCCCCTGTGTTCTATAGTTGGACGCGTCACGGTCGATCATCTGTGCCACGAGGTCGCGTTGGTACGTGTCCAACGTTTTGCGCCGATCAAACTCGTCGACCTCCGGTTCAAACGTTTGCGGGTTGATCTTGCCTCGCAGGAGCTTGCCGCGTCGCCTGAGCCACTCGTCGTTGGGTACCTCCGGTGCCGGTGCTGCCGCCGCGTCGGCAGGACCCGCGGTCCTCATCGCAGCGTCCCGCTCGGCCACGAGCCGACGCAGCACCGTCTCCACGTGCTTCAAGGCGCGAGCGTCGTTGACCACAAACGAGAGCTTCTTCGGCGACGACGATTGCAGCGCTCCGGGGACGAGCGACGACAAGCGCAAGAGCGCGCGATACACAATCCAGTCGCCGCGCTCGGGCTTGAGCTCCTTTTCGTTGCTGCCTCCGTCCAACCCCGGCACCGGGACGCTCACTCGGACGTACTGGCCGTCGAGCATCGAGAGTAGCCGCGAGAGCACATTCCCCGGGCTGAACCGCTGCTGGGAGGCCACCGCCACCACGCGGGTCACGAGTTCGGAAAGGCAGCGCTCGAGCTCGGGCGTCTCGACGCGTTCCACGCCCTCGACGTCTTCGAGAGACAGCGTCTTGACCGCCAACGGCTTGGCTTGGATCGCCTCCGCGGCTACGAGAATGCCCGTCTCTGGATCATCGTTGAGCCACACCTCGCCCTCGTTCCACGGACAGACGACAAAGGGAATCTCGATCGACATCAGGTCCTGCCACGACCAGACCCGCTCGGCAGTGCCCGGCTTGGTCGACGTGACCGTCCACCCATTCGGCGTCCAACTTGCATGAGCATGAAAGGGCAAAATGGTCGACTTGAACGCATACCCTCGTCCACCGTTGGCGGTGGCCGACTTGGTCCGCACGCTGGCAATGGCCAACTCCTTGATGCGCTCCGGAATCTCGGGCCTCGGCTTGTTGTCTCTCACCGGCTTGTACACGACCATTTCCTGCCTGCTGCGCGTCCCGAGGATGACCATCAGCCCGCTCCACTTGTCGCCCGTGGCCTCGTCCCTGATCGTCGGCACGTCCAGCGGTCCGACCGCCTGCGCGAGAATTGCTGGGTCGACGGTAGCGTACGCGACATGAACCTTCTCGTCGACCCGCTCTCTCCTTGGATAGACCGATGCAAAAACCTCGCGCGCGATGAGGTCCTGTGCCACTCGCACCGACGGAATCGGGTCTTGGGTGTCATCAAAGGCGCCGCTGGCTTCGACCAGACGCGGGTTGAAGCCGGTCACTGTCTGGAACAACGTCTGGTATCTCGGTCCGAATGCGGTGTTTGGCGGCGGCTTCACTGGCGTGCGCGGCGTCAGGGCTAGCACCTGGTGCGTCACCCCGCGGTAGACGTGCTGGTCGATCAAGTGCTTCAGCGGCATCGCCTTTGGGTGCACCAGATCGGGCACCATCTCGATGACGGGAAGGCGCTGGTCGTCGCTCACGAGCGCGGCGGCGGTGTCGAGCATGTCCATGTCGCCGCCGAAACTCTTGAGGATGCGCAGCAGCTGCGCCGACCTGGTTAGGTTGAGTTTGTCGACCTTGATCGTCCGCGTGGCCGCGCGCGTGAAGTCGGGATTCCATTTGAGTATCGACTTGGACGCGACCAAAAAGGTCGAAAGCGTCCCAATTTCTTTGGCGACCTCGACCGAGATGTGGTAGTCGGGCATGCGCATTGTGGCCATGGCGATGCCAAAAAGCGCACGCAGCGACGGCGATCGATCCACCTCTGGCGTGTCGCCATCGGCGACGAGCCACGCGTCTTCAACCGCGATGACGCCCAGCCGCTTACAAGCAGCCGTCGCGCCGCGCACGGTCATGTGGAGATCGGGAATGTAGCCATTTCCCTTGGTGCTCAGGCACAACAAGGTGGCCGCGAGCATCGCCACGCGAGCGTTGACCTCGCACGTCCCACCGTCGCGCTTGGGAATCGACACCCTTTTTCCTGGACGAAAGCGGACGACCTTTTGCATGAGAGATTTCAGCGCACCAAACGAGACGCTCGGTTGCGCCAGCAGGTTCCAGAAATCGTCGTGACTCGCCCTGCCGCCTTCGGCGAGCATCGCGTCAAAGACCCGCTTGGCCTGCTCGGGCCCAAAGGGCGCGGCAGCGCTCACCGGAAGCCGGTATCGCTTCATCTGGCCGTGTTCGCCCTGCGTCTCCTCAACGTCGTAGCGCTGCGAGGGCGGCGCCGAGGCACGACCTCCGAACAAAAGCGAGTGCACGTCCTCGTCCACGGGGCCCCGATCGGACGGGTCGACGAGGCCGCTCCGCCTCCCCTCGACCCACAGGTGCGTCCGCAGGCACAGAAAGCCGATGAATCGCGTGTCGTTTTGAAAATGCTCGTTGAGCTTGTGCGCGAGCTCCGACGGCTTGATGCGCTCACCAATCGACAATCCGAGGTGCGCCCATTTGGGTCCAAGGCTAAGGACCTCGAGGACCACCTCGTTGCCCTTTTCGTCCTTCATGTTTTTGACATTGGCGGAGTAGGCGCTGGTCATGCCGATCAACGAGCCCTTTGTGCTCTTGGGAACGTCGGCGATGAGTTTCGTGCTGCCGTCGGGGAGGGCCTCGACGGGGGAGTACCGGTTGATCCGCAAAGCGGCCTCGGACGTTCGGGTGTTTTGAAACTTGGCCAGCTTTTGGGCCCACTCGTCGCCCGTCTCGGGCGACGCCGGATAGGCCACACGCGCCTTTTTTTGGGCGTCAGGAAGCGCCCAGACCGTTCCCTGGACCACAAGAAACGACGTGCCCTCGACCGAGTCGTACGACTCGGCGGAGGGCTTGGTCAACCCATCCGATTTGGTCAAGCCACGAATGATCCGACCCTCGCCGGCCCCGATGGCCCCGACCGTCTGCCACGCGACGACCCCCGTGTCGTCATCCTCGTCCTCGTCCTTTTTGGCTCGCTTTGGACCAGATTCGTCGCTTGGTCCGGCCACGTCGGAGCGCTTGACCCCCGTCATGTCCTCGTCTGGGTGCAGCTGTATTTTTTTAAAAAACAAGCCGGGCAACCCCCCGCAAGAGCGGTCCATTCGCCCACCGACGCGCGTTTGCCACTAGCTCGTCTGACTACTGGGGGGGGGAGGATTCGAGTCCTTATGAAAGTGGTTCTTACGTGTTCAACGCCCCCTTTTTCACCCTCAACACTCCGCTTCCCGTCCAAAACTCGCAAACTTTCTATCCGAGCCACAAGCGGCAACCCGTCCCTTGTGGCCACGCTGGTGCACGGAGCGCCCGAGTCGAGGGTGGCGATACAGCACGGATGGAAGTAAAACCCGCCCGGCCTGGACTTGTGGGCCACGCGCACGAGGCGTTGCGGACCAAAGGCCTTGGCCTCGCTTCCCTTGGCACCCTTGACCTTTTCGCCATAGTAGGCCGTCTCCGGCTGCGCGTCGGCCGCGTGCTTGGGCCGGAGCGGCAGGTTGCGTGTGTGCTCGAGCTCCTGGGCCATCGCGTGCAGCTTCTGCACGTTGGCGGCGTCGACTTGGGCCAGCTTGGCCGCACACGCGTCGGCACAGGCCTGCTCGTCGGCAAAGTAGCCGACGTGGATCTGCTTGGCCCTCTTGCCGGCGCGGACGCTCCGGTCATACACGGAGCCTCGCCACTTGGACCTTCGCTCGTCCCAATGGACGCCCGGATGGTCCGAGTGCGGAATCCCGGGCCTGCGAGGGACAGGCATGCGCAAAGGGACCCTTCTTTAGAGACACACACACGCTCACACACCTCCCGCAAGGGTCCTGGCGTTGCACTGGGCCACACCCTCCATAAATCCGAGCGGCGCCGCTCGCTGGGCGCCTCTGTACCGCCGTTTTGCAAACATGGGCGCTACATTCTTGGTCTTGCCCGTCTTCTTCGACGTCATGCTTACCCATACGGGCGGGACTGGCTTTCGTTGAGGCAACACGAGGCCATTGCCAGAATACACATAGGTCCGTTTTTGGTACGCGTCCTGGTTAGGGATGGCCTCGGAATACCGCGGATGAGCCGCCGCAGGAGGCAAATACCCGCCGTACTCGTGCGGCGAGATCTTGAGTTTTGGTGCCTTCCAAAGCCGTTTCAAGACGGGTGCCGCGGGCGTGAGCAATAGATACGGCGCCCCCGTGGCGATCAGCGCCGCCTCGGTCTCCTTGAGCGCGTCGACGACTTCGGTCTGAAAATTCGGGTTCTTCTTCCGCTTCTTTGCCCACCAGCGAGCCCCTGCACTGGCCAAATCGCAGCAGCCCGGCAACGCGCACGCAAAGGCCACGGTCCCAGGCACGGCCTCCTCCGCTTCCGCACGCGGCAGCACATTGTACCCACGCCTTCGCCACGGCCTCAACGCCGTCTCGTCCCCCGCCAACAAAACCACCAGCGTCGCGTCGAGGGTCGACACGCGCTGCCGCCGTTGCGCCGCCGAGGACGGGGGCGGTGCTGGGGGTGCTGGATCTCGTTTTTCAAACCAGTGCGTCAATGGCTGCATTCCAAAAAAACGACACGGCACTCCACGACTCGTCTCGAATCCGGCAGCGCGCTAGCGGCGCGCGAGGACCATTCGCAACGCGCGGTGTGCCGCCGCGTGATTGTTGGATGACCGCCCTGCTCGTCTTCAGCGGCCACCTCAAGGGCGCGTGCAAGGACACGCGCTTGCTCGAGCACTTTTCGCGGCAGTGCGACGCCGTCTTCGGATCGTGCGAGAAGGTCCTCGTCACCTACACGACCCCGTTTGGCGCGTCGGTAAACGGGAAGCGGCGAACGCCAACGCACCAGCTGTCGCACGCGCAGTGCTTGCGTCGAATTCGTGAGCGCGTTCACTTTGACAACATCGAGACGGTCGAGGAGACGACGAGTCGCAATCGCGTTGATCGGTATGACCAAATGATCGCGAACATCCTGCTGGGCATCCGCATGGCGCAACTGTCGCGGCACGCCGTGGGTTTGCGCATGCGGCCCGACTCTGGTCTCGGAGGCATCAATGCCCTCCTCTCAAACGCCACGTGGCGCACGCTCCTGGACATTCCTGCGGACACAATCGTTCAGTACGGAACGTACCAGGGTCGGGACGGCGACCGCGTCAACGGCGACAACGCCTTCGCGGCGCGGTCGGGCACCTTTGCGCGGTTTGTGCGCTTGTGGAGCCAGGAGGCCGTCGAGCTGCTTTCCTCTGGGGCGTACGAGCACGCCGAGCTCACAATGAGCACGGTTGCGCGGCGGCACAATTTCACACTCTCAGTCCCCCCCCCCTTGCGGCATGTGCCCTCTTAACTAGTAAATCGAGTGGGAAGACGAGGCGGTGCGTGCGTGTGCGGCGACGAGTCGGTGCGTGTGCGACGCAATGGCCGCTCCCCCTCCGCCGATGCCGTGTATTTTTAAATTCAAAGCCGAGTCCAAATTTCGTCGACCGTCCGAGCCACAGGCCCAAGCATTGAAGGAAATTCGAGAAACTGCCGAGTCGGGCATCGTCGTGCTCCCGTGCGGCGCCGGAAAGACGGCCGTCTTCCTGCAGGCGGCGCTGGAGGCCGGAAACCGCGTGCTCTTTTTGAATTTTGAAAAGCAGGGCGTGACCCAAGTCAGGGACGCCATCTTGGAGCACACGACCGTTGGCGAGCGCCAGCTCTGTGCCTACTCGTCCGAGTGCAAGACTGATCCAAACACCTTGCTCTGCTACATGGTGACGACCTATTCGATGTTCAGCTCCTCTGGGAATCGTTCCGATTCCACGACGCGCGTGCGCAACTTTGTCTTGCACACGCCCTGGGACTTGGTGGTCTTGGACGAGTGCCATCACGCGTGCGCAGAAACGTACAAGCCGCTCGTCGAGCACCTGGTCAGGAGCGCGAGGCGCGTGTTGGGGTTTACGGGGACGCTGTGTCGCAGCGAGGTCTCGGCAGCGCACCACTCGCCCGAGGAGCGCCAGCTCGCAAATTCCCAAGAGTTTAAATTTATAGGTCGCGTGCTGCACAGCCGCACGTGCGCCGAGTTGGAGGCCGCTGGCCTCATCGCCAAGGTCCGAAGAGTCGAGCTCGCGGTCCACTTTACGCCGCTGTTTTCGGACGCGAGTGGCTTGGTGGGAGGACAGAAAAAGCAATACCTGCAGGCGCTCAACCCCCAAAAGCTCAATGCGCTGTGGGCCTTGGTCAACTTGCATAGGTCGATGGGCCATGTAGGGATGATCTTCACGAACCACTTGCTTCCCGCCAAGAGCGTCAAGGCGCTGCTCGGTCCGCGCTGGGAGATTCTGTCGGGCGGAAACGCGCATGGCACCGAGGGCGTGCACACCGCGCAGGCCAATTCCGAGCTCGTCAAGAAATTCAACGATGGACAGCTCGACGGGTTGATTGCGACACCCGTCGGGGAATCCGCACTCGATGTGCACAATCCCAACTTTCGGTTCGCGGTCGTTGTTGACGCGCACAGCGGCCAGGCCCCCGCGAGTCAAAAATTGGGGCGGCTTTCGCGCACGCCACGGGTCAAGCGCAACGAGGGCGAGGACGACGCCAGCTTTCGAAAACGGCTCTTGAGCGAGCAAAAGGTGGCCACGTATTACGAGATTATCACGCACGACACCGAGGAGGAGACGGCGGCGAGTGCTCGCGACGTGCAGTTTGAGCACGACGGCTACACAAAGAGGAGCATGAAGTACGAGGAGCTCTTCAAGAATGTGGAGCGCGTTGGCGTGCTCGAATCGCAGGCGCCGCTCTTCAGTGCGGAAGCGCAGCTGCGACTGCTTGTGGAGTGCGTTGGCTACCAGGACTTGGGCTTCACCGAGACCGAGGGCCGGGCCAAGGCCGCGGAGGTCCTCGAGCCCCACCAGAAAAAGGTGAAATCGCTGGAGCACAAGGCGCACACGGCCAAGAGCGCCCTCTTCCGAGAGCGGCACAAGCAGCAGCTGCAGCGCACGCGGGCGCAGCTTCCCAAGCGAAAGGCCGAGGCCCAGCTTGCGAAGCGAGACGTGATTGCGAGCGCGGCAATGTCCGAGGCGGCCGCAAAGGTGCTTCGCAAGCTGCAAGTGGACCCGGAGCTGCTTGCGCGTGCCAACTTGGTGCTGCCGCCCGATCCGCTCGAGGCCACCGAGGACTTGAGCGAAGAAGACTAGAAGATGCGTTGCACTGTGGTCAGGAGAGCGCGCAGATCGATTCTTCCTGCCCGTATCGCTCTGTACGTTTCGGTCGTTCGGGTTTGCGCGCCCAGACGTGAATGAGATCAGTGTTTGTGCTGTCGTAAGTGATGTTTAACACGACATTGTCAACCGTTACGATTCCGCGCTTGCTCGGCATGCCCCAGTCGCGCACGCACCGCACCGAGAGCGTGGAGGGGTGGCTCGAAAAGGTGGAGATCATGGTGCCGCGGACGCGGACGTGCTCCTCCGCCTCGGGTGGGCGCGAGCTCATTTCGTCTGAACGCTGGCACTGCTTTGTAAGAAGGCGTTAGACGCGTGCCATCCTTGCGGCAAGTGTGGCGCATTCTTTCCCCAAATAGCGCGATGCTGGGGATTGCGACTTCGACACATGCCGCGGGGCCTGCCGCGACGCTGTGCACGCCCACCGTCGTCCCGCGACTGGCGACCATTGCGAGCACGTTTGCGGAGCTGCCCGCTGAGCAGCAGCGGTTTGCGCAAGAGCACGATCTCACGTTTCGCGACGTTATAGTGCTTCTGAGTGCCCCCTCACTGAACGAGCACCTCGATGAGCGGCGGCTAATGGTGCTGAGCATGCAACTCGAGGCCTCCTTGCAAGCACAAGATTGGGAAATGGCAGAGGTCATCTTGTGCATGCTCATTCGTGGCGATCTTCGGCGCCTGTTCGACGCGGCGTGCAAATGCGGGCTTGGGTACACGGCGAGGCAGGCAACTGCCAAACTTCTTCCGGGGTCGGAATCAACGGTGCGGTTTGGCAGACTGTTGTTGAAGAAGCTCGAAAACTTGGTCTCCTCAAAATTTGAGGCGGCGGAACGCGTGTGCCGGTAAGTCGCGTTTCGTGAGGGTGTGAGGGTGTGTGTGTGTGTGTGTGTGTTTGTGTGTGTGTTTGTGTTTGTGTTTGTGTTTGTGTCGGTAACAACCATGGAGGTGCACCTTTTGATGGATGACCCGCGCGAGACACCTGTTTCGTGTAGTGCTCAAAGTGTCCTGGCGCGTCGCTAATTGTACCAAATTAGAACCGTTCAAGATTTGGGTGCCGTACCGATATCTGCACGTGACCGCCCCAGTTTTACCAGAGACGTGCCGGTATTGCCTAGGCTCAAAAAGTTATGCTTGGCAAGCGTGCACGCTTGTGCGAGGGCAAGGCGGAAGAGGGCATGTGCGCACTGGAGGCGGGCTCCGTCGACCTCGTCTTGGCGGACCCCCCCTACAACATTGGAGTCGGGAGCGTAAAATGGGACAAGATTGACGATTACATGAAGTTTTCTCGCGATTGGCTCACCGAGTGCATTCGCCTTATGCGTCCCGGAGGGGCGCTTTTGATCTACGGCTCTCCGTGCCGGGCGTGGGTTGCCAGGATGACGTTGCTCCTTGTGGACGAGCTAGGCATGAACTATGTGCAGGACATGCCGTGGGTGTATACCCAAGGCGGCGACGCGCGCATGGAAAACATGAAGGAGTACGCCGTCAGACACGAACGTCTCGTTTGGTTTGAGAAGCCGTGCACCGGCGCGTTCAAACGCACCTTCAACGCACAGACTGCTGCGGAGCACTACACCGAAGAGGACAGAGCGATAGCATTGGCAAAGGGCAAGGGGCGGGTTACGAATGAGGCACTGGACAGAGGCCGGCCGCCGCGCACATTCATCGACATACCCCGCGAGAATTCAAAATCAAAAGAGAGGTCGTATGGAAAACACCCTAGCATGAAACCTCTCGGGTTGTGCGAGAGGCTCGTGAATGTTCACTCAAACGAAAAGGACTTGGTGCTGGTGCCGTTTGCCGGGAGCGGAAGCGAGCTTCTGGTGGCAGTAAAGCTCAATCGGAGGGCAACCGGATTTGAGACTGACCACGAGTATGTGCAGCTCATGAAACGGAGATTCAAAGGTCATGGCGTGCTGCTTGAGGACGCTGTGTGAACCAGCGTAAGACTCGGCGCACGTAGTGTGTGCGCGCGTGTGTGTGTGTGTGTGTGTGTGTTTGTGTTTGTGTGTGGGGGGGGGCGCACGTGGGCGAGGGCGGGCGCGAAAAGATAACTCTGCTCGTTTGCACACACGAGTAAAGGTGCACACGAGCGCAGTGTCTGTGTGACAAGGCGTTCGTGTGTGCCTCACCTCCCCCCCCAAAATGACAACACTGCTGCCCAACCTTTCTGGCCTAAAACTGTCGTCGGAAGACGACCAGGAGGCACCCGAGCCCGTCGAAATTGGGACACCCTACAAGCAGCTAAAAGCGGAACCTCCCGAGGAGCACATTCGTTTTGAAACTCAGTATCGAGATGCGCTCTTTCACAACAACAAGCTCCTCGCCATCGCAGACGCGATTGAAAACCGCAACCGCGTAGTGTGGAGCACCAACCGCACGCACCTGTACGAGACGATGCCCGAAAATGACCACTTTGCAGTTGGCACAAGGCGCTGGTGGTGGGAATGGCGCGAGCGTTTGCACCATGATGGCGACCTCGACTGGATTGGCGGAGGGTCTTGGAATGACGTCTACATTGTTCCAAAAAGGCACGTAAGGCGCACATTGCCAGAAGACTGCTTCCAGTTGATTTTTGATCAGAAAACGGCACCCGAAAACTTGGTGATTCGGATGAGCAAGAAGGGGGCAGCCACCAAGGAGGAGGTCATACGCGAGATGATCACTGCGGCCTATGCTCACTTTTATGGATTTGGCCCCGTCATTTTCGCGCAATTTTACATCAGGGACCAGGATGAGCTGAATCTGCTCAAACGAGGGAAGTTTCGCCGCCTGCCTTGGGACTTTACGTTGAACGAGTCGACGTACAAGGGACCCAGGGCATCGCTGAGGGGCAATCCAACGCTCGTCTACACCGTCGCGGAGGCGTGGCAGGGCAACTGCGGAGACCGCATCAGCAGCAGGAGTGGCGAGCCACAGTTTGAGCCCAGCGAGTTTGCGGCCGAGTTTGTCGCGCTGTGCATGCGTGCGGCCAAGGTTGGATTCTGGCACATGGACATTAAGCGGGAGAATCTACTCTATCGCACCAGCGAATGTCGCCCACTCGAGCTCTCATTCACCGACTTTGATGCTTACTTTTGCCGCATTCTCTCTCCCAGCGAGCGTTCCGAAACGTACAAGTGCTGCGTTGCCGCGACAGCGGCCTGCTTCCTTGGTGAGATTCGCTGCAGCGAGGGCATTGACAAGTGGCGCGAATACTCCGCCGAAGTGAAAAAGGCACTGAAGACCTTTGCCGGAATCGAAATCGACAAGATGCAGCCCACCGATTGGTGCTTTTTCCTGCGCGCCACTTACCGGTCTTTCGGTGAGCATGAAATGTGGAGAGTTTACGAGACATTGCCAAACGGAAAGCGCCAGATCAAGAAGGTGCTCAATGGCACGACGGACATGTCCAAAGAGCTCGAAGAGGTCGGAGATCGATTCAGAAACCATCTCAAAAACTACATCAGGGAAGACGCAAACGGGCCCCTGGCCCCTCCCGAGTGCTTCCGGTTCGAGAGCGGCATTCCGCTCTTTCACCAGATTGTCAACTTTGCCTTTACGGATCCTCCCTAGTCGGACGTTGCGTGTGTGTGCGTGTGTGTGTGCGTGTGTGTGCATTTAAAAAAAACGGCACACGCCCTCTTGCACGATTAAAAGGGAAGAAAAATTGGCGAGAGTGAACCCGTGCGGGTTTCCGCTTCGCGATCCATGACCGTCTCGGCGCTCACGCGCTTGGGTCCCAGTAGCTCGGAGAGGGTGACCGAGTGCCGGCCTTGCGCTTGCAAGTGTCGCAAAAAGGAGGCAAGCTTGGCAATGAGCCTATTGTCGTCGTGTAGAATTGCGATGCGCCCGTCGCGGGTGGCGAGCCTTGCGGCAAATCGGCCTAGGGCCGCAGCCGAGAGGCACTGGCAGACGTCGGCGTCGCCAGGATACGCCGTGCCATTGACGGTGGTCAAACCGTATGCCTCGAGCAATGATACCTGTGCAGGGGTTGAAAATCCCCCCGGCATGCGAACATGGCGAATGGGAAGATTGTAGCGTCGCTGCGCAATCTGTAGCGACTTTTCGACCCGCCATTTGAGCTCAATTGCCGACATCTGGTTTCCCCATCGTCCCGGAAAGTGAAGTCCAATCTCGTGGCCATCAATCTTGACGTGGTCTATAAACGTGTTCACCATCAGGTGCACCTCCGGTGGGTCGCCTGGCTTTGGATTTAGTCTGTCAAAGAAGACGAAAAACGTGACACGCGCGCGTCGCTGCCGCAGCAGCAGCATCAGCTCAAGCACATCGGAAACCCTCATTCCCTTGCGCGGCACGTCGTCAATAGTCAATGCGATGGCGTCGGGGGTGTCGTTGTCGTCATCGGCCCTCCACACGACGCGCGAGTCGCAGCAGCTCATCCACCCACACAAGCACGGAAAGAGTGGCTCAAGAGCCGAGGCGCAGTGCTCCATGGGCTGTTGTAGAAGCCTCACGCCTCTTCCACTTGTTTAAACAACCCACTCATGCTATTTACACGCGCGAACACATGTGGCACACTGTTTTTTAGCGCCACCCGACACGCTTGCTTTGCACCTTGGCCTCGGCCGCCGCCTGCTGGGGCTCGAGCACCGCTCGCCGCAACGTCTCGGCCATCTTGAGCCTAGACTTGTACTGCTCGACGCCAGGAAATTCCTCCAACACCTCGCCATTGTTCAGAGCCGCGTGTCGCTCGCGAATCGCCTTGACCTCGCCCGGTCTCGGCGTAAAGGTGTACAGATTGCAGGTGTTCACCGCCGTCACCAGACACAAGATCACAACAATCGGCCCGAGAAGACCAAAGAGGACGGGCGCCATCCAAAATTCGTAGTAGCCGTCGTGTGGCGGCGGCGAGGGTGGGTTTGTCGGAGGCATGGGCGGTGGTGGTCCACCGGGCGGCGCTGGCGGTGGGCTGGGCGGGTGCGAGGGCGAAGGCGGCATATTCGGTGCGCAGCCGGCCGACCACGCCGCCAGAGTGACGAGAATCGGATGGCCGTGCTCGACCATGGCACCGATGCTAATGTTGTGCGCGTTGGAGGAATAGTTGGCAGGATAGGACGAATAGAGCACATAGTACCAATCCGGGTCGGCGAGTCCCACGACGGGCGAACGCTGTAGCACCATGCTGTTTGCAATGAGATACGCCGAATCGGGCCACTGCATTCCATAGTCATCGGTCACGGTCACGTACGTGTCCAAGAAATTGTCGAGATTGTACCCCTGCGCGTTCCACTCGGCCTGGCGAATGGCCGTCACGCCGTCGTTGCTCCCTAGAGGCTTTAGGTAGACGTCTGTGGCAATGTGGCGTGCGTGGCCACTTAGGCACTCGTCTTCGGTGGCCACGGCTGCAAGCGCCAAAATCCACATTTTACCAACCTCGTTCCTTGTCAACTTGTAGGATTGCGCACGCCACGTTATTATCACACCACAACACACGTACACGTGTACACGCGTACAAACGTACACACCACACACGGCCAACCCAACACGCTGTGGTCTCTTCCCGTATGCAAGTCTTCAATTGCCCGAAGAGCCAATCCTTGGCTTTTTAAATGGCTGGCTGAGCCCGAGCAGGTCGTCGTCCTCGTCTTCGACGTCGCGCTCACAGCGCCGCGTGCCCGAGCTAAAGTTGCCCCCAGTCTCACGCTTGATTCGCTCGCGAGCCTCAAACGAACCGCAGGGAAGCGGCTGCGTCTCCCCAAGCGTCTCGCGCATTGAACCACCCTGCCTCGATAGCTCGTGCGCGATGCGCTGACGGAGGCAAAGGCCCTGATCGAGGACGCGCTCGCGCTCGGCATCCGTGAGCATACCACGACGGTCCAATTGGGCAAGCGTAAACCGTTGCCACGCCGAGCGCGAAAACAGGTTGCCCTTCATCGTTCCCGAATTGGCTATGCCTCGCTGGTCTGCCTCAAACTCGAGTACCGCCGAGTCGTCGTGATCCAGCAACCGGCCATTGCTGATTGAGTGCACCGTCGCCTTGGTCAGATTGGAGCACTCGTGACCCTGCTTCTTGGAAAACTTGGCCAAGTCGATGTACCGTCCCTCGGGTTGAACAGTCGAGAGCTTGACGCTGAGTGGCTGCAACACCGCATCGCGATCGCACAAGCCCGGAAAGCGTAGGCACATTTGCGGCAAATCGCGGATCGTCTCGGCAAGGTCCTCGGTGAACACCTTTGGAAACGCGGAGGTCATATTTTCGACGTATTCCTCGACATCGTTGTGCAAGGTTCCTGCCATCTTGTACGTTAGGAACATCTGCAACATGTCCCATTCAAACGGGAGCGAGTTGACCGATGCGTCTTCCTCGACGCTGGCAGCGGCGGCCACCTTGGCCACACCCGGAGTCGCCACGCGTGGGCCCTGCGCACTGGGCCCGGCCTCGGTGTCGCGCACGGGTGCTTCCGCGGGGCGTATCTCGGCGGCGTCGCCGTCGCCTTCGACGCGCTGAGCGTCGAAGGCGTTGAGATCTTCGCCGCGATCGTCGATGAAGGCATCGCTCAGATTGTCGCCAGCGTCTGTGTTGTCGTCCTCGTCCACTTCCTCGCCGAGCGGAGGCGCCTGCTGCTCCTCCTCCTGTGACTGGTACACTTCCTCCTCCTCCTGGTTCTCGTTCAGCTGCGACGTCGGTAGCGGCGACTGATGGTTGTCGTCGACCAAGTCGCCATCGGGTCCTTGCATGGGATCATCGTTGCTGTCGTCGACTCTGCGGGGGGCGTTTTCATCCAATCGCTCACGCTGCTGCCTCCGAAGCGACGAAGGTTGCCGAAACGTGTCGGGCGCATGTTTGCTGCTGGCACCCGCGAGTCCCGGCTGGCGCGACAGGAAGGCGGCGGCCTCGACGACCAGGTTGGAGTGCTCTCGCGCGATCCACGTGTTGAAAAAAATGGCATTGTGTTGCTCCGACTCCTTGATGGACACGCCCTTTGTAAACGCAACGGGCGTGGCCGCAACTGGCAGTGCCATCTTCTTGTTGAGATGGTCTAGGCGTTTCTGGTACCCTGAAGTGCCGACGATGGTGTCGTCAAAGGGCCGCTTCATGCTCTTGGGATTCGCAAACGTCTCTGTCAGTGTGCCAGAAGTGTCCTTGAACATTCCCATGGGATGAATCCTGTCTGGAAGCAAATTGTCGTAAATCTTTTTGCCCCCCGCTTGCATGGGCCTCTTTCCCAGAAGCGTCGTCTGCTGGTAGCTGTAGACGGGGATGCGCACCAGGTTTTCTGGCGACGGCTGAGCCATCATGTAGATCGTGTCGCGCATGCTCTCGCCCGTCATGCTCTCGAGGTGCATCAGTGAGAAAAAGTTGCCACGTGCATTCGCCGACTCGCGCTTGACCATTCGCGTCGCGCTGGAGTAGACCGTTTTGCGCTTGGCACCGCTGGACGCCGCCCCGCCATCTCCCGAGCCCTTGACCTTTGTAAAGGACTTGTGGATTGCCCAATTAAAGTCGTACTCGGCGGGAGTTAGTAGGCGGTTTTTGGAGGTTGAGGATCCGGCAGCGGCAGTAGCGTCGTCCGTCGTTGCGTCGGATCGATTGACGTTGACGAGCTCATACTCCCAGGGCAGGTTGCGTCGGATGCCGAGAAGGTGGTGCCACTCGGGCTTTCCAAAATGGCCCGAGGGTTTGCCTTGCAGCACGTCCTTCAAAAACTGGTCGTCGATGCCGCTCGCGAGGACGTCTTGGGTCGTGGGCATCACGGCCGCGGCGACACGCGACGCATCGCGCTCTCGGGACGTGGACGCGTGGTAGTGGATGGCTTGGCCATTCGTGTTCTTGCCGTCGGTCATGGCCTCCTTCACCGCATCCAGAGCCGTCCGCTCAGGGTCGTTTCCCCGTGGCATGGCCGCAAAGCCCCGCTTAGTCAGCCGATTGGTGTAATCGGCACGAAGCTGGCGATGGGTCTCAAGCTGCTCCGCAAGACGACCACAGTCGCGTCGAGTGATGCCGTCATGCATGATGCCCTTGGTTTGCACGCGGTCGCAAACGGGGTTGCCGTATTGATCCGTGGGTGGATCGATGGCGATGCCGCCGTCGTCGTCGTCGTCGTCGCTACTCGATTCTCCAAGGTCGCGTCCGCTGTCCATGCCCTCGGCACATCGCTTGGCACGCTTGCTCGCTCTCCTATCGGCAACTTCGCACTGCCTCGCCGCTTCGGAGCCGTCCATGTCTGGAACGTCAGCGTTGTTGTTGTTGTTGTTGTTGTGGTTGTTGTGGTTGTCGTCGTCGTTTGCAAACTGCCCGTTTTCGCCGCGTGGCGCGGGAACCGACGTCGACGCCGCCGCCGCGGGTGCGGATGCGGGTGCGGCTGTGGCCGCGGCAGACGCCTCCCCGTCGAGCGCGGCCGTCAGATTCTCGGCCTGCTGCGCATCCGTCATGGTTGGTGTCGCGCTTGACGTGGGAGCTGCCGGTGGAGGTCGCGACGAGTTGTCCTCGTCCTCCTCCACTGGAACGGCGCCCTGGCGAGCCGTGTTTGCAGGCTGCGATGGGTTGATGCCCTTGCTCGGCTTGGGCATCTTTCCCACGAGCGTCCGAAAGTCCAAATCGGCACCTGCGTGAGATAACATGAACGTCTGTTGCGAATGGTGTATCTTGCGGAGTGTGGATAGGGGAGGGTGTTGTGTGGCGTGAACATGCGCGAGTGCAATGGATGTAAGACAGTGTTGCCACTGACAATGTTTGGAAAAAATTCCAGGTTTGAAGACGGGCTGATGCGAATTTGCAAGCAGTGTAATCGCAAACGATGTGTCCAATTCAAGACAAAGAAACGTGGTGGTCCACCACAAAAGAGGTCTGACATAAATCGTCGTCCACATTACGTCCGCTTGGCGGAGTGCAATGCTGCGTTGTCTCGTAGTAGTCGCGGTAAGGGGGTGTCAACGTTTGAAACCGAAAAGCGTAGCATCGGGGCATTGGAGGAAATTGTTTCCGAATTCGAGATTGTAAAATGGCAAGACGGTACCGCGTCTGATATTGGCGTTAGGCCGCGTGACAAAATGCACGTTGATCGATGGCTGCCGCTCCAGATCAAGTCTTGCTCAACATACCCAGTCAAGTTCTTGTTGCGCAATGACGCGGGAGAACTTCCACGTTTCGATACAATACTGGTCATTCTACAATCAAAATCGCCGACGTTCTTGTTCTTGCCGAAGGAAGAAATGTGTCATCTTGGTATTGGAAACAGTGGCTCACTGTCTATGGCCGATTTGGACAAGTGGCAACACTTTGTGGTCGATGGCGACACACTTGAAGATATTTTTGCATCGAAATGGTGTGTTGACGATTTTGTGGGCGATGAACGAGCGTTAAGATGGCAAGTGAACGAGTCTTGCATGTCAGAGCTCAGAAACATTGAGTATTCGAACATGTTGCACCGATTTAGTATTTGGTCTTGGCCGGAGCATCCAATGGGCGTATTTGACCTTATTCGTGACGGCCAAAAGGAGCAGTACAAAACAGTTACGCGTTCCGGAAACTCGTTCAGGGCAGACCACGTAACCAAGAAAGTTGGTGGTCTTCCCATACCGTATGAGGTGGGCGATAATGATTGGTATGTTTTTGGATATTTGCACGAAGAAGATCCACGGGCGTATCTTGAATGGCGGATACCAGAAGCCGTCATGCTTAAAAACGGAAAACTGAGCGTCCGAAATGCTGACGGCACCCAATACGTCAGTGCTGGAAACAAAGGCGTCACGTTGCACATTCTTGGACCGGGTGGACAGAACCAATGGATCCAGGACGTGATTGTAGGTGCATCACCACGTAGTGATGCAGTGTCGGACACGTTCAGGTATCTAAATGTGCTGTGGTTAGACTAGGCTACTTGGGTTGGTTGGTTTGAAAGTAATTCATACCGTGAAGCTGCGCGAGCGCCGTCTTCATCTGAAAAAAGTGGGACGAGGTCGGCGGCGAGTGGTCGAGGTTGTGCGACCAGGCGTTTAAAATGGTCTCAAAGTCGAGGCAGCGCTGCAACGAGCGGATCACGTCGACCATCTGGTCGACACAAAAAGAGCTGAGATTGCCCTTTTCGTCGGGGAGCATGTCCTTAAAATCGATGGCCGTGTGCTTGTACATGAACTTTCCGACCATTGCCGACTCCATTGAAAATAAATGAAACAGCATGCGCCGCTTGATCTTCTTGCGCCGCGACGGCTTTGGCAGGTTGAATTCGTCGTACTGAATGTCGTCCCAGGTGTTGGTGAGCTCGCGCGCGTAGGCAAGGTTGGGCTGGCAGTGGGGCAGGTGCTTGATGAAGACCAGTCCATACGCCATGAGGCACGATATCACGCGAATGCGGTTGATCTGTTCCTTGACCGCAATCGAGGCCTTCTCGTAGTCAAACTCGTCGTCGCCTCCCTTGGAGTCGGCCGCATGGACAATCTGCGCAATGCTGCGATCGACGAGTGCCTGTCGGTTGGTGGCGAGCTCGACGTCCTGCTTGACGCCGAGGGGACCGCAATTGGTGGCCATCATGTGCGTCTCGAAGTGCAGCGTCTCGATGTGGACGGTGGTAAAGCTCTCGAGCCCGTTGGTGCCCATCGTCTTGACGGTCCGCTGCAGGTTGGCGTGTTGTTCCTGCGCACAAGAGGCCCCATTCAATGCGCCGTGGAGGCACGTGAGCATTCGAATTGAGCACACATACCATGGTGATCATTTTCAGGTACTCGATGCGCGAATTGTCGGCGCTGGCAAAGTCGGTGGTCACCTCGTCGTAAAAGACGCATCGGCCACACTTGTCGTCCATGTTGCCGTTCATGCCGCTTTTTGCTGAACTTTCATTGGCACCGTTGACAATCCAGCCCTTGCACAGGACATCCTTGAGCCGCATCGCGCGAGCGCTCTTGCCCATGCCTGCCAAGCGCACATCATCGATCATCAATAGTGTTTGTGTGTGAGTATGGTTTTTGGCACGCACCAGGTCCCCCGCACATCAGATAAAAGAAGCTCACCTCTTGAAACCTGATTGTGTTGTGGGCAATCGTTAGCTCATGCACGTGTACTGTAAAGGGTTCGAATGGATTGCAGCGCACGGTTCAAACGAATGGAGCCAAGCCTCGAGCATCAACCGAATCTGGTCGCCCTGCACCTTGATCCCCGCGCTCATCATGTGCGTCAGAAAGCAGCGCCAGTGGCCCCACGGAGTCAGGTCCTTGCGCACCATGCCCTGGTCGTGTCCAAACGCCACGTTGGCGGTGCCGTGCTTGCAATTGATGTCGTCTGGGTTGACCTTACGGCCCCTCCCAAGTTTGGACAATCGGATGCCCACCTCGGCCGCCTCCTTGAGCGCCTTGCGCAGCCCCTTGTCGCAGATGTCCTTCCAGCCCGGAGGGATGGTTCCCGAGAGCTTCTTGGACGAAAAGGCGTGCTCAAAGCGGCGGAGGCCGAGTCGGATGCACGCTTCCACCTGCTGGCAGTGCAGCGTTTGCCGCAGTCGCTGACGCGTTGCGATGGCTTGCCGGCGTTCCGCTGGGTTTTGGCATTGGATGCTTGCAATGTCGAGGCGTGCACGTTTGTCGTAGTCGTCAACCATGCTGAATGCGCGCTCAATCTCGAGCGAAATGTCGCGAAGCGCCTGTCGAGGCTCGAGCACCCATACGTTACCGACCTTGTCCACGTTGCGCGTCTCGTACGCGCGACGATCCAGTCGCTCCTGTTCGGCCACCGTCTTGTCGATTGAGTCGTATGCAAGCATCTCCGAATTGAGAATGCTCTTGCTGACCGCCGCCGCGACGGCATCGCGCTCGGTAACGTAGGAGTTGAAGGCCATCTCGGTCGCGTCGCGGGCCTGCTCAAACTCCTTGGGTGGGTCGCACTCCTGCGTGCGTCGAAGCACCTTGTCGTCGTTTTTGCGCAAGTCGAAAAACGACTTGAGTAGTACGTCATCGGGCACCACGCTGCCGTGTACCGGTCGCGGAAACGGCACGTTGAAGATATTCTTGACGCTATTGTCATGGCACGCCCACATTGCACCAAGCTCCACGACTTCGTCCGGTGGACGAAATGTGCCGTCTGGATCAAAGTAGTTGTTTGGGTTGCACTGCACCGGCAAAATCTTGATCTTGTTTCCCGAGGCGTCGATTGTGCCGGCAATGGCCACGTTGACACCCGGATGGCCAGGGCGTACCGTGTCGGACTCGACATACCGCTTAAAGTTGAGCGCAACGCTCGGGCCGAGCGGGTGGCTGCCGCCCCACCGTATACGCTTCTTGTCCTCCCTAAGCGGACGATCGATGCAGCCCGCTGGTGTCTCGTTGGCCATGTCCGCATAGAGGGGGCGTCCGCGGCTGCTATCGCCGGCACCGGCATAGTGCAGCAAATGCTTGGTCAGTGCCGACATCGAGTCGATGCGCTTCCATTGCGTGGATGCCGTATTCTCCAAGTCCTCGTCGTTGATCTGCGAGCGCTGCAGCTTGTTTTGCTGCATGAGCTTGGGCTTGCGCAGTGCCTCGGGGATGGCATTGATGTTGCCCGCGCGCGTGATCTCCGACGTCTCTTGCATGAGGTTGCCCCACAATTGGTCGTCCGAGTGGGTACTGCAGTAGATGAGCTTAAAAATGCGAATTGCGACCACTTTGGTCTTGTCGGGACTGTAGAGTTCTTCCAAGAACCAACCAAACTGCATGGCCGACATCTCGCGCTCCTCGGGCTTCTTGGAGGGGTCATCCTTGTGAGGACGATACGTGTAGGTCTTCACATTGCCATTGAGCGACTTTTTAATTCGATCCAGCTCCTCGCCCTCCTTGTTGTCCTCTCTAGCCTCGGTCAGCTCGGTGTGTTCGTCGGTGCATGTCCAACCCTTGGCCGTGCCGGTCGTCAACATGCCAAGTAGCGCGGCCGAACTCACCTGTCGGGCACGTGCAGACTGGTCGGATAGCGTCTCCCACTCGCCAATACGAGCGGCATCCTTGGCGATGAATTCGCCCACAATGTTGTGGCAAAGCACGCGTGCGGGACGTGGTTCGCAACCGGATTTGAATGGCGAGCTCGAATTGCTCCACTGGGCCCAATACCCGGGAAGCCCCGTCATGTATTTTGCCGGAACCGGTTTGATATTGTCGCCCATGATGTCGCTCCTGAATCCGGGCATCTCGTTTAGCCCCATGCGCAAGGCGCGAGGGTCGTCGCGAACCGATCCATCGTCGCCTGCATTCGCGCCATTTGGTGCCTCCGACTGCCCCTCGGCGCTGCCACCGGCCTCCGAGGGTTGGTTGGCTCCCCTGGCCCACGACGGCGTGTCGCTCTGGTCGTCGGGAAATTCCTGTTCGCGAGCACCTTGTTCAAAGTCGTCCACTGCCGATTCGGGCGAGTATGGATGCTGCTGGTACCCAGCCACTGACGGAGGCGGACGAAGTCCCCTGTCGTCGTCCTCGCCTCCGAATTGCGACACCGAATCATCAGACTCTGCCATCGGCGAGGACACCGTGCCGGGTTTGGCAAGCGCCAAAGCGTCGCTGTCCTTTTTAGCGCATACTCTCACACCCACTCACAAGCCGCAACAGTCTGTCGACGCAGAGCGCTGCGCCTGCGCCTCGCCAAAGTACCCGCACACGATTAACGCAAAACCCGAGCACAATCTGAAAATTCTAACTTTGTGTTCCGGCTTCTAACATCCCCCGTGAAAAATTCTAACTCTTGGGTCTTCTCTCTAGTCTTGGGCCCTGTGCGCAGCCTCGCGGCAAACGGATCTCCCGGCGAGATACAAAAAAGTTTTGCAT